>VFSW01005295.1_pt1 | contig 19117 bp, 17 predicted proteins | sample 5358111 | NCBI WGS metagenome assembly VFSW01 (sample SAMN11554181, study PRJNA540505) | mine drainage metagenome | isolation source: sediment from site ElyBrook_90M | place: USA: Ely Copper Mine, Vershire, VT | collected 2017 | reverse complement strand
TCCTGACCTGCGCATTACGAATGCGCTGCTCTACCGACTGAGCTACCCAGGCGCGGTTAAAAAGACTACCCGATTCACGCCACCGCTTCATAGCCGGGTCAAGGCCAGCATCAGGTCCGCCAGGAGCAACGACTCGTCGATATTCGTCGATAGTCGTTCGTTGGTCTGCAGAAGGATGTCCAGCGCCAGTAGTGATGAGGACACCCGATAGTGCGAGCGGCCCTCAGAAGAATCCCCAGATTGCTTGAGCTCGGTCAACGCGGCCACCATCCGGTCGCGGTACACACTGGTTAACACGCTCAATCCGAAACGCAACTCCTCGGCGCGGAATCGACGCTCTTCTCGTTTGAACTGTGCCTCGACCTCCTTACGATTGCCTAGTGAGCGCAAACCGAAGTCCTTGGCTTCCTGCGCGCGCCGAGCGAGGTCCTCGACGTGCAGCGACTCCAGCGGGACCATGGCGGCGTCGATGGCGCCCGTAATCTCGAGGGCGATCTGCGCGGCTCCCGAGGCGGTGCCCTTCAGGCGATCGGGTACCGAGCGCCACGTGTCGAGTCGCTCGTTCAGGCTCGGATCGCGCACCAGCACGCGCGCCCTCGCCAAGTTGCCCCCCGCTGAGCGCGCCGCAGTCGCCGCCACCTCCGCACTGGCGCCGTCGCGGCGTAGAGCTTCTTCGAGGTGCGCCTCGCTCATGGCTTGAAACTTGATCTCCACGCATCGCGACACGATGGTGTCAAGCGCGTCACTTACCTCTTCAGCGGTCAACAAGAAGATGGTCCGAGTCGGCGGCTCCTCCAGGGACTTAAGGAGGGCCGCGGCCGAAGGTGCCCCGCCCGATACGGTGAGCTCGATGTCATTGATGATCATCACCTGGTACCCCGGGCCCAGTGGTCGGCGTCGCGAGACCCGATCGATCTCGCGTAGGTCGTCGACTCGCCACGAGACTCCCGCGCGTTCAGCAACGTGCACGTCGGGGTCCACGTGGTTCACTACTTTGCGACAGGACTCGCACACCCCACAGCCGTACTGGGGACACTGCAGGGCAGCGGCGAAGGCAACCACCGCATCGTTCACGTTCGATCCAGTAGGTCCGCTGAAGAGGTAGGCGTGCACCGGGTGACGCACGTGCTGGCGTAGCGCGGCCACCGCACGATCCTGTCCGACCAGGGAGTCGAAGACGTCGCTCACCAGTCCAACATGTCCAGTCGCGCGTCGATGACAGCGGCCACCTCGTCGGGCGAGGCCCGACCGTCTACCACGAACCAATGGTCGGGATCGATGCCGGCCATGGTGAGATACCCCTCGCGCACGCGCTCGTGGAACTGCGCGTCAGCGGATTCAAATCGGTCTTCGGCGTCGCGGGTCCGGCGTTCGTTCGCCGTGTCGATATCGATATCGATCAGAACCGTCAGGTCCGGCAGACACGAGCCGATTGCCAGTTCGGTGGCGGCCCGGAGATCAACCAGGTCGACGCCACGACCGTATCCCTGATAGGCGAGCGTAGAGGCGTAGTAGCGGTCCGCCATCACGTGGGTGCCCGCGGCCAGGGAAGGCTCAATCACCGTGGTCACGTGATGGGAACGGTCCGCCAGCATCATGAGGGCCTCCGTCACCGGGGTCATGGGCGTTGAGGCGTCGAGCAACCAACTGCGTAGTTGCGCACCCAGGGGTGAGTCGCCTGGCTCGAAGACGAAGCGCGCGGAGCGCTGATCGGCCACCCGGCGCGCCTGGGTGCTCTTGCCGCACGCGTCAATCCCTTCGAAGACGACGAATCGACCTCGCGGCACTAGTCGTGGTCCGCGCGTGCCGCCGCCGCGAGCGCGGCGTTGGCCTTGGCGCCCTGAGCCGTCGCTGCTCGCTTGGCGGCTGCGGTGGTCTTGGTGGCGGTCTTCTTGGCAGTGGCCTTCTTCACGACCTTCTTCGCGGCGGGCTTCTTGACGGGAGATTTCTTGGTCCTCGTCGACGGTTCGGCATTTCGGCGTTCGGCCAATAATTCACATGCGCGGTCCAGGGTGAGTGTCTCGGGCGTATCGCCCAAACGTAGGGTCGCGTTCACCTCGCCGTCGGTGACGTAGAGACCGAAGCGACCCGATCGCACGACCACGCTGCGTTTGGTGACCGGGTCCTCTCCCAGGTCCTTCAAGGGACCCGCAGCAGCTCGTCGTCCGCGCTGCTTTGGTTCGGCCAATAGCGCGAGGGCGGCGGGGAGTTGGACGCTGAAGATCTGATCCTCGTTCTCGAGGGAACGGGTCTCCTTGCCCCAGGTGAGATAGGGCCCGTAGCGACCGTTCTGGGCCAGCACCGGCTCCCCATCGTCGGGGTGCGCGCCCACGACGCGCGGCAGCGACAGGAGCTTCAGGGCGTCCTCGAAGGTCACGGTGTCGGGCGACATGGTCGAGAAGAGTGAGACGGTCTTGGGCTTGTCCTTAGGGTCACTCACCTCGCCGACTTGGACGTAGGGGCCATAGCGCCCCGCTTTGAGATAGATCGGCTGGCCGTCGGCATCCACCCCTAGTTGACGGTCATTACTCGGTGCGGCGAGCAACGTCAGCGCGTGTTCCACACTGAGCGAGTCCGGCTCGGTGGCTTCGGGTATCGAGACGCGATCCTCACCGTGCACGAGGTAGGGTCCGTAGCGCCCGGATCGCACCGAGACGGGTAACCCGTCACTGGCGATGCCGAGTTCGATGGAATTGATGGCGGCGAAGTCAAAGTCGTGCTGCTCGTGCGTCATGTGCTCGAGCCCACGACGGGCCAATTCGGTGGAAGCCTCAGGATCACCGAAGTAGAACTTGCGCAACCAGGGCTCCAGGTCCTCGCGACCGTCGGCGATGTCGTCGAGTTGGTTCTCCATCTCGGCGGTGAATTGGTAGTCCACCAGGTCTGCGAAATACATCTGTAAGAGATTCACCACCGCGAACGCACGAAACGCCGGAACTAAGGACTTTCCCTTCTTCCAGACGTAGCCCCGTCGGTCGATGGTTTTCATGACGCTGGCGTAGGTCGAGGGGCGCCCGATGCCCAGGTCCTCGAGCTTCTTGATCAGCGTGGCCTCGGAGAACCGGTCAGGCGGTTGGGTGTCGTGGCTCTTCATCGCCACGCTCTGCACCGCGACGTCCGCGCCCTCGCTCAGCGCGGGCAAGATGCGCTCCTGGTCGGCGAGCTCGGCCTCGGGGTCATCGGTGCCTTCGACGTAGGCCCGACGAAATCCTGGAAACTCAATGCGCAGACCCGTCGCGGTCAAACCCGCGCGGACACTGCCGTCAAAGCCGGTGATCGCGCCCACGTCGCAGCTCAGTCGCACCCGGTCTTGCGTGAGTCGAGCGTCGACCATCTGCGAGGCGATGGTGCGCTTCCAGATCAGGTCGTAAACAGCGAGTTCGTCGCCGCCCAGACTGGACTGAGCTTCATCGAGGGCACGAAAGCTCTCGCCCGCCGGGCGAATCGCCTCGTGGGCCTCTTGGGCGTTCTTCACCTTGCGGTCGTAGCGCCGCGGCACGTCAGCGACGTAGTCGTCGCCGAACATCGAGGCGGCCATCGAGCGCGCCGCGTTGATTGCCTCGTCGGACAACGTGGTCGAGTCGGTTCTCATGTAGGTGATCCACCCCTGCTCGTACAGGCGTTGGGCGGCGCGCATCGTGCGCTCGGGGTCGAAACGTAACTTGCGACTCGCCTCGATCTGAAGCGAAGACGTCATGAAGGGCGCCTGGGGCTTTTGCGTACGCGGCGTTGAGGTGATCGAGTCCACTCTCACGTCGCGTCCGCGCAACCCGTCGGCCAGGGCGCGCGCACTCGTCTCACTCAGCACCTCGACGGTCGCCGACTCGTCGAGTCGCCCGGCCGCGTCGAAGTTCTTGCCCGTCGCGAGCGAGGCCCCGTTCACGGTGTCCACGGTGGCCTCGAAGGTGGCGGTGGTGGCGTCCAGGGTGGCCGTGACGTCGAACCACGTCGCCGAGGTGAAGGCCATGCGTTCGCGCTCACGCTCGCAGACCAGGCGGATGGCGACCGACTGGACTCGACCCGCCGAGCGCGCCTTGTCGACGGCGCGCCACAGGACCGGTGAGACCTCGTAGCCCACGAGACGGTCGAGGAAACGACGACCCTCCTGGGCGTCGACGAGTCGCAGGTCGAGGTCACGAGTGTCGTTGACGGCCCGTTCGATGGCCGCCGGCGTGATCTCGTGGAAGACCATCCGCTTGACGGGGACCTTGGGATTGAGCACTTCTTGCAGGTGCCAGGCAATGGCCTCGCCCTCGCGGTCTTCGTCGGTCGCGAGGTAGAGCTCGTCCACCTGCTTCAGCGCCGCCTTCAACTCACTGACGATCTTCTTGCGATCACTCGAGATGACGTAGACCGGCTTGAAGTGGTCGTTGACGTTGATGCCCAGACGCGCCCACTTCTCGCTCTTTACCGACGCGGGGATGTCGGCCGCACTCTGGGGCAGGTCGCGGATGTGGCCAATCGAGGGCTTGACGATGTAATCCGGCCCGAGCATCCCCTGAATCCGGGTGGCCTTCGCGACCGACTCCACGATGACTAGTGCTCGTGCCATTTTCACCACCTCTCCTTGTCGCGATGCTCAGTGGTACCTAAGTTAGACACCCGGGCACCGGGCGTTCGCGATGAGTTCGCGAACCGAGTATTTCTAACACTCGCCAGTGGTCGCCGGTGTGAACAGGGCTAATCGTCGCTGGCGGGCGCGGCCACGATCTCGTACTGGGGGTTGAGGATTACCGCCTCGCGGCGCAGCGAAGTGACCGTGCCGCGCACCAGTAGACGCGTGCCGCGCTCGATACCCGGAACAACCGTCCGACCTTGGAAAATGAGGGCTACCGAGCCGGTGTTGTCGACGATCAAGCACCGCAGGTCGCTGGCGCCGTTCTCGCGGGTAATCGTCATCGCGCGCACGCGTCCGGCGATCTCCACAAAACTTCTCTCACGCAGTCCTCCGATAGGCGCGGCACCCCCCGAACGCTCGGCCAACTTGACGTCGGCCTCGAGGTGCGACTCCTCGCGAAGTCCGCCGCGCACCACCTCGTCGCTGATGGGCACTTCGGTCAAATCGCCTTCGGCCAGTCGGCGCCGACTCGCGCGATACGGGATGATCGTGGCCGCGGTGCGCGGAATCTGCATCACCGCGCCAGCCATCGCGTCGGCGGTGCGGTCGTGCAACAGACGCTGCAATCGCGAAACGAAGCCTCGACGTGGCAGGATCACCATGCAGAAGACGTCGGGGTCGCGCACCACGTCAGCCACGAGTTCCAGGGCCGCCCGGTCGAGTCGGCGGTCCTCGCACTCGACGACCTCGAGGCTCACCGATTCCGACGCGGTGTTGGAGCGCCCCCACCGCTCCTCGAGCAAGCGGGTCACAATCGGGTCAATGTCGAAGTGCACCGCACGCACCGAATACGCGTTCAGGGTGTTGCAGTACTGGAGGGCGCGCTCGGTCGCGAGATCGTACTGGTCGACGAAGATCACCACTCGATTCGTGCGGATATTCATGGGCTCGCTCGTCGCCGTGGATTCGAAGGCGTGCAACTCACGCTCATACTGCTTGTGAAAACGCAGGAGCGCGAAATACATAATCGGGCCCACGACCGCGATGATCCACGCGCCCTCCTTGAACTTCACGGTGATGAAAATCAAGACCACGATGGCCGTTACCGTCGCCGAGAGCCCGTTCACGAAGACGCCGCGGCGCCAGTGACCGTCGCGCTTGCGAAGATGCATCGCCACCATACCCACTCCGGCCATCGTGAAGCCGGTGAAGACGCCGATGGCGTAGAGCGCGATGAGCGAGTTGACGTTGCCCTTGAACACGAGTATGAGCGTCAACGACACCACCCCGAGCAAGATGATGCCGTTGGAGAAAGCCAGGCGATGCCCGCGCTTGGTGAGTTGGCGCGGCAAGTACTTGTCGGTAGCGACGTAGTTGGCCAGGAACGGGAAGCCGTTGAACGACGTGTTCCCGCCGGTGTAGAGGATGAACACGGTGGCGAACTGCACGATGAGATAGAAGATGTGTCCGGCGCCCACCGTGCCAAAGACCGCAGCGACTTCTTGGGAGACCACCGTGGGTGAACCCGAGTAGTACGGGACAGCGTGCGTCCAGTGGGCCAGCAGTGCGGTGCCGATGAGCAAGAAGCCCAGGACGCTCGACATGACTATCAGCGTCTGACGCGCGTGTACCGACTCGGGGCGCCGGAAACTCGCCACGCCGTTGGAGATAGCCTCGAGTCCCGTCAGGGACGAGCCGCCGTTGGCGTAGGCGCGTAGCAGTGAAATGAAGGCCAGCCCCATCAGGGGACCCGAACCCGGGACCCCGAGGTGGTAGCCCAGTGCGGTGTTGCTCGGAATCGCGACGACGCGCAACGTCCCGGCGAAGTACTTGTAGTACCCAAAGATAATCGTCGAACTCAGCGCGAGGATATAGAAGTACGTGGGAAGGGCGAAGTAGCTCCCGGCTTCACGCAGGCCGCGCAGGTTGCCGAAGATCAAGATCAACACGATGGCGACGGTGATCTTCAACGCCCAGGGCACAAGAACAGGGATGGCGCTGGTGAGCGCGTTGGTACCCGCGGCCACCTGCACCGCGACTGTGACCGTGTAGTCAATCAGCAACGCCACCGCGGCGATCTGAGCAATCCGCGGACCGAAGTTCTCGCGCGCGACCACGTACGCGCCGCCGGCCTGGGTATAGAACTTGATCACGTCCCAATAGGACAAGGTGACGAAGAACAGCACGCCGATGATGACGAACATGATCGGCACGACCAGTGAAAAAGCCGCGATGCCAATGAAGGGCGTCATCTGCACGAGGATCTCCTCCGTGCCGTAGGCCGATGACGAGATGCAGTCCGGCGCCAGGACTCCAAGGGCCACGACACGACCCAGACGTTCCCCGCTCAATTGCTCGCTGACGTAGGGCCGTCCCAACACGATGCGCTTGATGCGATACCCCAGACTCTCGGGATATACCGCCGCCAGATTGGCGTGCGAGGTCAGCACCGGCGAGTTCTTAGCCAGTTGTTTATCCGCTTCAGACACGATGACCACCATAGACCGCGGTAGTCAAAAACATTGAAAGTTGCGGCTTCTTCGCCAAGTGTGGTGAGATGGGCCCGTGCATATCGTGGTGGTTGGCTGTGGCCGTGTGGGCTCCGGGCTAGCGATGCAATTGGCCGACGAAGGTCACTCGGTGGTGGTCATCGACAAGAATCGCGACGCTTTTCGACGGCTCGCGCACTTCAACGGACGCACCATCCACGGTTCGGGTTTCGATCGCGACGTCCTCGCCAAGGCCGAAGCGGGCCAGGCCGATGCGCTCGCCGCCGTGACGAGGGGCGACAACACCAATATTCTCTGCGCGCGCATCGGGCGCGACAATTACGGCATCAAGAACATCGTGGCGCGCATTTACGACCCCCAGCGTGCGGGAATCTACATGAAGCTCGGCATTCCGACGGTCGCCACGTCACTGTGGACGACCCAACAGGTGAAGAAGTGGATCATTCCCGCCGACGACACCGTGGAGTGGACCGACGGGACCGCCACCCTGCAACTCGTCGAACGCGTGGTGCCCGACCACTTGGCCGGCAGCGAGCTCAGCCATTTCTCGTTCGGCAAAGAGGTTCGCCTGGTTGGGCTCATCCGTGGGGGACGGGGTCGAGTCGATATCGACGGACTATTCGCCCAGGAGGATGACGTTCTCGAGTTCATGGTCACTACCGAAGGGTTCGTGGAGCTCAATGACTACCTCAAGGAGCCGAGCTGATGCGGGTCGTGATCGCCGGCGGTGGATCAGTCGGAACGGCGATCGCCCTGGACCTAGTGGATCGACACCACGAGGTGACCCTTATGGAGCACGAGACTGAAATCGCCGAGAAGTTGCGCGGAGCCCTTCACGGGGTGAATGTGGTCACCGCTGACGCGTGTGAATACTCATCCCTATCGGCGGTCGACCTGCGCGGTGCGGACGTCATGATTGCCGCCACCGGCGACGACGAGGACAATCTGGTGGTCAGTTGGCTGTCCAAGCAGGAGTTCGGTGTGCCCCGCGTGATCGCACGCATTAACAACTCTAAGAACGAGTGGCTGTTCTCCGAGACCTGGGGTGTCGACGTCGCCGTGTCGACGCCGGCCCTGATCACCTCGTTGGTGGACGAGGCCGTCGAAGTGGGCTCGATGATCAACCTCATGGACTTGGCCCACGGCCGTATGCACCTGTGTGAGATCACGCTCGCCTCCGACGCCCCGGCCGTGGCGTACGGCCACACCCTCGACGAGCTTCGACTGCCCGACAATGTGCGCGTCGTGACCGTCGTGCGCAATGACCAGCCCATGGTTCCCACCGAGACCATGCGTTTCCTCGAACACGATCACGTGATTCTCATCACTCGAGGCGACGCCACGGATTCGTGCGCCGCCGCCTTCATTGGCTAGCCACCACCCGTACGCCGCGATGCGCGCCCTAGCATGGGCAACGTGCGAGCCGCCTTCTTCGACCTAGACAAGACCGTCATTGCCAAGGCCTCGATGGTCGCACTCGGTCCCGAATTCCACGCCCGCGGCCTACTACGCAAACGCACCCTGATCCGAGGCGTGTTTTTGCAGATCCTCTTCCTGCGCTTCGGCGCTAGTGAGGAACGTCTCGCCAAGATCCGCCGTTCCGTGCTCAAGATCACCAAGGGCTGGGATCACGACGAGGTGCGCACCTTGGTGGCCGAGACCCTGAATGAAATCATGGAGCCGTTGATCTACTCTGAAGCACTTGAATTGATTCGACACCACTTAGAAGCAGGGGACGAAGTCTGGCTCGTCTCGACGTCGCCCGCCGAGATTGTTGAGCCCTTCGCCGCCATTTTGGGGATCACGGGTTCGATCTCGTCGAAGGCGAAAATCGACGAGAACGGAAAGTTCACCGGTGAGATGGAGTTCTACGCAGTGGGCGAGAACAAAGCGGTCGCCATGGAGGAAGTAGCCGCGGACCGCGGCATCGACATGACCGAATCCTTCGCCTACTCCGACTCCGAGACCGACATCCCGATGCTGCTCGCGGTGGGCCACCCATTCGCGGTCAACCCCGACCGTACGCTGACGAAGATGGCCCACGAGAACGAGTGGCCGATCCTGAGTTTCACGCACAAGGTGCGCGCCCACGATGGACACCGTTCACGCACCCCCTTCGTAGTCTCAGCGGCCGTACTGGGCGTACTGGCCCTGATCGGCCGGAGCCAAGCAAAGCGCTAAAGCGTCAACAAGTCGCGCGCGCCGGTATCCGAGGACGGGTGGCGGAGTTTGCTCATTGCGCGAGCCTCAATTTGGCGAATGCGCTCCCGCGTGAGGTTCATCTCGGCGCCCACGTCTTCGAGGGTGCGAATCTCGCCGGCGCCGTCCAGACCGAAGCGCATGCGCAGGATCTTCTGCTCGCGCTCGTCGAGGGGTTGGAGCAATTTCTCGATGGCGGCGGGCATCATCTTGACGGCGGCGACATCGAAGGGTGACTCCGCGGAGCGGTCCTCGACCACGTCGCCGAGTTCGGCGTCACCGTCTTCGCGCAGCGGCTCTGACAGCGAGATCGGCTCGGAGCGAAAGCGCAGAGCCTCGATCAACTTGTCCTCGGGCATCTCGCACTCATCACAGAGTTCCTTGATGGTCGGCGGCCGACCGAACTTGAGTTCGAGGCGCGACTGCGCCTTCTGCACGCGCGCCAACGTGTCACCGGCGTGCACCGGGAGGCGGATGGTTCGACCAGTGTTGGCAATGCCGCGGGTGATCGCTTGGCGGATCCACCAGGTGGCGTACGTCGAGAATTTGAATCCTTTGCGCCAGTCGAACTTCTCCACGGCGTGCATGAGGCCAAGGTTGCCCTCTTGGATAAGGTCCAGCAGCGGCAGACCCGAGGCCTGGTACTTCTTCGCAATCGAAACCACCAATCGCAAGTTGGACTGGACGAAGTCGCGCTCCGCTTGGTCACCACGGTGCGCCGCGCGCTTGAGCGCGGCTTTCTTCGTAGGGGTCAACTTGACCTTCTTGTCGTTCTCGGCGGCCTCGAGTTCGGCCTTGGCCTCGCGACCTTCCTCGATCGTCTGCGCCAGGTGGACTTCGTCGTCCTTCGTCAACAAGGTGTACTGACCAATGTCGGAGAGGTACAGTCGAACGAGGTCTTCATCGTCGCGGTCTACGCGGTCCTTAGCCATGGCACTCCTTGAGTCGTACCGGGGAATTCCGGCAGTATTAGTTATACGGGCGGGCGCAACCAATTCACCTTTTAAACGCGTTGACCAAGACTTTCGGCCATTCCGGCCCCGTCGAGCACGTCCACGATGGCGCGCGCGGCGTCCGCCCACGCCGGATCGTCAAAGGGCTCGAAACGTGCCACGGTAGCTCCCACCGCACCAATCTCCCTTACCACTAAGTCTGATCCGTGCGCCAAGAACTGGCGGCGGAGTTCATCGGACTCGCCTTCGCGATAGTCGCGCAAGGTCACCAGTAGACGCGGACCGATCGCCATCGCCAACGCGTACAGTGCCAGCGCACCGGTCGGGTCTTCGACGAGGGAGTTACTCATCAACGCCGACACCAACGGGTCGGACGTCACCTCGTGGTCATCGCGCAACTCGAGGGCGAGGGTGCCAAAGGTGCGGCTCGCCTCGTGCAGTCGCACCACGAATGCGTCAGTCGTCACGCTCGCCGCACCCGCCCCCAGCGACGAATAGAGCGCGTCGTAGATCTCTGCGAGGTGTTGACCGGCGGGCCAACCGTTCACGGCGTCTCGGGGCGAAATGCGTTGGTAATGGGCATGCGTCGATCGCGGCCGAATGCCTTCTTCGAAATACGGACCCCGGGAGGCATCTGGCGACGCTTGTACTCACTCAGGTCCACCAGGCGCGTGATGCGCAGTACGAGTTCTTCATCGTGACCCGCGTCGATCATCTCCTGCGCGGTCGCGTCCTCTTCGACGTAGAGCTCGAGCAATGGGTCGAGTTGTTCGTAGGGCGGGAGTGACTGATCATCGCGTTGGTCGGGCCGCAATTCTGCCGAAGGGGCTTTCACGAGCACTTCGAGGGGGATCGGCTCGGGGTCCCCCTGGGAGAGGGCCCTCTCATTTCGGTAGCGGCATAGTTCGTAGACCAGTGTCTTGGACACATCCTTGATGACCGCGAAACCGCCCGCGGAGTCGCCGTAGAGGGTGGAGTAACCCGTAGCCATCTCGGACTTATTGCCCGTAGTGAGGACAATCGCGCCCGTCTGATTCGAAACCGCCATCAACAACACGCCGCGGATCCGCGACTGCAAGTTCTCCTCCGTCAAGCCCTTCAGAGGCTCATCCAGAGCCTCTTCGAGCATGCTCATCACGGTGGCGTGGGCATCTTCGATGGCGATGGTATTGATGTCGATGTCCAAACGACGCGCCAACTCATACGCGTCGCGCACGGAGTGGTCCGAGGAGTAGCGCGAGGGCATCGCGAAACCGCGCACTGCACGCGAACCCACCGCATCCACCGCGATGGCCGCTACGAGTGAGGAGTCAATGCCGCCGGAAAGACCAAGTATCGCCGAGCGAAACCCATTCTTCCTCAGGTAGTCGCGAGTTCCCATCACGAGGGCGTCGTATATCTCGGCCACCTCCGACGCCGGTTCGGCCACGTGATTGACGTGCGGTGAAAGGGCCGCACGTTCGTCGCGGGCGTACGCCGCGTCAATCGCGACTCCGGCCGGGGACAATTTGGCGTCGACCTCGACGACGAGCAACTCCTCTTGGAACGCCGTGGCGCGCGCGACCACTCGCCCATCAGAATCCACCACCACACTCTGGCCGTCGAAGACCAATTCATCCTGACCACCGACGAGATTGACGTAGGCAATGGCGCAACGGGTCTCGAAGGCGCGCTCCCGTAGCATCGCCTCACGATCGTCACGACGCCCACGTGCGAAGGGTGAGGCGTTAGCGACCACCAACAATGTCGCGCCCTCGGCGGCCAGTTCGGCGGCCGGACCGGCAAAGGTCCACACGTCCTCGCAGATCAAGACTCCCACCGCCACACCGTCGATATTCACGATGGTGCCGGGCCCGAGCCCAGGATGGAAATATCGTTGCTCGTCAAAGACGTCGTAATTGGGCAACAAGCGCTTCGTCGCGATAGGACCAACACCGTCTGAGGACACGCACGCTAGAGCATTGGCGATATGCGGAAGTCGCACCCGGCCCTCGCTGACCAATCGGGTGACGTCACGCCCATCCATTGAGGGCGCGAGAGTCACGCCAGGACCCTCGGCCACGATGGTGCCGACTAGGAGCGGCGGCAGGTTTTGCGACAGCGCCAAATCGTCCAGTGCGAGGCGAGCGGAGTCGCAGAAACCCTCTTTGAGCAGGAGATCCTCGGGTGGATAGCCCGTCAGGGCCAACTCGGGGGAGATAACCAGTGACGCGCCCACCGAACCCGCTTGAGTGCGTAGGCGATGCAGCGTCTCGACGTTTTGGCTGAGTCCCCCGACCACCGAATTCATTTGGGCCAGGGCGAGGCGGATCACGGGCACGTACCGAGCCTACCGGCGACGTCGCAATCTCTTTGGGGCCAAGGTTTACACAGGGTTAACAGAACGGGGGGTCAGCCTATGTTGCCCTCCGGCAAACTGGGGTGTCGCGTGCACCACGCGCCGATTTCGTAAGGAGCAATCATGTCGTATCAGGCTGAATACATCTGGATTGACGGAACCGAGCCCACCCACGAGTTGCGCTCGAAGACGCGCATCATCGCTGACGGCAAGAAGCCGGTGATTTGGGGCTTCGACGGCTCCTCGACCAACCAGGCAACCGGTCACTTCTCGGACTGCGTCTTGATGCCGGTTTGGACGTGCAAGGACCCCTTGCGCGGACCCAAGGACATCTTGGTCCTGTGTGAGGTACTCAACGCCGACATGACGCCGCACCCGACCAACAACCGCCACCTGGCGGCCGCGGCGGCCAAGAAGTACGCGAGTTTCGAACCGATGTTCGGCATCGAGCAGGAATACACGTTCTTCCAAGACGGCCGCCCCTATGGTTGGCCCGAGGTGGGCTACCCCGCCCCCCAGGGGCCCTACTACTGCGGCGTTGGCGGGTCGAAGATGCCGGGCCGTGACATCGTCGAAGCACACACTCTCGCCTGCATCGAAGCGGGAATCTCAATCGAGGGCACCAACGCCGAAGTGATGATGGGCCAGTGGGAGTTCCAACTCGGTGTCCTTGACACCCTGGCGATTTCGGACCAAATCTGGGTCGCGCGCTGGCTGCTCAAGCGGATTGCCGAGGAATTCGATGTCGAGGTCTCCTTCGACGCCAAGCCCGTCAAGGGTGACTGGAACGGGGCGGGCGCCCACACGAACTTCTCCACCAAGCAGATGCGCGCCGAAGGTGGCTGGGACGCCATCATCGCTGGCTGCGAGGCGATCGGCACTCGTGTCAAGGAACACATCGCGGGTTACGGCTTCGGCATCGAAGAGCGTCTGACCGGGGCACACGAGACCGCGCACTACACCAAGTTCTCCTACGGTGTTTCGGACCGCGGTTCGTCAATCCGCATCCCCGGCGGAGTCGCGCGCGAAAAGAAGGGCTACCTCGAGGACCGTCGCCCGAACGCCAACATCGACCCCTACGTCGTGACCAGACTGATGGTCGAGACCGTGTGCGGCGCGGCCGCGGCGAAGGCCCCGGCGAAGAAGGCCCCGGCGAAGAAGGCCCCGGCGAAGAAGGTCGTCGCGAAGAAGACCCCGGCGAAGAAGGTCGTGGCGAAGAGGGCCGTCGCAGCCAAGTAATTCCCCCGCAGGAATAAGTGAGAGACCCGCCACCGTCTCGGTGGCGGGTCTTCTCTTTCCCTCGCGTGAAACGACGATCGGAGAAGGTGGGAGAATGTCACATATGCAAAGCCAGGCTCAATACGTTTTACGAACCGTCGACGAACGCGGCGTGCGGTTCGTACAGTTGTGGTTCACTGACGTGCTCGGGCGCCACAAGGCCTTCCACGTCACACCGGCCGAACTCGAGGACGCCTTGGACCAGGGCATGACCTTTGATGGTTCCTCCATCGACGGCTTCTCACGCACCAGCGAATCCGACGTGCTCGCACGGCCCGACCTCACGACCTTCCAACTCCTTCCCTGGTACGAAGAAGGGACGGGCATCGCTCGAGTGTTCTGCGACATCGTCAATATCGACGGGACTCCCTTCGACGGCTGCCCGCGCCAGCAACTGCGACGCGTCCTAGACGGTGCCCGCGACCAGGGCTTCAACTTCTACGTCGCGCCCGAGATCGAATTCTTCTACTTTGCCGATACCGACGGTGGACGGCCCGTACCCATCGACCGCGGTAGCTACTTCGACCTCACCACGGACGATGTGGCCAGTCAACTTCGCCGACGCACCGTACTCACCCTGGAAGAGATGGGTATCGGCGTTGAGCACGCCCAGCACGAAGACGCGCCTGGTCAACACGAGATTGACTTGCGCTATACCGACGCGCTGACGATGGCGGATACCGTGATGTCGGTGCGTCACGTGGTGAAGGAACTGGCTCGTCAAGTCGGGGTCGCAGCGAGTTTCATGCCCAAACCCCTCGTGGGCGTCCAAGGATCGGGCATGCACACGCACCTCTCACTCTGGCGCGATGACAAAAACGCCTTCATTGGTGAGGGAACCTACGGGCTCAGCGACCTCGCCACTAAGTTCATGGCGGGCCTCTTGCACCACGCACCCGAAATCACCGCCGTCACCAACCAGTGGGTGAACTCCTACAAGCGCCTCATGCCCGGGGCCGAGGCCCCCGTCGGTGTCGAGTGGGCCCGCTACAACGCTGCCGCCCTCGTGCGCGTGCCGTCGGTGAAGCCCGCCCGCATCGACTCGACGCGCTTGGAGTATCGCTCGCCGGACCCCGCCGCCAATCCCTACTTAGCTTTCGCCGTCATCCTCGCCGCGGGACTTCGCGGCGTGAACGGAAACTACGAATTGCCCGGCGAAGGTGAGCGCGTCGCGGCACTTCCCCAATCACTCGGTGAGGCGGTGGACCTCATGGCCACCTCAGAGTTGATGCACGAAACCATTGGCGAACACCAGGTCGAATGGTTCTTGCGCAACAAGCGCGCCGAATGGGACGCCTACCGCGCCCAAGTGACGCCCTTCGAGCTCGAAAGGTATCTCCCTCTCCTGTGACCGACATCGTTCTTTGCGTTCCCTCGTGTGAAGGGCCGATCCGCAAGGCCTGCGACGTGACTGGGGTGACCCCAATAGTGGCCACCAGTGGGCGTCTCAACGAAATCGCGATGCTCGAACCCGCCGACGGCTTCGCGGGCGCGGTCATCAACGCCTCGGCGTTCCCCTTCACTGAAGCGATGAACCTCTGTCGTCAACTGCGCAGTCGTGAGCGCTCGACTGGCCCAGTGATCTTGCTGCTCGACCACTACCAACTCGATGACCTGACCTTTCGCGAGGATCTCTTCGACGATTTTGTCGTCGGACCCTTCGACGTCTCGGAACTCGCGACGCGACTGCGCCACCGACTTCGTCGATCAGGCAATGACACCGTCGCCCCGCGTATCGACCACGGCGGATTGTCGATGAACCTCGAGACCTATCAAGCCACCATCGCGGGCCGGGTCATGGACCTTACCTACATGGAATACGAGCTCTTGCGCTTCCTAGCGACCAACCCCAACCGGGTGTTCACTCGTGAAACTCTCCTGAGTCGAGTCTGGGGCTACGAGTACTACGGAGGCGCGCGTACGGTCGACGTGCACGTTCGTCGTTTGCGGGCGAAGTTGGGCGAAGAGCACGCCCACCTGATTCAAACGGTGCGCTCGGTCGGCTACAAGTTCGGTACGTCGGGCGAGTTCGAAGTTAGTTGAGTGGGGCGTAGGCCCAGAGTTCGACTTCCGCGCGCGCTCCCGCCATGGGAATTCCCGCAATCTGAATCGTCGATCGAGTGGGGCGTGGCGTCTCGAAGGCTGCCATCCATACGTCGTTGCAGGCCGCGAAGTCCGCCACGTCCATCAAGAACAACGTTCCCTTGACGACTTGATTCATCGTCGCTCCGTTCTCGCCCAGGAGCGTCTCGGCGTTGAGGAGGGCTTGACGCAATTGATCCGCCGCTCCTCCCTCCACGAGGGTGGGTGGCGTCACTCCCGGCACGGTGCCGAGTTGACCCGAAAGGATGACGAAGTCACCGGCGCGGCGCGCGGGAGAGTACGGACCAAGGGGGACGGACATCGGCGACTCAGCTAAAGGAGTTACCGCAACCACAAGTTCGCGTGGCGTTGGGGTTGGTGATATGAAATCCCGCGCCCTGAAGGCCATCGGCGAAGTCGAGCGTGGAACCGGTCAACAAATCGGCGCTGGCAGAATCCACGCAGACCTTGACCGCTCCGAACTCGGTGACGATGTCGTCATCAGCGAATTCGGAGTCGAAGTACATGTCGTAGTTGAAGCCCGAGCAGCCACCGGGCTTGACGGCCACGCGAAGCGCGAGGACCTCGTCGGTCGCTTCACCGGCAATCAACTCGGCCACTTTCGCTATGGCGGCATCGGTGAGAGTGATGGGCTCGGCATCCTTCTTGGAGAGTGTGATGGTGGTCGAGGTGGCGTCAGTCATGCAACTCCTTTGACAAGTTCTGGTCACCATCGTAGCGGCGCAAAATGGCGACGGCTACGCGAATCTGAGCCATTAGCGTCACCCTGTGCACCCCGAAGACCTCATTCTCGAACGTTTGGCCCGGGTTCGCGACCCTGAGCTGGGTGCGTCCATCACTGAATTGGGGATGGTTGGTGGTGTCCAGGTCACGAATCGAACCGCCCTCGTCGAGGTGGCACTGACCACCGCCAGTTGCCCACTCCGGTCACAAATCGAGAACGACGTTAGACAAGCCGTCTTAGAGATCGAAGGAATCGATGAGATCATCGTGACGCTCGGCGTGCTCGAACCCGCCGCCAAGGCCTCGCTCATGCGCACCGCACGCTCACTCGCCCAGGCGCGCGCACCCCAGACCAGCATTCCTCGCCGAACGCCCATTTTCATGATTGCCTCGGGCAAGGGGGGCGTGGGCAAGTCATCGATTACGGCCAACCTCGCTATCGCGCTGGCTAAGACCGGCCTGCGTGTCGGGGTGCTGGACGCCGATATCTGGGGGTTCTCCCTCGCGCGACTACTCGACATCACCGGTGAGGTCGAAGTACGAGCCGCCAAGATGGTGCCCCTCGAACGTTCCGTCGGCGCCGGTACGGTCTCGCTGCTCTCCATGGGTCACTTGGCCGATGAGAAGCAGGCGCTACTCTGGCGGGGTCTCGTGGTGCAAAAGGCCGTGGCGCAATTCATCGAAGACGCCGACTGGTCCCGTATCGACGTCATGGTGATTGACACCCCGCCCGGAACCGGCGACATCGTGATGACTTTGGCGCGTTTGCTCCCACACATGGGTCAAGTCGTCGTGACCACTCCGTCGAAGGCAGCGCAACACGTCGCCGCGCGAGCCGCCGACTTCGCGAGCAAATCTCATATTCGCCTGTTGGGCGTGATCGAGAACATGAGCGGTTTCGCCTGCGAGTGCGGAAAAGTGCACGCCCCTCTCGGGGTCGGCGGAGGGCGAGAACTCGCTCACGAACTCGGTGTGGAGTTGCTCGCCATGATTCCACTGCGCGACGACGTCGCCAGTGGTGGTGACGATGGACTCCCGGTCGCGTGGCACGAAACAGACGGGGGGACGTTCCACGCGATCGCCGAACGTCTCATGGCGTTAGCGCCGAGCCTCATCCCCGCTGGGTGCACCGCTCGCCTGCTCGACTCGCTCGATGCGGCGATCACCGAGGCGTAGAGTCCGGCGCCCGACCGTCCTCGTCGTCACTGTCTCCCGGCACCACCACTACGGTGCGGCCTTCGCGTTCGATCTCACGCGGCTGAATGCGACGTACCGTCGCATTCGCGGCGGCGAGTAATACTTCATCGACTTTGTCATAAGCACTCATCCAGCGCAGGGTGCGCACCGTCGGCACCAGCATCGACCACTCGCCTGTTTCGAAGCGTTCGAGTGCCGTCGTCGCATCTGTCCACACGTGTTCGACGATCTCACCATCGTCGGCGAGGGCATCTTGTCCCGCTGGTGCAGCGGAGACGAAGAATCGAGTGTCAAAACGTCGGGGACGACCCTCCGGCGTCACCCAGTGGGCCAGATACTCGAGACGACCGAGATCCAGGCGTACGCCCTCACGATCGAGCAGAGTGGGCCAGTCGACTGCTGCGCTCAGGAGTTCCTGTCGCCACATAGCGAGCTGATCACCACGTAACCCTCCGTTTCGACCCCGCGCGTCTATGACCATCAGAAGTCCGGCCTCCTCGAAGAGTTCGCGCACTGCCGCGCAGTAATACGCCAACGCACCCGAATTCAGGTCCAGCCGCCGCGCCGCACTGACCTCGTCGCGTCCGATGAAGAGTCCTCGACGCACGACCTCTAAGTCCACGGCATCGACGCTCCCTCCGGGAAAGACGTGGGCACCGGACGCTGCCAAGAGCTCAGAACTACGGCGCAACATAAGAATTTCCAGCAACTGATTTTGGTTGCGGATTATGAGAATTGTGGACGCTGGGCGTGGCTCTATTTGCTCCATACCAGAACATACAGAGAACCGAGCGAACCGCGTCACTCGGACGTCAACTAAGTTTGTAGGACCACCAGTACCCAAGGAGCATCGTGGCCAAACCTGCGTCTGACCCCAAAACCACCTCGAAGAAGGCGCCCACCTCGGGTGGCCGTCCCGCGGGACTCTTCACCTGGGTCGCCGTCGGTGTCGTGGTAGTCATCGTCGCCGCTCTGGTCCTCGTCAAAGTCCTCTCCGGCGGACCGACCTCGACCAACTCCGGCGCCTGGGTCGCCACCGACCCCACCACTGCCGCCGAAGTCACGAACGTCCCCGCGTCGGTATTTAACGCCGTGGGTGTGTCGGCCGGTGTCAGTGTCACCGCGCCACTTCCTCTCAAGGGCCAGCCGGCCCTGACCACCAAGGTCGCCAACGGCACCACACTCCCTGAGGTGCTCTACGTGGGAGCCGAGTACTGCCCCTTCTGCGCCGCTCAACGCTGGGCCACCATTGCGGCGC
>VFSW01005294.1_pt1 | contig 19119 bp, 17 predicted proteins | sample 5358111 | NCBI WGS metagenome assembly VFSW01 (sample SAMN11554181, study PRJNA540505) | mine drainage metagenome | isolation source: sediment from site ElyBrook_90M | place: USA: Ely Copper Mine, Vershire, VT | collected 2017 | reverse complement strand
CCCCCCCCCCCCCCCCTCCCTCCCCCCCCCCCCCCCCCCCCCCCGCCGCCCGGGGCCCCGCTGCCGGGGCGGCCGGGGGGCGCCCCCCCCCCCCCCCCCCCCCCCCCCCCCCCCGCCCCTGATCCTGCGCTACTGGGCGCCGGGGTGGAATTCGGTGCAGTCCCTCTGCAAATATCGGGTAGCTGCGGAAGGCGGAGATCATCCCGGAGCGCGCCTCCTGGAGCCCGACGAGGCCGCGCCGCTCACCTTCTTTCCGGTCCCTCCTTCCCCGGGGAAGGTACCCCCGCAGGGGAAGGTTCTGGTCGTGCCCCTCTACCACGTGTTCGGCTCCGAGGAGTTGAGCGCCCTCGCCCCCGGCATCGCCCGGCTGAGTCCGGAGCCCTACCTCGCCCTGAATCCCGCCGATGCCGGAAACCACGGCTTGCAGGACACCCAGCCCGCGGGGATTGTTCTGAACGGGCGCGAAATCCGCTTTCCCCTCCGCCTCGACCCCTCCCTGCCGGCGGGGGTGGCGGGGATGCCCGCGGGCCTCTCGGGTCTTCCGGAGATCACGCTTCCGGCATGGGGGACCCTGCTTTCCGACGGAAAAGAAAAAAGGGGGGAGGAAGCGAAATGAGAACCCTGGCCGTCATATTCGGTGTTCTCGTCGCCGCGCTGACCGTGGCCGGTGTGAACATCTGGCTCGAGAGGCGGCTCCTCGCCCTCTGGCAGGACCGCTATGGTCCTAACCGGGTGGGTCCCTTCGGTCTCCTCCAGGTCCTGGCCGACATGATCAAGATCATCACCAAGGAGGACTGGATCCCCCCCTTTGCCGACCGGCCCGTGTTCGTCATCGCCCCGGGGATTATCGTAGTGACGGTGCTTACGGCCTATGCGGTCATCCCCTTCACCCCGAACGTCGAAGTGGCCGATCTGAACATCGGTCTCCTCTTCTTCCTGGCGATGTCTTCACTGGGTGTGTACAGCGTCACCCTCGGGGGCTGGTCGTCGGACAGCAAATACGCCCTGATCGGGAGTATCCGGGCGGTGGCCCAGATGCTCGGCTACGAGGTCTACATGGGGCTCTCCCTCATGGGTGTCGTCATGCTCGCCGGATCGTTTAACCTTCGCCAGATCGTGGAGGCGCAGAGGAACCTCTGGTTCTGCATTCCCCAGCTCCTGGGTCTGTTCATTTTCTTGATCGCCGGGATCGCCGAGACGCGCCGGCTTCCGTTCGATCTCCCGGAGGCGGAAAGCGAACTCGTGGCCGGCTTCCACACGGAATACTCGGCCATGAAATTCGGGATGTTTTTTTTGGGCGAGTACCTCGGGATCACGCTCATCTCGGCGATGATCACGACGCTTTTCTTCGGAGGCTGGATGGGCCCCTGGCTGCCGCCCCTGGCGTGGTTCATCCTGAAGACCCTTGTGGGGATCGTTTTTTTTATCCTGCTTCGGGCCTCGCTTCCCCGGCCTCGGTACGACCGGCTTCTGGCATGGGGCTGGAAATTGATGCTCCCGCTCGCGCTCGGCAACATCCTGGCGACGGGAGCCGTCATCCTGATACGGGGAGGGTCGTAACGCCATGTGGAGCCATCTGAGAACCATCTGGCTGGTCTTCCTCCATGCGTTCCACAGGCGGGAGACGGTCCTGTACCCGGAGGTGAAACCATACATTCCGCCCCGCTGGCGGGGAAGGATCATCCTCTCGCGGGACCCCGACGGCGGCGAGCGGTGCGTCGCCTGCTACCTGTGCGCGGTGGCCTGTCCCGTTTCCTGTATCGCCCTTCAGGCAACCGAGGATGAGCAGGGACGGCGTTATCCGGCCTTTTTCCGGATCAACTTCTCGCGCTGCATTTTTTGCGGTTTCTGCGAGGAGGCCTGCCCCACCTGCGCAATCCAGCTCACCAACGATTTCGAGATGGGGGAATACCGGAGAGAATCCCTGGTCTATGAGAAGGAGGACCTGCTCATCAGCGGGCCGGGGAAGTACCCGGACTACAACTACTACCGGATCGCCGGGCTGGCCATCGGCGGCAAGAAAAAGGGGGAGGCCGAAGATGAGGCGAGGCCCGTCGACGTGAAGAGCCTCCTCCCCTGAGGAATGCCCATGACATATGCCTTTTATCTCGCATCCATCATCGCCATCGCCGCTACGGCCCGGGTCATCATGGGAACCCATGCGGTCCACGCCCTCCTCCATCTCGTCATCTCCCTTCTGGCCGTGGCCGCGATGTTCCTCATCCTCGGGGCGCCCTTTGCCGCCGCCCTGGAGGTGATCGTCTATGCGGGCGCCGTCATGGTGCTGTTAATCTTTGTCGTGATGATGCTGAGCCCCGGACCCCGCGCGGCGATCAAGGAGCGCCAATGGCTCTCCCCGGGGATCTGGGTCGGCCCCGCCATCCTGTCGGCCATCCTGCTCGCCGAACTCGTCTGGATCCTCGCCGGAGGAGAGGGGCGCGTCGCAGCAACGGGCCAGGTACCGCCCAAGGAAGTGGGCGCAGCCCTGTTCGGGCCTTACCTCCTGGCCGTCGAGATGGCGTCGGTCCTTCTCCTGGCGGGGCTCGTGGGGGCCTACCACCTCGCCCGCCGTCTCCCCGGGGCCGGACAGAATGAGGAAGGAGACAAGCCATGAACGCCGTCACACCGAACGGCATCCCTGCGGAACACGCGCTGATCGTGGCTGCCGTGCTTTTCGTGCTCGGCATGACCGGAGTCCTGATCCGGCGCGACTTGATCTTTGTCCTTTTGTCCCTGGAAGTGATGCTCAATGCCGCAGGGCTGGCCTTCGTCACGGCTGCTTCACGATGGCATGAGCCCGACGGCCAGATCATGTTCATCCTGATCCTGGCTGTGGCTGCGGCCGAGGTATCCATCGGCCTGGCCCTGATCCTCAAGATCTATTCCCGACACGGGACGCTCGATGCAGACCGCGTCGACAAGCTGAGAGGCTGACATGTTCGAACTTATCTGGCTCACACCCGCATTGCCGTTTGCCGGATTTCTCATCCTGATCCTGGCGGGTTCTCACCTGTCCAGACGGGGCGTTTCCGTTATCGGCGTCGGCGCTGTGGGTCTTTCGGCTGCCGTTGCCGTTCCGACGGGGATCCGGTTCATCCTTGCTCCTCCGCCGGCAGGGGCATATACGCAGCCCCTCTGGGAATGGCTGTCGGTGAGCGGTTTTGCGCCCGTCATCGCCCTCTACCTGGACGCGCTCGCGGTGGTGATGGTCCTCGTCGTTGCGATTGTCGGCTTTTTCATCCTCCTGTATTCAGCGGAACACATGGCCGGGGAGAAGGGCTTCAGCCGCTTTTTCGCTTACAGGTATCTCTGCGTGGGCTCCATGCTGACTCTCGTCCTGGCGCACAACCTGCTCCTCCTCTACCTCGGTTGGGAGGGGGTGGGGCTCTGCAGTTATCTCCTTATCGGTTTCTGGTACCAGGATTCCGCCAATGGGGAGGCTGCCAACAAGGCCTTCATCGTCACCCGCATCGGCGACACGGCCATGGCGATCGGACTCATCCTCCTTGTCGTCCACCTGGGCACATTGAACATCCAGGATATTCTTTCGGCAGCGCCTCGGCAGTTCGGCCAGGGATCGAACATCGCCTTCTGGGCGTCGCTCCTTATTCTGGGAGGGGCCCTCGGTAAGTCGGCCCAGCTTCCTCTCCAGACCTGGCTCCCCGACGCGATGGCAGGTCCCGCGCCGGTGAGCGCCCTCATCCATGCGGCAACGATGGTCGCGGCGGGGGTTTATCTCGTCGCCCGGATGCATCTCTTGTTCACGATGGCCCCTCCTATCCAGGAACTCGTCGCCCTTATCGGCGCCGCGACGCTCCTCATGGCGGCGGCAAGCGCCCTGACCCAATGGGATATCAAACGTATCCTGGCATACTCCACCATCAGCCAGATCGGTTACATGTTCCTGGCCCTCGGGGTGGGGGCCTGGTCGGCGGCGATCTTCCATTTCATGACCCATGCCTTTTTCAAGGCCCTCCTGTTTCTCGCGGCCGGCGTCGTCATCAAATCCCTGGGGGATGAACACGACATCCACAAGATGGGCGGACTCCGCCGGGATCTTCCGGTGACATTCTGGACCTTTCTGATCGGGGCGGCCTCCCTTTCCGCGCTGCCGTTGGTCACGGCGGGATTCTACAGCAAGGACATGATTCTCTTTGCCGCCTTCACCTCCGAGCGGGGAAGCTTCTGGCTCTGGGCAGCGGGCATCGCCGGCGCCTTTCTCACCGGGCTTTACGCCTTCCGGCTGGTTTTTCTCGTCTTCTTCGGCAAGGCAACGACCGGCGTAACTGAACGGCCCGGGGCCGCGGTCCAACTGCCCCTGATCGTCCTGGCCGTCCTTTCCCTGGTGGGCGGCTTTATCCAGATGCCCGCGGTCATCGCCCCGATCACCCTCTTTGCGGACTTCCTGGCGCGGTCTCTGCCGGTGATCAAATCGTTGCCCGTCGACTTCACCATCGAGACCCTGCTCCTCCTCGGTGCCATGGTTGCTCCGCTAGCCGGCCTTTTTGCCGCCTGGTGGTTTTTCCTGCACCGGCCGCATATGGCGGATGCTTTGGTCGGGAGGCCCGCCGGAGCGCGGCTCCATCGATTCTGGCTGAACGGATGGGGGTTCGATGCCCTTTACAATTTTATCTTGGTGCGGCCCTTCGTGCAGGTCGCGCTGCTGAACCGGGATGATGTTGTCGACCTCTTTTACCAGGGGATCGCCCGGTTGAGCGCCCGCCTGTCGGCGGCTGCAACCGGCACACAGTCGGGACTGATCCGGCGGTACGCCCTGGGAATAGTTCTGGGCGCCGTGATCGGCGTCGGTCTGGTATTGGTCTTATGAGGCTGACTTCGGGTGATATGGCATGCTGCTTAGCTGGTTGATTCTCATTCCGCTTGTGGGGGGGATTCTGGCCTGGACCGCCGGGTCGCGGGGGCCCTGTGCCGAAAAAGGGAACGCATTGCTCTCGCGGTGGATCTCCCTGACCGCGCTCGCGGCGGAGCTGGTTTTGGCTGTTTTTCTTTGGCTGGGGAGGCCTCCCGGCGGCGGGTCATGGCTGGCCGAGATGAGCGTGCCGTGGCTTCCGGCCTTCGGGATCGGTTTTCACCTGGCCATGGACGGAATCAGCCTGCTTTTCGTTCTTCTCACATCTCTTTTGGGGATGGCGGCGGTGATCGCGTCCTGGACGGAGATCGACCGTCAGGTCGGCTTTTTTCATTTCATCCTCCTGGCGGCCCTGACGGGGATCATCGGCGTCTTTACCGCCTTCGATCTTTTCCTCTTCGCCTTTTTCTGGGAGGTCATGCTCGTTCCCATGTATTTCCTCATCGCCCTGTGGGGGCACGAGAAACGGACCGCCGCAGCCGTCAAGTTCTTCATCTTCACACAACTCTCGGGACTGTTGATGCTGGTTTCGATCCTGGGGCTCTATTTTATCCACGGGAGGCATTCGGGGGTCTACACCTTTGACTACTTTGAACTTCTCGGCACACCGGTGCCCTCGGGGATCGCGCCGCTGATCCTGCTCGGCTTTCTGGCGGCCTTTTTGGTCAAGCTCCCGGCCGTTCCCTTCCATGTCTGGCTCCCCGATGCCCATACCGAGGCCCCCACCGCGGGGAGCGTCATCCTGGCGGGCCTTCTCCTGAAAACGGGGGGATATGGCCTCCTGCGGTTCGCCCTGCCCCTCTTCCCCGGGGCAGCCGCGGAGATTGCCCCTCTGGGCATGGCCCTGGGCGTCATCGGGATCCTCTACGGGGCCGTTCTGGCCTTTGCCCAGACGGACCTCAAACGCCTCGTGGCCTACACGAGCGTGAGCCACATGGGCTTTGTCCTCTTGGGCATCTTCGCCATGAATGAAACGGCCATGATGGGCGCCATCATCCAGATGCTCAGCCACGGGATCAGCACCGGCGCCCTCTTCATCCTGGCGGGCGCCCTGCAGGAACGGCTCCACACGCGCGATATGCAGCGCCTGGGCGGCCTGTGGGCCGTGGTCCCCCGCCTGGGCGGGGTCTGGCTGTTCTTCGCCCTGGCCTCACTGGGACTCCCCGGGATGGGAAATTTCATCGGCGAATTCCTGGTTCTTCTGGGGGCCTATCGGGTCAGCCTCCCCATGACCGTTCTGGCGGCGCTGGGGCTTGTCGTATCCACACTCTATGCCGTCCGGATGGTGCAGAAGGTCTTCTTTGGAAGCACCCGTGAGGTGTGGAAGATCCCTGATCTGGTCCCACGGGAAATGACCGTCATGGCCGTCATGATCGCCATGACCCTCTGGCTCGGCCTCTACCCCCGGCCTTTCCTCGACACCGCCCGGGGCGGACTGGCAAACCTCGGGAAGATGGCAGGCACGGCACCGCGGGAGTTGGTTCGGATAACCGATCCGGGAGGAGGCACCCATGACACCCCGTGATCTGACAGCCCTCATACCGCTGGTGATCCTGGCGGCGGCGCCCGTCGCGATCATGATCGTCGTAGCCATACGGAGGACCCATGGAGTCGTCTTTGCCCTGGCCCTGGTGGGGGTCGGCTCAGCCCTTTTATCGCGCCCGGCGGCCAGGTCTTCCCTGACCGCGCGGGGCGCGCCCCTCCTTCTGTTCGATGGGTACGCCCTCTTCTTCATCGCCCTCATCCTTCTGGCCGGCCTCGCCACGCTTCTGCTGGCTTACGGCTACCTGAACATCCGCCGCGGGGACCGGGAGGAATTCTACATCCTCATCCTCACGGCCCTTCTGGGCGCCGCCATCCTGGTCAGTTCAGCGCACCTCGCCGCGTTTTTCCTGGGTCTGGAGATCCTGAGCGTTTCCCTCTATGCGCTTATCGCCTATGAACGGATGAACGAATCGGGGCTCGAAGCCGGGATCAAGTACCTCATCCTCGCCGCCTTTTCATCGGCGTTCCTCGTCTTCGGGATGGCCCTCGTTTATGCCGAGACGGGCACCCTTTCATTCTCCCGGATGGCCGCAACAATGGCCGGGGGAGGCACGGGCCCCATCCTTCTTGCCGGTGTTATCCTGATCAGCGTCGGGATCGGCTTCAAGCTGGCCGTCGTCCCCTTCCACATGTGGATTGCCGATGTGTACGAGGGAGCGCAGGCGCCGGTGACGGCTTTCATTGCCACCGTCTCCAAGGGCGCAGTTTTCGCCCTCCTGCTGCGCTTTTTCCTGCCGGCAGAGATGCTACGGGGAAATTCCCCCGGTGTTTTCCTCGCCGCAATCGCCGTAGCCTCCATGTTCGCAGGAAATCTTCTGGCATTGTTCCAGGACAACGTGAAGCGCCTTTTGGCCTACTCTTCGATCGCCCACATGGGATATCTCCTGGTGGCCTTCCTGGCCGGCGGTCCGCTCAGGGTCACGGCGGTCATCTTCTATCTGATTGCCTATTTCATTACCAGCCTCGGCGCTTTCGGCGTCGTGACCGTTCTCTCCGGGGCCCAGCGGGATGCCGACAGGCTCGAAGACTACCGGGGGCTTTTCTTCCGACGGCCCTGGCTTGCGGGCGCCTTCACCGCCATGCTGCTCTCCCTCGCAGGAATCCCGCTGACGGTCGGATTCATCGGCAAATTCACCATCCTGGCGGCCGGGGTCGGAAATTTCCTCTGGATCCTGGTCGGAACGTTCGTCGTCACGAGTGCCCTGGGCCTTTTTTACTACCTGCGGGTTCTGGTCGCACTGTATACCCCCCTGCCGACCGCAGCAGGGGCTGCCGCTCCCGCCATGCCGGCAGGAGCGTTGGCCCTGACGATACTGACCGCTCTCCTCCTGGGATTGGGGATCTACCCGGGCCCCCTCCTGGAGGCGATTTCAGCCCTCGGACCCTTGCTGGGATAAGCCGGAGGACCGACTCGGGCGTCACGGAGAAAGGAAAACACTTCGAAGGAGAATGCACCATGAAGAAAAACACCCTCTTGAAACTGGAAAGCTACGGTCAGAGCGTCTGGCTCGACGCCTTGAACCGTCCCCTCCTCACCTCGGGGGAATTGCAGCGGCTCATCACCGAGGATGGGCTATCGGGGGTCACCTCCAATCCGGCCATCTTCGAGAAGGCGATCGCCGAGAGCAACGATTACGATGAAGCCATCCGCGCCTTGGCAATAGCGGGGAAGTCCGCCGAGGAGATCTACCGCACCCTGACCGTGGAGGACATCCGCCTGGCCGCGGACCAGCTCCGCCCCGTCTATGACCGTCTCGAAGGCCGGGACGGCTTCGTCAGCCTCGAAGTCTCGCCCCGCCTTTCGAACGACACCCAGGGGAGCATCGCCGAGGCCCGCGAGCTCTGGAGCGCCGTGAACCGGCCCAACGTCTTCATCAAGATCCCGGCGACCAGGGAGGGCCTCCCGGCCATCCGCCAACTGATCGCCGAGGGGATCAATGTCAATATCACCCTCCTCTTCGGGCTCCCCCGGTACCGCCAGGTGGCCAATGCCTACCTGGCAGGTCTGGAGGATCGCCTCACCCGGGGGGAGCCCATCGATCACGTCGCCTCCGTGGCCAGCTTCTTTCTGAGCCGGATCGACGTCCTGATCGATCCCCTCCTGGAGAAAAAAATGGCGGCGGGCGGCCCCGAGGGGCAAAAGGCGGGCGAGGTCCTCGGAGAGGTGGCCATAGCCTCGGCCAAGGTGGCTTGTACCATCTTCGCGGATACGTTCGGCGCGCCGCGCTTCACGGACCTCCTCCCCCGGGGGGCCAGGGTTCAACGTCTCCTCTGGGCCAGCACGGGGACCAAGAACCCGGCCTATAGCGACGTGAAATACGTGGAGCCGCTCATCGGGCCGCAGACGATCAACACGCTCCCGCTGGAGACCCTCCGGGCGTACCGGGACCATGGAAAACCGGCAGCGCGCCTGGCAAGCGGACTGAGCAAGGCCAAACGGGTCCTCAGGACGCTCCCCAAACTGGGGATCGACCTGGATGAGGCGACGCAAACACTCGAGAATGAAGGGATCGAGAAATTCATCAAGCCCTACGACCTCTTGATCAACCGGCTGGCGGAAAAACGGGCCGCCCTTCTCGGGAAGGCGAAAAAGCCATGAAGAAATCATGGAAAAATATCTGCTGAATATTTTGGCGTGAGCGGGCGATGTGGAGGAAACCGCCCGAAGAGGTGAAACGATGAATGAACAAACCTATGAAATCGGCGTAGTAGGCCTCGGTGTGATGGGGCAGAACCTCCTTTTGAACATGGCCGACCATGGTCACTCGGTGGCCGGCTACGACAAGGACCCGGCCAGGGTCCAGTCCCTCGCCGCCGAAGCGGCAGGCAGGTCCATCCGGGGCGCCAGGAACCCGGAGGAATTTCTCTCCCTCCTCGCCTCCCCGCGGGCCGTCATCATGCTCGTCCCGGCGGGCCCCATCGTCGACGGGGTGATCCGAGACCTTCTCCCCCATCTGAAGGAGAAAGACATCCTCATGGACTGGGGCAATTCCCACTTCACCGATACCGACCTGCGGCAGAAGGCGCTGGCTGACAGGGGAATCCGGTTTCTGGGCGTGGGCATCTCAGGCGGCGAGCACGGCGCCCGCCATGGGCCGAGCATCATGCCCGGCGGCCCGCGGGAAGCCTACGAGCGGGTGAGGCCCCTTCTCGAGGATGTTTCCGCCCATGTCCGGGGGGAGCCCTGTGTCGCCTACCTGGGTCCGGGATCGGCGGGACATTTCGTCAAGATGGTCCACAACGGGATCGAATACGGCCTGATGGAACTGATCGCCGAAACCTATGACCTGATGCGGCGGGGGTTGGGTCTGGACGATGATGAAATGGCGGGCATCTATGAGCGCTGGAACGACGGCGGTTTTCATTCCTACCTGATCGAGATCACGGCCCGTATTTTTCGGCAGGTGGATGAGAAAACGGGCCGGTGCCTCGGCGATGTGATCCTCGACGAGGCCCGGCAAAAGGGGACGGGAAAGTGGACCTCCCAGACGGCGATGGACCTCCAGGTCCCCACTCCCGTCATCGATGCCGCGGTTTCCACCCGGGATCTTTCGGGTTATCGGGAGGACCGGGAAGCGGCAAGCAGACTTCTCTCGGGATTGGAAGGCGCGTTCCAGGGACCGAAGAAGAGCTTCGTCGATGGGCTGGAACGGGCCCTGCAGGCGGGCTTCCTGATGACCTACGCCCAGGGGATGGCCCTCCTGCGCGAGGCCGACGCTTACGGGTACAGTCTGAACCTGGCCGACGTGGCCCGGATCTGGCGGGGGGGCTGCATCATCCGGGCCGCCCTCCTGGAGGAGATCCGTTCGAGCTATCAGAGAAGCCCGGGTCTCGCCAATCTTCTTCTGGATCCCCACCTGGGAGGGACGGCGGCTGAGTGCCGGCCCGGCCTGAGAGATACGGTCTGCTTTGCGGCCAATCTCGGAATCCCGGCTCCGGCGATGATGGCCGCCCTGGCCTATTTCGACGGTTACCGCAGCGCCCGGCTGCCGGCCAACCTCATCCAGGCCCAGCGTGACTTTTTCGGCGCCCATTCCTACGAACGGGTGGATGAAAAAGGGATCTTTCATACCCAATGGGAGGAGGACTGATCGATGGAAACGTTGATCCATACCAATCCGGTGGCCATCGTCATCTTCGGCGCCGGCGGGGATTTGACCTGGCGCAAGTTGGTCCCGGCACTGTACAGCCTCTTTATGGACCGCTGGCTGCCGGAGCGATTCGCGATCATCGGAATCGACATGAAACCGATGAGCGATAAGGTATTCCACCAGCGCCTCCGGGACGGCGTCGACCAGTTTTCCCGCCATGGCAAACCCGACAAAGAATCGTGGCACCGCTTCGCCTCCGCGCTCTCCTATCGGACGGCCGATTTCACGAATCCCGACTGCTATGCCGCACTGGGACGGCATTTTGAGGAACTGGAGAAACAATGGGATGCGGAGGCGATCCGGCTTTACTACCTGGCCACCCCACCCCAGATGATCGAGGTCATTCCGGAACAGATGGGGAAGGCCGGCCTGGCGCGGGAGTGCAAAAACGCCCGCATCGTGGTGGAAAAACCCTTCGGCCGGGACCTGGCCTCGGCCCGGAGTTTGAACCGGATACTCACGGCCGCGTTCGACGAGTCGCAGATCTTCCGGATCGATCATTACCTCGGGAAGGAGACGGTGCAGAACATCCTGGCGTTCCGCTTTGCCAATGCCCTCTTCGAGCCGATCTGGGACCGCCGGTACATCGACAACGTCCAGATCACCGTGGCCGAACAGGTGGGAATCGAGCACCGGGGCGGGTACTACGACCATACCGGCGCCCTTCGGGACATGATACAGAATCATCTGACCCAGATCCTCTGCCTGATCGCCATGGAGCCGCCGGTTTCCTTCGACGCGGATGAAATCAGGAACAAGAAGATCGATGTTCTCCACGCGATCCGTCCCATCCAGCCGGATCACGTCCACGAACATGCGGCGCGGGGACAGTACGGCCCCGGCTGGATCGAAGGGAAGCGCATCCCGGCCTACCGGGCAGAGCCCGCAGTGAGTCCCGAGTCGATGACGGAAACCTTTGCCGCGGTCAAGTTTCTCATCGACAACTGGCGATGGCAGGACGTCCCGTTTTACTTGCGCACCGGGAAAAGGCTTCCGACGCGCATCTCGGAGGTCTCCATCCAATTCAGACCGGTGCCGCACCAGTCCTTTCCGGCCATGGCGATCCGGGACTTTCAGCCCAACCGCCTCCTGATCCGGATTCAACCCGACGAGGGGATTCTCCTGAGTTTTCAGGCCAAACGGCCCGGACTGGACATCCATCTGAGCACGGTGGAGATGCATTTCTGTTACCGGGAGGCCTTCAAGTCCCAACCGCCGGATGCCTATGAAACGCTCCTGGTGGATGTCATCCTCGGCGACGCAACGCTTTTTAAGCGCGCCGACCAGATCGAAGCGGCCTGGTCGGTCATGACGCCGATCCTGGAGGCGTGGGAGCAGTCTGCGCCGCCGGATTTTCCCAACTACCCGGCCGGAACGTGGATCGTGGAACCGGCAGCGGTCCTCATCGCCGGGGACGGCCGGAACTGGCAGACCCCGGCGCTCTCCTCGACGGAGGGAAAGGGTTTCGTGGGGCGTGGCTGCTGATAGCGGAATGGACCGGTCGCGAAAACGCTCCGGGAATGAGGGGGTAGGAATGAACACGGATGTCTCAACGCTGAAGGAACGCGCCGCTTGCCGGGCGGTGGAATGGGTGAAGTCGGGCATGATCGTAGGCCTGGGTCACGGGAGCACGGCTGCCTTTGCCGTAGAGCGGATCGCGGAGCTGATCCGCTCGGGGGTGCTGGAAAACGTGCGCGGCATCCCCTGTTCCCGGGAAGTGGCCGGGGTGGCGAAGAGATTGGCGATTCCGCTGACCGACTTGAACAGGAACCCCGTGATCGACCTGACCATCGACGGGGCGGATGAGGTGGATGGAGATCTCAATCTCATCAAGGGCGGCGGCGGCGCCCTGCTCCGTGAAAAGATCGTCGCGCAGGCGAGCCTTCGCGAGGTCATCGTTGCGGACGAATCGAAAATGTCGCCGGCGCTCGGCACGAAGCGCGCCGTCCCCCTTGAAGTGCTCCACTTCGGGTGGCGCTCACACGTTCGGTTTCTTGAAAATCTCGGCGCTCGGGTCACCCTGCGCAGGAAGGGCGACGGAACGATCTTCAGAACGGACCAGAACAACATTCTGCTCGACGCTAATTTCGGGCCGATCGGCGATCCTCCGCGGTTGGCCGCCGAGCTGAAAGCGCGCGCCGGGATCGTCGAACACGGGTTGTTTTTACAGATGGCCCGCGACGTCGTCGTTGCCGGCGAGAGCGGTTTGCGCCGTCTCACGAGGGAGTGAAGCGATGAATAACAGCGACTGGATCGACGTCTCCGTGACCCTGAAGACGGGCATGCTCCACTGGCCGGGCGATCCTCCCGTCGTCATCGAGCGCATGCGCGACATGGACAAAGGCGATACGGTAAACCTCTCCCGGATAACGATGGGGGTTCACTCCGGCACCCATGTGGATGCCCCTATCCATTTTCTCAACGGCGCAGGGGGGATCGACCGCATCCCCTTCGACCCACTCGTCGGACAGGCCAGGGTCATCGCGATTGCGGCGGGTGAATCCATTAGAGAAGAGGACCTTGCCGGACACAACGTCGAAAAAGGGGAGAGGATTCTTCTCAGGACAAGAAATTCGATCAATCAAATCCTCCATCGCGATGCATTTGACGAAGGGTTCGTCTACCTGGAGGAAGATGCGGCGCAGTTTCTGGCCGTCCGGAAAATCAAAACCCTCGGCGTTGATTACCTGTCCGTCGGGGGCTATCGAAAAAACGGCCCGGCCGTTCACCGGATCCTGCTCGAGGCGGGGATTGTTATCATCGAGGGGCTCGATCTCGCCGGGGTCCAGCCAGGCCGTTACGAGATGATCTGCCTTCCGATGAAAATTCTGGATGCCGACGGCGCCCCGGCGCGGGTTATCCTCCGGAGGAAGGCATGAGAGAATGCCGACTTGTGAAGCAGGCCCTGACGTGGGAATCGGCTCCCGGAAGCGCGCATTGGAGATTTTTCGGGGAACCCTGCCCCCGCAGCGAAGCAGGGGCAAAGACGACTGTTTGAGCGCGGAGCGTGAGTTTCGTCTTTGCTGCGGAGCGAAGAGGTGCAGGGTCGAAAAAGGTCCCGCGCGCGGAGGGAGCGCGATTGCCAAAGGTTTCGTAAGAAAGGGAAACGTATGAATGATCAAGAACGAACAAGGAAAATCGAGAAACTGGCCAGGTTGATCCGCTACTACATCCTCGTAATTACCACGAAGGCCGGTTCGGGGCACCCAACCTCTTCGCTTTCCGCTGTGGAATTGATGACCTGCCTTCTTTTCGGTGATATTTTTCGATTCGCCGTGGATCGGCCGGAATATCCCAGCAACGACCGGTTGATCTTTTCCAAGGGGCACGCGTCCCCGCTCTTTTATGCGCTCTGGGCCGCCGCCGGAAAATTGTCAGAGGAGGATCTTCTGACCTTCAGAAAATTCGGCAGCCCCCTGGAGGGCCATCCGACCGTGTCCTTCCCCTATACCGAAGCGGCGACGGGTTCTCTGGGACAGGGCCTCGCCATCGGCGTGGGAATGGCGCTCAATGCGAAGTATCTCGACGTCCTGCCATACAGGACCTATGTCCTTCTCGGGGACAGCGAAATGGCGGAGGGCTCCCAGTGGGAAGCAATCCAGATGGCGGCGCACTACAAACTGGACAACCTGATCGGCATCATCGATGTGAACCGTCTGGGCCAACGGGGGGAAACCATGGAGGGATGGGATCTTCCAGCCTACGAAAAGAGGGTCTCCTCCTTCGGATGGAAGACGCTGGTATTTGACGGCCATTCCGTCACCGATATCCTGGCCGCCTATCGGCAAGTTCTTGGAGTGAGGGATCAACCGGTCATGCTGATCGGAAAAACGATCAAAGGGAAAGGGGTTTCCTTCATCGAGAACAAAAATGGCTGGCACGGAAAAACACTCAATCAGGAGGAATGCGTCCGGGCCCTCGGGGAACTCGGAGAGATCGATAAATCCCTCCGGGGGGAAATATCCCGCCCTGAGCAGAAAATGCCAAAAGCGACATCCCCGTCCGGCCCAGTCACCCAAATCGATTACCCGGCGGACAGGCCTGTCGCCACGCGCAAAGCTTACGGCAACGCCCTGGTAAGAATTTATCCGCAGTTTCCGGCCATCGTCGGCCTCGACGGCGAGGTCGGCAATTCGACCTATGCGGAGATATTCAAGGAGGCTTATCCGGATCGGTTTTTCGAGATGTACATCGCCGAGCAGAACATGGCCGGCACGGCGATGGGGCTCTCCCGCCGGGGAAAGATTCCCTTCGTTTCCACATTTGCGGCATTTTGGACCCGTGCCTTCGACCAGATCAGGATGGCCCGGTACTCCGCCGCGAACATCAAGTTCGTCGGCTCGCACGCCGGCGTATCGATCGGGGAGGACGGGCCATCCCAGATGGGGCTGGAGGATATTGCCCTGTTCCGGACGATTCTGAACGGCGTCGTCCTTTACCCATCGGATGCCGTGTCCACCGAAAAGCTGGTCGAAGAGGCAGCCCGGCATGAAGGCATCGTGTACATCCGTACGACGAGGAAGGAAACCCCCATCCTCTATGGCCCGGAAGAGCGCTTCCCGATCGGGGGATGCAAGGTACTCCGGAAAAGCGAAAAAGACGTCGCCACGGTCGTTGCCGCGGGGCTCACCCTTCACGAGGCGCTGGCGGCCTATGACATCTTAAGTCACGAAGGGATCTTCCTGCGTGTCATCGACCTCTACAGCATCAAACCGCTCGATGAAGAGGCGCTCAGGGAAGCGGCGAAGGCCACCGGCGCGATCGTCACGGTGGAGGATCATTACGCCGCCGGGGGGATCGGAGAGGCGGTTTGCAGCGCCCTGGCTGCCGAGGCGGTTCCCGTCTTTTCGCTCTGCGTCGGAGAGATGCCAAAGAGCGGGAAACCGCAGGAGCTGCTCGATTACGAAGGGATCTCCCGAACGGCGATCGTAAAGACGGTCAAAGAATACACAGCCATTGCCCAAAAAAGAGGAAAGCCGGCATGATGACCGAAAAAAAGGTGAGCAAAAGCAAAGCAATCAAAAAAAGCGGCGGCTGATCGAGGAGGATGGAGTGCAGGGATGACCTCGAATCCATCGATCTTCGAAAAGGCGATTGCGGACAGCCATGATTACGACGATGACGTTCGCGACATGGCACTTAATGGAAAGGGTGCCAAGGAAATCTATGAAGCTCTCAGCCTACGCGATTTGCAACGCGCCGCCATGTCCCCCAGTTCTGACATCATCCAATTCATTTCGACACCTCATCAGTAGTTCGCCTGCGGTCGCCTCCTGATCCTAAATTTCAAACGGTCTTCAATAGGATTTACCTGCCAATAAACGTTCAGTTAAATATCATTGCCAACTTCCCTTTATGCTACGTAAACTCATAACGAAATAGCAACAAAGAGTAGTCTGAGTTCAAGACCGGATAGACCTATGCGGTGGAGCTGCCATCGGCGACGAGCAACTGTCCAGCATAATTCTGGGGCAAGTGTCCGAGCCGCCGCCCACTTTAAGTTGATTTCAACTTGGGGCGACAGGCGGGCAGCCCCACTCGAGACGAAGTCAAAAAACAAAAGGAGACGGCGATGAAAGAAGCCACATTGACTATGCCGGAACTGGCGATGATCGGCGGAACGCGCGTGGCGCTGGGTGCGGGGATCGGCTTTCTGCTGGCCGATAAGCTCAGCAGCGAACGGCGCCGGGCCGCGGGAATAGTGCTGATACTTGTGGGAGCCATCAGCACTATTCCGTTGGTTCTCGAAGTACTCGGCAAGAGCGAGCGGTGAGACAGCGATGGCCGGTCAGAAGAGAAAGTGATGAGTGTCAAAATCGAGCGGCGCGAGGACGTGAACCCGTGGAAACCCTCTGGGCAGTCATAGGGGTGTTTTACCCGTTCTCCGGCTTGTCGCAAAGGCCCGATCATTGCCGGCGCCGCGATGAGCTTGAGTTCCGTCTCGGTCATTAGAAACGTCTTCGGCCTGCGGAATATGAGGCCATGATTTAGAGCCTATCCGTGAATAAAAACATGTCAAAGGAAGAGTCTTCGCCACTGGTAATGACGATTGGGCATTCCACGCGCACGCTTGACGAATTCATCGGCCTGCTTCAGGTACACGGTGCGACCCGCGTCATAGATGTGCGGACGGTGCCGCAGTCCCGGCACAACCCACAATTCAACAAGGCTTCACTGCCAGACTCATTGAAGAAAGCTGGATTGGGCTACGGACACATGCCGGGACTCGGCGGCCTGCGTCATGCAAAGCGAGATTCGCCCAACGTGGGCTGGCGAAATGCCTCCTTTCGCGGTTATGCTGATTATATGCAAACGCCCGAGTTTTCGCAGAGCCTCGAAGAATTGATCCGCATGGCGAACCAAGACCGAATCGCCTTGATGTGCGCTGAAGCGGTGCCGTGGCGCTGTCATCGCTCATTGATTGCCGACGCGCTGGTGGTCCACCATATCAGGGTGGGACATATCATGAGTCCCACTCATTTAGAACCCCATGCCGTCACGCCCTGGGCGCGCGTAACAGGCGGCGTCATAACGTACCCTCCCCCCGTGATCGCGCCCCCTTGACGCCGCCACTGTTACGGAACGGTCCATGAGCAGTCCGCTTTCTGAAGTGAACAGAGATTAGGAGAAATTTTTATGGCAAATAGGGCAAATGCTCATTTTGAGATTTCTCCTTGGTGGAAGCGGGGGACTATCCTCACGATGGTCGTCGGCTTTTCCATTCTCACTTTTATTGCCGTCAATGCCTATGATGATGCCCCGCCCGTACCGACAATTGTGGTAAATGCCGCAGGCGATAAGGTCTTCACGGGAGAGGACATCCTGGCAGGCCAGCAAGTCTTCCTGAAATATGCCCTTATGGAAAATGGCACCATCTGGGGGCATGGGGCCTATCTGGGACCCGATTTTTCCGCGTCCTACCTGCATGATCTGGCAATGGAAACTTCCGAGGGAGCGGCTCAAAGCCTTTATGGCCGTTCTCTGACCGAGCTGAGAGGCGCCGACCGGGATGCCATAGCCGGAGCAGTCAAGCATATCCTAAAAGAGAACCGTTACAACGATCGCACCCGGAGCCTCGTCTTTACCGCACCGGAAGTCGCGTCCTATCACAGCCAGCTTGCCAAGTGGACCTCTTATTTTGTCGATCCCCTTCAGAATGGCGGTTTAAAATCCAAATATATTACCGATCCCCAGGAATTGCGGCAACTCACGGCATTCTTTGCCTGGACCGCCTGGGCTTCAGTGGCAAATCGCCCTAATCGGGACTATTCCTACACGAACAATTTTCCCTATGATCCATCGGTCGGAAACAGACCCGGGTCTTTCACGTATTTGTGGAGCGCTTTGAGCCTCATTACCCTGCTGGCCGGAACGGCGGCCATACTCTTTGCCTTCGGCAAATTCAATTACCTGGGCTGGAAAGGGGTGAGCCCTCCGGTGCACCCCCTCATGCTCCCCGGTGAGGCCACCGAAAGCCAGAGGGCCACCATCAAGTTTTTTGTCATCGTGACGCTCTTATTTCTGTTGCAGGTGCTGGTGGGGGCGGCTACAGCCCACGGCCGGGTTGAACCGGGTAGTTTTTACGGCTTTAATCTCTATGACATCTTCCCGAGTAATATCCTACGCACCTGGCACCTGCAACTGGCCATCTTCTGGATAGCCACAGCCTATGTGGCAGGCGGTCTCATGCTGGGATCCTCCCTGGGAGAGGTAGAGCCACGGGGACAGGTGGTGGGCACCAACTTGTTATTCTGGGCCTTGGTCGTCGTAGTGACCGGCAGTCTCCTGGGAGAGTTCCTGGGGATTAATCAACTGCTGGGGCATCTCTGGTTCTGGTTCGGCCATCAAGGATGGGAGTATCTGGACCTGGGAAGGGGGTGGCAGATCCTGCTGGCCATCGGGCTGCTCCTGTGGGTCATCCTGCTTTTCCGTGCCCTTAAACCTGCTTTCTTGGATCCCGAGCGTCGGGAAATTTCTTTCCTGTTCATGCTTGCCGCCCTCGCCATTCCGGTGTTCTACGTGCCCGCCTTCTTCTATGGCAGTGCTACCAATTATACAGTGGTGGATAACTGGCGCTTCTGGATCATCCATCTCTGGGTGGAAGGATTTTTTGAACTCCTGGTAACGGCAATGGTGGCTGTTACCTTTTTCCGTTTAGGGGTAGTCTCCCGCCAGACTGCAGCCCGAGTGATCTATCTCGACGCCATTCTCTTCCTGGGGAGCGGCATCGTGGGTACCGGCCATCATTGGTATTGGACAGGTCAAGGCCATGTCAACATGGCTCTCTCCGCTATGTTTTCGGCTATGGAAGTTGTACCACTCACCCTTTTAACCCTCGATGCCTGGGATTTCATTAAACTCTCCAAGGGGGAAAACGAGGTCTCTGGAGTCGGCATCGCCATTCCCCATAAATGGACTTTTTATTTTTTGATGGCCGTTGGTTTCTGGAATTTCGTGGGTGCGGGAATCTTCGGTTTTCTCATCAACCTGCCCATTATTAGTGTAGTGTTACAGTAGCGACTTTACAATGCTGTCTTTTCGAGTGATGCGATA
>VFSW01005293.1_pt1 | contig 19119 bp, 21 predicted proteins | sample 5358111 | NCBI WGS metagenome assembly VFSW01 (sample SAMN11554181, study PRJNA540505) | mine drainage metagenome | isolation source: sediment from site ElyBrook_90M | place: USA: Ely Copper Mine, Vershire, VT | collected 2017 | reverse complement strand
AGCTGCAACTCATCGCCTGCAGACCCGCAGCTCGCGCAGCGAGCGAAGGCTGGTGGAGCCGAGGGGATTTGAACCCCTGACCTCCGCAGTGCGATTGCGGCGCTCTCCCAACTGAGCTACGGCCCCGCCGCAGGCACAAACAGCCGGTAAGTGCCGGGTTTAGGCGAGTTCGCGGCCATTTAGGGCCGCGCCTGTATGGTGTCAAGGAGACCGCCGCGGCGTATAAGCTTGGCGCATCGGCTTGTGAGCACGCCAGCAAATCGCTAGGTTCCGGCGTCGTCACTCGCGAAAGTCACCCATGCGCGCCCTGTTTCTCGTCATTGATCTTGCCCTCGAGCTTTACATCTGGATCGTGATCATTGCCGCGATCTTCTCGTGGCTCGTGGCATTCCACGTGGTGAATACGCGCAATCAGGTCGTCGGTATGATCGGCGAATTTCTCTATCGTATTACCGAGCCGGCGCTGCGGCCGATTCGCAACTTTCTGCCGAACCTTGGCGGCATCGACATTTCGCCGGTCATTCTGTTTTTGATCATCATTTTCATTCGCTACGTGATCGCGCTCTACATCCTGCCGAACGTCTACTGAAATCGCGGTGGCTGCCGAGCCGTGGACGGCAACGGTCGATGGCGTCGTCATCGACGTGCGCTTGACGCCGCGCGGCGGTCGCGACGCGATCGAGGGGATCGAGCGCCGCGCCGATGGCCGCAGCGTTTTCAAAGCGCGCGTTCGAGCGGTAGCGTCCGAGGGCGCAGCCAACGCCGCATTGTGCCGACTCGTCGCCGAAGCGCTTGATGTCGCTCCGCGCCAGGTGACGGTCGCGGCAGGGGCGACGTCGCGGGTGAAACGGATTCGGGTTGTCGGCGAACCGAACGCTCTCGTTGCGGCGCTGCGGCGGCAAATGGCAGCGCAGGCATGAATGTGACCTGCGGCCAACGGGCGTCCGCCGAGGGTCAGCTATTCCAGCCGAAGGCGACCTTATCGAGCACCCGCGTGCCGAACTTTTCTGATGAGCGGGCGACGGTTTTGCCACTGAGCGCGCGGTAGAATTCAACGGCGGTGTCGTTCTCCGAAAGCGCCCATACGATCAACGATTTGAGTCCGCTCTGCGCCAGGTCGCGGCGGGCCGCGGTGAACAGCCGGCGGCCGAATCCGAGGCCCTGAAACTCGGGCCGCAGATATAGTTCGTAGATTTCGCCGTCATAATGCAGGCTGCGGGCGCGGTTGCGTCCGTAGTTGGCGTAGCCCGCTACTTTGTCGCCGAATTGCAGAAGCGCGATGCGGCTGCCCTTACGGATTGCGCTTTCCCACCAGGCCGGGCCGCGCCGATTGATCAGCCGGTCGAGCTCGGTGCCGGGGATGATGCCCTGATACGCCGTCCGCCATGCCTCATCGTGGGCGTCCGCAACCGCGCCGGCGTCGTGCGCCTTGGCGCGGCGGATTTCGATGAGGACTGTGCTCATGGTGCAATCAAAGCAAGCGGTTCCGCGGGCTTCAAGTGCCGAGATTCATACTTCGTTAACGATGTAGATTATTAGCGGAACGGCGGCTGGCGCGCCATCGTTGCCGGAAAAAAAATACGGGCCCGCTCATAATCTGACAGGCTGTTGCACGAGCGACACGGTGGCCCGAAATTCGGAGCGCGTCCGGCGCATTGGCAGCGGCATCAACAGGGCAACAAGCCCCTCGTGGTCGCCCCTTCGGCCGGGTCGGGTCAGACCCGCTCGGCTTCTTTGCGCCGTTCGTCCTTTTTTCGCTCGTTGGGATCGAGCAGCTTTTTGCGCAGACGAATCGACTTCGGGGTCACTTCCACCAGTTCGTCGTCCTCGATATAGGCCAGCGCCTTTTCCAGCGTCATGCGAATCGGCGGCGTCAGGCGGACGGCTTCATCCTTGGAATGGGTGCGGATGTTGGTGAGCTTCTTGCCCTTGAGGACATTGACTTCGAGGTCATTGCCGCGCGTGTGCTCGCCGATGATCATGCCGCGATAGACCTTCCAGCCGGGCTCGATCATCATCGGGCCGCGGTCTTCCAGATTCCACATGGCATAGGCTACCGCATCGCCCTGATCGGTCGAAATCAGCACGCCGTTGCGTCGTCCGACGATATCGCCACGGTGCGGGCCATAGGCGTGGAAGAGGCGGTTCATCACCGCCGTGCCGCGCGTGTCGGTCAGAAGTTCGCCGTGATAGCCGATCAATCCGCGTGTCGGCGCATAGAAAATGAGTCGCACCCGCCCGCCGCCTGACGGACGCATTTCGACCATCTCGCCTTTGCGCTCGGCAAGCTTCTGCACGATGACGCCGGCATGCTGCTCATCGACGTCGATGACGACTTCCTCGATGGGCTCGAGCATTTGCCCGGATGCCCCGAATTGAAACAGCACCTTGGGCCGCGACACCGAAAGCTCGAAGCCCTCGCGCCGCATGGTCTCGATCAGGATGCCGAGTTGCAGTTCACCGCGGCCGGCGACTTCCATCGAATCTTTCTCATTCGATTCGGAGATCCGCAGTGCGACGTTGCCCTCCGCTTCGCGCAGCAATCGCTCGCGGATAACACGGCTTTGCACCTTGTCGCCCTCGGTGCCGGCCAGCGGTGAATCATTGATGCGGAACGTCATCGCCAAAGTTGGCGGATCGATCGGCTGCGCCGGCAGCGGCTCGGCGACCTCAGGCGCGCAAAGCGTATGCGAGACGAACGCCTCGGGCAGCCCGGCGACGGCGACAATATCGCCGGCAAAACCTTCTTCGATCGGCGTGCGTTCCAGGCCCCGGAAGGCCAGAACCTTGGTGACGCGGCCCTCCTCAATCAGCGTGCCATGCCGGTCGAGGACCTTGACGGGCTGATTGGGCTTCACGCTGCCCGAGAAAATACGGCCGGTGACGACGCGGCCGAGATAGGGATTGGCCTCAAGAATCGTCCCTAACATGCGGAACGGGCCATCCTCGACTTGCGGCGGCGCCACGTGGCGGACGACCAGTTCGAACAGCGGCGCCATGCCGCGATCTTTCGGACCTTCGGGCTTGTCGGCCATCCAGCCCTGCTTGGCCGAACCGTAGAGAATCGGAAAATCGAGCTGCTCCTCGGTCGCATCAAGCGCGGCAAACAGGTCGAAGACTTCGTTGGCAACCTCGGTCGGTCGGGCGTCCAGCCGATCAACCTTGTTGATGACCACGATCGGCTTCAGGCCCATTTTCAGGGCTTTGGTCACCACGAATTTGGTCTGCGGCAACGGCCCCTCGGCGGCGTCGACCAGCACCAAGGCGCCATCCACCATATTGAGGATGCGTTCGACTTCGCCGCCGAAATCGGCGTGGCCCGGCGTGTCGACGATGTTGATTCGCGTACCTTCCCAGACCAGCGAGGTCGCCTTGGCCAGGATCGTGATGCCACGCTCCCGCTCGAGGTCATTTGAATCGAGCGCCCGCTCGGCGACCCGCTGGTTGTCGCGGAAAGCGCCCGATTGCTGCAGCAAGCGGTCGACCAGGGTGGTTTTCCCGTGGTCGACATGGGCGATGATGGCAATGTTGCGCAGGTTCATGGGGGCGGTGTTAAATTGCTACGGGCCCCGAGGGGCCCGCATGTTGGCTCGGTATATAGTCAGCCGCGGGTGGTTAGCAATGCGGCCGTGGCGATGCTGGATGTGATAGACTGGGCTTTGTTAACGCCGTTGCCGGTCCCGGGATAGCCAAGGATCGCGGCGGGGTAGATTGAGAGGTCGCTTGCGTTTCTCGCAGTCCACCTGCAACACGCGCCGGATCCTTTGTGTCTTTCCGGCCTATACGCCATCCTTCGGCACTTTCGCTCACGCCTACCGGTTAATGCACGACGTGCGGGCCTTCATGCCGCCGCAAGGTCTGCTGGTCATCGCCGCCTACATGCCGGAACACTGGCCGGTCCGTTTTATCGACGAGAACATTGCGCCGGCAACCGCCGCCGATTTCGCCTGGGCCGATGTCGTCCTCATCAGTGGCATGCACATCCAGGCAAGACAGATTCACGACATCGCGTGCCGCGCCAAAGCCGCGGGCAAAATCACCGCGCTCGGCGGCCCCTCGGTTTCGGGCGCTCCGGAAATGTACCCTGACATCGATTATCTCCACATCGGCGAGATCGGTGACAGCACCGACCGGCTGATTGCCCGCCTTGATGAGAGCTGTGCTCCACCGATGGCGCAGGTGCGCTTCGAAACCAGGGAGCGGTTGCCGCTCGGCGATTTTCCGATCCCGGCCTATCATCTCGTTCCGCTGGCCCGCTATCTGATGTGCACGCTGCAGTTCTCGAGCGGCTGTCCGTATCTCTGCGAGTTCTGCGACATTCCCAACCTTTACGGCCGGCAGCCGCGGTACAAGACGCCGGAGCAGATCACGGCCGAACTTGACGCCATGTGTTCGCAGCCGGGGTATCCGCCAAGCGTGTACTTCGTCGACGACAATTTCATCGGCAACAAAAAGGCGGCGCGCGAAATGCTGCCGCACCTCGTCGAATGGCAAAGGCAGCGCGGCTACCCGATGCAATTTGCCTGCGAAGCGACGCTTAACATCGCCAAGCAAGCCGAGATTCTGTCGCTGATGCGCGAGGCTTACTTCGTGGGAATATTCGTCGGCATTGAAACGCCGGAGGCTGACGCGCTCAAGGTGATGCGCAAGGATCAGAACAATTCGCTGCCGATGATCGACGCGATCAAAACGCTCAACGACCACGGTATGGAGGTGATTTCCGGCATCATCCTCGGGCTCGATACCGACTCTGACGATACCGAAGCACGGCTCAAGGACTTCATCGACCTGTCCAACATTCCGACGCTGACCATCAATCTCCTGCAGGCGCTGCCGAAGACGGCGCTGTGGGACCGACTCCATAAGGCCGGGCGCCTCAATGAGGATCCGCGGCGTGAAAGTAACGTCGTTTTCAGGCGGCCTTATGATGAAGTGGTCGCGGCGTGGCACCGGTCGATCGGCTACGCCAATGATCCGGAGCGGCTGTTTGCCCGTTTCCGACACCAGATCGATGCCACCTATGCGAAGCGCATCAAGCCGCCCCCGCGCGGCCAGCTCAGCTGGGCCAATCTGCGGCGTGGAGCGGTGCTCGGCTATAACGTGCTGATCGAGGTTGGCCTCAAAGCCGACTATCGGCGCGCGTTCTGGCGCGCCGCGCGTCACGCGTTACGCCGCGGGCGGATCGATGCGGTGTTGGCCATGGGCTTTATGGCTTTCCACCTGATCCACTTTACGCGCGAGGCACTGCGCGGCGATCACAACGCCTCGTTCTATTCGACCAAAGAACACAACGGCACGCCGATCGACGAAACGGCGCCGCTATTGCAGAAATCGGCCTGACGAATCGTTCGGTCAGCGGAAATTTGGCTCGGCTTAAATCCTAGGCGGCGCTGCGGCCGGGCGGTCCCCACGGCCCGAAGCGCACGCCCGCCGGCAGCGTCCGATGCAGCATCAGCATTTCGCCGATGGTTTCTGATGTTACCAGACCGACCAACCGCCCGGATTCGTCGACGACGCCCACGGCGGGTGCCGACTTTTCCTCTAAGAGCCGGAGCGCTTCGTCGAGCGTGCGATTTTTGCTGACGGTCGGGATGCTGACGGTCATGGCGTCGGCCACCCGCGTATTCGGCCCGCGCTCTCTCAGTGCGCGGATCAGATCGTTACGCATCAGCACGCCGAGCGGTTTGCCCTGGCCGTCTACGACGGGGAATTCGCCCTGACTGGTGCGCAACAGCGTTTGGACCGCGATATCCACGTGTTCGTCCGGCGTCAGCGTCGCGAACTGGGTCAGCATCGCGGCGGTGACCGGTACGCCATGCGACATGGCGCGGGTCGCTACCAGATGCGCCTCCGCCGAGGCGGCGAGATAAACGAAAATGGCAATGAAGATCAGCAGCGGATTCCCGAACAGGCCGAGGAAGCCGAGCGCGAACGCGATACCTTGCCCGATCATGGCCGCGATTTCGGTGGCGCGGACGTAGCCCAGCCGGGACGCCAGCAGCGCGCGCAACACGCGCCCGCCATCCATCGGAAAAGCCGGGAGCAGATTGAATAGCGCGAGGAACAGATTAATCACCGCCAGACGGTCGATCATGCTGACGTTGCCGTTCTCAAGCGCCGACAGATGTTCGGCGGAGAAATTGGCGCCGCCGATCAAGACCAGCAGAAAAGCGATGACCACGTTGACGGCCGGTCCGGCGATGGCGATGAGAAATTCCTGTCTTGGTTCCTCGGGTATGCGTTCGAGGCGCGACACCCCGCCGATCGGCAGCAGAATCACGTCCGGAGTGCGGATGCCGAAACCGCGTGCCGCGAAGATGTGTCCGAACTCGTGCAACAGCACGCACAGGAACAGGAGCACGATAAACAATAGCCCGTTCCAGGCCGCTTGCGGGCCCCCGGAAACGTAATTCACGCCAAAAATCCAGGCGAGCAGCAAGAGGAAGGTCACGTGGATACGCACCGCCGTACCGGCGACCGATCCGATGTTCAGCGACCACGACATGGTAGCCTCTTTGGCGGCCTTGTAAGAAATCTCGCGCATTGCCGCGCAGCTTGATAGGTAATCATCTTTCGACCGGTTTGCGAGAGCGGCTTTACGCCCAGACCCCGTTACGAAGGAGGTTCGCACATGGCGCAGAAGTTTTCCGGAGAGGCGCGCAGCCGCGCGCTCGGGCGGCTCAAGGGCTGGAGCGAGGTCGCCGGCCGCGACGCGATCAGCAAGAAATTCGTGTTTGCGGATTTCAATGAGGCTTTTGGCTTTATGACCCGGGCCGCGTTGATGGCGGAGAAGCTCGATCACCATCCCGAATGGTTCAATGTCTACAAGACCGTGGACGTGACGTTGTCGACCCACGATGCCGGCGGGGTGACCGAACTCGATATCAAGCTCGCCGAGGCGATGGACAAGTATGCCGGCTTAAGCGGGTAACCAAGCCTGCCTTGCGGCCGCCGTCTTTCGCCACCATCTTTTTGTCGCCAATTCGCAGCGCCGCGAGGGGACTATGTCGTTCAGATACGCGTCCGCATCATGGGCGGACATCGAAGCGTTGACGCGCCGTATTGCAGCGGACGAGGCTGAGCTGCGGCGCAGCTTCTGGAAGAAACTGCGCGGGCTGGCGGCACGGTTGCCGTTCGCGGAAGATCTGATTGCCGCCCATTATTGCGCCTTCGATCGGCAGACGCCGATCCACGTGAAGGCCGCGCTGGTCGGGGCGCTGGCTTATTTCGTACTGCCTACCGACTTCATTCCCGATGTGCTGCCGGTGATCGGCTACACGGACGATGCCGCGGTGCTGGCTACCGCGATCAAGCTTGTGTCTTCACACATCACGCCCGACCATCGTGAGGCGGCGCAGCGCGCACTCGCGCGCCTGCGCGGGTAGGGCGGTTATGGCCGCAGCACGATTTTTCCCATAACCTTGCGGTCGGCGATGGCCTTGAGCGCTGTCGCGATCTCGGCAAGCGGATAGAGTGCGTGGACGTGAGCGCTGAGCTTGCCTTCGGCGCACCAGCGGACGATTTCGGTCATCAGCGTGCGCTGACCGTCCGGATCGCGCAACGCCCACGCGCCCCAGAGCACGCCGCGGATGTCGCAGCTCTTGAGCAGCACGAGATTGAGCGGCAGCTTCGGAATCTCGCCCGCGGCAAAACCGACCACCAGATAGCGGCCCTCCCAGCCAAGCGCGCGCACGGCCGGTTCGGCGTAAGCGCCGCCGACCGGATCGTAGACCACGTCGACGCCGCGTTCGCCGCCGAGCCGTTTCAGGGCGCCGCGCAGGTCTTCGCTGGCGTAGTTCACTGTTTCGTCGGCGCCGTGTTTGCGCGCGAAGGCGAGTTTTTCATCTGAGGACGCGCAGGCGATGACGCGCGCGCCGATGATCTTGCCGATCTCGATGGCGGCAAGGCCGACGCCGCCCGACGCGCCAAGCACAACCAAAGTCTCACCCGATTTGAGTTGGCCGCGCTCGCGAAGACCGTAGAGGGTCGTGGCATAGGTTACGGTCAGGCCGGCGGCGCGCTCGAAATCGAGATTGTCGGGAATTTTCACCAGTTGTTTGGTGCTGGCGGCCAAAATCTCGCGGGCCGCGCCCCAGCCGGTCGAGCCCATGACGCGGTCGCCGGGCGCAAAATCCGTCACCCCCGCGCCGACGCCTTCGACGACGCCGGCAAACTCCGAGGCCGGCGAGAACGGGAAGGGCGGCTTGTGCTGATATTTTCCGGCAATGATCAGGAGGTCGAAGAAATTGAGCGCCGCCGCCTTGATCCGCACCACGGCCTGGCCCGGTCCGGCGGAAGGTGGCGCGATGTCGGCAAGCTCGAGATCATCGGGCGTGCCGAAATGGGTACACAGGATAGCTTTCATGGCGGCCTTGGTCTGTCCTGGGCGAAGTGGGGATGGATCAGCGACGAGGCCATTCATAACCACGAAATGTCCGGGCGAGGGAAGCGGGCTCCCGGCGGCCGCTGCCACAGCGCCTGTTCCGGCCGCCTTGTCGCTGCCGTTTTCATTCCCAATGCTCCCGAAATGGGTTAAAGTTTAAGGGGTTGGATTTAAACTTCGCGCGGTAGACCCGCGGGGCCGGATGTTAATCACTCGACAAGGGCAGCTCGTATCGTTGCTGCTGGCTGCGGCGGTTTTTGTCGCTCCAGCGCTTGCCCAACAACCGCCAGCGACGGATCAGGCTCCGGCGCCTCCGGCTGCGCCCGCTACGCCGCCGTCGCCGCCGAAGAAGAAGCCACACAAGCCCAAGCCTGCCGCGGATACACAGGCCCCCGCAACGACGGAGCCCGCGCCCGCCGCCGAGCCTGGCGCATCTGCCCCGCCCAAAAAGCCGCCGAAGCCCAAGCCGGCAACGGCCACGCCGCCGGCCGCACCAGGGGCGCTACCCGCGGCCGTTGCGGGGGGCACGAAACCGACGTTGCTCGGCCAATATGGCGAGTGGGGCGCCTACACCGCTACGCCAGGCGGCAAGAAGATTTGCTTTGCGATCGCGAAGCCCGCGGCTTCTGAGACCACTCCGCCCAATCGGCCGCGCAATCCGTCGTACATGTTCATTTCGTCGCGGCCGGGCGACAAGGTGAGCAACGAGGTATCGATCATCATCGGTTATCCGTTCAAATCGAGCGCGGAGGCGACGGTGGAGGTCGGCGCGACTTCGTTTGCCCTCTATACCCAGCAGGATGGCGCCTGGATCAAAAACGCGACCGAGGAAGCCCGTCTGATCGAGGCCATGCGCGCCGGCCAGAGCGCGGTGGTAAAGGGCCAGTCGGTGAAGGGCACGCGAACGACCGACACTTTCTCCCTCAAAGGTCTTGCCCAGGCGCTTGATCGCACTGACCGGGACTGCAAGTAGGCTCGGCGCCGCCAAAACTTTAGCCGGATACACTGGCTCGGTCTTCTCCTATCGGGAGAGCGGTGTTAGCCCCATCTATGCCTGGACCGCGTTAGCGTTTCACTTGGATTGACCATGACTGCCCCGCATGCCGCTATCCAGCCGGAGGACGTCGCCTCGGCCGCTCTCATCGAGAAGCGGCCGCTCGAGCGTTACGTCGCGCCGGCCAAGCCTTCTTTGGTTGGGCTCTCGCGCGCCGCGCTTAGCGACGCGCTCGGCGAAGCGGGTGTGCCGGAGCGGCAGCGCAGGATGCGGCTGCAGCAGATTTGGCACTGGCTCTACGTGCGCGGCACGCAAGACTTCGATGCGATGACCACGCTGTCGAAAGAGCTTCGTGCCCGGCTCGCGGAACATTTCACTTTGGCGCGACCGGAAATCGTCGCCGAGCAAGTCTCCATCGATGGCACGCGCAAGTGGCTGCTGCGGCTGCCGGGCGAGTTCGCCGACCGGCCGCACGAGGTCGAATGCGTCTATATTCCGGAAACGGATCGCGGCACGCTTTGCATTTCGAGCCAGGTCGGCTGCACGCTCAATTGCACGTTCTGCCACACCGGCACCCAGCGCCTGGTGCGCAATCTCACTTCGGGCGAGATCGTCGGGCAGGTGGTGCTGGCGCGCGACCGCCTCGATGATTGGCAGCGTGCGGCGGCGCCGGCCGGCGCGGATCCCGAGAAGCGGCTCGTCTCAAACGTCGTGATGATGGGGATGGGCGAGCCGTTGTACAATTTCGAAGCGGTGCGTGACGGCATCGACGTCATCGCCGACGGCGACGGCTTGAGCATTTCCAAGCGGCGCATCACGTTGTCGACCTCGGGCGTCGTGCCCAATATCGTCCGCGCCGGCGCCGAGATCGGCGCCATGCTGGCGATTTCGCTGCATGCCGTGACCGATGAACTGCGCAATGAGCTGGTGCCGCTCAATCGCAAATATCCGCTGCGCGAGCTGTTGGAGGCGTGCCGCAACTATCCCGGGCTTTCCAACGCCCGGCGCATCACCTTCGAATATGTGATGCTTAAGGACGTCAACGATTCGCTCGCCGATGCACGCGCGCTGGTGCGTCTGGTCAAGGGCATTCCCGCCAAGATCAACCTCATCCCGTTCAATCCGTGGCCGGGCACCAGATACCAATGCTCCGACTGGGCGCAGATCGAGAAATTCTCGGAAATCATCTTCAACGCCGGCTATGCTTCTCCGGTGCGGACCCCGCGCGGACGCGACATTCTCGCCGCCTGCGGCCAGCTCAAAAGCGCGACGGAAAAACTTTCCGCTCGCGAGCGGTTGGCGCTGCGGGCCATGGCGATGACGGATTGAACGCGGCGCAGGCTATCGGGATGAACCGGATCGCGCTCGCCGTCGTGCTTGCCGTCGCCGTTATTGTCGGCGTCGTCTTTGGCCTCTATCCGCAGCTTGATCTTAAGATTGCGGCGCTGTTCTACGACCCGGCGACTCACGCATTTATCGCCACCGGGAGTTGGGTACCTCATGTGCGGGATGCGGCGACGCTGCTGATCACGGCGCTGGTCGTGCCGGCCTTCCTCGCGATCGTCGGCAAGCTGATCATGCCGCGGCGGCGCATGCTCATATCCGGCCGTGCGGCGCTGTTTCTCAGCGTCTCGCTGGCACTTGGGCCATTTCTGCTTGCTAATGTCATTTTGAAGGACCATTGGGCGCGCATGCGTCCGACGGACATGGTTATGTTCGGCGGGGCCGAGCAGATAACGCCGTGGTGGGACCCGACCGGACCCTGCCCGGACACTGCTCGTTCATCGCCGGCGAGCCTTCCGCCGCATTCTGGACGCTGGCGCCGGCGTCGTTTGCGCCGCCACAGTGGCGGCCGCTTGCCTATGCCGGCGTGCTCGTATTCGGCGCCGCGATGGTGGTGCTGCGCATGGCCGGAGGCGCGCATTTTTTCAGCGACGTGGTGTTCGCCGGCGTGTTCATGTTTCTTGTGGTGTGGACGCTGCACGGCCTGATCTACCGCTGGCGGGGAACGCGGCTGACCGACGAAGCCGTCGAACGCCCGCTCGAACGCGCGGGCCGGGCGCTTCGCGGCGCGCTCGCGCGGCTTCCCGGACGCAAGAGCCAAAGCTCTTGAGGCCGAAAACAGCGCGAGCGCTCCGCACGGCGAACTGCTTGCGTCGCTCCCGCGGCCGCCTATAGTCCGCGCGCATTTCGAGCGCTTTACAGCGCCCACCCAGGGTTTCCACGATGCCTAAAAGCGATGTGAAGAAAGTGGTGCTGGCCTATTCCGGGGGGCTCGACACCTCAATCATCCTCAAGTGGCTGCAGACCACTTATGGCTGCGAGGTCGTCACTTTCACCGCCGATCTCGGTCAGGGCGAGGAACTTGAGCCGGCGCGCGCCAAGGCGATGATGCTCGGCATCAAGCCGCAAAACATCTTCATTGAGGATTTGCGCGAGGAATTCGTCCGCGATTACGTGTTTCCGATGTTTCGCGCCAACGCGGTGTACGAAGGCCAGTATCTGCTCGGCACTTCGATCGCGCGGCCGCTGATCGCCAAGAAGCAGATCGAAATCGCCGAAAAGGTCGGCGCCGACGCGGTCGCCCACGGTGCCACCGGCAAAGGCAACGATCAGGTGCGTTTTGAACTAGCTTATTACGCGCTGAAGCCCGACGTGAAAGTAATCGCGCCATGGCGCGAATGGGATTTCAAATCGCGCGAGGCGCTGATTGCGTTCGCCGAGCAGAACCAGATTCCGATCGCCAAGGACAAGCGCGGCGAGGCGCCGTTCTCGACCGACGCCAATCTCCTGCACACATCCTCGGAAGGCAAGGTGCTGGAAAATCCCGGCTCCGAAGTGCCGGATTATGTTTATTCGCGCACCGACGATCCGCAGAACGCGCCTGACAAACCCGATTATGTCACTATCGAATTTGAACGCGGCGACCCGGTTGCGATCGACGGCAAAAAAATGTCAGCCGCCGAATTGCTCACGCAGCTGAACGCGCTCGGCCGGCGTCACGGGATCGGCCGGCTCGATCTGGTGGAAAACCGCTTCGTCGGCATGAAGTCGCGCGGCATGTACGAGACGCCTGGCGGCACCATCCTTCTCGCCGCGCATCGCGGCATTGAATCGATCACGCTCGACCGCGGCGCCGCGCACCTCAAAGACGAGCTGATGCCGAAATATGCCGAGCTGATCTACTACGGCTTCTGGTTCGCGCCGGAACGCGAGATGCTCCAGGCGGCGATCGACAAGAGCCAGCAATTCGTCTCCGGCAGCGTGCGGCTCAAACTGTACAAGGGCAATGTCGGCGTGGTCGGGCGCGAGAGCAAATATTCGCTCTACGATCAGGACCTGGTGACGTTCGACGAAGGCAAGGTCGCTTACGACCAGCGCGACGCCGAAGGCTTCATTCGCCTCAACGCGCTGCGGCTGCGCACGTTGGGGCAGCGGAAAAGAAAACTGAAACTCGATTAGTGTGCCTGAAGCCAGCCGACCAGGAGGCGCGGACGCTTCGGCCGGGCCCGACTCTGACGCGACAACGGCCGGAACTTCAGCAAATCGCCGCCCGGCTTGCCGGGGAAGTAATCGGGTTCCGAGCCCGCTGCCTTTGCATCGACGGACTTGTCGGCCGGATGGAGCTTACGCGGCGCTGTGGCGCCGAACCCCGGATGTTCCGGGGACTGCTTTCTTTGCCGCTCGTTTGTTCCTTGGTTCATCGGATCGTGACCTCCCGGTTCTCGCCCCTGCCGGGGGCAAGCCGTTTATCAACGCTTTGATGCGTGAGGTCGTTCCCCGTGCTCCGTCACCCTGAGGCGCGGGCGCTCGGATGACGGAACTCGGAACTACACCTGCCGCTCGACCAGCATCCGCTTGATCTCGGCGATCGCTTTCGCCGGGTTGAGGTGCTTGGGGCAGGCTTTGGCGCAGTTCATGATGGTGTGACAGCGATAAAGCCGGAACGGGTCTTCCAGATCGTCGAGCCGCTCGCCGGTCGCCTCGTCGCGGGAGTCCGCGATCCAGCGGTTTGCCTGCAGGAGCGCCGCCGGGCCGAGATAGCGCTCCGAGTTCCACCAATAACTCGGGCATGACGTCGAGCAGCAGGCGCAGAGTATGCACTCGTAGAGGCCGTCGAGCTTCTGCCGGTCGTCGTGGCTTTGCTTCCATTCCTTCTGCGGCGTCGGCGAAACGGTTTGCAGCCACGGCTTGATCGAGGCGTGCTGGGCGTAGAAGTTGGTGAGGTCGGGCACTAGGTCCTTGACCACCGACATATGCGGCAGCGGGTAGATGCGCACTGCGCCGCTCATGTCGCTCATCGCCTTGGTGCAGGCGAGCGTGTTGGTGCCGTCGATATTCATCGAGCAGGAGCCGCAGATGCCCTCGCGGCAGGAGCGGCGGAAGGTCAGCGTCGGGTCGATGTTGTTCTTGATCCAGATCAGCGCGTCGAGAACCATCGGGCCGCAATCGCCGGTGTCGACGTAATAGGTATCGATATGCGGATTGGCGCCGTCGTCCGGGTTCCAGCGATAGACGCGGAACTCCCGTTCTGCCTTGGCCTTCACCGGATGCGGCCAGGTTTTGCCTTCTCCGACCTTGGAATTTTTTGGCAGCGTGAACTGAACCATTGAATCCTCAATGCACCCGCTTGTTGCCGGGCGTATTAGTAAACCCGCTTCTTGGGCTCGATGTAGGACACATCGTTGGTCATCGTATAAGTGTGCACCGGCCGGTAATCGATGGTGACTTTTCCCGTCGTAGTGTCGAGCCACGACAGCGTGTGCTTCATCCAGTCCTTGTCGTCGCGGTCGGGGAAATCCTCGCGCGCGTGGGCGCCGCGGCTTTCGGTGCGATTGCCCGCGGAGTCCATCGTTACGACGGCTTGTTCGACCAGGTTGGCGAATTCCAAGGTCTCGATCAGGTCCGAGTTCCAGATCAGCGAGCGGTCGCTGACGCGGACGTCGGCGAGGCCGTCAAAGACATCGTGGATGAGCTTGGAGCCTTCCTGCAACACTTCGCCGGTACGGAACACGGCGCAATTGCTCTGCATCACGTGCTGCATTCTGGCGCGGAGTTGTGCGGTCGGCGTGCCGCCAGAGGCGTTGCGAAACTTGTCAAGCCGCGACAGCGAACGCTCGGCGGAATCCTTCGGCAGTTCGGGTTGTTTGTCGTTGGGGGTGAGGATTTCGGCGCAGCGCAGCGCTGCCGCGCGGCCGAACACGACGAGATCGATCAGCGAGTTCGAGCCAAGCCGATTGGCGCCGTGGACCGAGACGCATGCCGCTTCGCCGAGCGCCATCAAGCCGGGTACGACGTAATCTGGGTTGCCATCTTTCTTGGTCAGGGCCTCGCCGTGATAGTTCGTGGCGATGCCGCCCATGTTGTAATGCGCCGTCGGCACGATCGGCACCGGCTCGCGGGTCAGGTCAACGCCGGCGAAGATGTGCGCCGACTCGGTAATGCCCGGCAAGCGCTCGGCGAGGATTTTCGGGTCGAGATGGTCGAGATGGAGGAAGATGTGATCCTTCTTCGGCCCGACGCAGCGGCCTTCGCGGATCTCGATGGTCATGGCGCGGGAAACCACGTCGCGCGAAGCGAGGTCCTTAGCGGATGGCGCATAGCGTTCCATGAAGCGCTCGCCTTCCGAATTGACCAGATAGGCGCCCTCACCGCGCGCGCCCTCGGTGATGAGGACGCCAGCGCCATAAACACCGGTCGGATGAAACTGCACGAATTCCATGTCCTCGAGCGGCAGCCCGGCGCGCAGCACCATGGCGTTGCCGTCGCCGGTTTGGGTGTGCGCGCCAGTGCAGGACGCGTAGATGCGACCATAGCCGCCGGTCGCCAGCATCGTCATCTGCGCGGAAAACCGATGGATCGTGCCGTCGTCGAGGTTGAGCGCCACGACGCCGCGGCAACGGCCTTCGTCGTCCATCATCAGATCGATGGCGAAGTACTCGACGAAAAACTCGGCCGAATGGCGCAGCGCCTGGCCGTACATGGTGTGCAGCATGGCGTGACCGGTGCGGTCGGCGGCGGCGCAGGTGCGCTGTGCGGTGCCCTTGCCGTAATGTGTCGTCATGCCGCCGAACGGCCGCTGATAGATTTTGCCGTCCTCGCGCCGCGAAAACGGCAGGCCCCAATGCTCCAGCTCGTAGACCGCCTGCGGGGCGTTGCGGCACAGATATTCGATGGCATCCTGATCGCCCAGCCAATCGGAGCCTTTGACGGTGTCGTACATATGCCAGCGCCAGTCGTCCTCGCCCATATTGCCGAGCGCCGCCGCAATGCCGCCCTGCGCCGCAACGGTGTGTGAGCGCGTCGGGAATACCTTGGTGATGCAGGCGGTGCGTAAGCCCGCTTCGCTGCAGCCGACGACGGCGCGCAGGCCGGCGCCGCCGGCGCCGATGATGACGACGTCGTAAGCGTGGTCCTCGATCGGATAGGCGCGGCCATTGACGCCTGGCGCCGCGCTTCCTCCGTTGGATCCGTTAGTCGCCATGCTCAAAGTCCGAATGAAAGCTTGAAAAGGCCATAGAGCGCGGTCAAGCCCACGGCGATGGTGAAGAACGTATTGGCCATGATCAGAACAAGCTTCGCGGTTTCATCGTGGGTGTAATCCTCGATGATTACCTGCATGCCGATGCGCATGTGCACGGTGATCGAGGCGACGAACAGCAGCAGGATGATGGCGACAAGCGGAGAGCCAAGAATCTGCGCGGCGGCGGCCTGATTGCGGCCGAGCAGCATGATGATGATGATCACCACCGCAATGGTCAAAGGAATATTGGCAACGGCGGTCAGACGTTGCCGCCAGAAGTGGCCGGTGCCGGAATGCGCAGCGCCGTAGCCGCGCACCTTGGCGAGCGGCGTGCGGATATGCTTGAGCGGCTCGCTCATCGCGGACCTCCCATCGCCAAGAGCCCGACGACCCACAGCAAGACCGTGATTGCAATCGAGCCGATCAGGTTGGCGGCGGCGAGCCATTCGCGTTCGCTCGGACCCATGCCGCGCCCGGTGTCCCAGATCAGGTGGCGAATGCCGCCGAGCATGTGATGAATCAGCGCCCAAGTGTAGCCGAACAGAATCAGGCGGCCGATGATGGAGCCGGCAAACCACTCAAACTTGGCATAGCCGTTGGGTCCGGCTGCGACGGCCAGGAACCACCAGGCCAAAAGCACGGTGCCGAAATAGAGACCGGCTCCAGTGACGCGATGCACGATCGACATCATCATCGTCAGCATCGGCCGGTAGATTTGCAGGTGCGGCGATAGCGGTCGCGCTGCGGGGGCCTTGGTTTCGGCCATTGTGATCATCCGAATTCGCTCGGCCGGGCGCCAAGCTTGGAACTGTTCCTATCCAATCCGGGCGCGGGCCGCAACGGAACGATAGCCAACGATAGCCTATGTCCACCCGTTCTCGCGTCCTTTGCTTCGCCTAACGCGAAAGAATAACATCAAAGCTCACTGCCGCAATTGGCATTCTGCAAAGCTTGGCTTCGTCAAATACGAAGGAAGGTCCGGAAGATGCGGTTCGATCTCGCCGATCTCAGCCTGTTTCGCCACGTCGTCGAAGCCGGCAGCATTACCCACGGCGCCGAGCGTGCGCACCTGGCGTTAGCCGCCGCCTCGACGCGCATCCGCAATATGGAGGCGGCGCTGGGCGTGGCGCTGGTCACGCGGGGAAGGGCGGGGGTCACGCCAACACAAGCCGGCCGCACGCTGCTCCAGCATGCCCGCGCCATCCTGCGCCAGGCCGAGCGGTTGCATGAGGACCTCGGAGCTTACGGCGGCGGCCTCGTCGGCCAAATCCGGGTGTTGTCGAATACCAATGCCCTGACCGAGTTCTTGCCGGAGGCGCTCAGCTCGTTCCTCGCCAAGCACCCGAACGTCAGCGTCGATCTGGAAGAGCGTCTGAGCGACGAGATCGTCGGTCTGATTGCGGAAGGCGTCGCTGATCTCGGCATTGTCGCCGGTACCGTCGATGCCGGCACGCTCGAGACATATCCGTTCCGGCGCGATCGCTTCGTGCTGGTAGTCGCGCGGCAACATCCATTGGCGAAACGGGCCAAGATCAATTTTGAGGACGTACTCGAACACGATTTGGTCGGGCTCGACCGCGCCAGTGCGCTGCAGCGCTTTCTCGCCAGCAAGGCGGTGCGCATCGGCCGGCCGCTCCGTTTGCGCGTGCAGCTCCGAAGCTTCGACGCGGTGTGTCGGCTGGTCGAATGCAAAGTCGGGATCGGCATCGTGCCGGAGACGACCGCGCGCCGCGTCGCCAAAACCATGGCGATAGCGGTCGTGCCGCTGACGGATTCCTGGGCGGTGCGCGATTTGACGATCTGTATCCGCGGCATGGGCGAACTGCCGCTCTATGCACGGCAGCTGGTCGAGCACTTGCGCGCGCAGGGGTGAACCTTATCTTTTTGAAAGGCCGGGCGGCGCTCGAACTTGCTAGAAAACTGCAGCCAGTGCAGATTTGGGCTGTCACCGAGGTAAACATGTCCGGCCGTATCGTCCGACTGCTCGCACTCGCGCTGTGTCTCTGGACCACGGGTTTAAGCGCTCAAACCCTGCCGCTGCCGGACAATCTCACCGATCTCAATTCTGAGCAGGGCGAAAAATTCTTTTTCGAAAGCGGCGCGTTGCAAAGCTATTTCGCAGTCGCTGATAATTACGTCACTCAGAAGACCCAGGCTTATTGCGGCGTCGCCAGCATCGTGATGGTGCTCAATGCGCTGCACGCGCCGGCGCCGACCACCCCAGAATATCAACCATATCACACGTTCACCCAGGACAATCTCCTCGACGAGCACACCGATGCGATCCTGCCGCGAGAGGTGCTCGCCCGGCAGGGCATGACGCTCGATCAGCTCGGCGCATTGCTTGGCCTGCACCTGGCGACCGTCGAGGTGCATCACGCCGAGGACGGCGGCCTCGATGCATTCCGCGCCGGGGCGCGGGACTATCTCGCGGCCAAGGATCACTTCGTGATCGTGAACTATCTGCGAAAATCGATCGGACAGGAGCGTGGCGGCCATATCTCGCCGCTCGCGGCCTATGACGCCAAGTCGGATCGGTTTCTAATTCTGGACGTCGCGCGCTACAAATATCCGCCGGTCTGGGTCAAGGCGGCAGATCTATTCGCTGCGATGAACACGACGGACGCTGCCAATAGCAACAAGACGCGCGGCTATGTCCTCGTCACCAAGGTGGTGGTCCAATAGCCCTCAGGCGTTTGTTCGAATCTCACTCAACAACGTCGTTAGGTTTATCCGTTCACGTTTTCAAAGGAGATTTTTCCATCAGACGTTCGGCGCGATTACATTTTGCCAGAGTCCGAGACGATGCATAAGCCGGGGATGAAAGCGTGAGGCAGGATGGCGGCGGCACTGCCGTGAGCCGGCGCGATCTGCTGTCGCTGATCGGTACGCTCGCCGGCAGCGCGGCAATGTATCACGGCATGACCAGCCTCGGGTTTGCTTCGGACTCAGGCTACAAAGGTCCGGTCAAGCTTGACGGCGATGTTAAAGGCGCCTCCGTGCTCATTCTTGGCGCCGGCTTGGCCGGAATGACGGCGGCGCTGGAACTGCGCAACGCGGGCTACAAGGTCCAGGTTCTGGAATTCAACGACCGCCCGGGCGGCCGCAACTGGACGCTCCGCGGCGGCGACAAGTTTATCGAGCTCGGCGGTTTCAGCCAGAGTTGCGAATTCGAGCAGGGACTCTATCTAAATCCCGGACCGTGGCGGATTCCGTATC
>VFSW01005292.1_pt1 | contig 19119 bp, 15 predicted proteins | sample 5358111 | NCBI WGS metagenome assembly VFSW01 (sample SAMN11554181, study PRJNA540505) | mine drainage metagenome | isolation source: sediment from site ElyBrook_90M | place: USA: Ely Copper Mine, Vershire, VT | collected 2017 | reverse complement strand
TTTCGCGGCTTCGCCATTTGCTTGAAAATATTTTCTGGTATATCGTGCTTTGTCTCATTGCCGTTCTGACTGTCTTCCCGTTTGTCTGGGTTTTCTTCACTTCCTTCAAAGGTCCGAACGATGCCATTTATTCGATCCCACCGCAACTCATCCCGCACGATCCGACATTTGCCAACTATATAAGGGTTTGGAATCAATTGCCGATGGCGAGTTTTTTTGTGAATAGTATTTTGGTGGCAGTCGTTACGGTCACGCTCAATGTGTTGTTCACCGCACTCGCGGCCTATCCATTTGCCAAAATGAATTTCCCGGGACGCGACGTGATCTTTTATCTTTTGCTGGCCACATTCATCGTTCCTCCACAACTTACCTACATTCCCAGTTTTGTGCTGGCCGTTAATGTCTTTCATTTTTATGATACTTTGCTGGCATTGATCTTTCCGGGGCTTGCAACCGTGTTCAATATTTTTCTGCTGCGGCAGGCCTTCAAAACTGTTCCAAACGATCTGATCGACGCTGCCCGCATCGATGGCGCCAGCGAACTGCGCATCTGGTGGAGCATCCTGATGCCGATCGTTCGTCCTTCGCTTGCCACGGTCGCCATCATCACCTTCGTCAATTCATGGAATGATTTTTTCTGGCCGTCCCTGATGTTGCATACGAGAGAAAAGATGACTTTGCAAGTTGGGCTCGTTGCATTGCAAGGCATGTTTGCATCTGACACGCGCGGCATTGCGGCAGGTGTGGTCATGACCGTCATTCCGATTCTGATTTTGTTCGTCGCTCTGCAAAAACAATTCGTACGCGGATTGACCGGCGCGGTAAAAGGTTAACCTTTGTGAGATTATCTCTGGAGCAAATGATCGGCCAGCGAATGTTGATCGCCTTTCAAGGCATGGATCATCCATCGCAGGAAATTACTCAAGCGATCCAGAATTATCAACCGGCGGGAATAACTCTCTTTCGCAGTTTGAATATTGGGGATTTGACTCGAGTCCGTACGCTCACTGATTCTCTTCAACGCCTCGCCCGGGACTTTGGCCTGCCTCCGTTATTGATTGCGACCGATCAGGAGGGAGGGCAATTAATGGCGGTTGGACAAGGCACGCCGTTGCCCGGCAATATGGCGCTTGGTGCGACCGGTTCGGCGGAGCTTGCTCGTCAAGCTGGAGAAGTTCTCGGACTTGAACTTGCAGCCTTGGGCATCAATGTCAATTATGCACCGTGCGTGGATGTGAATAGCAATCCAAAAAATCCGGTAGTCGGCATTCGCTCCTTTGGCGAAGATCCAAATGAAGTGGCACGGCTTGCAGCGGCGATGATCGGCGGAATTCAATCCCAAGGCGTGGCAGCCACCGCCAAACATTTTCCAGGACACGGCGATACAACCAGTGATTCACATCTTGGACTTCCGACGATTTCCCATTCTCTTGAACGGTTAAATGCCGTTGAGTTTGTCCCGTTTAAATCCGCCATTCAAGCTGATGCAAAATTGATCATGAGCGCGCATATCGGTCTGACTGCCATCGATGGTCCCGATGCGCCTCCGACCACACTTTCACCGACCATTTTGAAAAATATTCTGCGCCACGATCTAAATTTCAACGGCATTATCGTCACCGATGCGATGGACATGCACGCCATCACGCAAGGTGATTTGCTTGGTGAAAATGCTGTGCGCGCCGCAATAGCTGGCGCTGATCTTTTATTGATCACATCCAATCCTAGGGATCAAGCGCTGGTTCATTCGAGTTTGATGCAAGCTGCTCAAACTGGAAGACTTGCCCGCGAAGAGATAATTTCATCCGCAGAGCGCATCCTGTCTCTCAAAAATTGGTTGTCAGAAAAGAAATCTGCTCCTGATTTGAGTATCATCAATTGCGCCGAGCATCGAAAAATCGCGGACGAGATCGCGGCGCACTCGGTGACTCTGGTACGCGATCAGGCTCATTTGTTGCCTCTCCGCCTCAAGTCCGGAGAAAGAGCGGCGGTTATTGTCCCGAAGCCTGTTGACCTTACTCCCGCTGATACATCGTCTTATGTGATTCCATCTTTGGCATCTGCCATGCGGGAATATCATCCGAATGTGGATGAATTTTTAATCCCGCACATCCCGTCAGAAAATGATGTCGCATCTCTTTTAAAGAAATTACGAGACTATAATTTGATCGTGCTGGGCACATTGAATGCGTATGATCAACCTGCCCAGGCAGATTTTGTCCGCGCGGTTTTGAAGATGGACATTCCAACTGTTGTTGCCGCGCTGCGCCTGCCTTACGACCTTGCAGCTTTTCCAGAAGCTCCAACTTTTGTTTGCACGTATTCGCTGCTTGACCCGTCCATGCGTGCCCTGGCTTCGGCGTTATTTGGACGATCTGCATTTCGTGGAAAATTGCCCGTCTCGATTCCCGGACTTTATGCCATTGGTCACGGAGAATCTCTCTGAGGAAAAATGTCCCTACATTCGGAAATTCTTGAACAGCCTGAGCGCCTGGAAAAAATGTTGAGTGCGCAAAGAAAAAATGTCGAAAAGATCGCGCAAGAAATCAAGATGCGCGATATCCAATATGTTTTTCTGGCCGCGCGCGGAACATCGGATAATGCGGGACGGTATGCAAATTATTTATTGGGCGCGATGAATGGATTGCCGCTGGCTTTGGCGGCGCCTTCGCTGTTCACCTATTATCATCAGCCGCCTCGTTTGAAAGGCGCACTGGTGATCGGGGTTTCACAGTCGGGGCAATCGCCGGATATCGTCAGCGTGTTGGAAGAAGGGCAACGGCAGGGATGCGCCACGCTGGCTATTACAAATGCACCCGATTCGCCTCTTGCGAAATCTGCAGATTTTCTACTCGATATTCAAGCTGGCCCGGAACTGGCAGTGGCTGCCACGAAAACCTACACTTCTGAATTGTTGACGATTGCCATGTTGTCCGCCGCTCTGAGCGGGGATGAGGCGCGTTGGAATGAACTTTCTCAGGTGCCGGGTTGGGTCAAGGATGTATTGAAACAGGATGATGCCATTCGTCAAGCCGCGCAGCGTTATCGTTACATGCAGCAATGTGTTGTTCTTGGGCGTGGATACAACTATGCGACCGCATTTGAGTGGGCGCTCAAGCTGAAAGAACTGACCTATGTCGAGGCCGAGCCATATTCATCTGCGGATTTTCAGCACGGTCCAATCGCGCTGGTTGCGAAAGGATTCCCTGTTCTGGCAATCGTCGCCGATGGTAAAGTGTCTGGCGCGCTGATGGAATTATTGAATCACCTCAAGCACGATTTATTTGCCGAGCTGGTCGTTGTCTCCAATGTCCCCGAAGCGCTTTCATTGGCGGAGGTTCCGATCAGCATTCCAGTCGAAACGCCAGAGTGGCTCACACCGTTGATTGGCATTATCCCGGCCCAGTTGTTTGCCTATCATTTGACAATCGCCAAGGGGTTTGATGCTGAGAAACCGCGTAGTATTCATAAAATCACTGAGACTCGTTAATCCAAAGACTGCGATAGAGACGGCTTTTAGCTATCCTATTTTGAGTTGAGAATTTTTGTCATCTTTCCTCCCTGCAATTATGCAGGGAGGAAATTTTAATATTCACCTTTATGCTTTCTTGACATCTTCTCCTACTTTCTTGTTCCCATTTTGACTGCCAACCATATAAACTAAAAGTTGACTGGAGGTTGCCATGAATGATTTGTTATATGTCGGACTTACTGTACTTTTCTTCGCCCTTACGTACGGATTCATCGAGGTATGCGACCGGTTGATGGAGGAAAATAAATGAACGCGGTGTATCTCATCACCGGCGTCATCACCTTGATTCTGTTTGTTTATCTGGTGCTGGCACTGCTTAAACCGGAGTGGTTCGGATGAATTCCTATAGTTGGCTCCAACTCATTTTCTATTTTGTAGTTTTGCTTTTACTGGTAAGACCGCTTGGCTCGTTCATGGCAAAGGTCTACCAGGGCGAGCATACTTTTCTGGATCGTATTTTGGGGCCTGTCGAACGGTTCATTTATCGTCTCTCAGGCGTCAAGCCCGATGAGGATATGAACTGGAAGACCTATGCCATCGCAGTGATGGTGTTCAATATATTTGGTCTATTTTTAGTGTATGCCTTGCAACGGCTTCAAGCCTTCCTGCCGCTTAACTCGCAGGGATTGGGCGCGGTCTCGTCTGACTCATCGTGGAATACTGCTGTCAGTTTTGTGACCAACACCAACTGGCAGGGCTACGGCGGGGAAACGACGATGAGCTATCTTTCCCAGATGCTGGCTCTCACGGTGCAGAACTTCCTCTCCGCCGCAACCGGCATGGCTGTTCTGATTGCATTAATTCGCGGAATCGTTCGTCACACGGCGAAGGGCATCGGCAATTTTTGGGTGGATTTGACTCGCACAACACTCTATATTTTGATTCCGCTTTCTCTTGTAGTGGCACTTGTTCTTGTTTCTCAAGGCGTGGTTCAGACGTTCAGTCCTTATAAAACTGTGACGCTGCTTCAACCCACCACTGGTGCAAACGGAAAAGCAGTGACTGATCAGGTGTTAGCTATTGGGCCTGCCGCTTCGCAAATTGCCATCAAGCAATTGGGCACGAACGGCGGCGGATTCTTCAACGCCAACTCTTCACATCCATTTGAAAATTCAACGCCGTTTTCCAACTTCATTGAGATGTTATCGATTCTTATTATCCCGGCTGCATTATGTTATACGTTTGGGAAAATGGTGGGCGATACGCGCCAGGGTTGGGCGCTGTTAATCACGATGACACTTATTCTTATCGCGTTTCTAGCAGTGGCTGTCTGGGCAGAGCAGGGCGGTAACCCGGCCTTCACGAAAATGGGCGTAGATCAAACGCAGACGGACATCAACCCGGGCGGAAATATGGAAGGCAAAGAGACCCGCTTCGGCATTGTCAACTCGGCGATATGGGCTACTGTCACAACAGCCGCATCGAATGGCTCGGTCAACTCGATGCATGATTCGTTCATGCCGCTCGGAGGGCTGGTCCCATTATTTCTGATTCAACTTGGCGAGATTATTTTTGGCGGTGTTGGCTCCGGCTTATACGGAATGCTGGCCTTCGTTATCGTAGCTGTGTTCATCGCTGGCTTGATGGTCGGACGCACGCCTGAATATCTGGGCAAGAAGATCGAAGCCTATGAAATGAAGATGGCTTCCCTGATGTTATTGATTCCAATTGTACTGGCCAAGGTTGGCACGGCTATCGCGGTAGTAATTCCGGCAGGTTTGGCTGGCATTTTTAATACCGGCGGCCCCCATGGATTTAGTGAAGTGCTGTATGCCTTCTCTTCGGCAGTCAACAACAATGGTTCAGCATTTGCTGGGATCGGCGCGAATACACCTTTTTACAATATTGCATTGGGCGTTTGTATGTTCTTTGCTCGTTACTGGTTGATCGTGCCTGCGTTGGCTATTGCAGGATCGCTGGCCCGTAAGAAAAGAGTTCCCGCCAGTGCCGGGACTTTGCCCACGCATACTCCACTCTTTATTGCATGGCTGATCGGTGTCATCATGATCGTCGGCGCGTTGAGCTTTATCCCCGCGCTGGCATTGGGACCGATTGTCGAGCATTTGATGGTCTTCGCTCATTGATTATGAAATGGAGTCCGAAGTCTCCTGACTTCGCCAATGCCAACATCTGGAGATATTGGACTCTGCAAAGGACAAATAAATGACAACTCAACAGAAAAAACAAACCACGTTTCGCCGCGAACTGTACCAGCGCGCAATCGTGGACTCCTTTGTCAAACTTAACCCGCGCTCGATGGTACGCAACCCTGTCATGTTCGTGGTGGAAGTCGGGAGTGTATTGACCACGGTACTATGGATACAGGCTCTCGCTGGAAAAGGCGAAGCGCCTACAGGATTCATCGGGGCCATTGCAATCTGGTTATGGTTCACAGTTCTCTTTGCTAATTTTTCGGAGGCCGTTGCAGAAGGACGCGGCAAAGCCCAAGCCGAGTCATTACGCAAGGCGCGGCAGGATACACCTGCCAAACGTCTACGCGGCGAGGCCAAGGATGTGCAGACTGCGCTCTCGAAGGTTGAGGTCGTCTCATCAACTGCATTGCGCAAGAACGATCTCTTCCTCGTTGAGGCAGGCGACATCCTTCCTTCCGATGGTGAGATCGTGGTCGGTATTGCCTCAGTGGATGAAAGCGCTGTAACAGGCGAATCGGCTCCCGTCGTGCGCGAGGCGGGCGGCGACCGTTCCGCTGTCACGGGCGGCACACGCCTGCTTTCGGACTGGTTGATTATCCGCGTCAGCTCCGACCCGGGACACGGTTTCCTCGACCGCATGATCGGCCTCATCGAAGGCGCCAAGCGACAAAAGACTCCCAACGAAATTGCACTCAACATTTTGCTGGCCGGTTTTACCATCATCTTTCTGGTGGTGTGTTCTACATTACTTTCTTATTCACTTTATAGTGTTAATGCTACAGGGAAAGGCACGCCCATCACCATTACTGTTTTGGTTGCGTTGCTGGTCTGTTTGATCCCGACCACGATCGGTGGATTACTTTCAGCCATTGGCATTGCCGGTATGGACCGCATGATCCAGCGCAACGTCATTGCCATGTCTGGCCGGGCAGTGGAAGCCGCGGGCGATGTGGATGTGCTCCTTCTCGACAAGACCGGCACGATTACGCTCGGCAACCGTCAGGCCGTGGAATTTATTCCAGTCAACGGAGTCCCTCCGCAGGAATTGGCTGAAGCTGCGCAACTCGCTTCTCTCGCGGACGAAACGCCGGAGGGCCGTTCGATCGTTGTGCTTGCCAAGGAAAAGTTTGGTTTGCGCGGTCGCACCATGGGGTCCAGCGATGAAGCGCCCGAGGGAATGCACTTCGTGCCATTTACAGCGCAAACGCGCATGAGCGGAGTCGACTTTGACGGCACCTCCATCCGTAAAGGCGCGCCGGATACGATGATGGAGCTTATCCAATCCAGCGGAGATGTTGTTCCATCCGATTTAAGACCTGCCGTGGAAAATATTGCGCGCATGGGCGGCACGCCGCTGGTGGTGGCAAAAAACAAGAAAGCTCTGGGCGTTATTCATCTTAAAGATATTGTCAAAGGCGGCATCAAGGAACGCTTTGCACAATTGCGTAAGATGGGCATCAAGACCGTCATGATTACGGGTGATAACCCACTGACCGCCACCGCCATTGCGGCTGAGGCAGGCGTGGATGACTTTCTCGCTCAAGCCACGCCCGAAACAAAACTTAAACTTATCCGTGAATATCAGGCCGGGGGACGCCTCGTTGCCATGACGGGCGATGGCACCAATGACGCGCCTGCTCTCGCTCAGGCAGATGTGGCGGTTGCCATGAACACCGGCACGCAACCCGCGCGCGAAGCTGCCAACATGGTCGACCTGGACAGCAATCCAACTAAATTGCTTGAGATCGTTGAGATCGGCAAGCAACTGCTGATGACGCGCGGCGCGTTGACAACCTTCAGCATTGCCAATGATGTGGCAAAATATTTTGCGATCATCCCCGCTGCCTTTGCTTCCACATATCCGGTTTTGACCACACTGAACTTTATGCAGCTTGCCACTCCTGAAAGCGCCATTCTCTCCGCAGTGATTTTCAACGCACTCATCATCATCGCTTTGATCCCGCTGGCTTTGCGCGGCGTGCCTTATCGGGCTGTTGGAGCGGCGCAACTCCTGCGCGATAATTTGTTGATCTATGGCGTTGGCGGCCTGATCGCCCCGTTCATCGGTATCAAGTTGATTGATATACTGCTGGTCGCTTTTCACCTGGCATAAAGGAATAAAAATGAAATCACAATTACGCCCTGCGTTATCCATGCTTTTGATCTTTACCGTCATCACCGGAGTTATCTATCCGCTGGTTGTGACAGGCGTCGCTCAAGCGCTATTTCCCAGTCAGGCTAATGGCAGCTTGATTATTGTCAATGGAAAAGCGGTTGGTTCCAAATTGATCGGCCAGCAGTTTGATGATCCCAAATATTTTTGGGGACGCCTTTCTGCGACCGGCGGGATGCCGTACAACGCTTCTTCCTCCTCCGGCTCGAATTACGGACCGTTAAATCCGGCTTTGATTCAAACGACACAGACGCGAATCGACGCGCTCAAAGCGGCGGACCCGACCAACACGCTTCCGATTCCAGTTGACCTGGTAACGGCCTCCGGCTCGGGGCTTGATCCGCACATCAGCATTGCCGCGGCCTTGTATCAGGTTCATCGCGTGGCGCAGGCTCGAGGTCTAAGCGAAGAAGCGGTGAAATCCCTGGTTGACAAATATACTGAAGCACGTCAGTTCGGATTTTTAGGCGAGCCACGCGTCAATGTGCTTGAACTTAATTTGGCATTGGATGGCCTAAAATAATGAAATGCAAACCGCCGACCATTGATATAGTCGGCGGTCTTGATGTCAAAAGGAGAATCTCATGAAGAAAATTAAACTTACACAAAACATGCTGGTCAATAGTCTGCGGGGAATGTTAACCGTATTAGTGATTACCATTCCTATGTGGTTGATCGGAAGAAGTGTGCTGGGCGAAGCCGTGATTAGTTTGCTCTACCTTGCGCCAATCGCCTGGAGCGCCAGCAAGTGGGGACAGGCATCGGGAGTTAGCGCCGCCCTGACTGCCGCCATGTGCTTTGATTTCCTGTTTATCCCACCCTTCTATACATTTGCAGTAGGCAGTCTGGAAGGCTGGCTGGTACTGGTCATATTCTTCGCGATAGCCATCGTGGTCGTAGGACGCATCCAAGACAGTCTGTCCAAGGCGCGCGAAGCAACGTTCATGTATGAATTAAGCTCGGCCCTTGCCAACGTCCGTACCCAGGATGCGGCTGCGCATACCGTTGGGAGATACATCCAGCAACTGTTTCAGGCATCCCAAGTAAGCGTTATTTTTCAACTTTCGAAGCAGACCCCTCGAATTACAGTAAGCGAGCCGCGTGATGGCAATGGAAAGGGCAAGCCAGATCGTGTCCTCCCAATTTTGAATGCCTGGGGTTTGGTTGGTGAGATCCAGATATGGCAGGGCGAATACGCAGATTTACCAACCGAAGATAGCCATCTATTTCAGAATTTTGCATCTCAAGCTGCGAAGGCATTCGAACGCACACAATCCGCTGAAATGGAAAAATCTGCAAATGGTTCGGTTGCAGGTCTGGCCGCAAAATAAGACAGACCGATTCTATTGTTTGATTGCCGTCATGGAAAACCATCGAGAAGCTGAAATTGCTTCTTGATGGTTTCTTGTCTTATTTGAGCCGTTTCTTGTCCCCTTTTTGATACTCAATCGAATAAACTGCATAAAGTAAAGATGTCATAGATTAGCAGCGTAGGTTTGACATGTCGAAGAAGAAAAACCGAATTGTTGGGCAAATTCTTACTTATTTACCGCTGGCAGGCGTAATTGGCACTTCATTTATGAATTTGAGCCTGCTTCAACGCCAATTTTTGATCTTGATCTTTATTATCTGGATGAACACGTTTTTCCTGTTCAAAGCTTGGATGGGGCAATAGTTCTCCTTTTGGAATATCCCAGTTTTTCTTGACACTTTCTTGACGTAAAAAGGGGTTTTCTTGCGCTCAAATTGATGCGCCCAACTGTAAAATGTTGGGCGCTCTTGATATTTTCTTGATAGCGTCCGATTACTATGGTTCCAGATACCTTTTTGAAGATCTTAGTTGTAGATGATGAACGCCCGATCCGGCGTTATCTAAACGCATCTCTAGGCAGCCGATACAAGGTTTTTGAAGCGGAGAACGGCGCGGAGGCTTTACGTGTTGCAGCCATCAATCGCCCCGACGTAATCATTCTGGACTTGGGGCTGCCTGACATGGATGGAACGGATGTCACCCGCCGCCTCCGGGAATGGACCGATGTGCCGGTCATCGTTATTTCTGTGCGTGACCGCGAAGAAGACAAGGTAGCGGCGCTCGACGCGGGCGCGGACGACTATCTCACCAAGCCATTCGGCGCATCCGAATTGATGGCACGCATTCGAGCTGCTTTGCGTCGCTCCACCTCGCTCAAAGGGGAAGTCATCTATCAAAGTGGTGAATTGATGGTCGATCTCATGGATCGTGAAGTGCAGGTGAACGGTCATCACGTGATGCTTACTCCAACCGAGTATGATATCTTGCGTGTTTTTGTAAATTCCGCCGGAAAACTTCTGACCCACCATCAATTAATTCAGGAAGTTTGGGGCGAAAACTACGATGCCGACTCTCACCTTTTGCGGGTCAACATCAGTAACTTGCGCAGAAAAATAGAAACTGACCCGTTACGACCACGCCACATTGTCACTGAGCCGGGCGTGGGATACCGGTTGAAAGAAATAAAGAATCAAACTGATTGATAAAGAGGAAATCGAATGTTGTTTGGAATTGGGCTTCTGATCGTAATAGTTTTCGTTGCTTTTAAAATAGCGCCTGTCGAGAGAGAGGACCATGCGCACATCCATGGCGCAGGACAAATTGGGCTGCTGGCTGCGCTGGCTCTCTTCGGCGTGGATTATTTCACTTCTTATTTCTATGCCACTGGTGAAATGATGAGCGCTTTACACCCATACGGACTCCAACAATATGGTTGGATCGCTGTCTTGGTGATTGCCTTTGCAAATGCGGTCTTCGGCTTCCTTTACATGTACTCGCTGGGCATTTTTAATGAGGGTGGCGGTTCCTACACAGCATCCATGCGCTATCTTTCGCCAGGATTGAGCCTGGTCGTGGCAGTGGTATTACTTCAGGATTACATTTTTACCATTGTAGTATCGAGCCTCTCCGGGGTTGACCAATTACTTTCGATTTTCAGTCTCTACAGCCTTGACTGGCTAATTCGAGTCGGGTTGGGAATATTCCTGATTGGGATTACATGGTATTTGACCATTCGTGGACGTGGAGAATCGGCACGGGTAGTGTTCACCATGCTGGGTATCTTTGTCTTGATGACTATCATCATGGCGATTGGGTTAATTGTCGCCAAGACGCGCAATGTTCCGGCGGTAGTTTATCCAGAGAGCATTCAGCCGGCATCTTTTTGGCAGGCGGCGTTTCATATGCTGACAGCCTCCATGAAGGGTCTTGTCGCACTCTCCGGCTTGGAAGCCATGTCGAACGGTATTCAAGTCGTTATCAATGATGATGCCGGGATTGTCAAATGGGGCAGGAAACAATTTCCTAAATTACAAGGTCTGTGGAACTTTTACAGTGGCAAGGCAGGCATCGGACGTCTGGTGCAAACATCATTTCTCTTCTATGGCGGTTTGACCACTTCGTTCCTAGCTTATTATGCTTTTCATTTCAACGTATTTGATGGAACGCTGGGGCGTTCCTTGATCGCCAACTTGGCCTTTATCGGATTTAACCAGATTCCTGGCGGACAGATCTTATATTGGGCCTATCAAGTTTTGGCGGTTGGTTTGCTGGCCGCTGCATCCATGACCGCTTTTCAGGATTTGCAGGCAACTGAATGGCGCGATGTGGCAATGGGCGAAATTCCGGAGATTATCGTTTATCGCGATCCGCGCGGAACATTTACCCGCTCGGTGACGATTGCCTTTGTCGTAACGATTATCATCACCTTTATTATCAAAGGCCAAACATCGGCGGGCATACCATATTACGGGATTGGCGTATTCATGCCGATCATGGTAATGGGTTTTGCCGTTCGCAAACATATACTTGCAACCTTTACAGGCAGGGCGCGTCGTTGGGGTAGTCTGGCTGCCGGTTTTGCCGGGGTACTTTCCGGCCTTGTCTTTGTGGGTCAGATCGTCGGCAAGTGGCAGGAAGGCGGCTGGGTGGTGTTGATTTCGTTTAGCGTACTGGTGGTTGTCGCCAACCTGATGTTGATTTCGCCTGTTGGCGTGCGCGACCCGGTCACTATTCATCGCATCGTGCGTGATAAAGCGCGTGTACAAGGCGCAATGGCATCCATCGTCGAGTGGCAATCTTTGCGGATGCAGGAATATCGTTATCAGGTTTTGTCTGCTGTGACCCACTTTTTTGAACTCTTTGGAATTCATCGTCCGATAGCTTTGGAAGCGCCGGTGTCGGCTGGTGACTATAACCATGCCTTGCATGTTGATCATCCGGAAGCGCCTTCATTGTTGGAGCAATATCTGGAGAAGCCGGAACCAAAAGTTGGCGGTGCCCCAAAACAAACTGAACCCGGGGATGACGATACACTGTAAATTGAAAGGCTGTGAGATTGCACACTCACAGCCTTTTTTTATCTTACCGTCGGCAATTTGTATTCTGAAATGGAATACAATAGAGATTGAGTATGAAACAAAATCGTCCGGACCCCGATAGGCTATTAAAAAATCTTCAAGCCGAAGAAAAGACTCGTGGAAGACTCAAGATCTTTCTTGGCTATGCTGCGGGCGTTGGCAAAACCTACGCCATGCTCGAGGCTGCGCATCAACGAAAACGTGAGGGGGTGGATGTTGTAGTCGGTTATGTTGAAACGCATAAACGTGCGGAAACGGATGCCATGTTGCGGGATTTGGAGATCGTTCCACGCTTACAGATCAATTATCATGGCGTGCAAATCCCTGAAATGGACATTGACGCACTGTTGGCGCGCAAACCCGAATTGGCGTTGGTGGATGAATTGGCGCACACCAACGCGCCCGGTTCGCGTCACACCAAGCGGTATCAGGATGTGCAGGAATTGCTGGATACCGGGATCGATGTTTACACCACGTTGAATGTTCAGCATTTGGAAAGCCTGAATGATGTAGTGACGCAGATTACCGGGACCCAGGTACGGGAGACGGTTCCCGATAGCGTCGTTGACGCTGTAACAGACATCGAGGTCATAGATCTGCCCCCGGAGGAATTAATCGTTCGCCTCAAGGAAGGCAAAGTATATATCCCCGAACAGGCAGAACGTGCTCTGGATAAATTCTTTCGCAAGGGGAATCTGACTGCTTTACGCGAACTGACTATGCGCCGCGCTGCCGATCGTGTCGACGATCAAATGCGCGCCTACATGCGAAACGAGGCCATTCCTGGTCCTTGGGCGGCTGGTGAGCGTTTATTGGTATGCGTTAGCCCTGGAACATCTGGCGAACGGTTGGTGCGGACCGCGCGCCGGTTGGCAGATGAGTTAAATGCGAAATGGTACGCGGTCTATGTTGAGACTCCTGAGGATGCCAGATTATCTCAGGAACAACGGAATCGGATTTCCCGCATGTTGCTGTTGGCAGAAGAATTGGGAGCGCGTTCGGTCAGCGTACCGGGCCAATCCGTAGCTGATACCGTGCTCGCCTATTCCCGCCGACATAATGTAACCAAGGTGATTGTCGGTAAACCTATTAAATCCAGATGGCAGGAAATCTTCCGTCGTTCAGTGGTGGATCAACTGGTGCGTTTGAGCGGAGCGATCGATATCTATGTTGTGACCAGCGAGGCTGATACGTCCCCAGCCAAAATGCCCGAAGCCTGGCGACCTCATCAACCATTAGGAAGATATCTTGGCGGTTTTTTGCTTGTGGCGGCGGCCACGGGATTAAGTTCGCTAATTTCTCCTTTTGTATCCCCGGCTAACCTTGTCATTTTTTATTTGCTTGCAGTTGTAATTGCAGCAGTCTTTTTGGGTCGCGGGCCGGCTGTTCTTACGTCTGTTTTAGGTGTGTTGATATTTGATTTCTTTTTTGTTCCTCCGCACTTTACCTTGGCTGTGTCGAATACCGAATACATTATTACCTTCTTTGGGTTATTGGCAGTTGGCTTGGTGATCAGCCAATTGACTTTCCTTGTGCGTGAACAAGCCGAACTCGCGCAGAGCCGCGAATCGCAGACAACTGCATTGTACGAACTTGGACGTGATTTGACGATTACCGTTGGACTGGATGCCATTTCAGAGGCAATCATCACTCACATCCAGGAGACGTTTGGCCGTGAAGTTGCGCTCTTTCTTCCACAGGAAGAATCCACTTTAAAAGTTTATGCCAGCAGCCCTGGAGTAGTGATTGCAGATAATGAAATGGCGGTAGCAACCTGGTCTTATCAACGCGGTCAGGTGGCCGGACGTGGAACGGATACACTGCCCAATGCTTCCATGCGCTACCAGCCGCTCAAAACCACTCGTGGCGTGGTTGGCGTTTTGGGAGTCAAACCTGCGGATGCCAATCACTATCTAAGTTCTGATCAACGCCGGACTTTGGATGCTTTTGCCAACCAGATAGCCATGGCCATCGAGCGGGCGCGTTTGGTTGAACAGGCGCATCAAGCTGAAATACTCGAAATTACAGATAAGCTGCAATCTGCATTGTTGAATTCGATCTCGCACGATCTGCGGACGCCGCTGGTTTCCATCACCGGGGCGTTAAGCAGCCTGGAAGATGACACTGTCCGCATGGATGAGGCCGCCCGCCGCAGTCTGATCGAGACAGCGCGCGAGGAGGCCGATCGGCTGAATCGGCTGGTTGGAAATTTATTGGATATGAGCCGCCTCGAGGGCGGTGCGGTGCGGATTCGCAAAGAAGAATGTGATGTTCAGGATGTCATCGGTTCTGCGCTGGAACAATTAACATCGCGTTTGGCGAATCGTCCCGTCAAGCTGGATATCCCTTGGGAATTTCCCTTGATCCCGATGGATTTTGTTCTCATCTCACGAGTTCTGGTAAATGTAATCGATAATGCCATTAAATATTCCCCGGCTGGCTCGCCGATTGAAATCAGCGCAAAGCTGGCCAATGGTTATGTTGAAATCGAAGTGGCGGATTCAGGCTTGGGCATTCCGCAGGAGGATTTGTCCCGCGTCTTCGATAAGTTCTATCGAGTCCAGCGACCCGATAACGTGACTGGCACGGGGCTGGGCCTTTCAATCAGCAAGGGAATCGTTGAGGCACATGGCGGATTTATTGCCGCTGAAAATCGTTCTATTGGCGGGACCATCGTAACGTTGGCTTTGCCATTAAAATAGGCATATGACGGACCTTCCTTCGAATATTCTGGTTGTAGACGACGAACCTGCCATCCGGCATTTTTTGCGCGCCTCGTTGGGCGCGTATGGCCATTCCATTTCCGAGGTGGTGTGCGGGGATGACGCTTTAAAAGCGGTGGCGATCGGTCATTATGATCTTGTGATCCTTGACCTTGGCCTGCCCGATATTGACGGCCTCGAAGTGACCCGCCGCTTGCGCGAGTGGACTCAAGTGCCCATTATTATTTTGTCAGTGCGCGAAACGGAGAACGATAAGATTGCCGCCCTGGATGCAGGCGCGGACGATTACCTTACGAAGCCTTTTAGCACCGGTGAACTTATGGCACGCATGCGCGTTGCCTTGCGGCGGGGGAAAACCAAACCGGATGATCCTGTCCTCAAAGTCGGCAATCTCGAAATGGATGTGCCGCGCCGGATCGTTACTGTGGATGAAAATCAGATCTCATTGACGCCGACCGAGTACGAAATTTTGCGATTGCTCCTGCAGAATGCGGGCAAGGTTCTCACTCATCGTCAATTACTCAGGCAGGTATGGGGCGCAGCCTATGAAAGCGAAATGCATCTCCTGCGAGTCAACATCAGCAATTTGCGCCGCAAGATCGAGGCTGATCCCGCGCGTCCGCACTACCTGTTGACTGAGCCGGGCGTGGGCTATCGGATCAGGATGTGAATTCCCGACAGCCTGGTTGCCTTGACATTGCCAAATTATCCAGCATAAAGTCTAGGAAAGGTTGTCGAAATCCTGGGGGACACCCAACGGAAAACCATTTGCAGACGAATCAATACGGCGGATCAGGCCAAGCAAAACAGTACCGCTTCCCACCTCGACAAAAGCGCGGACTCCGTCTCCGATCATTTTTTGCACCGACTCTGTCCAGCGCACACGCGATTGCATTTGAGCTTTAATATCAGCGCGCAATTCATCGGCAATTGTCATCGCTTTCGCGTGGACATTTCCAATGATCGGAATCTGCGGGTTTTTGATGGAAGCAGAATCAACTGCCGCATTCCACTCTGTTTGAATGGAATCCATCAATTGCGAATGCGCAGCAATCGAAACGGCCAACGGCAATGCGCGTTTTGCTCCAGCAGCTTTTGCGCCAGCCATCGCGCGTTCGACAGCCGCCTTCGCGCCGGAGATGACAACCTGTCCGGGGCAATTATCATTCGCGACCTGAACCGATTCATCCAAAGTGCTGGCTTCGGCACAAACTCTTTCAAGCGCAGGAATATCGAGATTTAAAATGGCGGCCATGCTGCCAGGATTTTTCTCGCCAGCTTTTTTCATCAACTCGCCACGCGTGCGGACCAGCTGCAAACCATCAGAAAAAGACAAGGCTCCAGACGCCGTTAGAGCCGATAATTCGCCAAGAGAATGCCCGGCCAGTGCGACCGGCTTGAAAGCCTGCCCTGAGCCCGTCGAAGGGTCCGGGTAAAGATGCGTGAGAACGCGATGCGCAGCGACAGAATGAACATACAACGCTGGCTGCGTGTTGATCGTGTCATTCAGATCCGTATCGGGGCCATCCCACATCAATTTGGAAAGCGAAAAGCCCAACGCTGAATCAGCCTCATCAAAAGTATCTTTGGCCACTGGAAATTGTGCGGCAAGTTCACGCCCCATGCCAACAGTTTGCGAGCCTTGGCCTGGGAATACAAAAGCGGTTGTTTTGGAATCAAGTTTCATAAAATATCCTTTCCCCATTAAACACAAACGAGCCGTGTTCGTCACGGCCCGTTGCGATTTACCCAGGATTCTGCTTTTCTTTCTTGATCTCGATGACTTCGCGGCCCATGTAGTGCCCACAATTCGGGCAGACCGTATGAGGCAATCTCATTGAACCGCAGTTGGCGCAAGCCACAAGATTGCGCCCTTGCAAAGCATCGTGGGCGCGACGGCGATCGCGGCGTCCTTTGGAGTGTTTGCGCTTGGGATGTGGGGTCATGACTTTCTCCTTTACATACATCGGACGGGCAAACAGCCCGTCCATACGATTTCTAGTGAAGCGGGCAGATTATAAGTGTATCAGGCAGTGACGTCAAGCCTGAAACGTTGTAGAATAAACAGCATGGAAGTGCAGATTGCAGTTGCAAAAGTTAATAAATATGCCATCTCCGAAAGCGGCGATACGCTGGAAGTGGTCGAGCGCCCAAATGGCGGGCTTTCGGTCGTATTGGCAGATGGACAAACATCCGGACGTGGCGCAAAGGCCGTTTCCATGATGGTTGTCCGCAAAGTGATTGGCCTACTCGCTGAAGGCGTGCGTGACGGCGCTGCGGCACGAGCCGCATCTGATGCGCTTTACACCGACAAACAAGGTAAAGTAATCTGCACTCTCAACATCGCATCTGTGGATTTACGAAGCGGCACCATCGTCCTAACCCGCAACAACCCCTCGCCCATTTTTATTTCGCGGGGTAATCAGATCGATTGCCTTGATGCGGAAAGTGTTCCACTCGGAACATCGCGCGAAGTGCGCCCGGTCATAACAGAAATCGAACTGGAAGCCGGACTAACCATTGTGATCTACACCGATGGCTTGACTCACGCAGGCGAACGCACTGGCCGCCCAATGGATGTGTGCGAAACGATCCGTTCCCTGCTTGAAGAGCAGGACCCGACTCCGCAGGAGATGGCGGATTCCCTTCTAGCATATGCGGTCAAACTAGACGATGAGCGGCCCGCCGATGATATCAGCGTGCTCGTCCTGAGAGTTTCTTCGCACGCCAGCGATGACGTTAGACGCATGAACGTGGTATTGCCCGTCACGAATTAAGCATCATGAAAAAGACTGGAAATGCCCACCCCAAAAGATGGCAGGCCGGATTGCGCGAAACGGGGATTCTGCTAAACGAGTTCCGACAACCAATTTTGATTTTTTTCTTTGCCATTATCGGACTTGGAATCCTTTATTATTACCTCGCGATCCAATTGGGCGAACCTCTAAACAGCCAATCAGAAGCAATTTATCTAATGCTGACGCTGGCTTTCCTTCAACCAAGTGGAAGTTTTCCGCACGCAGCCATTTTGCAGGTTTTTTACTTCCTGCTTCCAATTATCGGCGTTGGGACTCTTGCACAAGGACTGGCAGAGTTTGGCGTCATGCTATTTAATCGTCGTGCGCGCAGCAAGGAATGGGAGGCAGCAGTGGCATCTACGTTTCGCAATCATACAGTTTTGGTTGGGCTGGGACATCTCGGGTTTCGTGTGGTCGAAAAACTGCATGAAATGAAAAAGCCTATTGTTGTCGTGGAACAAAATCCATCTGTGGAAACATTTGCTGCAGTTCAGAAAATGCGCATCCCGGTTATTCAGGATGATGCGACACGCCTGGTTACGCTTGAAAACGCGGGAGTGGCAAGAGCCAAAACGATCATTCTTTGTTCGCAGAACGATCCAGTCAACTTGAAAATCGCTCTAAAAGCTCGCTCGATTAATCCCAACATTCGGGTAATCGTGCGAATTTTCGACGAGGATTTTTCGAAATCTCTGCAGGAACAGTTCGGCTTTATCGCGTTGAGCGGAACGAGCATGGCAGCGCCAGTTTTCGCCGCAGCCGCTACCGGCGCGGATGTGACCAATCCGATCTCGGTCGAGGGCCAGCAGTTGAGTCTGGCGCGCCTGACAATAAATCCAGAATCCCGACTGGCTAACAAGGTTGTAGGATATGTTGAGGATAATTATCATGTCAGCGTGATCCTGGTGCGTCACGACCATGAGACTGAGATGCATCCAACGGATAACAAAAAAATCAGCAGTGGAGATGTGTTGGCCGTGCTCGGCGGCCCTGATGAACTTAGCAAGATAATGTACGCGAATGGATGAGCCTGATAGTAAACCCCTGATCGGAATCGTCGGGCCGTGTGGTTCAGGAAAATCAACATTGCTGGCTGGCTTGGTTTCAAAAGGATTTCGATGTCGCCACATCGCACAGGAACATTCCTATGTGCAATATATGTGGCAACGCATTACCAATCCGGATGTGCTTATTTTTCTAAACGCTTCATTTGAAGTATCGACCCGCCGCCGAAAACTTAACTGGACAGAGGCCGATTATGATGAACAACAACGCCGTCTGGCCCATGCCCGTCAGCACGCCGACGTAATCATCGAAACAGACAACCTCACCCCGGAAAAGGTCCTGGCAG
>VFSW01005291.1_pt1 | contig 19120 bp, 12 predicted proteins | sample 5358111 | NCBI WGS metagenome assembly VFSW01 (sample SAMN11554181, study PRJNA540505) | mine drainage metagenome | isolation source: sediment from site ElyBrook_90M | place: USA: Ely Copper Mine, Vershire, VT | collected 2017 | reverse complement strand
GATGTCCTTCAGTCCTTCCGTTCCTACGTTATTCTGTCTTTTGTTTTTTTATTAATACTTCTGAATTGTTTTTAATTCTTATCACTATGAATTATAAAATATTTACGCACAAAAACCTGCTCGCCTCATTTATATTTTGCGGGTTATCATTTATGTTCGCCGAAGCGCAAACCTGCACGCCGAGCATTATTTCAACCACAGGCGATTTTTACGCCAATGCTTCCGGTTCGCTAAGTTTTACCATAGGCGAACCAATAATTGAAACTTATTCCGACCCTTCAAATATTTTAACTCAGGGTTTCCAGCAAACCGATTATTCTTTTGTTGGGATTAAAAATATCGTCTCCACCAAGGTAGAGGTGAACGTTTATCCGAATCCGTTCAGCAGCGAATTTACCATAAACAATACAGGAGATAAGCAACTGTATGCAGAGATTACGGATATGACGGGAAAGACAATCTGTAAAATGAATCTAACCTCCGGTCTAAATGAAATAAATCCCGGCAATTTATCCGCCTCACTTTATATTCTTAGAATATATTACAGTTCCGGTTCTGAGGTCCAAGCCTTTAAAATGATAAAAAACAAATAATCTTAAAACCTTCCTCTCTTTCCTGCAGTAAAAATGCAGGGAGTATTACAAACAATCAAATCACGAAAATTTAAAAACATCATGAAAAAACAGTTATTAATTTTAGCAGGTTTAATGCTCACTGCACTTACGCAGTTATTTGCACAGGCGCCCCAATCCTTCAAATATCAAACCATTACGAGGGATGCTGCGGGAAATATTATTGCAAACCATTTTGTAACATTCAGGATGAGCATATTGCAGGGAAGCATTACAGGTCCAATGGTTTACCAGGAAAAAGATTCGGCAACCACCAACCAGTTTGGCTTAGCCAATGTTAACATAGGAATGCCCGAAACAGTTCTTTCAGGCACTTTTTCATCAATCGCTTGGGGTAACGGACCTTATTTTATAAAGGTGGAATTCGACCCTGCCGGCGGAAACGCTTTTACCGTAATGGGAACTACACAACTCCGTTCTGTGCCTTATGCTCTTTATGCCGATTCAGCAATGAGCGCAATGTCGGCAAAAAATGCAACCTATGTTGATACTGCAAAATATGCATGGAAGGCTGATACAGCTGCTTACTCGTGGCATTCCGATACTGCAAAATATGCATGGAAGTCTGATACAGCAAAATACGCTTGGTATTCTGATACAGCTGCTTACTCGTGGCATTCCGATACGGCAAAATACTCATGGCATTCCGATACGGCAAAGTATTCATGGTATTCTGATACAGCAATGAATCTTAAAGGAGGCGCAGGTAAATACTGGACGCTTGTTGGAAATGCAGGTTCTAACCCGGCAACCAATTTTATAGGCACAAGTGATAATAAGGACGTTATTTTTAAACAAAACAATACACAAGCCGGATTGCTTGACGGCGCCAATGCTAATACGTCATGGGGCGTAGGAGCGCTTAATCCTGCCAACACAGGCAGCTACAACAGCGCCTTAGGTTCCGGAGCATTATGGTCGAACACAACAGCAAATAATAATACTGCGGTTGGTTATTGGGCATTGTATCTTAACACAACAGGTTCACCCAATACTGCTGTCGGTTATAATTCATTAGCAGCCAATACCACCGGTACTAATAACGTAGCAGTAGGAGACAATGCTTTGTTTGCAAATACCACCGGAAATTTTAATAGCGCAATAGGTTCCGGGTCATTAAGTGCAAATACTACGGGTAATTGGAATGTTGCAAGTGGAAATAATGCTCTTGCAGCCAATACAGTTGGAAATGCCAATACAGCTAACGGAACATTTTCAATGCAAAGCAACACAACCGGTATAAACAATACCGCAATTGGAGAGCAATCGCTTCAAAAGAATACAACCGGGAGCGCAAATACGGGCGTAGGATTTGATGCGCTTAATGCCAACAGCACTGCAAACAACAATACGGCATTCGGAGCCAATGCACTCTCTGCTAATACCACCGGTACACCCAATACTGCTGTTGGTTTTGGTTCATTAGCGTCAAATACTACCGGTACTAATAACGTAGCGCTTGGAGATTTCAGTTTATCGGCCAATACCACTGCCAATAATAATACTGCAGTGGGCTCGGGAGCTATGAACTCGAATACCGTAGGCACGCAGGATGCTGCAGTAGGATTTCATGCCTTGTATTCCAATTCGACCGGAAGCCGAAATACTGCTACCGGACAAGAAGCGCTTTTTTCGAACACTACAAACGATAATACAGCCGACGGTTACCGGGCTCTTTATGCCAACACTTCGGGAGCATTTAATACCGCTACCGGCCAGAGCGCTCTTACTGCAAACACTACTGGAAGTAGTAACACTGCCGATGGCGAGAACGCGCTTGGCCTGAATGTAAGCGGAAGTAATAATACTGCTACTGGAACCTCTGCTCTTTATAACAACACCGCAAGCTGGAATTCGGCTTTCGGACAAGCTGCTTTGCAAAACAATACCACCGGAGGGCAAAATTCGGCTTTCGGACAAGCTGCATTGAGCGGTAACACACTGGGAATCCAGAATAGCGCATTAGGCGGAAACGCACTGCAAGGAAATACAACAGGCGGACAGAATGTTGCAGTAGGACAAGCCGCACTCTTCAACAACACCACCGGAAGCGGTAATTCAGCCTTAGGTTTTAGTGCCGGACCCAATTCAGGCGGGCTTAGCAACACTACCGCTATAGGAAACGGAGCCACCACCACAGCCAGCAATCAGGTGGTAATTGGTAATGCAAGTGTTACGCAAATAGGCGGCGCTGTTGCCTGGAGCGTGATTTCAGATGAGCGATTCAAAAGCAACATTCAATCGAATGTTCATGGCCTTGATTTCATCATGAAGTTGAAACCCGTAACCTATAATCTGAATGTAAAAGCCATTAATAGCTTCATAGGAGCGAAGGATAATAATTCTGCTTCTGTTGAAAAAGCATCTTCCATTCTCTACAGCGGTTTCCTGGCGCAAGATGTGGAAAAGGCGGCCAAAATGATTAATTATGATTTTAGCGGAGTAATTGCCCCTCAAAGCGATAAAGACCATTACAGGTTAAGTTACGAAGAATTTGTAGTGCCAATGGTAAAGGCTATTCAGGAACAACAGGATACTATTCAGTCTTTGAAAGCTCAAATTGAATTGCTGAAAAATGAAAACAAACAACAGGCAAGCGCTCAAGCTAATACAAACAAACAATTGTCGGAGCAAATAGCCGAACTGAAGGCGTTAATTATAAATCAAAATACAAAATCGACAAGCGCCTCCATCAAGTAAGCAATAAAAATTCATCTTTATTTAAACCTGCCGGGTTCAACCTGGCAGGTTTATTTTTTTCAAGTGTCCTTTCCCCCTCTTTACCGCCTTTTTATACTTTTGAGGTCTAATCTTATTTATGTCAGGCAGGCTATTTATCACTTTTTTAGCAACTGTATATTCTGTTTTTTGCTTCGCGCAAACCGATTCCGTAAAATCATGCCGTTCCATGTACATAGAGCCGCAGTTACTGGCGGGCAGAATTATTCCGAACTATCAGCAATATCCGGTATCGGGCGTGCGCCAAACGGTAATATTGGATATAGGCGAATCAAATATTGACAATAAGCCCTGGGCACAGTACTACAACCACCCTGATATTGGAATTTCACTGACATTCTCGCAACTCGGCAACCAAAGCGTTTTTGGCGATGAAATTGACATCATACCCTATATCGCCTTTAACACAACAAGGCGGCAGAAAAAGACCTGGTATTTCAAAATAGGCTTAGGCGCCTCCTATTTTACGCGGCATTACGACACCCTGGCAAATCCGCAGAACGATGCGATTGGTACACCTTTTACCTGGGCATTCAGGATATTTGCGTACCGTACGCTGCTGGTAACCGACAGGTACAACCTGTTTTTGGAAGGGGGCTATTGCCACAGCTCCGACGGGCATACCGCCCTGCCCAATCTTGGATTGAACTCCGCAATGATTGGTATAGGTGCCCAGTTTAAGCAACGCAGCGTAAAACCGGATTTTATCTATCCCGAAAGGAAGAAGATGAAAATACCCGCTACGTATTTTCTGGAAGAACAAACGGGCATAGGCTTTCACGCCCGAGGCAGTCCTTATGCGCCGGTACAAACGCCCAAGTACGGTGTATTTTCTTCGGCCATAGCGGGAGGAGTTGTTTTAAAAAACCATATTAAGCTCCGCGCCGGGCTTACTTACCGCAATTACGGCCAGCTGATGGATAACCAGCCTGTTGCTTACTCCTCATGGCAAAGTTCTAACATATTTTTTTCTCTGGGCTGCGAGCTGCTTGTTGGTCACTTTGGCATGGATGTGGAAGCAGGCATAAACCTGTATAAGCCCTTTTACCGGCAGTTTTACATAACTTACGAAGGATCCACGGCTGCCACAGTCTATTACCTCAAAAGCATATTCCCAGTAAGGCTCGGTTTGAATTACTACTTCCTGTCGCCTTATTCATATAGCCTCTTTAATGTATTCATTGGCGCGCATATTGATGCAAACTTCGGACAGGCCGATTACAGCGAACTAGGTATCGGCTGTTCCATCAGGCTATAAAGCAAACAGGACAGGGTTGCCCTGTCCTGTTCACTTCGTAATCATTTACCTGTTTTATCTGCCAATAATAAATTTACCGGAGCCGGTTGTTGTGCCGTTCATATCGGTAATGCTGTAGAGATACAAGCCATTGGCAAGACCGGATACATTCACCTGCGAAAGGGTTGCGCTTATTTCAGTTGAAAACATTTCCTTGCCCGTAATATCGAAAACATTAAAGTATTTTATCCCGGGCTTGTTCAGCTGTATATTTAACTCGTCTGTTGCCGGATTGGGATAAATTTTTGCCTGATTGCTCAAGGTTACTTCATTAATTCCCGCAACTATATTGGTAAGCCACTGGTAGCTGTAGGTTGTGGCGGTAGAATCTTTTAATGTAGCCTTTGCCACCTGAAAATCGTTGGCATCGTACCAGGTAAAGGTTTTTTGCCAGCTTTTTGTGGGCGCTCCGAATGACGACCACACATGCGTGCTTGCATTTTGCAGGTAAGTGGAGTCTATACCGCGGTCCACTTCAACAAGGCGAAGGGTATTTGAAAATGTTTTATAAGGGGTGGTGGCACTGCCATATCCGTCTACCGTGTCGTAATAGTTGGTATGCGAAACCACTTCCACCGAATCATAGGGAGGCACAGGGTAGGCCATTTTTATGGCATCCTTAAAGGTGCCCATCCATTTTGTATTGTAGGTGGCGGGCAGCGATAACATGGTCCAGTCCGGAATAAACTCAAATTGCGTGGCAGCACTCCATGCCCCGTTCAGTTGAAGCGAGGAGCCGCTTTCTGTCAAATAATCATATACGCCTGTGGAACCGATCTCCGCCGCCAGGTTCGCCGAGGGGAATTTGCCCGAATAGGGAGTTCCTGCCGGATTAAGAACCTTCAAGGTATCCTTACTGCTTGCGGTAAGAGGGGTTAAATTCCACGTTTGTACCGCTCCGCCGGAGCCGGGAGACAGGCTTGTGCTGCTATCCGTTGACCTGTAATAGATAACTCCTGCTTTGGGAAGATCGCTTTGAGTGTAGGTGATCTGCGCGCTGCAACGATTAGCTGCAGCCAGCAAAGACAGGGCAATGACCATTGCCGTAAAATTTAAGGTTGTTGTTTTCATGATCAGGGTATTTTGATTGGAGAGTGCAATATTATAAGGATTTTTTCACATATACGTGCATCCGGAATAAGGATTTTGCACGGTAGTAAAAAAAGCCGTTCAAATTTTCTTTTGTATCTGTAAATTCATACTTTTGTATTCATATTATCCAACCAAATACCCAATACCCATGAAAAAGATTGCATTACTTTCAATTCTTTTATTAACCGGAATGGTTCTTTCCTATGCCAAGCCGATTGATGTAAGAACCGCTCAATCCGCAGGTTCAAATTACTACTCGCACATATTTCATGTACAATCTTTGCAGCTTAGCCTGGCATATACCGAAAAGTCGCCCGGAGGCGAACCGGTGTATTATGTGTTCAATGTAAATACCGACAAAGGGTTTATCATTGTTTCAGCCGAAGACGCCACCCATCCTATTCTGGGTTATAGCAACGAAGGCGGGTATGCGGCTCCGACTGTAGGCAGTAATGCTGCATATTGGATGAATAAAGAAAAGGATCAGATTGTAGCAATCAGGGCTAACAACATACAAGCAGGAGCCACCCTGAAAAATGAGTGGGCATCGTGCATCAACAACACCTTTGATAACAGCAACACACACAGGGTATCAAGCTTTGTGGGCCCGTTCTGTGCCACAACCTGGGATCAAAGCCCCTATTACAATGCCTACTGCCCGGGCAGCCCGCAGGCTGTTACCGGCTGTGTGGCCACCACCATGGGGCAAATAATGAAGTATTGGAATTACCCGCCTCATGGTATAGGATATGCTTCTTACAACGACGTTAATCCGCCTTATTCAGAAAACTACGGCTGGCTGTTCGCCTACCTTGACACTTCAAATTACATGTGGGCTTCCATGCCGAATAAGGTTATATCGCCGGGCAACTCGCAGGTGGCTAAGCTGCTCTATGATGCCGGAGTTACCCTGCAAATGAATTACAGCCCTTCGAACAGCGGATCGTTTGTATCCATGTATGATTTTCCGGGCGCCAACTCCCAGGAATCGTTCCCCAATTATTTCGGTTACACAAAATATATACACGACGAACTGCGCAGGCAACACACAACTGCTGCCTGGCTGTCGCTTATTGAAGCGGAGCTGAACGCAGTACCCGCTCGCATTGTTTCCTATTCGGGTCTCGACCCGGTAAACGGCGGGCACAACTGGGTATGCGACGGATACAACACCGCCGACAACTACCTGCACATGAACTGGGGATGGAGCGGCGCAGACGACGGCTACTTTAATGTGGACTCCCTGAACCCCAGCGGAACCCCTTATCACTTCAACGACAGCGAGGAGGTACTTACCAATATCAAACCTCCGCCGGCAAAAGCACTGTTCATGGGCAATCCTACCGCAGGCTGCGCCGGTATGAAGGTGCAGTTTACCGACCAAAGCTTTGGCCCTGCTCCGAGCTTCCCCGTTACCGCCTGGAAGTGGACCTTTGCCGGAGGCACACCTCCCATTTCCACATCGCAGAACCCTGTGGTTACCTACACAAGCACAGGAGCCTTTAATGTTACGCTGGTAGTTACCACAGCCAAGGGTACCGATACTATGGTAAAAAGCTCGTATATCACAGTACTCAATTCGGCAAGTGCGCCGTTAGCGCAAGGGTTTGAGCAAAATTTCCCGCCACTGCACTGGTCGGAAAATAACCCGTCCAATTACTTTGTTACCTGGAGCAAGGCAAGCGTGGGAGGCTACGGATTGAGCGCCCACAGCATGGTTTACAACAACTCCAAAACAACCAACGCCAATATTGGCGACAGGCAGCAAATGTACAGCCAGCCCGTAAGCTTCTTCAGCACCAACAACCCTGAACTATATTTTGATGTGGCTTATGCTCCTTACAACAACCAGTTCAGCGATACCCTCGCAGTGTATTATTCTACCGACTGCGGTGTGCAGTGGACACAGGTTTACCTTAAAGGCGGCATGAGCTTATGCACAACGGGAAAGTCCGTTCAGAACGGAGCCAATACCGACAGCGGTACCTTTAAGCCGCTCAACACTAACTGGAGAACCGATACCATATATCTCGGCAACCTTGCCGGCAACCCCGACGTGATGTTCTCCTTTGAAAACCGTTGCGGAAAGGGCTCCAGCATGTATATAGACAACGTAAACATAAAAGACAATCCGCTGTCGGTATTTAATATTACCGAGGACAACACGCTTGCGGTATATCCAAACCCGAACAATGGAAGCTTCACCCTTCAGTTCGATTCGCATGCCGACAAAACCTATGCCATTTCGGTATATGACATGCTTGGGCAGGAGGTTATGCACAATCAGGTTGCCGGATCAGGTGGCAGGCTCCTGCTGCCTGTAAACCTCACCGGTTGCAGCAAAGGAATTTATACGGTAGTGCTGAAAAGCGACAACCAGCAAACGGTTAAGAAAATAGCCGTATTCTGAAAAATTGTTCAAGCTTTCGAAAGCCCCGGAACAGGCAATGTTTCGGGGCTTTCTTCTTTTTATTATATGTGGAAATTGATACCCTGCGCCAGCGGCAGTGTAGTGCCGTAATTGATGGTGTTGGTCTGCCTTCTCATATAGGCCTTCCAGGCATCGGAGCCCGATTCCCTGCCTCCGCCGGTATCCTTTTCACCCCCGAAGGCCCCTCCAATTTCGGCGCCCGAAGTACCTATGTTCACGTTGGCTATGCCGCAATCGGAGCCCGAATGTGAAAGAAATTTTTCGGTTTCAATAAGGTTTTTCGAAAAAACAGAAGAGGACAAACCTTGCGGCACCCCATTTTGCAAAGCCAGTGCTTCGTCGAATGTTTTATACTTAATAAGGTAAAGGATAGGCGCAAATGTTTCGTGCTGTACAATCTCATAATCATTCATTACCTCGGCAATGGTGGGCATAACATAGCACCCCGATTCATATCCTTTGCCTTCGAGAGCCTTGCCTCCGTAAAGAATTTTACCGCCCTGCATTTTCACTTGTTCTATGGCATGCAGGTAGTCCTTCACGGCGTCCTTATCAATAACTGGTCCCATGAGTGTTTCCTTATGCAGCGGGTTGCCTATGCGTACCTGCCCGTATGCGTGAAGCAAGGATGCTTTCAGCGACTCGTAAATGCTTTCGTGAATGATCAGGCGGCGTGTGGTGGTGCAACGCTGACCGGCTGTGCCTACCGCACCAAACAGTACGGCTTGTATTGCCATCTTTAAATCGGCGTCGGGGGTAATGATGATGGCGTTGTTACCGCCTAGTTCTAGAATGGTGCGTCCGAGCCTTTCGCCGACTACCGAGGCCACTCTTCTTCCAACGCGTGTGGATCCGGTTACCGAAACAAGCGGAATGCGCTTATCGGCGATAAGCTGCTCGCTTACCTTGTGGTCGCATACAATTAATGAACTTACGCCTTCCGGAACCCCGTTGCGTTGCAGTACGGGGGCAATTATTTTTTGACAAGCCACGGCAGAGAGCGGAACTTTTTTCGAAGGCTTCCAGACTGATACATCGCCGCATACAAGGGCAATCATGGTATTCCACGACCAAACGGCTACAGGGAAGTTGAATGCCGATATAACTCCTACTATTCCCAAAGGATGGTATTGTTCATACATACGGTGCTCCGGGCGTTCGGAGTGCATAGTGAGCCCATATAGCTGCCTCGATAATCCGAGGGCGTAATCGCATATATCTATCATTTCCTGCACTTCCCCCAGCCCTTCCTGGTATATTTTGCCCATTTCATAAGAAACGAGCATACCCAAAGGCTCCTTGTATTTGCGCAGTTCATTTCCCATCTGCCTTACTATATCGCCGCGGCGTGGTGCCGGCAGCTTCCTCCATTCCTGAAAAGCAAGGGCCGCCGCTTCAATTATTTTTTCATACTCGGCAGCTCCTGCCTGTTGTATCCTTCCAATCAGTTCGCCGTTTATAGGCGAATGCGATTCCAGTATGCTTCCGCCGGTATGCAGCCAGCGGGTTCCGGTGCTGGCTCCCTGTATGGTTTCATCCAAACCGAACTCGTTTATTATTTTTTCAATCCCTTCCGCCGTCATAACTTCTTTCATGGTAAATTGATATTTAAGTGTTAAGTTGTAATATTATAAAGCTATTCTTTATCTTCTTTCTTTTGTTTTCTGCTTAGGCTGCTCACATAGTCGCTAAGGATGGAACGTGCAATGCTTGTAAAATACTTATCTCTTATATCTGCCGGTACATTTTCACCGTATGGAAAATAAACCGTTTCGATACCGGCCGACATGCTTGTACCATCCTTATTTAAAATGGAATAGTGTACGGTTACCTGCCGGATATAGGCATTGTCGAGGTCGCCCGCTGTGTTTGGCACATTTTTAATGTCGAGTTCGTTAATGAATAAATAGGTATCGGCATGGTATTTTTTGTACAAAAAAGGAAGGAGCTTGGGGTTCTTCACTACAATATCCATAAAGCGCTGGCTGTAGTCCACAGGCACTTCGAGCTGCCCCTTTACCATATAATGATTTGCATTAGATGCCCCCGGTTGCTTATCTTCATCTTCTTTGGTACCCGGCACCAGGGCATAGTTGTAGGCAGTGGATCCATAAATATAATTCAGCACCGAATCGGACTTATACCGCCCCTGTAGCAACGACATGGTAACATAATTCATGTGAAACCTGCTGTACAAGGCAAGGTCAAGTCCCTTGCGGAACGCTTCCGTTATCTGGTCATAATCCATCTCTGTTTCCTTATTCACCTGCCTGTCTATCTGCGACATGCACATTTTGGAATAGAACGGCACCAGCAAAATTTTATGATGCTCGGCCGGTGCGGCAAACAGGGTGTCCTGACGTTCGGGGTTTACCACGCCTCTGGTATTTGACTGTGCGAAAAGGGGTTCGCAGGCAGCAATAGAAAAAATAAAGTACGCAATATGGAAGAAAGGCTTACTCATTGTTTCGTTTTCACGCTTCAAATTTAAGCAAGTAAGTTAAGATATGCAAAAAGCAGCCGTAAAACGGGCTACCGCGACTTTACGATTCGCCTCCGTCTCCTACTTATGAAACAGCCTCACAATATCGTTGCCGTTGGCGTACAGGAGAATTGCCAGCAACAGCAACATGCCTGCATACTGGGCGTATTCCAAAAACTTTTCGCTGGGTTTGCGCCCGGTAATCATCTCATAAAGCACGAACAGCACATGGCCCCCGTCCAACGCCGGAATGGGCAATATGTTAAGAAAGGCGAGCATAATAGATAGGAATCCTGTGAACCTCCAAAAACTTTCCCAGTCCCATACTTTGGGGAAGGCCTTGGTGATGGTTATGAATCCCCCAACCTGTTTATGAGCATCCTTTACTGTAAATATTACCTTCAGTTGCTGGGCATAGCCCTTAATAACCTCCACTGCCATACCTATGCCTGCCGGAATGCTTGCCGGAAGAGAATAGGAGGTTTTGTCCGTTTGCAAAAAGTAGTTTGGTGGTTTGGGAGCAAATCCCAGCAGTCCGTCCTTATCAACATGGGCGGTAACCAGTTTTTTTTGCCCGCTTGTCGGCGAAGTAACGATAAGCTGAATGTCTTTATCCGCATTTTTTTGTAGTACCGCCCGCAACTCCTGAAAATAATGCGGGGCTGCCGGCGAGGTGTCAACCAGCGCCAGTGCGTCTCCTTTTTTAAGTCCGGCTTTATCCGCTCCGGTATTGGGCAGCACCGAGTCTATAACGCAGGGGAACAAGGGCTGGATAAATCCTTTTGCATCGCCCAGTAGCGTTGTAATATCCTCCTCGGAAACGGGTATATTCAGTTCTGCGCCCTGCCGGCTGACCTGAATGGAACGCGCCTTGTTCAGTATGATGTCAAGTGGTATTTTATTGAAGTCTTTCTCCGGTTTGCCATCCACCGACAGTATCTTATCGCCATTCTTCAGGCCCATTTTAAGGGCGGTGGAATCGCAGTATATTCCGTATTTTACATTGGCGTTGGGCAGATATTCGGTGCCGTAGGTGTATAGCAGCATGGTGTAAATGACTATGCCGAGCAGCAGGTTTACCGTTACTCCCGCCACCATAACAATAAGCCTTTGCCATGCCGGTTTCGACCTGAATTCCCATGGCTGGGGCTCCTGCTTCATCTGTTCCTTGTCCATCGATTCGTCAATCATCCCGGCAATTTTCACATACCCGCCGAGCGGAAGCCAGCCTATGCCGTATTCCGTATCGCCTTTCCTGAATTTGAAAAGGGAGAACCAGGGGTCGAAGAAAAGGTAAAACTTTTCAACCCTTATTTTGAAGAGACGTGCGGCAAGAAAGTGTCCTCCTTCGTGCAACAGTATAAGTATTGAAAGGGCCAGAATAAGTTGTTCTATTTGTACCAGCGTTCCCATACATCAAGGTTAATTCATTATTAATGCAGGTTTGATGACCGTGCATTTTTGCGTTGAGCAAAGGTATTTGTATTTTTTAATATCGGGTTAAAATACGGTGTGCCACACATCCCCGTGTTTCGAATTCCTGTGCCGTTTCTGTAATTTACCCCAGTTATTGTGGTTAAAGACGAGCCTGGAGGTAAAATACCCTGTTGCAGCTCCCATTAATACATCCGACCCCCAATGGTAATTGCCGTTTATCCGTCCCAATGCCGTTATGGAGGCAAGCGTATATGCTGCAATGGGTATGATGAGCGGGCGGGGGTATTCAAGAGCCAGCATGGTGGCGGTTGAAAAAGCTATTGTAGTATGTCCCGAAGGAAAGGAGTTGTCTTTAAGAAAGGCAGCCGGACCTTTCCAGTGCAGTGGGTTCGGAGGATTGTCCTGATAGGGGCGGTATCTGCCCGCAATGTTCTTTATTACCTCGGCGGTAATGCCCGACAAAATAAAACTTTTGGCGCATAACATGGCAAAGCGTTTCGGCTTATCTCTGTGCAAAAGCAAGCCGGTGAGATAAGCCGAACCCATCAATATGGCAGGGTAAAGACCATTCCCGAACGGGTCGCCGGCATATCTTTCTATCAGGTTTGAGGTGTTGTTTCGGTTTGCCTGCGTCCATATCTGAATGTTTTTGTCGCCGCCGCCGAACACCAAAGCCGATTCCGTGGCAGCCAAAGCGCCGCAGGTAAGCCATTGTATTCCGTTCCAATGCAGGGGGGCAAGCGCCTGGTCGCGGGCATCCATGAAGCCGGAGTGAATATAGTCCCAGTTGAAAACGGGCACAGGCTGCAAGCTGTCTTCCGGCGGGGCCGAGGCGGCAGGCTGCTGCGAATAGGAAAGCGAAGGAGCGTGTAACGCAATAAATAACAAAAGAACGCTGAAACGCATCATATACAGTTAACTGATTTATATGTTGAGGGGGATCTGCATTTTTTCACCTGAAGGGGAAGCGCCGTGGAATTTAAGCCGGGCATTTCAGAATTACTTAACACCCTTTTAATAATTGTATAAACCAGCTTATTTAACATTGCAATTATACCAATTTTTATGAACATACTTCGCACAATCAAAGGCATTTGCCCTGTAATAATCCTTACTGCGCTTCTGTTAACTGGGTGCAAGCGTTTCAGTACAAAGGCAGATTATACTTTTGTGGTGGTAGGCGACAACCGCGTTGCCCCGGCAGATACATTGAACGATGCAAGCACTGCCAACACTTATCAGCTGAACAGGATGTTTGCCGAAATAGCGGCGCTGAATCCACGCCCGAAATACTTTTTCTTCCTCGGCGACCTGGTACTTGGATATACAAATGGCGATACCATCCGCCTGGTACGCGAGCTGCGCGAATGGAAGAAGTTATATTGGAGTTCGCCTCTCGCTAAAACAGATATAAAACTGATAGTGGTGCCGGGCAATCATGAGTTGTGTGAAAAGGTTGGCTCCGGCAGGGTGTCAATAAAGGCATACGAAAGGATATTTGTAAGCGAGATGAAACAATTTATTGCAGGCGATAACGGACCTAAGGCGACAGGGTTAATTCCGGCAACCGACTCGCTAATGACAGACCAGTCCTGCTTAACCTATTCTTTCGATTACGGGGGCGATCATTTCGTAATCTGCAATACCGATCCTGTTGACCGTGAAAGCCGGCTGCCGTATCACTGGCTGGAGCATGACCTGGGTTCGGCGCATAAGCTGGATGCACGACATATTTTCCTGTTCGGACATAAACCCGCTTTTTCGCCTCCGCCGGCCCACGACGGGCTTGATGTATATACGAGTAACAGAGACAGCGCCTGGGCAGCGATGACAAGGAATAAATGCGATGTTTATTTTGCCTCTCACTATCATTTATGGGACAGCCTGCATCCGATGAATGAGAAAAGCACCTGGCAGATAACTGCAGGCAATGCAGGAGCGCCCATAGCTAAATCATGGCCCTCGCCATACTTTGGATTTACCATAGTGAATGTAAATTCAGAAGTGGAAATTACAAGCATGGGGCGCGATGCCGACAGGGAGCATCAAACAGCGCCCGCCCCGGATAAATCTACTACCGAAAGGGCGCATTTCACTATTAAATAAGTATACAAAGCCCATACAAACAGGTAGATGCCATTACCCGGAACAAGAACCGGCAAAGATTAAGTAATGGCTATGAAAGCAGGGCATTGAAATTTGATATACGGAACTATTCAGTACATTGCTTGTTTCGAAAAGGATTGCACCTCGGAATGCGGTTGGATAAATAAAAAACCCCGGACTACTCCGGGGTTTTTTATTACAGGGTTGGCAATTATATTAGTGCTGGTTTCCACTGCCGTTCATCTGATAACAACCCATGTCTATACCAGGGGCGGTTACAGTAAATGCAAAGTGAGGATTGCTTATAGCAGGCGGGGTAATAATATTGGCAAAAGCCTGAAAACCGGCAAAACCTGCACCAATACCCGGAGAACCGGACATAAGGTGGAAGTCATAGGGGCTGCTGGTAACGGCTACACCCGTTTCTACCGAATTGATGGCGGACAAGTCAAATCCTGTAACGGGTTCAGGTAATGGGAAATTCTTGAATATGGGTTTATTTACCATAGCCAGAACATTGGCGCCCGAAGAATCGTTGTAGGCCAGATCATTACCCGAATTGGGGTTGCAGCATGGCCAGTAAAAATGCACCGGAAGGCCGAATTGAGCCTGGGTAGGTATGGAGTAGGCATTGGGCTTGGTCCAGGTACCGGCAACAATAGGATACATTTGATTAACCTCGTGCCCCGAATCGGCATAAATGTAATTATAGCCTACAATTGTATTGGTTGTATCGGGTGCAGGAATTGCATTAAGTCCCATGCCAATACGGATTCCATTACGGCAGTTTACTATAAGGTTATTGTAGCACAAGCCTCTGCCGCCCTGTTCATAATCAATATCGGAACCGCGCGGACCGTATGCTGAATTCCGGTATCCGCAATCAACATAGGTGTTGTTATACATGTTAATGTTGCACTGTACATTAACGTTTGCCGAGCCTTTATCAGAACATTTGGTAGAATTGGTACACATACCAATAAAGAGGTTATATGCCATATCGCCCTGGGTGCCATGCTTGGCATTCAGGCCGTCGCCGCCTGTAAGTCCGAGTTTTTCGCAGGTGTTTCTGGCGAAGTAGATGCGACCTCCTGCAAAACGAACGGCGTCATCAACGCCGCCATACATCCAGGAATCGGTCATGATGCATTGTCCTTTGCCATTCTGGAAGAAAATGGTCCAGGAATTTGTTCCCGAAGGACAACCGTTGCATGGCTCGTTTTGTGTAAAAGCAGCGCCGCAAAATTCAACGTGAGTCCATTGCAGTTCGCAGAGCGTACAGGTGGTATCGCAGTTAATACCCGTCCATTTCATACTGTAAGCAGGGTCGGCATTGGGATTTAATCCGATAATGTCAACCTTGTTTGTTCCGCAGGCTGTTATCCAGTTCGGATCCGATTGCGTTCCCATGGAAATAAGTACCCCTTTCACTATGATGGTTACATTCGGACCAACGCATACATGCACGTTGTTTTGAATGAGCAGGGTATCGCCGGCGGGGATAATGAACGGATCGCCGGTAAGGTAATAGGTGTTGCCCGATTTCATGGTTCCCTGATAGGAGCCTGCCGGAAGGTTTCCGGGCGTAATCGGCTGTCCGACCTGATAGGTAGGCGTGGACTGAACCGTTGTTTCGGAGTTGCTTTTCTTTTTGCACGACGGCAATAAAGCCAAAGCAACAACTGATGCTAAAAGCACAGAAGGTATTATTTTCATTGTTTGTTATTATTTGTTTGAAGCAAAATACCATCATTAATGTTATTTGTATCCTTTATTCCTGTTAAGTTATTATTAATTGCCTGTAAGCCTGGGCGGGAAGCGGATAAAGGCCGACATGCGGCTATTCACCGGAGCTTCCGCCTGCCTTAATTTGATTTTGCGGGACTGGGCCTGCGAGGCTCTGCGCTCAAATGTTTATTGAAACTTATACCTTACTCCCAGAATAAAGGATTGTCCGAAATATTCATTTCTTACCAGAATGCTGTTCAGAGTAGTGGCGCTGGTGCCCTGGTTGGGGAGGTATTCATAGGTTCCGGGTATGTTGGAATAAGGGCTTGGCGGGAATATCCGTAATATGACAGGAGTATTCAGCAGGTTGTTTGCCTTGCCATAAAGCATAAGGTTTAGCTTCCTGCTCAATTTTTTCTCGAAAGAAAGATCGAGGCGGAACATGGGCATTTGCCATAAATCAAGCCCGTACCAGCCTGAAACGTCGGATATTTCTTTGCCGGTATATACCCCAGCCACCTGTATCTGGAAACCTATTTTAGGTTCCTTATATATAAGCGAAAGATTGGCGATATTGGCTGCCTGTCCTTGCAAAGGCCTTGTTTCGGTGGTTGGAACAGTAGTAAAACCACTTGTTCCGGAGGTGGTTTCATATATCTGCTCCGGTACAACAATATCGGAATGGGTGTAGGTATAGTTGGCTAGGATTCCGAAATGTCTGAAAAACTTTATGGTCTGAAGTTCAAATCCATAATTGGTTAGCGGAACAGTATCGCCTCCTACGTTAACAGGCTGTTCGTTTGTAACGCTTGGGTGCCCCTGGTCGCGCACAATGGCAATCTCATAAGGGTTGTATATCTGTTTGTAGAACACCCCTGCCAGCAACTGGTCGGTGGGGTTGGGGAAAAATTCGTAGCGCAGGTCGTAATTATTGGCTTGGGTATGCTCCAGCAAAGGATTTCCAACCTGCTCAAAATAATCGCCGGGTATGGAGTAGGGAATGATGTCAAAGAAAGGCGGCCGCGAGATAGACGCGAAATAATCGGCATGAACCGCATTTTTCTTGTTGATTTTATATTTAACATCAATACTTGGCAGGTAGTCGGTGTAGGTTTTTGTTTCGCTTTGTCCGGGATTAAAATTAGACTCATTGTCCTGATATGCCTCATAGGTTGATTCTACTCTTAAGCCGCCCACCACATCTATTTTAGGTCCAACAGAAAAACTTGCCATGCCATAATACCCTGTTATATTTTCTTCCAACTTGTACCCGTTGGCGCTTTGCGGGTCTCCCTGCGGATTTTGAAATTTCCAGTTATTGGTGTCTCCCATTTCTGCGCCGATATTTGTATAATAAGGTTGCGGAAGTATCACCGCCCAGTTATAGTCTGTATAAAAAGCGGTCCTGTCTTCGTAACGGTCCATTCCGCCGGCTTTTAGGGTTACGCTCTGCCCGAACAATTTAAAGAAGTAGCTTAAATTAACGTAGCCGCTGTAGGAATTGTCAAGGGTCGTTTCCCAAATTCTGGATAATGAAGAAAAGTAGTCGGCGCTGGCCGGGCGATTAATTTGCCCTGTAAGGCTCAATATGTCGTAATCCGGCATGTTTTCACCTGTGGTGGCAAATGAGCCCTTCCAATCGAGCAGGAGGTGTTTGCCTATGCTGTCTTTGCCATTTATGGCAGTATTAAAAATGTGGTCGTATATGGCCTGTGTTTTATAGGTAGGATTTAATTCGGAAGTCATCAGGGTGTTGGAGGTGTCCTGTTCCTGCCATGCCCTCTGGTCATACATCTGGGTAAAGAAGGTGTATAAACTTATCGTGTTTCTGGGATTGAATTCGTAATCAAGTTTTAAATGAGCTGCCATGCGGGTCTGCTGTTCGGAATAGGTATTGCTCGAAATGTAATTCCATATAGGAAGGTTCGGAGGCGGGGCATAGGGCTGGGCTTGGGGGCATATGAACATCCCATAGGCGGAATTATACATATTCTGATAACTTACTGCCGCCAGCACTCCCAGTTTGTTTTTGAAAAAGCGATTGCCGATAGCAAAGCCCGCATTTAAGTCGGGAGGTGCGGTTTGGTTTTTCAGCACCATGTTCGAAGTAGGAAAATCGCTTGTGGTGGCCCTATAGTTATCGCCGTAAAGTTGTTGAGGCGATAAAGGGTTGCTTGCCGCGGCGTTAAAGTTGGTATAGGGTTTGTTAAAAAAGGTTCCGTCGTAACCCGTTGCCACATTAGCTGTGAGCATAAAAGAAGGGGGAGCGTCTTTTAGCACAAGGTTCATGGCGCCCCCAATAAAATCTCCCTCCATATCGGGTGTGGCGCTTTTATACACTTCCAGTCTTTCCACTATGTCGGAAGGAAACAGATCCATTGGTACAGCGCTCGTTTTATATTCCGGACTTGGCACCACAACGCCGTCAATAGAAGTGTAGTTGTAATTGCCGTCCATGCCCCGTATGTTGGCAAAATCTGCCTGCCCTGTGGCAGAGCGGTCTTCCACAATTCCCGATACCCTTTGCAGCACATCGGCTACGGTTAGGTCGGGCGATAACTGGATGGCATTTGACGACACCACATTCATGATGTATGGGGCGTTCTTTTCCTCACCGCGCGCATAGTTATCCGTATTCTGCTCGTAATTGCTTACTATTTGCACGTCGCCCAGCGTCATGGTCTCCATATCCATACTGAAATCCACATTCAGAGCCTGCGACGAATCAGCAATGGTTACCTGCTTTTCAATGGTAAGATACCCGAATACTTTGGCTATGAAAGTATAGGAGCCTTTACCCAGATGTTTTATTTTGTAGGTGCCGTCTAACCCCGTTGTGGCATTCATAGTAGTATTGTTCTTGTCATATACTATGGCGCCGATAAGCCCTTCCTTTGATTTGGAATCGTACACATGCCCCTTTATTACAGCCGCTCCCGCTCTTAGTCCGCATACCAGCACTATTATCAGGAGCAGGAAGTGTTTTTTTATTCTCATGATAATCCTTTAAAATTTCGACAAGACTACTTTAGAGGCATTACCTCAATATTAAAACCATATTAATAAATTGTTTGCGGCAGAAATGAGCAATATGCCGCAGCTCTTAGCGAAATAAGGCGAGGCCGCGGGGTGCAGGAGCCTCATAAAGGAGCATATATCCTGTTGCAGATAAGCTT
>VFSW01005290.1_pt1 | contig 19121 bp, 13 predicted proteins | sample 5358111 | NCBI WGS metagenome assembly VFSW01 (sample SAMN11554181, study PRJNA540505) | mine drainage metagenome | isolation source: sediment from site ElyBrook_90M | place: USA: Ely Copper Mine, Vershire, VT | collected 2017 | reverse complement strand
CCCCCGCCCCCCCTCTTCCTTTTCCTCCCCCTCGCCCCCCCCCCCCCCCCGCCCCCCCCCGGGGGCCGCCCCCCCCCCCCCCCCCCCCCGCGTCCAGCGTTAGAGGTTCTGCTGAATCTCCATCAAGATGGCGTGGCGATCCTCCTTGGAGGGCATCTCGAAATACGGCGCCTTCTTGTACCAGTACCACGCCATCGGCACGAGCCCGAGCGCCATCGAGCCCAGTCCCACGATCTTCGTGGTGCCATTGAGTCCCGGGATGACCTTGAAGAAGACGACGGTCATGAAGATGGCGCCGAGCAGTGGCCACAGTCCCATGAAGATGAAGTTCTTGACCGACTTGAAGAGTTGGCGACGGTAGAGCACGATGACCGAGAATCCCGCGAGCGCGTAGTAGATACAGATCTGGATGCCAATGGCCGAGTACCCGTCCTGGAGGATGTTGTACACCGACCCGATGTACTGCGAGCCCACGAACAGCGCCAGTGAGATGACGGTAACCACCACCGTGGCGACCAGGGGCGTGCGGCGCGTGGAGTGCACGTGACCGAGCGCCGCCGGCAGCGTCTTGTCACGTCCCATCGAGAACATCGTGCGCGTCACCTGGATCAGCGTCGTCTCCAGGGTCGCGATCGTCGAGAGGAGCACCGCGACCACGATGAGCTTGCCGAACCAGCCCGGCGCGACGAGCTGACCGAGGCGCGCCAGGATGTCGGCCGAGTAGGGCGAGTTCGCACCCATGTCCTTGGCCGGGATCACCATGGTCGAGCCCACGGTGAAGACCTCGAACAACAAGAACACCACGATGGTCCCCAAGATGCCACCCATGCCCGACGTCGACGTGGGCGCCGTGGTCGTGGTCGCGGCGTCACCCACCTTGGTCTCCTCGTTCAGATTGGCCGTCACGTCCCAACCCCAGTAGTAGAAGGCCGAGAGCAGTGCTCCGGCGAAGAACGTGTTGCCCGAGGAGGTCTTGAACACGTTGGGCGAGAACCAGCTCCACGAGAAGGGCGCGCCCAACTTGTGCGAGTGAAAGATGGCCAGGCCGGCGAAGAGCAGCAGGAACGCGATCTCGATGCAGGACATGATGATCTGCACCTTGACCGTGACGGTCACGCCCGCCGCCACCGCCCAGACCATCGCCAGGAAGAAGACCGCCCCGAGGATGGTGATGAGGGCCTTGTTGGACGCCAGTGACGGACGGAAGATGTCCAGCACGTTCGAGCCAGCCGGGAAGGTGGCGATCACCATGAAGATCAGCGCGGAGACGATGAGCGCCCAGCCCGCCATGTAGCCGAGGAAGGGGTGCAGCGCCCGGCGCACCCACGAGTAGGTCGCCCCCGCGGTGGAGTCGGACTTCGAGAGGTAGTTGAAGGCGAAGACGATACCGAACATGAAGAACCCGCAGTAGAGCAACGACGCCGCCCCGCCGACGCCGACGGCGGCGAAGAGGAAGAGGGTCGTGGCCGAGATCGAATACGCGGGCGCCGAACCCGCAATACCCATGATCGCGGAGTCGAAGAGCCCGAGGACCCCCGATTTGAGGGAGTGCTCGGGCGAACCCGATTGGCTGGGGACAACGGTGTCGGTCACGACAACCTCTTTCTTGTGGGTATCACCTTCAATTGGAAACTTCTCAAATGTGGAACTCAACATAGCCGCCGCCACGACCCCGCACGGGTCATCAAGGTTTCGGCGTCGTGAAGTACGCCGCTGGGTCGGAGGCCTCGCCGGGGTGAAGTAAATTCGTCATCATTCGGACCGTGGCCGAACCGTTCAGCGAAAGGTCGTCGTGTCAGCATTCGAACGCTTCGACCTCAACGGACGAGCCGCCACGCCGGGCGAGGTCGCGCGGCGTTGGCGCGACTTTCACGCCGAGGTTCGCCGCGTGTCCTCCTCGCGCCTCGCGCGCGTCGTGGGCCCGTTGCTCGGCGATGACACCCGGCGCCGGCGTATCGCCGAACGGCTCCGGTCCGCCGGTCACGACCCGGTCGCGGTCACCGAAGGAACGGTACGAACCTTTCCGACCAACTACGTCCCCACCGCCGTAGCTTCGGGTGAATGCTCGGGCGACGGCTCCGGTCGGATCGAATTCGTCGTGCTGCACTCCACCGAGCCCGCCGAACTCTTCGAGAAGTTCCACCAAGCCCTGACGTCGGACAAGGAGTGGCTCATGATCACTCACGACGTCGATGAGACGTCGCGGGCGGCGGCCGGCGCCGTCCTCTACGCCCACCGCGGCGACGCCGACGTCGTCTACGCCGACGAGGTCGGCGACACCAACACGATCCCGATATTGAAGCCGCGAGAGATTGGCCCGCACACGCTACTGAGCTACAACGTCATCGGTCGGCCGGCCCTCCTGCGACGCGAGGCGGTGAGCGAGGTGCGAGGACTGCGTGACGTGGCGGGTCGCGCGGCTGAACACGACCTCTACTTGCGCCTGGTGGAGGCTCGCGCGAGATTCCGCCACGTCGCGGTCGTCTTGGCCGGTCGAACCGCACTCGAGCGCCACCACGACGACCTGTCGGCCGACACCCAACGCGTCGTCACCGATGCCCTCCTTCGCCGGGGCGTCAGCGCCCGCGTGTCGGCGAGCGCTCAAGCGTCGGTCGTGACGTGGTCTCCCCTCCTTGACCCGTGGCCCTCGATCGACATCGTCATCCCCACCCGCGACCGCGTCGAACTGTTGCGCCAGTGCATCGAGTCCGTCGAGTCGAGTTCGTATCCGAACTTTGCCATCACCATCTTGGACAATGATTCGCTCGAACCCGCCACGCGCGAGTACTTCGCGAGGACCCCGCACCGCGTGGTCGAGTGTCCCGGTCCCTTCAATTACGCCGCCATCATCAATCGTGGTGTGGCCCACTGCGGCGCGGACTACGTCGTGACGTTGAACAACGACACCATCGTGCGCTCGAGTGACTGGCTCGAACAGCTGGTGGGCGTGGCCTCGCTCGAGGACGTGGGCATCGTGGGCGCGACGCTGCTCGATCGCCAGGGGGTTCACGAGCACGACGGGATCGTCATCGCCCCCTACCCCCAGCACCTACGTCGAGGCGTCAACTACCTCGTCGAGGACGAGGCGGTGCTCGCCCGCCGTGACGTCGCCGCGGTGACCGGAGCGGTCCAGATCTTCTCGCGCACGTTCTACCTCGAACTCGGGGGCATGGACGAGGACCTGGCCGTCGTCATGAATGACGTCGACCTCTGTCTGCGCAGCCAGCTCGAGGGACACCACGTCGTGATGTTGCCCGACGTCGAGCTCTCACACTTCGCCGGCTCGAGCCGCGGGCGACTGGACCCCTGGAGCGACCGGAACCGCTTCGTGCGGCGCTGGGACGTCTTCGGTTCCCTCGTGGACCCGTATTTCCCCGAATCGCTGCGCCTGCTCGGCACCACCGTGCAGTATCGTCCGGCAGTGCCAAACTGAGGAACATGAGCAGCCGCCTCGACGATCTCGACCTGTCGCAATCGCTGTCCGCCGCCGAATCCGAGAAGCGCGTCCTCGCGGCGCAGAAGCGCCTCCTGCACTTGCGCCTCTTCAGCGCCGGACTACTCGGTCCCGCGCCCCACGCGCCAGGTCTCGTGGTCCTCTTCGAGGGCTTCGACGCGGCGGGCAAGGGCGGCGCCATTCGACGATTGACGTCCGGACTCGACCCGCGCCACGTTCGCGTGGTCCCCGTCTCCACGCCCACCGCCGAGGAACTGCGCCACCACTTCCTCTGGCGCTTCTCACCCTCGTTGCCGGGGCGGGGCGGCATGACCGTCTACGACCGTTCCTGGTACGGGCGCCTCCTCGTCGAACGCGTCGACCAACTCATCGACGACGACGTCGTCTCTCGGTCGGCGAAGGAGATCAACAATTTTGAGGACGCGTTGGTCAACGACGGCGTGACCCTCGTCAAATTCTGGATGCACATCTCGGCCGAGGAGCAACTGCGTCGTTTCAACGACCGCGCTAGCACTCCCTCCAAACAGTGGAAGCTCACCGAGGAAGATTGGCACAATCGCTCGCTGCGCCCCCAGTACCTGCACGCGCTCAAGGACATGATCAACTGGACCGACCACTCGCACGCCCACTGGGACCTGGTCGCCGGAGAGGACAAGCGTTTCGCCCGCGTCTACGTGCTCGAAACTCTCATCAAACGCTGGGAGCACGACCTCGAGCGTCGTGGTTTCGAGGTCCCGCCCTCGCACGGGACCAATTACCTCGCGTGAGGCCCCATCTCTCTAGACTGACGTCAGTGATGGGAGCGTGATGGCGAAGAAGAATTCCGACAAGAAGAGCGCGGACAAGAAGAATTCCGACAAGAAGAGCGCGGACAAGGGTTCGAAGAACGCCAAGGCGACGAACCCGAAGGCGAAAAAGGTGCGCATCGGCGTGGTCGACACGACGTTCGCCCGTTACGACATGGGTCAAGCGGCCTGCGACGAACTCGCCATCTGCCCCGGCTACAACAAGACCTTCAAGGTGATCACGAAGACGGTGCCCGGCTTCAAGGACCTCGCCGTCGCCGCCTTGAACATGATCGAGGAGGACGGTTGCTCGATCGTGATCGCCCTGGGCATGCCCGGTTCGGCGCCGATCGACAAGCAGTGCGCCCACGAAGCCGCCCAGGGCATCATGCAGGCCCAACTCTTCACCGGGACGCCTATCCTCGAGGTCTTCGTGCACGAGGACGAGGCCAGCGACCCCAAGATCCTGGCGAGCGTCTTCGAGAACCGATCGCGCAAGCACGCCCGCAACGCCTACTGGATGCTCTTCGAGCCCGAACAATTGCGCCGACGCGCCGGACAGGGTATCCGGCAAGGATTCGATGACGCCGGCCCGCTGCAGTTGAAGTAGGTAGGACAACATGGCTGAAGCCGTCCTCGTCGCCGCCGGTCGCACACCGATCGGTCGGGCCTTCAAGGGGTCACTCGTCGACGAGCGGCCCGATGACCTCACGGCCCACGTCGTGAGTCAGGTGCTCGAGCAAGTGCCCGAACTCGATCCCCACATGGTCGAGGACCTGCTGGTGGGCTGCGGCCAACCGGCGGGAGAGGGCGGGTTCAACCTGGCGCGCGTCGTCGCGGTGCTGGCCGGACTCGACGACGTCCCCGGCGTCACCGTGAATCGCTACTGCTCATCGTCCCTGCAGACGATCCGCATGGCCGCGCACGCCATTCGCGCGGGTGAGGGTGACGTGTTCGTCGCGGCCGGGGTCGAGACCATCTCGCGTTTCGGAGCGGGCATGTCCGACGTGGACGCCGCCGCCAATCCTCGTTTCGCCGAGGCGCGCGAACGCAGCGTGCGACGCTCCTTCGAGGGGGCCGACCCCTGGACGCCGCCCGCCGGTCTACCCGACATCTACATCGCCATGGGTCAAACCGCGGAGAACGTGGCTCAACTCGAGGGCGTGAGCCGCTCGGAGATGGACGAATTCGCCCTGCGCTCCCAGGAACTCGCCGTCGCGCACCAGCGAAGTGGTTTCTTCGCGCGCGAGATCGTGCCGGTGACACGCCGCGACGGGAGCCTCGTCGACACCGACGACGGGCCTCGCGCCGACACCTCGATGCAGCGGCTCTCGTCGCTCGCACCCGTCTTTCGCGCCGACGGCACCGTCACAGCGGGGAACGCCTGCCCACTCAACGACGGCGCCGCGGCCGTGATCGTGATGAGTGACGTACGCGCACGTGAACTCGGCATCCGACCCCGGGCGCGCATCGTCGCCTCGGGACTGAGCGGACTCAATCCCGAGATCATGGGACTCGGCCCCATCGAGGCGAGTCGACAGGCCCTAGCTCGTGCGCACCTCACCATGAAGGACATCGACCTCGTCGAGATCAACGAGGCCTTCGCCGCGCAGGTCCTGCCGAGCGCTCGGCACTTGGGCGTACCACTCGAGAAACTCAACATCCGTGGCGGGGCCATCGCCCTCGGCCACCCCTTCGGCATGACGGGGGCGCGGATTATGACCACCCTGTTGCACTCGCTCGAGGAATCGGGTCTGCGCTACGGGCTCGAGACCATGTGCGTCGGCGGCGGACAGGGAATGGCCATGATCATCGAACGACTCGACTGAAGCTTCGAGCATTCTCTCGCGACCAGGAAAATAGATTAGGTGTCCGCGAGCGGAGTGCCGTCATCGTGGTCGTCTCGTAGATTGGGCGCCATGGAAGACCTTGACGAGCAGCGCTGGAGTGCAGTGCTACGGCGGGACGCGAGTTTCGACGGCCACTTCGTCTACGCCGTGGCGAGCACCGGCGTGGTCTGTCGACCCGGGTGCGCCTCGCGCGCGCCGCGGCGCGAGAACGTCGAATTCTTTGTCGCCCTGCGCGACGCCGAGATCGCCGGGTACCGGGCGTGTCGGCGCTGTCGTCCCGACCAGGACGCTCCGCGCGACGCCGCCCTCGACGCGGTGATCACCCTGTGTCGTCGACTCGAGGACGACACCACCACCGACCTCGCCTCGTTCGCCGCGGAGGTCGGCTACAGCGAGCGCCACCTGCGCCGTCGCTTCCGCGAGGTGACGGGAGTCACCGTCGGCGCCTACGTGCGCACGATCCTCGCCCAGCGCGCTCGCGAGTCGCTCCCGACGAGCACCGCGGTGACCGACGTCGTGTACGAATCGGGTTTCGGCTCGAACCGGGCGTTCTACGAGCACGGAGCCCATCGACTGGGCATGACGCCGCGCAACTACCGCGCGGGCGCCGAGGGCGAGCGTATCGCCCTGACGTCACTGCTGACGTCACTGGGCGTGGTGGTCGTGGCGGCGACCGCGCGCGGCGTGTGCGCTATTCGCATCGGCGAGGACCTGGCCCAGCTCGAGGAGGAAGTGGCCCGGGAGTTCCCCCACGCGACCCTCGAGCGCGACGACGAGGGGCTGAGTCACGTGGTCGCGCTCGTCGCGCACGTCGCGCGGGGCCGCGGCGTGGCGACCTCGCTGCCACTGGACCTGAGGGGAACGGCGTTCCAGGTCCGGGTCTGGGAGGAGCTCCGCGGCGTGGCGCGCAGCACGACGCTCACCTACTCCGAACTCGCCGAACGAGTCGGCGCGCCCACGGCGGTGCGCGCCACCGGGTCGGCCTGCGGGGCCAACCCGGTGGCCCTCGTGGTGCCGTGTCACCGCGTGGTGCGTCGCGACGGGTCCCTCGGCGGATACCGCTGGGGACTCGAGGTGAAGCAAGCCCTGCTCAGCGCCGAGCGCGAGTGCCCGAGTCCGTGAGCGCCCTCGCCACGACCTCGACCAACCCACGGCGCCCCCGCGTTGCCTGGCAGGTCTGGTTCGTCATTCTCGGCGCGATTTGGGGCTGTTCGTTCTGGTGGATCAAACTGGGCCTGCGGTGGATGTCGCCGATCGACGTGGCCTTCGCGCGCCTCGCGGCGGGTGCGGGGACGCTGCTCGTCATCTCCGCCCTCTCGCGCACGCCCCTGCCGCGACGGGCCTCGACGTGGCGACACCTCTTCGTGTTAGCCGTCCTACTCAACAGTGTGCCCTTCACGCTCTTCTCCTACGGCGAGACCCACGTGTCGGCGGTACTCGCGGGACTCATCAACGCCTTCACCCCACTCGCGACGTTGATCGTCGTCTTGTTCGTCCTGCGTCAAGAACAGCCGAACCCTACGGTGCTGGCCGGACTCGGCGTCGGGCTCGTCGGCGTCGTGGTCCTGATCGGCGTCTGGCGGGGCTTCGGCGCGAATCAGTGGCTGGGTATTGGCGCCTGTCTGGGCGCGGTGGCCTGTTACGGCTTCGGCTTCGCGTACGCGCGCGCGCACCTCAGCGCGCTCCCGCACTCGCCGGTCGCCCTCGCGACCGGTCAGGTGATCTGCGGTGCGGGCCAGTTGCTCCCCTTCGCCCTGGTCCTGGGCCACGTGCACGCCCATGCGCCCCTCTCGTCGATCCTGGGGCTCGGGGCGCTGGGCGTGCTGGGCACGGGCATCGCCTACATCATCAACTTCCACCTCGTGCGTCACGCTCGCGCCAGTGTCGTCAGCAGTGTGACCTACCTCACGCCGGTCTTCGCCGCGGTGGTGGGTGTCGCGTTCCTCGGCGAGTCGCTCACCTGGAACGAACCAGCGGGAGCGATCCTGATCCTGTCGGGCGCGGCCCTCGCCCAGGGGCGCGGGCGCTGGCGGCGACGAGCGCGTCGCGCGAACTAGGGGCGACCGGTGTCGCGACCCGAGGCGTCGCCCATGATCGCCTCGTGTTCGCTCGCCTCAACGGCGCGTGCTTCTTCGCTGAGAAGGACGGGAATGTCGTCGCGCACCTCGTAGGCCCGGCGCGTCCTGGGGTTGTAGAGCACGTCGCGCGACGCGACGTAGCGCAGGGGGCCGTGATCGACGGGGTCCACGAGGAGGTCCAGTAGGAAGGGGTCGAGGGCCACCGCTAATTGGCCTTGATCATCTCAACGACTTCGGCCACGTGACGCGCGCAGTCCTCGTCGCTGCTGGCCTCAACGTTGAGTCGCAGTAACGGCTCGGTGTTGGACGGGCGCAGGTTGAACCACCAGTCGCCGAAATCCGCGGTGAGTCCGTCGAGCTCGTCGATCACCGCTCCCGAGGTGCGAAGGTGCTGCGTGATCGACGCGACGGTGGCGCCGGGGTTGGCGACGACGGTGTTGATCTCCCCCGAGACCGCGTAGCGATTGAAGGGGTCCACCAGTTGCGACAGGGGGCCGTCGAAGTTGCTCAGGAGTTCCAACACCAGCATCGCGGTGATGATGCCGGAGTCCGCGCGGTAGTTGTCGCGGTAGTAGTAGTGACCCGAGTGCTCGCCCCCGAAGATGGCGTTGGTCTCGGCCATGGTCTGCTTGATGTAGCTATGTCCCACCCGGGTGCGCACGCCCACTCCCCCGTGCTCGGCGATCACCGCCGGTACCGACTTCGAGCAGATCACGTTGTAGAGGATGGTGGCGCCGGGGTTCTTGTCGAGCAGGCTCGCCGCGACCATGGCGGTCGTCGTCGAACCGCTGATGCCCTGCGCCCTCTCGTCGATCAAGAAGACGCGATCGGCGTCGCCGTCGAAGGCTAGGCCGATGTCGGCACCGCTCTCGAGGACGCGCCGCTGCAGGTCCACGATGTTGGCCGGGTTGAGCGGGTCGGCCGGGTGGTTCGGGAAGGTGCCGTCGAGTTCGGGGTACATGATCTCGACCTCGAAGGGCAGACCGGCGAAGACGAGGGGGGCCACGTAGCCCCCCATGCCGTTGGCCGTGTCCGCCACGATCTTGAGGGGCCGCAGCGCCGTCGTGTCGATGAAGGAGTGCACGTGAGCGACCCAGGCGCCCACGACGTCTCGCTCACTCATCGCCGCCAGTTCCCCCTGCGCCGGGGCGGCCAGGAACTCGTTGGTCATGCGCTCGATCTCGGCGAGCCCGGTCTCGAGCCCGATGGGCTTGGCCTCGGCCAAGCACATCTTGATCCCGTTGTACTGGGCGGGGTTGTGCGACGCGGTGAACATGGCGCCGGGCGAATTGAGATATCCCGAAGCGAAGTACAAGAGGTCCGTCGAGGCGAGGCCGATGTCCACCACTTCGACTCCGACGCGGCGCACGCCCTCGGCGAAGGCCGACACCAGGCTCGGACCCGAGGGCCGCATGTCGCGCGCCACGACGATCGAGGGACCGCCGACGAAGGTGGCGAAGGCGGAGCCGGTGGCCCGCGCGACGTCCTCATTGAGTTGATCGGGGTACGTGCCGCGAACGTCGTAGGCCTTGAAAATCAGCGATGTGTCCATACTCGCCAATCCTACTGTCGGGTCTGGCGCCGCCTCCGCAGACTCACCACGGTGACCGCGAGGCCGAGTAACACCGTGAGTTCGGTGAGGACGTTGCCCCACGCGACGGCCGCACCCGCTCCGTACTTCAAGGACACGTGGCGCGACGTCGGCACCACCACCATCAAGTTGGGGCTCACCCGATAGGGTCCCGCCGCGCCGCTGGCGAGCCAGCGTGGGTAGTAGGAGATCTTGACCAGGATCGGCACCCCGACGCGCGACACGTCAAAGGAGATCGACTGCGTCGTCTGGGCCACGTGAGTGACGACGACCTTGGGCAGCGTCACTCGATTGGCGACGAGGTTCGCCGCGTTCACGTGGGGCCACGTGGCGGGACCGCTGCTGGCGAGGGGGACGCCCCACGCCGTCGGGTCCAACCACCAGGTCTCGTTGGCGTCGAGCCACGCGACGCGGCTCGAGAGCCCCGACACCACCACCGGGGTGTGCGTCAACGCGGTGACGAGGGGGCTGTTCTTGATCAGGTAGACGTACCACTTCACCCCCGGGGCGGGCCAGGCCCTGGTCGTGGCGACCAGTCGAAGGGCCGGGTCGATGTTCGCCTGGGCGACGGCCGCCGGGGAGAAGGCGATGTAGTACTTCACGCCGAGCATCTGGAGGTGCGCGACCCCCTCGGACACGTTCAACATCCCGTAGTTGAGGCCCACCTGAGGATTGCTCGGGTTGAGGCTCAGCTCGGCCTGGTCGAGGAAATGGTACGGCGTGGTCGCCGACGATTCGAAGTAGAGGCCCTCCATGGAGTCCACGCAGTTGTTCGTCCAGTACGGCAGCAGCATGAGTGCCATGGGAGTGCCGAAGCGCGACTCACCCGCGCCGTACTCCCACATCGCGCGCCCGCAGCCGTAGGTGTCGCCGACGCGGCCCATGGTGCTCATGAGGTCGTGGTACTCGGGCCAGGCGGCTTGCCCCTGGTACCCCGCGTAGTTGAAGGCCGCCCAGTTGGTCACTTGATTACCCGTGGTGTTGAGGTGCAGCGCGCTGGCGACGCCGGGAATCAGACCGGGCACCACCGAGAGCACCCCCAGCAGTATCACCACCGACGTGGCGTTGACGAGGCGAGAACGGTGCAGGTTCTCGATCCACTCGTGGCGCCACGTGACGGGCGCCACCGTCGCGTCGTACTCGTGCGCGTCCTCGGCCCCGTCGGCGTACTGCAGCACGAGGTCGATCCGACGCTGTCGCTCCACCCAGCGCCACGCGCCGTAGCCGACCACCCAGCCGCCGAGGAGGTGAATGCCGAGGTACCAAAAGGGGATGAGGCGCTCGTTCCAGATGGCGTCCTGGGGGTCCACGACGAAGGCGACGAGCGACGCCACCGTGATCAAGGTCAGGACCACCCCCAGGCGATGACGCGTCACCGCCGCCACCAGCGCCCCGACGGCGGCCAGGACGATGACCCAGCGGTACCCCGAGGCTCCCCCGTTCTGCGTCCACCAGCCCAATGTGGTGAAGATGGCGTGCAAGGAATTCGTGTTCAAGTTGGTGTACCCCATCGAATTGGTGAGGTTCTGGGTGCTGGCGAAGGCAATGAGCCACCACGCCGAGAAACCGAAGGAGATCAGGCCCGCCCCCACGGCGAAGCGGAAGGGGCGGGCGTAGTCACCGGGCACCCGTTGCTCGAGTGGGTCGCCGTGTCCGCGGCGCTGGAAGATCTCGACCACGACCAAGATCGCGATGGCGCCGAGTGCGAACATCCAGGGCAACACGTGCGCGGCCAGGGTGAGGCTCAGGGCCAGACCCGACCACCAGTAACCGCTACCAGTGCGCACGCCGCGCGCGAAGAGCCCAATGGTGATCAGACTCAGCGCCAGCGAGAACGAGAACGCGTACTCCCCAGCCATGGTGGAGAAGAGATTGCCGCCGTCGATGGTGAAACTGGCGTCGAAGAGGAACGGCAGGGTGGCCAGAGCCAGCGCCGCCGGCACCGGACGCGGCGCGCGAAAGAGGCGCGCCATCGCGTAGGCCCCGATCGGCATGAGGACCGATCCCAGGATCGTGGCCAATTTGAATGCGAGGGCGAAGTTGACGACGTAGCTGGCGAGGACGGCCAAGTAGTCGGGCAGCACGAAGTAGTAGGTGTAGGCGGGCATGCCGTCGAACCAGCCGGGGTACCAAGGGGTCAGGTGAAAGAGGTCGCCCTGGCTACGTAGGAACGCCGGCAAGACCACGTGCGCGCCCGTGTCGCCGCCGGTGATGAGCGTCGAGGAGAAGATGAGGTTGGGGTGCATCGACCAGACGGTGACCACGATGACGATCGCCACCGCGACCACGTCCATCCACCACAGCACCCCACGCTGTCGGAGCCAGCGCATCAGTGGTGCAGTCTCTGCGAGATCAACGACGCCATCGTGAGGGCGTTGAAACCCACGTGCGTCAACACCGCCGGCAGCAGTCGTTGCGTACGCACCACCACCACGGCCAGCACCACGCCGAGGAAGAACAGCCCGGGCAGTTGCAACCACTCCGCGTGCGCCAGCGCGAAGATGAGCGCACTCACCACCACCGCCAGCACCGTGCCGGGTCGACCCCACCGCGAGGTCCACCCCGCGTCCAGGGCGCGAAAGACGACGCCGCGAAACAGCCACTCCTCCACTATCGGCGCACCCACCACGGTCATCACCGCGAGGAGTGCGAACGTGGCGCCGTGAGCCGCGCCGAAGAGGTGGTCGACGGGTTTGTTCATATTCTTAAAATGGAAGGGTAGGTAGGCCAGTCCCACCACGATTTGCAGCGCGACCCCCACGACGAGGAAGGCGGCGTCGTAGCGGCGCGGTCGCCACGCGTTCGCCAGCGCCTCGAGTCCACCCCGATGATGAGCGAGATAGATCGCGACGGCGAAACCCAGCCAAAGTCCGGCTAATCCGGCCAAATTGGCCCACCAGGGCGGCTCACTCGCCGCCGCCAGCGAAGTCATGCCACCGGGATAATGAGTGCTCGACACGAAGAGGGCGTCGAGCAGGGACGCCGCGACTTGGCCCAGCACGAATCCCACGAGGGCCATGACGATGATGGCCACCACCCGGGGCCGATTCTTAAGTTTCACGTCCGTCACCACCCCTCACGCTAACAACTCAAAGGTTTTGCACAGGCGAGCAGAAACAACCGCCGCTCACCACCTCTAGATTGGAGAAGTGACTATGCCTCCCCCCGAAAAGAACAATTGGCGCAAGTACGTACCGGGCGGTCCCAGCCCGATGCCGCCCGACGCCCGTCGCCGCGTGCTCACCTTCGCGGCCATCTTCTTCGTCCTGGGGATCTTCCTCATCCCTTCGCTCTTCTCGAACAAGACCGTCAAGAGCGTCAACTACTCGAACCTGCTGACCTACGCGAAGGAACAGAAGGTCGTATCGGCCAGCATCAACAACACTTCCGGCGTTCTGACCGGACAATTGGCCGACGGCACCAACTTCACGACCAACGGACCCGTCCCGGTGCTCAGCGATGAGGTAAGCACCCTGCGCGCGGACAACGTGTCGGTGACCTTCGCCAATCCCTCCAGCCTGGCGGCCTCACTGCTGCCCTACCTGATCTGGATCTTGATATTCGGTGGATTCATGCTCTTCTTGTCGCGCCAGGCCAAGGGGCAGATGAACGGGATGATGTCCGTCGGCCGCTCCAAGGCTAAGCAGTTCAACCAGGACCGTCCCACCACCACCTTCGCCGACGTTGCGGGATACTTCGGGGTCAAGCAAGAAATCAACGAGGTGGTCGAGTTCTTGAAGACTCCCGCGCGATACTCCGCCATGGGAGCCCTCATTCCTAAGGGCATCTTGCTGGTGGGACCCCCGGGGACCGGCAAGACCATGCTGGCGCGCGCCGTCGCCGGCGAGGCGGGAGTGCCCTTCTTCTCCGTTTCGGGCTCGGACTTCATGGAGATGTTCGTCGGTGTCGGCGCGAGCCGCGTGCGCGACCTGTTCTCGACGGCTCGCAAGCAGTCGCCCGCCATTGTCTTCATCGACGAGATCGACTCCATCGGACGAAAGCGCGGCGCGGGCCTCGGTGGTGGACACGACGAGCGCGAGCAGACCCTCAACCAGATGCTCAGTGAGATGGACGGTTTCGAGGCCGCCGAGGGTGTCGTGGTCATCGCCGCGACCAACCGCCCCGACGTGCTCGACCCCGCGCTGTTGCGCCCGGGCCGTTTCGACCGCCAGATCGTGGTGCCCCTGCCCGATCTGGACGAACGTCTGCCGATCCTGCAGGTGCACGCCAAGAACAAGCCCCTCGACCCGAGCGTCTCGCTCGAGATGGTCGCGCGCGGCACGCCCGGCATGAGCGGGGCGGACCTGGCCAACCTGGTGAACGAGTCGGCGCTGCACGCCGTGCGTCGGCACTCGACGACGATCGCGATGGAGGATTTCGAATCAGCGCGCGACCGCGTCATGATGGGTCAACAGCGTGACTCGATGGTGTTGCGAGACGACGAGCGCGAGCGCATCGCCTACCACGAGTCGGGCCACGCGCTACTCGCGTACGTGCTCGACAAGACCGACCCGTTGCACAAGATCACCATCATCCCGCGCGGCATGGCCCTGGGAGTGACGATGACCCTGCCCGAGGAGGACCGCTACATCATGTCGCGTCAGCACCTCGAGGACTCGTTGTGCATGCGCATGGGCGGTCGCGTGGCCGAACTCCTCGTCTACGGCGACCTGTCCACCGGGGCCGCGGACGACTTGCAGCGCAACACCGAGTTAGCGCGGCGCATGGTGCGCGAATGGGGAATGTCCAAGGAGATCGGGCCCATGGCCTGGGGTTCGAACAACCAGGTCTTCTTGGGTGAGGACCTGATGCACACGCGCGACTACTCCGACCACACCTCACAGATCATCGACGACGAGGTCGAGCGGATCCTGCGCGAGCAGGAATCGCGCGCCATCGAGGTGCTGACCCTGCATCGTCGGGGTCTCGAGGCGCTGACGCGGGCCCTGCTCGAGCACGAGACCATCGACGGCGAGGCCGCGGCGAGGCTCATCGACGAGGCCCACGGGGAGCCGGTGCACCCCTTCGGGTCGCGCACGGTGAGCGCCCTGGGACTACGCCAGGACACCGCAGGGGCCCCCGACACCCCCGAGGTCGCCGCCAGCGGAAAGTCGGCGCCGACGCCTGTCTCGGCGGCGGCTCCCGCGTGGCAACCGCCAACCCTACCCGCCGTTTAGCGGCGCCGCCAACGTCACCCCCATGGGGGACGTGGGGAGGATCGCATTGACGACGAGCACCGGTGTCGCGCTGGTGAGCACCAACGTGGCGCCCTGGAGTTTCGCGCGTCCGCCCACCACCTGACCGAGCGAGACCGCGGCACCGGCGCCGAGTGGCGTGAGTCCAGTGGAGGTGATCGCTCCGTGTCGCACCAGCGCCCACGTCATCGTCGTCGCCGCACTGGCGTCATTGCTCACTGTGGCCCGAGCGAATCCCGCCCCCGTCACGTCCGAGAGGATTGCGCGCGACACGCCGCTGCCCAGGGGGCTCAGATTCACACCGTACGTGGTGCCGGTCGCGAGAGTGGCGTTCACCGGTTGGGTCGAACTCATCAACAGCGACGCCTCACCCGCCGAGGGAATCGCCGTATTGGGCGTGATGGAGACCATGGCGCTCGAGTACGGCGCCACCGACGTCGCTTGCGGCGCGACGCTGAACGTGCCGATTCGCACCTTGATCGTCACCACCGCCGGGGCCGGACCCGGATTGGCGATACGCACCTGGGCCACCGATCCCCGCGCGGTGGTGACCAGGGGGAAGAGGCCGCCCCTCGCCAGTTGCGCCGTGCCGTAATTGAGCGACGAGGTCTCGCGCGAGACCTGGTCGCCCACGACGACCAGCGAGCCGCGCAGCACGCTCACCTGCGCGCCGAAGTTCTGCGTGGCGACGATCTCGCTGCCCAGGTTCAGGGGCGCCACGGCGTGGGGCCCCACGCTCACCACCTGGAGCGGGGCCGGCGAGAGGAACCCGCCGGGCGAGAAAGTGGTGACGTTGAACACCGCCGCGGTGGCCGTGGGGTTGTAGACGCTGAGGGTGGCCAGGGATCCCACCGTCGTGTCGAAGCCCGAGCCGTACCAATTGGTCACCCCCGCATTCACGCAGGGCGCCTGCGTGCCGTAGCGCGACACCACCTGCTCCGCGCTGACCCCCCCACCATCGATCTGGGCGGCCAACGCGTAGGTGTCACCGACCAGCAGGTGGGTGGGAGTCACCACCTGGCGGGCGTAGGGCCCCAGGGTGAAGGCGGTAGCCACCGCCGACACCGCGTTGGTGGCCACCGCGTGGACGATGACGTGACGCGTGACGCCGGTGGTGTTGATGAAGGTGACGAAGCCGCGTAGGCCACCCTTGGCGTTGGTGAGCCCCGTGCAGTAGAGGGCGCTCGACTGCGCCGAGGGACCCGTGGCGCCGGGGTGGGGCGCGGAGTTCTCGACCGAACCCTTCGCGCTGAGAACGCCGGCCAGCGCGAGACCCGCCACGATGGCGACGACGAGAGGCAACCCCGACCTACGCATCGAAGTCCTCACGAGCGCGGACCATGCGCACCGCACGCGAATGGCGCCCGGTGCGACGACGACCGGTGAAGAGCCACTCCAAACGCTGAACCCACCCGAAACCGAGCCAGATGATCGACCACATCGACAGGGTGAAGATGGCGAGCAGCCCGTTCCATGGGAACTCGTGCAGGGTCAGGGTTCCCACCACCGACTTGGGGCTCGGGGCCAGGAGATAGGACCCCGCCCAGCCGTCGAGGGGGGTGGGCGACAAGGCGTGGCCGTTCACCACGAGCGAGAAGGAGCCGGCGGGGGCGGTTCCGGATTCGACTTGTTGACCCCCCGTCAACGAACCGCTGTGGGTGATGGGCGAGAGCACCGAGACCCACGGCGAGGACTTAGTGGCCCGGGCTCGCACGATGCCCGAGAACTGCGCGTTGGCGTAGACCTGGACACTGGCGGTCGTCAGTTCCAGGGCGAGGTCGGTCTGAGCATTGAGTGAGGGAATCAGCGTGGCCGGCACCGGTCGCACCGGCGAGGAATCGACCCCCGCGAGCTGCGGCGTCGATGCGTCCATCACCACGATGGCCGAGATACCGGCGGGGGCCAAGAGTTGACCCAGATTCACCGTGCGCCCCTCGAGAGCGGTCCGGACCGCGGTGATGACCGCGGCGGTCGCCCCCGAACCCGGGGGGGTGAAGAGGGTGTTGCCACCGGGGAGTCCGTTCATCGACGTGGCCGCGGCCAGTCCCGGAGCCACCGACCAACCGGGTACCGGCAAGATGGAGGGATCGCCCAGCCACAACACACGATATTGCGTGGCCGTCGGCGGCGCGAGGGTGGAGAGCGACTCCGCCACCGACGTGGTCGGCAAATCGAAGCGGCCACTGCTCAGGGTGACCACCCACGCCAACGGTGCGAGCACCAACGCGGTCACCGTCAACCCCGCGGTGATCTGTCGCCAACCAAAACCCGCGGAACGTACGTCGTTCTCGACCGCTCCCACGCCCACCCCCACCAAGACCGCGATCATCACGCCGTAGAGCACGAGCAGCACGTCCAGGTCGGGCGCGAAGGTTCCGAGCCAGTGGTGATCGCTCAACGTCATCAACAGCACCGTCAGCGTCGCCACCACGGCCACCTTGGAGGCGATGACCCGTCGAGGTCCACGCGACAACAACAGCGCCGCCAGGGCGATCGCGGGCCAGAACCAGCTCCACCAGTTGTTGCCCAGACTGCCGTCGACGCCGCGTAGGAGTCCCGTGAAGCTCGGCGCGCTCCAGGGCCCGCGCACGGCGCCAAACACTTCCCACGCGCGCCGTCCCGCGATCAGGGTGTCGACCGTCATGGGCAGCAAGAAGATGGCCACGTTGCCGAGGATCGAGCCCAGCAGTCGCCAGGGGGTCGAACGATTCTCGTCGGGTTCGATCAGGCGCGCCAGCGTGACGCCGACGATCACCAGGGCGACCACGACCAGGGTGGCGGGCGCCAGGGCCGACACCAGAGCGATCACCATGATGGCGCTCATGCGTTGTCCGGCCTCGCTGGCGCGCCACCCCCGATGCCCGAAGGGCACCGGCTCAGCGAAGGGCGTCGAGCGAAATCCCGGAACGTTCAGCAGATCGAAGAGACGGCGCACGATGAAGGGCAGGCCCGCCACGACCGCGAGCACGTCGACGCGACCCTGGCTGATCATGTTGAGTCCCGTGGGTAGCGCCAGGTACGCCACCGAGGCCACCACGCGCGCCCGATTCGAGACGCGACCCTTCAAGAGCCGGGCCACCCCGATGGCGCCGATGGGCACGGCGGCGATGAGGGCGAGGCGCGGCAGGATCCCCATGCGACCGAGCACGAAGGTTCCCGCGAAGGCGATGATCCCGTAGCCCGGCATGCCCGGTGCACCGGTACCCACTCCGTTAGGCGACCAGGACGCGAAGAAGTGCCGCCAGGTTGACCACCACGAGTCGAGCGGGGCCAAGCGGCCCACCAGCGGCAGGTGCATCGCGACCAGATTGCGCGCACCGATGGCCCACAGGAGGGCGACGATGGTCACGGCCATGGCCTGAGCCCGAAACGACGTCAAGAACCTCGAGGGTCGAACGCTGGGCGCGATGACGCCAACGCCTTCGTCGAAGGACTCGTCCTCGGCGAAGGCCGCCGCGAAACCGACTCCGTCGGGCGTCTCGCCACTGGGACCGTCCATCTCCGCCATGGGCTCGGGCAGAATGCCGCGAGCGCTCTCGAGGCCTTCGCGGACCAGCACGAGAAAGAAACGCTGGAGGCGACTCGCCCCGGCGTCTTGGAGCCGCAACAAGTCGGCGTCCTTCAGTACCCGGTTCTCACGTCGCTGTCGGCGGCGTTCGCCCACGCGCTGGCGTTGACGTAGGAACCACGTCCACGAGCCCACGATGGCACCCGCGCGGTCGCCGTCGCGACCCACCAAGGCCAGGGCCAGTTCCATGAAGTCCATCACCAGGATCGTGATCACCGCGAGGCGAGAACGCCACCACCCCCATCCCGTGGCGGCGACCAGGAGTTGGTGTCGTCGCTGCAGGAGTTGGCGTGACGCGTCGCGCGTGCCGCGGGCGGCGACGACGCGTTCACCCGTGACGATGGTCTCACGGTGCGCCACGCGGGCCTGCGGCGCCACGATGACCCGCGCACCGGCGACCTGAGCGCGCCAACACAGGTCCAGGTCCTCGCCCAAGACGGGGATCATCGGGTCGAAGCCGCGCAGCGATCGAAAGAGGTCGGTGCGTACGAGCGTCACGCCGCCGGGGGGGGCGCCGGCGGCGCCGGCCCGGGGCTGGTGGCGGGGGTGGGTCGCACCCGGGTAGGCCGGCGCCCGCCCCCCCCCCGCCCGCGGGGCGGG
>VFSW01005289.1_pt1 | contig 19122 bp, 15 predicted proteins | sample 5358111 | NCBI WGS metagenome assembly VFSW01 (sample SAMN11554181, study PRJNA540505) | mine drainage metagenome | isolation source: sediment from site ElyBrook_90M | place: USA: Ely Copper Mine, Vershire, VT | collected 2017 | reverse complement strand
CCAGTGTGGCCGTGCGCCCTCTCAGGCCGGCTACCGATCATCGCCTTGGTGGGCCATTACCCCGCCAACTAGCTAATCGGCCGCGACCCCCTCCTCAAGCTGCTTGCGCATTTGATCCGAAGATGTTATGCGGTATTAGCCCCGGTTTCCCGAGGTTATTCCCCACTCGAGGGTAGGTTAGTCACGTGTTACTCACCCGTACGCCACTGTACTCATGGATTGCTCCACTTTCTCGTTCGACTTGCATGTGTTAGGCACGCCGCCAGCGTTGATTCTGAGCCAGGATCAAACTCTCGTTTGAAACCTGAAAAGTGTTCACCAACGGAGGTCGGTGAACAGCCGTCATGCCGAAGCACGACGGCGAATTTATGTGAGATCGCTCGAACTTAAACTCGAACGACTTCTCACGACTGGCACGTTCAACCTTATTGTCAAAGATCCGCTAGCCGATCCGCACTGGGCGGCCGCTTTCGGATTTGGACGGCACAAATCTTGCGATCCAGCCGTCGTCCTCGAAACCTTTCAAACATACCACGCATTTTACCGTGCCGTCAACTCGCAAATTCTATTTCTCTTGCGGGAAGCACCGGGCTCACGCCGTGAGGTAAGAACCGCCTTCACGCGAAGCAAACACGCAGTATGCCGCTCCGGCCTGCCTGGGCACGAATTTCAGCGCACAAAGGCACCGGAGCGTTCAAAGTTCACTAAAGATCTTGTTCTGGAGGTTTGGCGATACCCGCTAACCCGTCGAAGGACTCTGCCCTCGACATCCAGCCCCGTGGCCGAGGCAGCCTACTGCAAGGCAATACTCATAAAATGCCCCTTCCCGCCGCCCGATTCAAAATCCGACTGCGCCAGGGCACCAATACGCCTCTTGCTGACTTAATTCTTATATCAGAGAGGACTCACCGCGCGCAACCCCTCGCCTAAAAATTTTGCGCAGAATCTCAACCGCAGTATTCAGGACCGCATAAACACTGGTGATGGACGGGCCAGGCAGATCTGCCTGCGTTTGCGCCCGCAAAGTCTGAGCCTCGGCGCGCAGCAAATTCCACACGATTTCCACATGCATCGGACAGCCTCACTTCTGCCGTGCCTCAGCTTCCGCCAGCCAGCCCCGCCGCAGCTTCTCCGCCGGAACGCTGCTCAGATACGGTTTGATATCGAGAATCGGCGTCCCATCCAGCATATCCACGCCCTTCACGTGCAGATCGGCGCCTTCGCGACGAAGCAGTTCGACAATGGTCAGGCCAATCGGATTTGGCCGGCGCGGTGACCGAGTCGCAAACACACCATGGGCCCGCTGATCGCAAGGCGGAGTGCCCACCAACTCGAAGCCCAGCGAGCGATCGAACTCCCAAATGACAAAAAGATGGGAGAGGCCCTCGATATCGGTAAGCCCCGCTTCGTACTCAGGCAGGATCTTGAGCACCCCAACCGCCTCATGCTGGGCGCCAAGCCCCTTGGGGATCGCGCTCGTTTCCCTGTAGGGACTACTCACAAATCCGATCGGCCGTGGGCTAAACACAGAATCCACTCCTCTGCTCCCGTCCCTGGAGCGGCAAGCTAATCATGATTTCCCTCCAGACGATGCGGATTTCCCAGGCCCCTGATACTTGATACTGATCCAAGGCCGAAACCCGCCCCAGAACTTGTCCTACTTCCGAACAGCTCGAAAACCGGCTTACTCTATGCGGCAGACCATGACCACAGAGTTTTCGTAAGGGCAGTTCAATCCTTCCAGAGTTCGGCGCTCGAGGACGATCCAGGTGACACCATATTCCCGCCGCAGACGTCGAAAATCCGATGGCTGAAAATCGCGCCAGCCGTGTTGCGCCTGGATCTGTGGCTCCCATCTGCTGGCTAAGGCTGGAAACATAATGACCGAGCCGGCGTCGTGGACACTTGCCAAAGCGCTCCGCTCCGCTACAGCGCGAAATCCGTGCTCATCTTCGCCAGGCAAATTCATGTAGTTGGGATTCAGCGCGAAAATGGCATCCTGTGGTGTGTGGTCGCGATCCCAGGCAAAGGCCTGAACCCAGGCGTTTTGTGGCGTCCGTCCCGGTAATTCCAGGTGTTCAGTCGCCGGGAAAAGCCGGCGCTGCACCAGGAACATGCCCAGGCACAGGGGCGCAAGGAGCAGCGCCCATCGCCACACATGCGATTTGAGAAGCGATTCCGCCAGCACTCCCCCGAGCAAAAGAAACAGCAGGATGAAAACCAGATGCAAGCAACGCATGGGTTGCGCCAGGGCCAGCGGAGCCAGACGGGGAATACACAGAAGCAGGGCTGCGGCGAAAAAGGACAGTTCAAAAGCGATGAGGGCCCAGCAAAGTATGGTGATATTAGGGAGACCCCATCTGCTGCCGTAACTCGCGAGCGCCCACAACAATAACAGCGGACCGATAATGCCCAGCCACTCATACCATCGCCAGTCGAGAACCAGAAAATACGCGTAATTGGTATGTAGGAGCTGACCATAGACGTTGGATATCGGCGCGAGGAACAGCGCGAGCGGAAGGAGCCAGGCGGCTGCGATCATTGCCTCTTCGGCGCTAACTGGACTGGCCGTGGAGCGCCGCCGTGCAAGACACAAGCACGCCAACAGCGCGATCCCGAAAACCGCCATCAGGGGATGGATGAAGGCGATGGCAAGGATCCCAAGCAGCACCCACAGCCATCTGCCGCGCAAGGCTTCCGCCAGCACCAGCATGATGCCCGCAGTCGAAATGTCCCGCGGACTCAAATACTGGTCCATAATGTAAAGTGCCGTTCCCGCTACCGGAATCGTTAGCAGCGCAGCGACTAACGCAACCCCGCCCCAGGCTGCGCGCTCCTGGTTAAAGCAGATACGCGCCACCCGCCAGCATCCCAGCAGAAAAAGAAAGAGACAGGCGAAGTGCCACAAGAAAATCACATAATCGAAGGGCAAATGCGTGAGGCGCACTGAAGCCGCCACCAGCTCACCAAACAGCGTCATATGCGCGTGGGACATGAAGAACTGGTCGTTGAATCGATAAAGCAAGGGGGCCAGTTCTTTCTTGACGCCGGGCAGGTAAAGCTCGCCATCTTCCGCCGCGGGGTGATAACCATGGACAAGCACTGCTCCGATGGTGATCAGCAGTAGCAGAGCGATCTGCTTGCGATTCACTCGCAGTCCTCCGCGGCAGCCTATACAGCCTTCATTCGTGCCGCAAGCATTCTACGGGATCCAGGCGGGCGGCATTATTGGCCGGAGTAATCCCAAACGCGATTCCGACTGCGCACGAGACTAACAGCGCAATAATCGCCGATAGCGCCGAGACTGAAACGTGGTAATTCGTAAAGAACCGGAACGCGATTGGGACACCGAGACCAATGATCGTCCCCACCGTTCCGCCTAGCAGCGCAATCAATATCGCCTCCGAAAGGAACTGCAACAGGATGGCCCGGCGGGTGGCGCCCACAGCCTTGCGCACTCCAATCTCGTGGATGCGAGTGTGCACCGTGGCCATCATGATATTCATGATCCCGATGCCGCCCGCGACCAGGGTGACCGCCGCAAACAGCAGGAGTATGGCGGTAAAAACGTTCGCGGTCTTGTGAGCCAGTCGCAGCACCTCGGTCAAGTTGCTCACATCGTAAACCGATTCCGCCCGGTGCCGGGCGGCGATTACCTCATGTATTTTCGCAGAAGCCGCCGGAATACCCGCGGAATTGCCCATGGAAAAGTAGATCTGGTTCACCCAGGACGTCCCGGTCAACGATCGCGCCACGGTGTAAGGGATCAGCACGGTATTGTCCTCGATCTCGGACCGGCCTAGCGTATCCACGCTCTCCCGGAAGGTGCCGATGATCACGAAGGGCTCTTCTTTAATCTTAAGGGTCTGACCGAGTGCCAGATCAAGCGAGCCGTAACGGTCGCGCGCCAGCTTCTCCGTGATGAGCGCAACTTTGTTGCTCGACTGGGAATCCGTTTCGTCAAAAAACCGCCCGGCGCTGACGATGATGCGGCGCACATATTGATATTGCGGGCCCACCCCCAGCACCAGAATCTCCTGCTCCTTTCCGGAGCCAACCCCCATGCGCTGATGGATGTTCAGCACGGGCGAGGCTGCTTTCACTTCCGGCACCTGTCGCTCGACCGCGATCATGTCGTTTACCGTGAGATAGTCGGCCACGCCGGCGCTGGCCGAGGCGCCCGACACCCCGGCGTATTCCGCCCAGATCACATTGGTACCCACATTTTCGATCTGCGCCAGCACGTACTGCTTTCCGGTCAAGGCCACCGTGACCACCAGGATCAGCGCTGCCGTTCCTACCGCCATGCCCAGCGCGGTCATCGCCGCACGCAGCTTATCCGCCCGCAGCGAATCCATTCCCATGGTCAGAATTTCGCGGAAGACCAGCGGCTGGGATAAGTCCAGGCGCGAGAAGCGGGTCGGCGGAGCGACGGCGGTTTGCAGCATCGAAGCCAAGGCCGAATTCCTACCCCCCTATCTCCTTCAGCACTACGAATATAGGATGACAAGCAACCGAACTTGTCGCCAGGGATTCCCCGTCTTCATTAATTTGATGGTCCCTGCTTGCCATAGATCCAAGGCTGCAATATGTCCGCTGCTCGCTCGCTCCCATAGGCTGACCAATGGTCGTCACAGGGGAGAAAGTACGGACGGTAGTTGCCCTTACTGCGCGCATCCATCTCCGGCAGCAGGTCTCTGATGCGGATACCCATCTGGCGTCCCCAGACCTCCATCACCGGGCCCAGCCGGTCCTCTCCCTTATGAAATCGCTGGAAATCATCGGCGCGCGGAATCAGGAAGACGTCCACCACGGCGCCATGCTTATCGGCGGTGTGCTTGATGTCGAGCAAAGATTTCTTCAGACGGGCCAGGTCCGTCTCACTGTAGTCGTTAAAACCAGAATACACCCGGTTCTGCAAGCGGACCGAGTACACCCGCGTCGCCAGGATGTATTCGAGCACATCGTAGGTGGCAAAGTACGAGCAGAAAAAGGCCTGGGCGCGCTTCAAGAACCCTTCCGGCGCGTTCGGCTGAAAGCTCCCCATGTAGCCCACGGAGAGATCTTCCCGGTAGTAGGGAAAATATCGGCCGGGATAGTGGTCCTCCATCCACGGCCCGTCCATCTCGTGGAAGTCGTTATCGGGCAATACACCCACCAGCACCGTGTCATGATCGAACTTAGAAGCCAGGCTCTTATACGACAGCGCATACTGCAGCGGGCTGAAGCCCCCGCCCGTGCCGAAGTTCAGATGCTCGCGGCCGGTGCGTTTTTCCAGCAGATTGGTGAGCCGCTCGTTCACCGGCAAGCCAAAGCCTTCGATAAATGAATCCCCCAGCACCACCGAGCGCGGGCGGGTGGAGTGCAGGCTTCGCTCCACATCGCGGGCGCCGTAGCTGTTAGTGGAGTAGTTAAAGCTGAAGCAGCCTTCCTGATGAAGAAAATGCCCATTGGGCGGGTGCCACATCCCAAATACGGGATTGTAGGTGCCCCAGAACTCATAGCGGCTCATGTGATACGTGGGACGGGTGAGCGGCCACTCCTTCAAATGAACCAGCACAGTGCTGGCCAGTTCCATGGAAACGGCAAAGACCAGGGAATTGACCGCCAGCAGCTTGAGCGCGTATGCGGCCTTCTGGCCGAAGGAACGGCGCGCACTGCTCTTATCCGTGCTCAGGCCTGCGGCCTCCCTCTGTGGGCTGTGCGGGGCTGGGGATTCCGACATGCGCTACTTCACTTCCGGCTCTTCCGACTTGCGACTTCGAGCCCCTGTCCAAGCCGAAACCAGCCTATCACTTAGCGATGACCACCACGGTCACTCCGAGGCAAACCAATCCGATGCCGGTCCAGCGCCGCCACGAGACGTGCTCCCCCAGGAAGAACATGCTGCCCAAACCGCCTACCACATAGTTCAGCGCGGAGACCGGAACCACGAAGCTGAGAGCTTCAAACGACAGCAACAGGAGCAACGAGAAGAAAGCTGTGGCCATCATCGCCACGCCGATCCAGATCCACTTCACGCGCAACGCGCGCCACAACAGTCCCATCGCGGCCGAGGGTCTCAGCCGCTCCAGTTCTCCGGTTTGCTTCATGGCCCGGGCCAAACACAGCTCCCCCCCGGTGCCGACAACGATGACCATCACAAACAGTATGAGTTCCATCGTCACCGGCGGTCCCCTGTGGTGCGAGGATGGGTTTTGCGGACAAAGGAAACGCCCAGGCAGATGACGGCGATTCCAGCCCAGCGCAACGGTGAAACCGACTCGCCCAGTACCAAGACCGCCAGCACGGCGACCACTGCGTAGCTGAGGGCCGCTGCTGGTTGTACATAGCTATAGTCAGCCAGGGAAAGCGCCAGCATGTTGGCAACAATGAATGTAATGAGACAGGCGATGCCGGCCCAGATGGTAAAGGCCCCAAAAGCACGGCCGAGAACCTCCAATAGCGCCGGCGGCGGCCAAAGTTTGGCGCCACCGATCTCCTTCATTCCCTTCGCAATCAATAGGTTGCCCACTGGTCCCGCAGCTACCATCACGGCAATCAGCACATAGGTTTTCAGGTGGCGAGTGTCCATTCAGGGTGACCGTCAAGTCGACTCCATCAGCGTCAGAAGCCATGGTACACGATAGCCGAACGCCTGCCACTGGGCTGAAGTTGTTGTATTCTTTCCCGAAAGACCCAAACCCGCTTATGTGATAGTTTAATAAATAAGCAGTTCGGAGGATCCCGGGCCAAAACATCGTGTGCGGAATAGTTGGTTTCACGCATCAGAAGGGATTGCCCCGCCCGGAGCGGATTGCCGCCGCCACGGCGACGCTGGTTCATCGCGGACCGGACCAGCAAGGTGTCTACGAATCCCCGGTCTGTTCTCTCGGCGCCACTCGGCTGAAGATCCTCGATCTGGAATCCGGCGACCAACCGCTGCGCTCACCCGACGACGATACCGTCATCGTTTTCAACGGCGAGATTTATAACCATCTGGAAGTCCGCGCTGAACTGGAAAAGTCGGGACATCAGTTCCACACCCATTGCGACACCGAGACCGTTCTCCACGCCTTCCTGGAGTGGGACACGTCCTGCTTTCAGAAGCTGCGAGGCATGTTTGCCACCGCGCTCTGGACCAACTCCACAAAACGGCTGGTGCTGGCCCGCGATCGCATCGGCATCAAGCCGCTCTACCTGGCGCACAAAGGCAACGACCTTTTCTTCGGTTCCGAGCTGAAGGCCATCCTGGTTCACCCCGAGATTGACCGCTGCCTGAGCCTGTCGGCTTTGGACTGCTACCTCGCGCTGAACTACATCCCTGCGCCCTGGACCATGATTGAAGGAATCACCAAGGTCATGCCCGGCACCTGGGTCGAATGGCACAACGGAATTGTACGTTCGGAGCCTTATTGGAGCTTGCCCGCACCTCATGCCGAAGCATACACGCTCAGTTCCGCTTGCGAAGAACTGGACGCGCTACTACAGCAGTCGGTGAAGGAGCACTTACTTTCTGATGTTCCCCTGAGCGTCTGGCTCAGCGGCGGCCTCGACTCTTCCACCATTCTGCATTACGCATCGCGGGCCGCCTCCTCGCGGGTAAAGACCTTCTCCATCTCGTTTCGCGGACGCAGCTTTGACGAGAGCGGCTACATCAGCAGCATGGTAAAGGAGTACGGCACCGAGCACGAAGAGTTGGACCTCAATCCCGAGCAGGACCTGGAGGGCGCCATCCAGGAATTCGCGTACTACTCGGATGAGCCGAGTGCCGACGCCGGCGCGTTACCGCTTTGGTTCCTGGCCAAGCTCAGCCGCGACCAAACCGAGGTGGCGCTGAGCGGCGAGGGGGCAGATGAGCTATTTGGCGGCTATCTGACTTATCGCGCCGACAATACCGCCAAAGCGCTTCGCCGATTGCCCGGCGGCGTTCTCCGACTCGGGCAATGGCTGATGCAGGCGTGGCCGGTCTCCGACGAGAAGATCGGCCTCGAATACAAGGTCAAGCGCATGCTGGCAGGCACTCTAATGTCCGCCGAGCGCGGGCATGTGTTCTGGAACGGTACTTTCTCGGACGCCGAAAAGCAACGTCTCGCCACCGACGAGCTTCCTCCCGCTCTAGACAGTGTGCTGGCCGAGCTTCGCGCGCAATTGGGAAAGAACGGCAGTGACCTCAACGCCTATTTGTGGTTCGACCAGAAGTACTACCTGCCGGATGATATTCTGGTGAAGTCGGACCGCATCAGCATGGCCCATTCGCTGGAGGTGCGGCCACCCTTTCTCGACCACCGCATCGTCGAGTTTGCCAATCGGCTTCCAGCATCCTTGAAGATTTCAGGCTCGCGGCAGAAGGTGGTTCTCCAGCAGTTGATGAAGGACAAGCTGCCGCATTCGGTGCTGCACCGGCCGAAGATCGGATTTGATATCCCCGCTCATGAGTGGCTGCGCGGGCCGCTTCGTTCTTTGCTGGTGGACACCCTGCATCACGGAAGCGCGGATTACCCAGAGCTGTTTCGTCCTGAGGTGCTGCACCGCCATCTGCAGGATCATTTGGAAAGGCGAGTCAACATTGGCTATCATTTATGGGGATTGATGATTCTGCTGTTGTGGATGAAAAAGTGGAGCATTCGCCCGCCGAAGCTCGCCACCGCAGCACAAGTAGTTTCCGGCACCGAAGTTGGAGCTTATACCTAGCTCTGCTGTTAATCGCAGGATCGGTCTACCTGAGCGGGATCCTCTCTCCTCCTTCACTTCAGGATGACGTGGACGCCGTGCAGGCGCAGATCGCCCGCAACATGCTGGTTAGCAGCGACTGGGTGACTGCGCGCCTGGACGGTGTCGCCTATCTCGAGAAGCCGCCTCTCGTGTACTGGCTAATGGCCTGCTCGTACAAGCTCTTCGGGGTCCATGACTGGGCGGCACGCCTCCCCATCGCTCTGTTCGCCATTGGCCTTTGCCTGTTGAGCGCGGCTTTTGGTGTCTGGGCCTTTGGCCGCAAGGCCGGCTTCTACGCAGGACTATGCATGGCCACTTGCATCGGCCTATATCTGTTCACCCGCATCCTGATCCCCGATGTGATTCTCACTTTCACGATCACGCTGGCGATGTGGGCGTTGTTGCGTGTCACTGACGAGGCCGAGAAGCATCCGCGCCTCTGGGCGTTCCTGCTGGCGGCAAGCCTGGGAACGGGACTGCTGCTGAAGAGCCTGATCGGGGCGGTTTTCCCAATAGCGGCCGGTGTCATCTACCTGTTTTTGACGAAGCAGCTTTTTCAGCGGCAAACCTGGAAACGCCTGCACCCCTTCAGCGGCCTACTGGTGATTTTGCTGATAGCGGTTCCCTGGCACGTGCTGGCGACGCTGCGCAACCCGCCCTATTGGTCGTGGTCGATGCACAGCGGCCGCGGCGAATATCACGGCTTCCTGTGGTTCTTCTTCATCAACGAACAACTGCTGCGCTTCCTCAACCTGCGCTATCCGCGCGATTACAATACCGTTCCCCGCCTGTGGTTCTGGCTCTTTCATCTGATCTGGCTGTTTCCATGGAGCGTGTACTTGCCGGCGGTTGCCAAGTCATCCTTTAAGCCCGTCGATCGCGCCGGACGTACCCGCCTGCTGGCGCTGTGTTGGATCGGCTTCGTCCTCGTATTCTTTACCTTCTCCACCACCCAGGAGTACTATTCCATGCCGATCTATCCGGCAACGGCTTTGTTGCTAGGTTCGGCAATGGCCATGGAAAACGCCTGGATTCGGCGCGGGACCTGGGCCCTGACTGTACTTGCTTCCTGCGCAGCCGCCGCTGCCATTGTGCTCCTGGCCCTGGTTTGGAGGACCCCCACCCCCGGAGACATTTTCAGCGCTCTCACCTCGCATCCCTCAGCCTACACGTTGTCCTTGGGACACATGGAGGATCTGACGCTGCAATCGTTTGCTTATTTGCGCAAGCCGCTCGTGGTAACCGTTGTGGCCCTGTTGCTTGGCGCCGCAGGAACATTCCGCGCCGGCGCGAAACGCGCATTCCTGTGCACAACGCTGATGATGGTGCTGTTCTTTCAAGCCTCCCGTATGGCGCTGGTGACCTTCGATCCCGACCTGTCCTCGCATGTTTTAGCCGAGGCGATTTTGCGGTCGCCGCAAGGCAAGCTCATCGTTGACCGTCACTATTATGCTTTCTCATCGGTCTTCTTCTACACTGATCGTCCGGCGTTACTGTTAAATGGCCGAGTGCTCAATCTGTCCTATGGTTCCTACGCGCCCGACGCGCCCGATCCTTTCATCGACGACGCCCAGTTTCGGGAACTTTGGTCGACACCGGAGAGATATTATTTGGTGGCCAATGATTTCGCCCTGCCTCGGCTGGAACGTCTGGTGGGGAGGGAAAAGCTGAACGTAATTGCCGCGAGCGGCGGGAAGTTCGCGGTTACGAATCTCCCATTACTAGGCTCCAAGTTGCCGCCCCAGGTAGCAAGCGGCCATAGTTGGGGGTCCGGCCAAGAGGAGCAAATGCCAGGTCGGAAGCACGCTGCACGCTCGGCATCCGCCAAGCCAACGGCGCAAGTATTGCCCGGTTTCGCCAGTGTGGAGCACCATGAATCCTGCAATCGTGGTGCAAACCCGGTATATTCTTTGAGGAAGGATTTATTGATCTCACATAAAGCGTGCTTTTTGAACAACCGAGTTGGACCTGCCGTGCGGGAAGCTCGAAGCCGGGGCCCCCACCTCGCGCCGCAGTTGCGCGAGATGGGATGGGATGGCAGTAGCAGTCCAGAAGCCTCGCTACACTGGATAAGCCCTGAGGAGGATGCATGAGAGTTGCAGTGCTGGGGGGAGATGGTTACTGCGGATGGGCAACCGCATTGTATTTGTCCAAGAAGGGGCACCAGGTCGCCATCGTCGACAGCTTTGTCCGGCGGCAGTGGGACTTCGATCTAGGCGTCGAGACCCTGACACCCATACGCTCGTTGCATGACCGCTTGCAGATCTGGAAGGATCTCACCGGCAATGTCATTGACGTCTTCGTCGGTGACATGACGGATTACGCTTTTTTGTCCGGGCATGTCCGCGACTTCGAGCCTGACGCGGTCATCCACTTCGCCGAGCAGCGTTCGGCGCCCTATTCCATGATCGACCGCGAGCACGCCAGCTTTACCCAGGTAAACAATTTGGTCGGCACGCTCAATCTGCTCTTCGCGTTGCGCGAGTTCAAGTCCGACTGCCACCTCGTGAAGCTGGGCACCATGGGCGAATACGGCACTCCCAACATTGATATCGAAGAGGGATATATCCGCGTCGAGCATAATGGCCGGACCGATTCACTTCCCTTCCCCAAGCAGGCGGGCTCGTTCTATCACCTCTCCAAGGTCCACGACAGCCACAACATCATGTTCTGCTGCAAGGCCTGGGGGATGCGCGCCACCGATCTGAACCAGGGCGTGGTTTACGGCACCATGACCGACGAGACGGCGCTGGATGAGGCGCTGGTCAATCGCTTCGATTACGACGAGATCTTCGGCACCGCGCTCAATCGCTTCTGCATCGAAGCCGCGGCCGGTCACCCCATCACGGTCTACGGCACGGGCGGACAGACGCGCGGCTTCCTCGATATTCGCGACACCATTCGCTGCGTCGAAATCGCTTGCCTGAATCCCGCCGAGCCGGGTGAGTTCCGCGTCTTCAACCAGTTTACCGAGCAGTTCTCGGTGCTGGAACTAGCGCAGATGGTACAGGGCGCCGCCAAGAAGCTGGGGCTGAAAGCCGAAATCGATCACCTCCCCGACCCGCGCGTCGAAGCGGAGACGCATTACTATAACGCCAAGCACTCGAAGCTGATCGACCTCGGATTGCAACCGCATCTGCTCTCCGACTCGCTGCTCGACTCGATGATCAACATCGCCTTGAAGTACAGGGACCGCATCGACCGCTCGGTCTTCATGCCCCGCGTGAACTGGAGAAATGTCAGCAACAGCCGTAATGGCAACGGGCGGCTGCGCATGCCTTCGACAACATCGTTGATCCCGTCGGGAGTGTAGTTCAAAGAAGGAATAGCAATCCCGGGTGCCCCATTCTGGCCTTCGTCTGGCCAGGGTGGGGCAAAGCCGAGCGGTTGTAACTGCCCGCCGTAGCCAAAAGATGGCTAGAACGGGGGCACCCACATGAGATTTTCCTCTGTTATCCTCACTCATAGCCAATCCTGAAGAAACCATGATCGCTCACCTTCTCGAAGTCGTCGGAACTTGGATCATCAGCGTCATCTCGGCGGCGGGTTATCCCGGCGTCGCGCTGTTGATGGCCATTGAATCGGCCTGCATTCCCCTGCCCTCGGAAATCATCATGCCGTTCTCCGGCTATCTGGTGTACACCGGCCGCTTCTCGCTGCTGGCCGTCGCCACCTGGGGCGCGCTGGGCTGCAACCTTGGTTCAGTAGTGGCGTATGAGATCGGCTATTTCGGCGGCCGGCCGCTGGTGGAACGCTACGGCCGCTACATCCTTCTCAGCCATCGCGAACTGGCGATTGCTGATCGCTTCTTCGAACGCCGCGGCGCCATCGCGGTGTTGATCGCGCGCCTGCTGCCGGTTGTCCGCACCTTCATCGCCCTGCCCGCCGGCATCGCCCGCATGAACCGGCTGAAGTTTCACGCTTACACTTTCATTGGCTCCTGGCCCTGGTGCTTCGTGCTCGCCTATGTCGGCATGAAGCTGGGAAAGCAGTGGGCCACCGATCCCCGGCTCAAGATGTGGTTCCATCGCCTCGATGTTGTAATCCTGGGAGTGATTGTGCTTGCCGTGGCGTACTTTGTTTGGTCGCACCTGCAGCATCGCGTAGGAGCGAAGAGCGAAGCAGAAGAAGCCGCCGAGTAGCTTAGCAGCCCGTGGTGAAAGTTTGGTTTTTGCAGGGGCACGGCTTCAGCCGTGCCGTAAAGCTCGCAATATCAACGGGGCTTTAGCCCCTGCGGGATCGATTTCACAAAGTCTCAGCTTTCACCGCGGAGGCTTCTTCCAATGGCGACTCAACGTCTCGCCGTCAAACAAATCATCACCTTCCTGGTTCTCACTACTGTTTTCAGCTCGCTTGCCTACCGGCCGATCTTACGCGTCGGTGTCTACAACGCTGCCGATGCGTTACCCATGTTTGCAATTATGTGGTCTCCAGCCGCGGCTGCACTCATCACCCGGCTGGTTTACCAGAGAAACCTGCGTGGCATCGGCTGGGGCTGGGGAAAGACTCGCTATCAATTATGGGGATACTTCATCCCGATCTTGTAGGGCCTCGCCGCGTATCTGTTTATCTGGCTCGCCGGACTTGGCAAGTTTCCCAACTGGGAGTTTGTCCACTCGCTTGCGGTGCGCTTCGGAGCGCCCAATGCATCCCCGGTTCGGCTGGTCGCGCAGTACGTGTGGGTCGCGGGCGTTGTCGACCTGCTCGGGGCGAGTATGGGAGCTTTGGGGGAAGAGATAGGATGGCGTGGCTTGCTCGTGCCGGAACTGGCGAAAGTGACGTCTTTCACCACTACGGCCCTCCTGTCCAGCGCCATCTGGACCCTTTGGCATCTTCCCGCCATCTTCTTAGGTGGCTACAACGGGGGCACATCGGTTTGGTATAGCACTCTCTGCTTCTCGGTTTTGGTGTTCGGCGCCGGTACTGCCTGCGCCTGGCTGCGCTTGAAGTCAGGAAGCGTCTGGACAGCGACGTTTCTTCACGCCAGTAACAACTTGTTCATCATCGGGATTTTTGGCCCATTGACGCAAGATACAAAGCTCACGAAATATTTTGGAGGAGAGTTTGGCGCGGCGGTCGCGATTTTCGGTGCGCTCGTGGGCTGCTTCTTCTGGCACAAGCGGTCCGAACTCACAACGATGCATGGCCCAGCCATTGATGCCGCTGCGAGAGCAACATCCGCTTAAGATCGGCGAGGGAAACTCTGCTTAACCTGGATTATTCATGAACAGTTGTAGTTTTGAAGGGGCGCGGCTTCAGCCGCGCCGTAAAGCGCTCTCTTTGGCAGTGGCTTTAGCCACGGAGGGACTTCGCGGTTTTGACAGATTGCAAATTCCCTCAGGGGCTAAAGCCCAACTCGGAGCTGCCGGTTACGGCGCAGCTAAAGCTGCGCCCCTTCAAAGAATCTTGGCTTCGTGAATAATGCAGGTTAAGTCGGAACGCAGTCCCTCCACGGCTTAGCCGCATTGATTTCGTGTCCTTTACGGACGGCCTGAAGGCCGTCCCCTTCAAAGCCAGACGTAACCAGAGTTTCCCTGCGACCTGGCAAGACTTTGCTGCAAAGCTGCCCATGCTCGCCAGGGCGCCCGTGCTCGTTTTCTGTGGATTGATCTCATCCGGGTGCTGATCACAGCCGCAAATGCGCTGCTCAGGGTAGAATTAGAAATCACGACCATTACATCTTCTGGCTCGTCCAGCCGAAGCGGAATTCTTATGGGTTATTTCGAGGTGCGCCGCGGGGCGTTCTGCGCGGCCATGCGAAAATTCGGGCCGGTCCTTCTGTGTGCGCTTGCTCTGGCTTTCGTCACGGCCTGCAACCGCAGCAATGCCGACGTGCCCCAGGGGCCGGCCGCCATGCCGGTTCAAGTACAAGTGGTGCAGGAGCATCCCATTGGCGATACCTCGGAATATGTAGCCACCATCAAGTCGCGCCACTCCGCCACCATCATGTCCGACGTGGAGGGCTGGATCTTCGACATCAAAGTCCGCTCCGGTCAGTTGGTCCACAAGGGCGACACGCTGCTGGAGATCGACCCGCGCATTCAGCGGGCAGCCGTCTCCAATTACGATTCCCAGTTGCGCTCGAAGCAAGCAGCGCTGTCCTGGGCCAAGGCGCAATACGAACGCACCAAGGCCCTGGCCGCTACCGGCGTGATGAGCAAGCAGGACCTGGAGCAGGCCCAATCGAACTACGACGGGGCAATGGCGGACGTGCGAGCGCTGGAGGCACAGATCGACTCCTCCAAGGTGCAGTTGATGTACTACAGCGTCTTCGCGCCCACCGACGGCATTATCGGCGATATTCCGGTGCATGTGGGGGATCGCGTCACCAACACGACTCCCTTGACTACTATCGACGAGCGGACCGGGCTTGAGGTGTACATTCCCATCCCGTCGGAGCACGCTCGCGATATCCGCATGGGCGCGCCGGTGGAAGTGGTGGACCAGAGCGGCAAGGTGCTGCTGCGCACCGATGTGTATTTCATCTCGCCGCAGGTTGAGACCGGTACGCAATCGATTTTGGTCAAAGCGCCGGCGGACGCGGCGGCGGACGTGCTGCGCAACATGCAACTGGTGCGGGCCCGCATTCTGTGGAATACCCATCCCGGCATAACCGTCCCCGTCATTGCAGTCAACCGCGTCAGCGGGCAATTCTTCGCCTTCGTTGCCGAGCAGGACAACGGAAAGCTAGTGGCCCGCCAGGTACCGCTGCAGTTGGGCGAGATCGTGGGCAACGATTATGACGTGCTGAGCGGATTGAAGCCGGGTGATCGCGTGGTGGTGTCAGGCGGACAGAACCTGGCCGACGGCACGCCGATCAGGATTGGACAGTGAGGCGCTGGGTTCCAGAAGAGCGCGCACGGCGATGCTGGAGCGAGGTTCCTGTGTGGCTAAAGCCGCTACCTAGAAGCACATTGTACGGCGCGGCTGAAGCCGCGCCCCTTCGAAGGATTTAGTCTTGTTCTCTGACTTCTTCATCAAGCGTCCGGTCTTCTCCACCGTTACCTCGCTGTTCATCGTGATCGCGGGCGCGGTCTGCATTCCCTTTCTGCCGGTCGCGCAATTCCCCGACCTGGCGCCGCCGCAAATTTCCGTCAATGCGTTTTACACCGGGGCCAACGCCAGGGCGGTCGAGTCTTCCGTAACGACTATTCTGGAAGAAGCCATCAACGGGGTGGAGGGCATGCGCTACATGACCTCCAGCAGCGGCAATGATGGCAGTTGCTCCATCAACATCACCTTCGAGTTGACGCGTCCGCTCGATCTCGCTGCCGTGGACGTGCAGAACCGCGTGCAAGGCGTGCTGGGCCGTCTGCCGGATGAAGTCAAAACTACCGGCGTGACGGTGAATAAGGTATCGACCTCGTTTATTTTGGCGGCCGGTTTCTACAGCGAGAACAATCGCTACAGCGAAGAGTTCATCAGCAACTATATCGATATTTATGTGAAGGACGCGCTGAAGCGCATCTCCGGCGTAGGCGACGTTCAGATCTTCGGCGAACGCAAGTACTCCATGCGCTTGTGGCTGGATCCGGCCCGCCTGGCAGCTCGCGGCCTGACCGCCTCCGATGTCGTCTCCGCACTGCAGCAGCAGAACCTGCAGATCGCCTCCGGCCAGGTAGGAGCCGAGCCCACTGCTCCCACGCAGATGTATCAGATCAGCGTGCGCACCGTAGGGCAGCTCACCGAGCCGGCGCAGTTCGACAACATCATCCTGAAATCCGGCAGCAACGGTGCGCTGGTGCGGCTCATCGACGTTGGGCGCGCCGAACTGGGCGCGGAGGACTACAGCGGCAAGCTCCGTTATAACGGCTACAAAGGCATCGGCATTGGTGTGAGCCAATTGCCTACGGCGAATGCCCTTGACGTTGACCATGCTGTGCGCTCTGAGCTGGCGCGGCTCTCGAAACGCTTCCCGCCGGGCCTGCACTACGCCGTCGCCTTCGACACCACCACGTTCGTCGGCGAATCCATCCGCGAGGTGCTGAAGACGCTGGTCGAGGCGATCGTCTTCGTCATGCTGGTCATGCTCATCTTCCTGCAAGATTGGCGCAGCACCCTGATTCCCGCAGTCGCCATTCCGGTCTCGCTGGTGGGAGCGTTCGCCTTTATCCGGCTGCTGGACTTCTCCATCAACACGCTGACCCTGTTCGGCATTGTGCTGGCGACCGGCCTGGTGGTGGACGACGCCATCGTGGTGATCGAAAACATTCAGCGCCACATGGGCGAGGAGCACATCAATTCCCAGGTTGCTGCCTCCGAGGCCATGGCCGAGGTCACAGGCGCGGTGGTCGCGACGTCTCTCGTGCTCATCGCGGTGTTCGTGCCCGTGGCGTTTTTCCCCGGCACTACCGGCCTGCTCTACAAGCAATTTTCCCTGACCATCGCCTTCTCCATCGCTATTTCCGCTTTCAACTCGCTGACCTTCACGCCGTCACTTTCCGCCTTGCTGCTCCGCCCGGAGAGCAATAAGAAGAACATCTTCTTCCGCGGCGTCGAGCACGTCATCCATCGCACCACCACCTACTACGTCCACAGCGCGAAGAAGGCGATCAAGCTGCGCTACCTGGTCCTGCTGGTGTTCTTTGCCGGACTGGCCGCGACCTACTTCGTCTACAAAGCCGTGCCGACCGGCTTTGTGCCCGACGAAGATCAAGGCTGGTTCATGATCACCGTGCAGGCGCCGCAGGGTGCTTCCGTGGAGTACACGTCGGAGGCCATGCGGCAGGTGGAAGCGGTATGCGCCAAGGAAAAGGACATCACCGGAGCATTCACCGTCGTCGGCTTCAGCTTCACCGGCAGCGGCGCCAACAAGGGCATGGTGTTCCTGAACCTGGCAAATGTTGACAAGCGCACGCGGGACGAGGACTCCGCCGCGGCTGTGGTGAATCGCCTGCGCGGGCCGCTGAGCCAACTGACGGAGGTGCAGGCGATTCCATTTTTGCCGCCTGCCATTTCCGGCATCAGCAGCTTCGGCGGCTTCACCTTCGAGGTGCAGGACGAAGGCGGCAACACCGTCGAACAGCTTTACAACGTCACGCAGAACCTCGTCCGGGAGGGAAATTCGCGCAAGGAACTGAGCGGGCTGTTCAGCGCCTTCACAGCCAACGATCCGCAGTTCGTGGTGAACATCGATCGCTCCAAGGCCCAAAGCCTGGGCGTGCCCATCCAGCAGATCAGCGACGCGCTGCAGGTCTACATGGGCTCGGCCTATGTCAACGACTTTACCTTCAACAACCGCTCTTATCGCGTCTACGTGCAGGCCGACCAGCCCTTCCGCCGGCAGCCGCGCGATATTCGTGAGTTCTACGTCCGCTCGGACACCAACCAGATGATCCCGCTGGACAACGTGGTGGATATCAGCGAGGGCACTTCGCCGCAGGTAATCACTCATTACAACTTGTTCCGTTCGGCGGAAATCGATGGCTCTAACGCGCCGGGGTACAGTTCGGGCCAGGCGCTCCAGACCATGGAACAAATTGCCAAGAAGCTGCCGCTCGGCTTCAACTATTCCTGGTCGGGACTTTCGCTGGAAGAGATCAAGTCGGGCAAGCAGTCGGCGCTGCTGTTCGGACTGGGGCTGCTGCTCGTCTATTTGACCTTGTCGGCGCAGTACGAAAGCTGGGTGCTGCCCTTCATCATTCTGCTCAGCGTCCCTATGGCGATGCTGGGCGCTCTGCTGGCACAAGCCGCGCGCGGACAGTTGAATGACGTTTATTGCCAGATCGGGTTGGTGATGCTGATCGGCCTGGCCTCGAAGAACGGAATTCTGATCGTCGAGTTCGCCGAGCAGCTACGCCACAAAGGCTTGTCGATTCGCGAAGCCGCAGTCGAAGCCGCCCGCCTCCGCCTGCGCCCCATCCTGATGACCTCGTTTGCTTTCATACTGGGCGTGCTGCCCCTGGTGTTTGCCACCGGCGCCGGATCACAAAGCCGCCATTCGGTGGGAACCACAGTTTTCGGCGGAATGATCGTCTCCACCGCGCTGAACCTGTTTTTCATTCCCGTGCTATACGTGATTGTCGAGTCGTTGCGCGAGCGCAAGAAGGCGCCGGCAATCCCATAAGTTGTGTCAGCACATGACTGGTACCGGCTGCTCTGAATCATGGAGATGTGACTTCGTAAACCACTCCACAACCAATAATCGGACAGGCAGACAGATTGCCGCCTTCAGATGTGGTGCCGTACAGATTGCCGTTCGCATCCAGTATTACGCCAGCCATTGGCTCCGCACCATCTGCGCGACAAAAATCATGCAGATCGGTGTAGACCCAACCGTTCGGAGATGGCGACAGCTTGAAGACGTTGCCAAATCCGCATGCCCCATCCCCATTCGTAGTACCGTAGAGATTCCCCGCTGCATCTCTGACTAGGTTGTCCGAATCCGAAGGCCCGTAGTTTCCTGGAAAGCGAACGAGAATATTTAGC
>VFSW01005288.1_pt1 | contig 19123 bp, 14 predicted proteins | sample 5358111 | NCBI WGS metagenome assembly VFSW01 (sample SAMN11554181, study PRJNA540505) | mine drainage metagenome | isolation source: sediment from site ElyBrook_90M | place: USA: Ely Copper Mine, Vershire, VT | collected 2017 | reverse complement strand
CAAGATGGATCCTAGATCACTGCCCAATTTGTCATTATGAATCTACTTGGCATAGCGTAAGCTAGCCCATGAGAGTGTTGTCGCCGTGCACCGTAATTTCTATGAATTAGAGAATGGCGGCAATCGCCGCGCAGGAGGTCAAGTTTGCCCTGATTCTTGACTGTTCGGCTCAAACTCTGCCTATTTGAGTCTGCCTACAGAGAAACCCCATTTGGATTAGTAACCCCATCAACCCAACGGGGCTTATCCTTGCGCCTTCATCAGAACATTCCATCCACTGTACATCACCCACGATAGGCCATTCAGTGTATCTCGCCTAACTTGGACTTCCAGATGATGATGCTGTCTTGGGCAGCCTGGGCATCGGGGGCATCGGGGACCAAGTCGAGATACATCTGCATGTGGTCAACGGCGATTCTGTACCCCGGTCTGGTTCCCACCTCGGCGGCAAGATTTGCCAGATTGCTCTGGCCATCCGGCCAATAGGGGAAGATCGTTAGAGCCTCTTCATACTCGATAATTGCCTTAGGCAGGTCTTTATTCTTGTATGCGTACTCCGCCAGCACCTGGTGCTCGTGGGCCTCGGTTGGCATCGCGGGCTTCACGGTAAGTTGCCGCCATGCGGCGGCCTTGGTTTTGAAGGCTTCGAGATCGGCGGCATCCTTGGCTGTCTGCTCCTGCTGCGCTGCATGTGCAAGATAGGTGAGCGCAGCAAGAAAAGATTCAGATCTCACCACGGCAGAGCACGAAAACGCATTGTTGCCAAAGATTGCGATACCCGGATCGGGCCCGGGACGTTGCTGTGAGTAGGGGAATTCACTCCATGTGACATGAGACTCCCTGCATGTATTCAGGATTGCCTTGTTGTCATATCTTATCTCGGTCACATCCGCAAGGTGGATCGTCAGCCGCACGGAACCAGTTTTGTCAGTTCCAGTCACCACACCATCTTCCATCCTGGAATTTACTATCAAAGTGCAGCAGGTAGGAGAGAAAGATCCGTGTTTCAGACTGTCCTGTAGCAACTTCCATGCCTCGTCCTTGCTGTGCGGCGTGTTTCTGTTTTGGCCATATGCGAAACTTCCCGACAGGGCCGCCAGCAGCAAGCCGATACAAACGAGACTCCAAACTGTTCTTCCTGCTATTTTCGCGGTATGCATTAATCGTGCCTCCATCTTGAATTGCTTCTCTGCGTCAGCCTTTACGGCGTTGCTGAGTTCCGCTTGTCTTCCCAGATAAAGATGCTGTCCTGCGCAGCCTTGGCGTCGGGTGCGTTCGGCACCAGCATCAGGTACATCTTCATGTGGTAGACAGCCATGTTATAGCCGGGCCTGGTTCCCACCGCAGCAGCAAGATTTGCCAAATTGCTATGTCCGTCCGGCCAATAGGGGAAGATACTGAGCGCCGCCTCATACTCCAAAATGGCCTTGGGTATGTCTTTGTTCTTATAGGCATACTCGGCCAGCACCTCATGCCGTTGCGCCTCTTCCGGCATGGCGGGCTTCACTGGCATCTGCTGCCAAGCGGCGGCCATGGCCGGGAAGTGCGACAGGTAAGCCGCCTCGTCGAGTTCTTTCTTTTGCTGCGCTGCACGCGCAAGATAGACGAGCGCGAGAACAAACTTTTGAGCATCATGGTCTGCGCCACGTCCAAATGACGACCAGGATACGTGTCCCGGACCACTCGCTACGTTTGGAAACTCGTACCAGGTCACAATCGCGTAGTTATACATACTTGTAGGATTGGACTTCGACGCTGAACTAACTCGGCGCAGGTAGATCGGAACAGTGGCGCCGCCTTTGATTTGTCCGGTCACTACGTAGTTTTCCATTTTGATATTCGTAAACTTGGCATCGGATGACTTTAGTGACTCTTGCATCCATGTCCAGGCCTCAGCCTCGTCGCGCGGAGCGCTTTGGCTATGGGCAAGACGCCCGGGCAGCACAATCAGCAGCAAGCCCACGCAGACCAGGCTGCGGGCGGTCCTTCCGGCAACATATTCCATGCGCATCAAATGTCCCCTCAAAAGTTTTCTTCTCCGCATCAGCCTTTACGGCGTTGCTGAGTTTCGCTTGTCCTCCCAGATGAAGATACTGTCCTGCGCAGCCTTGGCGTCGGGTGCGTTCGGCACCAGCATCAGGTACATCTTCATGTGGTAGACAGCCATGTTATAGCCGGGCCTGGTTCCCACCGCAGCAGCAAGATTTGCCAAATTGCTATGTCCGTCCGGCCAATAGGGGAAGATACTGAGCGCCGCCTCATACTCCAAAATGGCCTTGGGTATGTCTTTGTTCTTATAGGCATACTCGGCCAGCACCTCATGCCGTTGCGCTTCCTCCGGCATGGCGGGCTTCACCGCCAGTTGCCGCCACGCAATGGCCTTGGGCTTGAAACTCTCCAGATCGGCGGCATCCCGGGCCGCCTGTTCCTGCTGCGCTTGTCGGGCCAGATAGACAAGGGCGGCCTGGAAGCGCTGCGCATCGGCATTGATTCGATACACCTGCCCCGGCAGGGGCGCTGCATGAAATGTCGCATGTCCGATGGTGCTGGACATATCGGGAAATGCGTACCACTGTCTTCCGTTATATACGTCTTGAAAACCCGGTTCCGGCGCATACGGAGCTACGGAAGTTACAGTTGCCAAGTCGATGGTGAAGTCGCCGTCTTTGACTTTTCCCCGGACGACACCATTATTCAAAGTGGGATTGGAGACCTCTGCGTTTTTCAGTAACTCCTGCATCCATTTCCAGGCTTCCGCCTGGTCGCGCGGTGCGGCGTTTTGGGTGTATGCGAATCTTCCAGACAGAGTTGCGAGTAAGAGCACACCCAGGCAGGCTGCGCGCCGGGCAGATTTTCCAGCTACACACTTTCTACCCATGGACCGTTTCACCTGTCCGAATAATGGCACCGCTAGATACTGGCAAACTGCAACATCCAAAAGACCGTTCATCAGAGTATAGTGAGAGGCACCGGGACCGGCAAGCGCATAGGACTTCATGCGTGACACCGCAGTTATTCCGGCAAAATATTCATCTTTATCGTCGATCCGGGGATGGCGCATCCCGGCGCAAAAGAACCAACGTGAAAAGAGCGATGCGAACGCAATTACTTGTTCAAGCTGGTATCGCCTTGGCCGTTGGTTGGCTCCTGTTTCCTGTGCCACAGGTATTAGCCCAGGTGGGTCCCAGCGGTATGGGCGGCTTCGAGTCGTACTGGACTGCGGCATGGAATGCGCACTCTCTAGCAAAGATTTGATACCTTAGGCGGCATGACTCTATTGTCTGACTATCTAGCATTTGGGCTGGCTTTTCTACGACATTGGGGGAGCCTGATATGGGACGCTTCTTGAGGCTCAGGGCTCAAACCCTGCGTACTGATCTGCCGATCCGTCTTGGGGCGCTACTATTCGTGTGTCTTTTGGCGACTGCTGCGCTTGGTCAATCCACGCCGACATCTGCCCCCGCAGGCGGCTGGCGCTGCGGTTACGGAACTCAAGATATGGCGTGCCCTGGTAACGACGCTGCCCGTGTCGGTGCTCTTACAACGCAACAGATGGAACTACAGTTCGGACAGGCATTCATGCAGGGGGCGATCAACGGATTTGTCGGCGCCTTCCGACAGGGTCTGGCGAACGCGGCAGCGGCGCGGCAGCAACAGCAGGCATTTCAGGCAGAGATGGCCCGTCGCCAGCAGGAGGCAGAGGAGCAGCGGCGCATCGCCGAGCAGCAGCGCATCGCCGCCATGTTTGCCCGGCTGGACAGCGAATTGAAGTTGAGCGATCTTCCATTCCAGGTGCCCATGAAGTACGTGGATGTCCCCGGCCCCGAGAATATGCAAATGAAAGGAATGGACACTCCCAGCTCCGGTGAAGTGAAGATGAAGTTCGGAGACGACAGCACGACGTCCACTGGCTATGGGCTGAAGGGGTTGCCTGGCATCTACACCGGTGGCCCTGCAGGCGGAGCCACTCCCAATTCAAGTGGCACAGCCCCCAATGGCGGAGTTGCATCCGATGCGCCTGCATCCGATCCCAATTCTACGCCCGGCGAGGGCACCACTGGCTCGGGCATACCCGGTCTCCCTGGGCTTTATCTGGACGGTGCGCAGCCGAATCAGGCTCCCCAACTCGCGCAGGCGGCGCAAAATTTGCCCGCCGGGCCGGAGCGGGACATCACGGAAGACACGGCTCTCCAAGCCGCGCTGCACAATCCCGCTCTGACTGCGCCCACGCAGGACCCACAGGTGGCGAATTTCCAGAAGGATGACCTGAATTACCAGCAGTCTCTGCAAACCGCCACCACCGCCAGCCAGCAATACACGGCGGCACAAAGTCAGGTTGTCGCCGACCAAAGCGCCATTGCAACTGCAAAAGCGCAGCTTGCCGGCTTACAGCCCACCGTAGAGGAGCAGGCCGCGTTGAGCCGCATGCTCGATGCAGCAAAGACGAACGAAGCCGCATCCGAGGACGCGCGTCGGATTTTTGAAGACGCGAATGCCCACCTTTCCATTGCTCGCACCCAGGCCACGCAGGCATTGGCCTCACTACCTCGCGATCCCAGCGCGGCGCCGATTCACCTCGGCCGGAAAATCATCTCCCCATTGCTGCGGCCTGCGGTGCCCATGGGATCGTATGCGTCTGCACCGGGACACCCCCTGCCGACGCCACCCGATGGGCCAGCGTTGTCCCCGAGCCCAGCGGCATCAACTACGCAATCGACGCTGGCACCAGCAACGCCACGCCAACTGTGCGCGCAACTGGCTAGCGCGCAAATTGCGTTGCGGCGCTTGGCCGCGACGCAGCAGGAGCACAGTGCGGAGTTGGTCGACTGGGGTAGCAGGGTCGAGGATGCCTCCGATGATGCTTGGCAGCGCGGCCTGGATATGGCGCGGGAGTTCATAGGTAAAGGAGTGAACGCACATATTGAGAAGAAGATCAATGGAACTGACCAGGAAATACAGGAACTCTATCTTCGCGTTTCGAATGAAAAGAATCCGTCCAACATGGTAGAGACACAGAAGGAATGGGAAGCCCTGGAGCAGCACAAACTTGATTTGCAGGATGCGCTGGAGCGCGCGAAAAAAGACCAGAAACAATTGGATATACTGGCGCAGGAGCGCGACTTTTTCAAGTGGAATAATGAAAACAAGGGCGACCTGAATGGGAATCTGGAAGGCGTCCGGCAGATTGTGGACAACTTGATCGGCGACGAAGATATCCAGAAGAAGCTAGGAATCTCGGAAGCCTCGGATGCTATCAAGTACGGCGAATCGATTGTGGATTCCAGCTATGACATTCTGAGCGAGGTCCTCGCGGCGCAGCGTATCCGGCAATTGGAACAAAATACGGAGCGGTTCCTGCAGGAGCAGCAGGCTCTGCAGCAGCGCATTCAGTCCACTATCGCCAGGCTGAACGTCGCGAGACAGACCGCACCGGCGGGCGAGGCAAGCTGTAGTGCTTCCATGGCTAAACGATGAGTCTGCACAGAACCAGTCATTACGGGAGCAGGCGGCAGGGTTGTTCTTCTGCATTTCTTGCAAGAGACAGCTATGTCTCCGCTCTTACGGTTGGATCCGTCAGATCCCATTCTAATTTCCTGGGCGATGGATGGTGCGTGGTAGATTTTCAACGCAGAGTTCACTTTGCTATCAGCGCTGAGGTTTGACTTGGCGAGAGCGTCGCCGAAGGTCGTCGCCTGATGGCTGGCGCGGACAATGGCGATGTAACCCTGGCGCGAGTTGAGTGGGCCCAGATGAACGCCTGTATCGGCGTTGACGAGAACTCACTCGGCGATGACGTACTTTGCGCTGAGGCTGGTGACGGCGTGACCGTGGTCGAAGTGCCGGATAACCTCATATTTCCCTCAAACCGGCTGCGCAAAAGGCCGAAGGTGACAAGAGCATCGGTTGGCACACGTGCCGGTATCCTTTCGGAACTTTCCTGAAGGCGAATGGAGGAGATATAAAGACCGTATGGGAGATCCTGAGGCACACCAAGAGCTGGATCGCACTTGATGTGTAAACTCAGGCAGTCAACCAGAACTCATCTCAGATCGCGGGCCCGAGGTTAAGAAAATCCGGCTGAAAAAGAGAACACCAGATCTCTGAACCGTGCACCATCCGCCGCTTCACGATCCCGCGCATTAGAGTCGTTACCTTCTAATCTCCTTTAATGCGCTCGCCGAGGTGGATCGCTACCACGAAGTATTAGTGCAAGTCGGCCAGTGTTTACAAATCCAGCTCACTTGGCCGTAGAACGGCCGACCGGCCCGACTGCAGGAGTAGGCTCATTGCCACCGCAGTGGAGGCGGTCGGAATGAATAAAAGTGCGCGCAAGAACCCCGCAAAGCCAAAGCGACCGAAGGCGAAACTTGGCCTTCCTGATCTGGACCACAGCAAATCAGCTGTCCTGGACAGCCTTCGCTCACGAGAGTCGAAGCGCGGATATCGCCACGCGATTGATGAGTTCATTCAGTGGTATTGCTCTGAACCTCGTCTGTCGTTTAGCAAGGTAGTTGTCACCCGCTATCGGATCTTCCTCGAGAATCGAAATCTCGCCGCCGGCACGATCAATGGACGGCTCGCCGCGGTGCGACGCTTGGCATATGAGGCGGCGGACGCTGGCCTGCTCAGCCCTGAGCTCGCTGCCGGAGTGCGGCGCGTAAAGGGTGTCAAGAAGTTAGGAGTCCGACTCGGGAACTGGCTCACCGCCGAGGAAGCTCGTCGGTTCTTGCAGTCACCCCCGGCAGACACTCTCAAAGGGAAGCGTGATCGCGCCATTCTTGCCGTATTGCTTGGCTGCGGACTGCGGCGCCGCGAATTGACTGATCTTGAGTTCACGCATTTGCAGCAGCGCGAGGAGCATTGGGCAATTGTTGATCTCATCGGCAAAGGCGGCCATATTCGGACGGTTCCTGTGCCGGAGTGGGTCAAGGCGACCATTGATCTGTGGGTCTCAGCGGCCGGGGTTTCGACCGGGCGATTATTTCGATGCGTCTGCCGGGCAGGAAAAACCTGGGGCGATATGGTTTCGGAACGTGTTGTGTGGCACGTTGTAAAGCAGTACGCGAAGGCCGTGGGCCTCGCTCAGGTGGCACCTCACGATTTGAGGCGCTCTTGCGCTAAACTCTGCCATGCGTGCGGCGGAGAACTGGAGCAGATCCAATTCTTACTCGGACATGTTTCAGTCCAAACGACCGAACGGTACCTGGGATGCAAGCAGCGAATCCGCGGAGCTGTGAACGACAACATCGGTATCGAACTGCAGCCAGGATCCGCGGGATAGGAGGCATAGGCGACTACGCGGCAAGGTGGATCGCGAAACACTACTAACGTTACTCGAACCTTTCCCGCCAAGCCGGGGCAATCAGCGTGGATGCCTTCACAACGTAGAGGTGCGGACGGCACATCGAGACTGCGAAGGATTACCGCAGTTTCCGAGATTCGGGGCTTGCATCCCGATGCTCCGCCATGAAAGCGTCAGATTGTCGAAAGGCACTGAAAGCATGAGCAAGAACAGGACGGTCTCGTCGCGCGAGAAGAGACCACCATGTCTAGACGTCGCCTCGTGGCGCTGCGCGACGCCTGAGGAAGTAGTGCGCTTCATGAAAGCAAAGCTCAGCACGAATGGAGCTGAACCAGCTTCGCGCAGATCGAGACCCTCCGTCTTAGCCGTCCGTGAAAACCTAGTCCCTGTCGATGTCTACTGCTACTTGAAGGCCCGATTTGGTGAACCCAACGGATTTGGGGACCGCCTTCGCGCACAACACAGCGACAATCTCATACATTGGCAATTCTTGCTGAAGGCTGGTGACGACGATGTGTTGATTACCGGATGGATTCGGCAGGTTAGAGTCGTGGTATCGGACCGCTTGACGGATCAGGACTGGTTGAACCTCATTCGTGCGATCAAAGGCGACTACAAACGTGTCGGCAAGAAGAAGAGCTTAGTCTTGAAGTCGCTTGAACATTGGGTGATCTTTCCAAACCGCTATGCTGCGATCGCAGATTTGTGTGCGGACCTTCACGGGAAAATCATAGAGAATATGGCTCACTTCGAGAACTTCAATCCGTCATCTCGACGGTTCCGCGGTGACATTCGACGGTTTGGGAGCTGGACAAGATCGCGCGTCGAGCTGTATCAAAACTGCCTCCAACTTTCGGTTATGACTCCGATCCTGGCCGAAGCCTTCATCAATCTGCTCATACTGGCATACTGCAAACCCGAATTGCGAGCAAATCGAGTGGAACTGGATTTGTTCATCCGCGAAAAAATCCACAAACGGCTTCGCGGGCTGAACACGAAATGTATGGGATTCATCCGTCCGGTCGATAAGCACTTGGGGACCTACGGGCGGTTTCTAAAGGTCATGAACAAGAGGAACGACACGATCCACGGCAACCACGACCCGGAGCGGGAATGCGTGGAACGAGTCTACTTCGAGGGAACGCGACCCCTTTTTGCCCAGCCAGGAGATGCAATCGGCAGATACTTTCAAGGGCTCGAGCGTCAACATCGGCCTGACTTAGTTGTTGAGGACTATGAAGCTGTGCATGAGTTCCTTTCTGATTTGATCTCGTCGTGTCTCGCTCCAAGATACGCCGCAGATTTTAACCGAGTGGCGGAAGACCACTATCCCGGCTTTGACATCCGACGAAGGAAAATGGGCTGTCTGCTTACGCCACGCTACAACAGTGACCACATGCAAGGTGTTCGGTTTGACGATGAGTTGGCTGTCGAATGGACTTGATAAGAGTTGGTCCCTGCCTACTGGAATCTCGGCTAAGCTTTCCACGAGGCCGCAAGTTGACGACAAATGGGCGACGCGCTCTATTGAATCCCAGATCGGCAGCCGGCTTCCGCACAAGAACGTGTCGGCGACTCTACGGCAGGGTCGAACGCGGAATCCTGGCCCGTTTGCGGGTATCGGGAATTATCGCGATCCGTACCGGGATTCCATTCCAACGTTTCAGACTCACTTGCGATCTCTAAGAGTGGCGATCAGATTGTCGGCAAAGAAGGCCAGCCCGCAACATCGTCCCCGGGGCTGTATTGTCTCCGAGGCGGCGGTTCCTGGGCACCAAGGGTATCTTCTTTACTGCTTTCAAAAGTCAGGGTGACCGGTCATCCACTCAAGGTCGCATTCATTTTCGAGTCTAAACTGATCTCTCCGTCCGCATGCAGTGCACTCTGAAAGTACACGACAACGACCGCGGCTACTCAGAACAGCCGAAGAGCGCCTTGGAGATCCAATCATTGAATTCGAGTGGCGAGTATCTGCGCGTTTTCAGCATTGGACTGAATGCTCGTAGCGCGCACCAATATCTCGAAGGGACGAAATGTGCCATCGCTTTGCTGAGCACGGCGGAGTATGGGTGCGATGGAGCCTGAGTGGAACAGCAGCTCCGCGGCCGCCTCCGTCCCCGCCACATCCAGGCCTTGCACCAACAGCAGATGCCCGGAGCCGCTCAGGTTGGGCAGGAACTGAATGAGCGCGAAAGTTTCGTGGGCAGGCTCGTTCCAGTGGCTTTCGTAGCTCGGTTGTTCCCCTTTCTGCGGGTGGCTGTTGACGATGACAGCGCTCTCCATGTCGCTGCTGAGGGCGATGTGGAAGTTGGTGACTGAGTCGCCGACGGAAGCCCACGGATTGGCGCTGGCCGATCCGATGATGAGCGCGTTGGCGTGCTTGAGATCGTCGATGCGGAGATCGCGGGGAAAGCGCAATAAGACACGTTGCGGATCGAATTCCGGACGCCGGGCGAGCAGAGCGACCACCTGAAGGCTGACGAGATCGGTGTATTGCTGGGAGCGCAGGTCCTGGGCGGCGTGCGGACCGATTCTGTTCGAGGGAACATCGTCATAGGCGCCGCGGATATAGGTGGCGAGGGGCTGCGCGTGCTGCGCCATGTCCTCTATGAGATTGAATCCCGCGTCGGAAGGAACCACGTACGTAATGGAGTCGCGTGGAAGGACGACCGCCCAGAAGGCGCGGACCGGACCCTCATTGCTCCTGATTGCGAATTGATTGCGATGAAGAAGAACCGCTAAAAACGCAAACACCGCGAGGGCGATGGCGGCCATCGCGATGCGCAGGCCCAACTTGCGCGGTACATCGTGAGCGGCCAACTGAGAATCCGTTCGTTGGCTTTCGTCCGAGAGGGGACACTGGGCAACGGGAAACTGGGGAATATAGCCGCCGACGGGTATTTCGATGCGCATGGGCGAGGCGCTTCCCTCGGCGGCAAAGTGGTCGGCGAGACGGCGCCGCAACTGGCGCGCATAGTTGCGCACGATGTTGTCCACGTCGGTGCGGTAGGACGCAGGCCGGCCGAAGACGGTGACACCGATGCGATGTTCCGTAAGCGATGCCTCGCGGCCTTCGATCGTCTCCCCAACCACATAAAGCAGAAAGCGCGATAGCAGTGGCGAGCGTGCGAAATGGCTGCCCGCCGCTACTGTTTCAGCGAGGCGCCAACGAGGATCGACTTCTCGAGACCCCCGCGGCGAATCGGGAACGAGAGTCTCAATGCAAGCAACGGAGGAGGACTTCACTGGACCCTCGGGAGGGGGGAGGAACTGGCCTGCTCGGCAACTGGTTTCGTCTTTCAAGGTACGTCGCCGACCGTGAATGGGATGTGAATCCGGGGCCTCAAGAGGGTGAACGGGCGCTCGATTCGCCAGAATTTCATCTTGCCTGCATCGCACGGAAGGCACACGAGTTGGAGCGCGCGTACACCCGTGTATACCCGTGCAGCCGGACGCTTCACCCGTACCGGATGCGGAGCGCCTTTCCTACGATGGGGCTGGCTTCCCCCGGTGCACAGAGCGAGGAGGCGAGGCCACTTCAACCACTTCAAAAGGAGCGCTTCATGATTGCTATGAACATCGAATCGCGCATGCGGAATGACTCGCGGGCCTGGTTCCTGGCCCTTCGCAGGACGATTCGCGCGGCTGTGTTGGTGGCAGCCGCAGCGTATCTGGCGTTTGCGACCCAGCCCGCATCGGCCCAGGTCAACACCGGATCACTGAGCGGACAGATTACCGATCCAAGCGGAGCCGCGGTTCAGAATGCAAACCTCACACTGAACAACGCGGCCACCGGCTACAAGCGCACCGTGAACAGCGGCGCCGATGGCAACTACGTCTTCTCCGATCTCCCCATTGGGACATACACGTTGACCGTAGCGGCGCAGGGCTTCGATAAGGAGACCCAGACAGAGACGATCAGCGTGGCCTTCCGCGCGCGATCCGATTTCCACCTCAAGGTCGGCTCGACGGATCAGACGGTGCAGGTGACATCGGAGTCAGCCGGGCTCTCCCGCGACGACGCCTCGATCAGCACAGTCGTCGATACCAACACCATCGCGGAAACGCCGCTCTTTTTGCGCAACTGGGACGACCTGCTGCGCACCGTGCCCGGCGTGCAGATCAATCGCTATACGAATCAGAGCGGCGCCACGTCTGCTGGCCGCACCGGCGACTTTAATGTGAACGGCGTCCACACCCTGCAGAACAACTTCATTCTCGACGGAATCGACAATAATACCTTCTCGGAAAACGTGCAGGAGTTGAGCACGGAGGCAGCCCATCCCTCTGTGGATGTAATCTCCGAGTTCAACGTGATCACGAATCCTTATTCGGCTGAGTACGGCCGGGCGCCCGGCGCCGTGGTTTCAGTGAATACCAAGAGCGGCTCGAACGCCTTCCACGGCACCGTGTATGAGTTTGTGCGCAACCAGTACTTCGACGCCTTCGACTACTTCTCCAAGCAGACTCTGGCGAAGAAGGCAGAAGACAACCAGAACCAGTTGGGCGCCAGCCTGGGCGGCCCCATCGTGCGCAATCACGCCTTCTTCTTCTTCAACTTTGAAGACACGCGGGTGAAGCAGGGAGTTTCGCGCATTTCCACGGTGCCCTTGGACAACGAGCGCATCGGTGATTTCAGCCCCGCGGCGGCAGCAGCGGCCGGAGTCGCGCCGTATCCCACTGTCTATGACCCAACGACCTGCACGGTTCCCTACAACGTGAAGAGCGGTTGCCAGGCATTCAATAACAACCAAATCCCCCAGAACCGTATCGACACTTCCGTCCAGGCGTTGATGAACCTCTTTCCGCAACCGAATTTCAAAAACGGCGGCGCGAATTATCCCGAACTCAACAACTACTCGCGTACCGGCGCGCTGACTGACTTCAACGCCAGTTACGACGCCCGCGTGGACTGGACGCCCACGGTCAACGACACGGTGTTTGGCCGCTTCAACTACTTCAATCGCACACGCGACATTCCCGGATACTTCGGCGGCCTGGCAGACGGTACTTCCACCTCCGCCTGGGGCAACCAGATTCTGAAGGGCGCCAGCCTGGTGCTGGGCTGGACCCGGGTCCTGAATCCGCGCATGGTCAACGACTTCCGTTTCGGATGGGTGCGCGACTACTCGTTTGCCGAGCAGCAGCCGTTCACCCTGTCGCAGACCGCGGGGCAGTTCGTGCCTGGCATTCCGGTCAATCCCGCAACCGGCGGCGGCGTGCCCCTCACCCAATTCACCAATAAGACCTTCCTCGGCTCGCCGGACTTCCTGCCCAAGAGTCAGGTGCCCATGCTGTACCAGTACAACGACGCCCTTTCGTGGACGCTGGGCAATCACAGTCTCAAGTTCGGAGCCACCATGTTCCTGCCCATGCGCAATATCTTCCAGGATGAGCCGGGCACTCGCGGCGACCTTAACTTCACCGGCATCTTCACCGGCGGTCTCTCTTATGCGGACGGACTGCTCGGCGCCACCGAATACACGCAGTTGACCAACGTCTTCTTCGTCGACCAGCGGCTGTGGATGGCGTCGGGATTCGTCGAGGATGACTGGAAGGTCACGCCGAAGCTGACACTCAACCTGGGGTTACGGTATGACTTTGCCTCCCCAGCCACCGAGGGCCGGAATCGCATGGCCAACTTCAACCCCGCCGGCTCGGGCTCGCTGGTATTCGCGTCCGGCGGATCGTTGAGCCAGAAGGCGCTTGTCAATCCAAACACCACCGACTTTGCACCTCGCCTCGGCGTGTCGTACAGCCTGGATAGCCAGACAGTTCTTCGCGGCGGCTACGGGGTCTACTACACTGCGCTGGAGCGGATCGGCAGCGAGGACCAGCTCGCGCTGAATCCACCGTTCCTGATCAACAAGACCCTCGCCAGCAATACGTCGCCGGTCCTCAAGCCGAGTGTCGGATTCCCTTCCAACTTCCTCGATCCCTCCACGATCAATTTCAGCAATCTCACCGCGTTTCATATCCGCGCCGTGAACCCCGACGCCAGCGCTCCCATGGTGCAGCAGTGGAGTGTGGGCGTGCAGCGCCAGATCACCCCGGCATGGATGGCCGAAGTGGATTACGTTGGGACGCATTCCACCAATCTGGACGTGCTGCGCGACTATAACCAGCCGCTGATCGCCGGAGGACAGGTGGTGACCAGCCCGAGCGCCCCGAGCGGCACGGTGCCTTATCCGAACTTCGGGCAGATTGAATACCTGGATCCGGTGGGGTTTGGAAATTACGACGGCCTGCAGGCCAGCCTGACACGCAATCTGCGCGCCGGGCTCAGCGTGCGCGCGGCGTATACCTATTCCCACTCGCTCGACAACACTCCGGAAGAACTCGAAACCAACTCCGGCGACGCTCCAAACGGCCGCAACTACAACGCGTGGTACGGCAATAGCGACTTCGACGTGCGCCACCGCATCTCTGGAACCTACGTGTACGAGCTTCCGTTCGGCCACGGCAAACCCATGCTGCAGTCCGGCCCGGCTGCCTTGGTACTGGGCAACTGGACCACCTCCGGTGTGTACACCTTCTACAGCGGCCATCCGTTTCAGGCGGCATGGTCCAGTGAAAGCAGCCTTCTCGATCCCTACGGCTTTGCAGTGGCTCCGCCAAACCAGGTGGCGCCGGTGCATTACCTGCACAAGCAGACCTGCTGGTTTTACGACGGCGCCAACAGCGCCTGCGGCAGTGCCGCTTCCGGCCTCCCCACGCCGTATGCGGATCCCGGCAAGTACACCATCGGCAACGTGGGCCGCAATACGCTGGTGGGGCCTCAGACACAGCTCTTTGACTTCGCGCTGTACAAGACTTTCCCGTTCACCGAATCCATCAACACGCAGATTCGGTGGGAGGTCTTCAACTTGGCCAACCATGCGGTATTCGGACAGCCGAGCGGCAACGCCAGCAACGGTAGTGTGGCGAGCATCACCTCGCTCTCCGCCGATCCGCGCGTGATGCAGTTCGCACTTCGGTTCAACTTCTAACAGGCGTATCTGCCCTTCATCGGTCCGGAGGCCGGCGTGCCGCTCTCCGGACCTTTTCCCTCCGGTCAAGGAATTCCAGTTGAGGATCTCCGCCTTCATCCTGTTGCTCGTGTTGTTGCCCTGCCCGCTCGCGGCCTGCGCGCAATCGACTTCTCCCGATCTGGTTCTTCAAGGCAAAATCACCGGCGCCCAGAACAAAACATGGCAGCAGGTTCCCTTTGAGGTGCCTGCCGGCGTGCATCGCATCAGCGTCGACTTCAGCTACACCGGGAAAGAAAACAAGACTGCACTCGATCTCGGCATCGCCGATCCAGTCCGCTTCCGCGGTTACAGCGGCGGCAACAAGAGCCACTTCACCATCGGCGAAGCCGACGCAACGCCGTCCTATCTTCCGGGAGCAATCCCGGACGGCACGTGGAAGCTGCTTATCTCCGTGCCCAACATCCGCCCTTCGCAAGCCTCGGAGTACCGCGCAGAGATTCGTCTCAACTCGAAGATGGAAGATGAAGGCTTTGCAGAGGGTCCTTTGGAAACCGGACTCCGTTGGTATCGCGGCGACCTGCACATGCACACCGCGCACAGCGACGGCAGTTGCGCCAGTCAGTCGGGCCGCCGCGTTCCATGCCCAGTGTTTGTCACCGCACAGGCCGCGGCCGCGCACGGCCTCGACTTCATTGCCATCACCGACCACAACGCCACTTCGCAGTACGATGAAATGCGCGAGCTGCAGCCATACTTCGACCGCCTCTTGCTGATTCCGGGCCGTGAGATCACCACCTTCTGGGGACACTTCAACATTTGGGGAACCACCCGCTACATCGACTACCGCGCCACGGCCAAAGGGCCGCGTGATATCGGCGCCATTCTGCGCGACGTGCGTGCCGATGGCGCAATCGCGTCCGTAAATCACGCCCAAGCGCCCGGTGGAGAAATCTGCATGGGATGCCGCTGGGAACCGCCGTCGCCGGTCGACATGTCGCTCTTTACCGGGGTGGAAGTTATCAATGGCGGATCCCATGCGCTCTCCAGTTCAGCCTTCTGGGATAAACAGATTGCCGCTGGACTGCACCTGACCGCGGTCGGCAGCAGCGACAGTCACAATGGCGCCGCGCTGCCCGGCGAGCCCGGCGCCATCGGCTGGCCGACCACAGTAGTGGAAGCCACCGAGCTTTCCGTGCCCGCGATCCTGGATGGGATTCGCCGCGGCCGCGTCTTTGTTGATCTGACTGCCTCGCACGACAAACTGCTCGACATCAACGCGTCGGACATCACTGCTCCGGGAGCCTCCGACGCACACGCCGAGATGGGCGGTAGCATCGAATCACCTTCAGACCACGTGCTCCTCGTCAACATTCACGTGGCAGCCTGCACTACATGCAGCGCGCACGTCTTTCTCGATGGCCATGAGACGCCAACTCTTCCGCCGGCCACTGTAAGCGCCGGTACCGCATCGCTGCCCTTCCGCTGGACGAGCGACGGACGCCGTCACTGGATTCGGGTTGAGGTGCGGAACGGCGCAGGCCATCTCGCGCTGATCTCGAATCCGATTTACATCAACGACAACAAACGTTAGGAAGCCCTCGATGCGACATTCCGCCTCTCTCCTTGTCTTCGCGCTTGGCGCGCTTCTCACATTTCCTGCTCTCGATGCGCAAAAGATCCCAGCGCCTGGGTCGCGCAGCGTAATGGACGCGCACAACTGTTATCCCTACTTTGAGTGGTGGAGCGACCGCATTGATCGCGCCCTCTCCGCCGGCACGCCGCTCGCCATCGAGCAGGACCTTGGGTGGTACACCGATCCGCGCACCGGCAAAAGCTGGTCGGTGGTGACCCACTCCGATCAGCCAACGGGGCATGAACCCACCATGGAGCAGTACTTCTTTGCGCGCGTTCGTCCCATCGTGGAAAAGGCGCTTAAAAGAGGGAATCGCGGCAACTGGCCGCTGATCACCCTCAACCTCGACTTCAAAGACAACAAACCCGAACACATCGCCGCCGTGCTGGCGCTGCTGCGCGAATACCAGGGGTGGATCACGACCGCGGCGAAGGGCGATTCGATCGACACTGTCGAGCCCCTCGACATTAAACCCATTCTCGTCCTCACGGGCGAGTCGGACGCGCAGCAGACCGTGTTCTATGACCAGTTGCACCAGGGTGATCGCGTTCTTGCATTCGGCGCTATTCACACCGCGCGAAAAGATCCCCATGCCGCACCGGATGTCATCGACGACGTGAAAGCGAACAACTACCGTCGCTGGTGGAATAACTCATGGAACGTGGTTGAGCCGGGAGGTCAGCAACACGCCGGCGAATGGACGAACGCAAAAGCAAATCGACTGCGGTCGCTGGTGGCCCGTGCCCACGCCAATGGCTTGTGGATCCGTTTCTATACGCTGGATGGTGCGACAAAGAAACAGCTCAGTTGCAATGGCTGGTTCAGCGGCTACAACTTTGGCTCGCTTGCCGCCGCCCGCCTCCGCTGGCGTGCGGCCCAGCGCGCAGGCGTGGATTACATCGCGTCGGATCAATACGAGTTGCTCGCGCAGGAACTGAGAAAGAGGAGCCAGCAGGGCTCTTCAACTTCTAGATAACGAGCTTCTTGCGCTACAAGGGTATAGCCATGCTGGACGGATTCAGAGTCCACGACCAGCAACGGCGCAGTAAACGATAGCCTGGGCATCCTGTTGGGTATTCCCTGCAGTGCGTTTAAGATTGGGGCCAACCCAATTGCGGTGTTCACTCAGTAGCCGACGGAACTCTTTGAAATGACTTTTCTAGCGAACGCAACTTCTTATCGCGCAGCGGTGCCTTTTATCCTGAATCAGCTGTGGCAATTGCGAAGGACCTTCGGCACAGCAACGAGAGACTCACTGTAGGGAGGCATGGAGCGGTCAGGGTGCTACTCACCCGTGAGATCACAGCTAAATGGGCGCATGCAAATCTGTTGTGATCCTGCGATCTCTTATGGACGGCGGAAGAGCGCATCATCCACAGCGCCTGAGCTGAGCACAATTTCGGAGGTCGGAAGTGTCGGAGCGCCCCTCGGGCCGAGTGCAGCGACCGAGGGAAACTCCCGGGCTCAAACGGATGACAGCGACAGCATCAGCCGCATCAACTACTTTCAGCGCGAGCTATACGATATGGCGCGATAATCGGTGAGGCGTGCCATCTGTACGAGTTTGCGCACCTGGGATCCCAACTTGACGGGAAACGGGCGAAGCGTTCCATTGGTTCCAGATCGGCAGTCGGGTCCGGCACAAGGGCGCGTCGCCGACAACACGCCCGGAACCACTGATCAGGTATTATTCCTCACAATGCTTGACACCATTCTGCGAGGCCGCCGTGTCCCAGTTAGACAAGTGTTATGGGCTCTCGCGCTTCTACTGTTCCCAGTTCATGCGAATGCCGATGCGGGAATACCCATGCTGCCGTTTTCCTACCCGGTCATTCTGCTCTTCATCATCCCAGTCATAGCAATTGAAGCGAGTTATCTCCGCGCAAGGCTCGGAACGGGCTGGCGCATGACATTGAAAGCTACGGCAAAAGCAAACTTGGTAACCATGCTGCTCGGCTATCCTCTCGCTTGGTTGCTATTTCTCGGGGTGGAGCTTGTGCTCTGGATTGGTCTGGCAAGCACCGGAGTTAGTGACCATTTGCAGTGGGCTCCTGGACACACCATTGCGAAGATGGTCATTGTGGCAGCAAGTGCCGCGTGGATGGGACCGGTGCAGGAGCGATGGGCAATCCCTTTCGCGTTTGTTGTCCTGTTGATTCCGTCATTCATCTTTTCTGGATTTGTCGAAGCGAGACTGTTGAATCGTGATGGCTGGCTTCCTTGCGAGCCTCCCCGTTCACGAGCCGTATGGCAAGCTAATATGCTCTCCTATCTTTTTCTTGCGATCAGCGGTTGGCTAGCCCTCTGGGGATTCTTGGGATGGCCGAAACTCTGATGACCGCAGGGCCGGGGCGTATCACCCGTCTTCAGTTGCCGGCGCGTCCGATCCATCGGCATTCTGCGAAGCAGGGAGTGCGTTCAGTCGATCGCGTCTTCCGGACGGGGCGTCTCGCCGCCTTTACGGTTCAGGATGCGCCGGAACGCCTTGCGATCTGCGCGATTCTTCCGCTCCTCAAAGAAACGCTCTCTCTCCATCGCCGCGATCTTCTCTGCTGCGGCGATCACAAGGAACTGGTTCATGCTTGTTCCATCGCGCTCGCTGATCTTTTCGAGGGCCGTTTTCATTGATACCGGCAGCCGCAGGGGAAATGTGGAAACTCGGGTCGTCATTTTTTAATCCTCCTCAGAGCTTCGGCAGGGCGCATGACCTCAATTCCGAAACTCTTGCGCGCTTCGCGCAGGTGACTCTCGCTAAACGTGACGATCGCGTCGGCCTGCCCATTCACCGCCGCCTCCAGAACCAGTTCGTCACCGGGATCGCGGAGTTGTGGACGCCAGCGAAAGAACGCTCTTACCGGCTCCGCAAGGGCGATCAGGCCGTCCACATAGACGGCCGCCTCCGATGCGCTGAGCCCCGACGCCAGCCGATGCTCAGCCAATGTGCATATGGCTTCGTACTCCAAGGAAAGTGCGACGGTTAGCAACATGACTGCTCTGCCGCCATCAATTCGGCGTAACAACTCGGCAGAAGCGCTGCGGGGGCTACGCATCGCGGCGACCACGACATCGGTGTCGAGCACAATCCTCACATAGAAAATGATATCACATCGTATGCGATATCACACAATATGAGGCCGTAGTCATGCGGAGTGGTTGACCGCAAAACGGGCGTTGCCCCTGCCGCGAGTGCCGCATTGCTCAAAATCCAGCACGGGC
>VFSW01005287.1_pt1 | contig 19130 bp, 10 predicted proteins | sample 5358111 | NCBI WGS metagenome assembly VFSW01 (sample SAMN11554181, study PRJNA540505) | mine drainage metagenome | isolation source: sediment from site ElyBrook_90M | place: USA: Ely Copper Mine, Vershire, VT | collected 2017 | reverse complement strand
GCCTGGGCCGATTACTTCCGAAAACCCCCCCCACCGCGCCGGCTTGATCGCCGTAACAAGTAGGGGGCCCGGGGGGGGCGGGCCAGATAGGGTCAGTGCGCGTTCCTGAGATTGGCAGCAAGCCCATTATGCCGTGGCTCAATGCAAGGGGCAACGTCCAGGCTCCGGATGCAATGCGGGTGCAAATTCCGGAGGTTGGCGGGGCGAATACCCACGGGCGCCTTCATCGGAGCCCTGGGACGCGCGCGAAAGGAAACTGGTGGACCTCCAATAAAGCGCAGCTATCCTCTGCCGCGCCTCCAGCCAGAGCCTAGGGATGGTGTGCGTTTTCGGGGCGGCCTTGCGTGTAAATATCGCGCTGCGCGGAATAGGCATGTTCCTTCCCGCATTTAGTGCAGATGAACACATTTTGCCGCAACCCCATGAAGGCATTGGTGGCATCAACACGTCTGAACGTCAAAACGCCCCCGCAACGGTCACATTGCGAAGAGGGCGGTGGCTCGATGGTTGTACGCATGGGACGACCTCAAAAAAGGGGTTGATGTGCGGACAATCGCTTGGCGGGCCGCAATCTGATTCCCAACGCGCCGCGGGACGGGAAGTTCCCGATAACCCCTGGCCGTCGCGCGCGGCTGGACGCCGCTCACCCGATAACGACCCTGATGTGGTGCGCACTACCGTCATCGGCAAGCCTGATCCTGAGGGGGCCAGGCGGAATTTCGGCACCGTCGAGGCTGGCAAAGCTGATGCCACGGGACTTGGCGTGCGGGTTTTCAACCACGATCCCATAGCGTGCCGCCCCCAGTTTCAGCATGATGCTGAAACCCGGCCAGGTGCTGGGAATGCAGGGGTTCAGGTGCAGCTCACCTGCCAGCAGGCGGAGCCCGAGAATGTTCTCGATCCCGGCGCGTTGCATCCAGCCTGCCGAGCCGGTGTACCACGTCCAGCCACCGCGACCGATATGGGGTGCGCAAGCATAGACATCGGCAGCAACGACATAGGGCTCCACACGATAGCGTGCGATTTGTGCCGCGTTTTGGCTGTGGTTGACGGGGTTCAGCATGTTGAACAGCGCCGCTGCCTTGTCGCCTTCGCCCTGCATGGCATAGGCAATGACCGACCACAGCGCCCCATGGGTATATTGACCGCCATTCTCGCGAATGCCGGGCGGGTAACCCTTGATATAGCCTGGGTCCAGATCCGTCTTGTCAAACGGCGGCGCGAACAGCAGAGCCAGCCCCTCATCCGGCTTGATCAACGCATGTTCAACCGAGGCCATGGCTTTATGCGCATGGCCCGGGTCGCCCGCGCCCGAAATCACTGCCCATGATTGGGCAATCTGGTCAATCTTGCATTCTTCGCTCGAAGCTGAGCCAAGCGGCATGCCATCGTCGTAATAGCCACGCCGATACCAGGCTCCATCCCACCCATCGGCCTCAAGGGCCCTGCGCAGCAGCAGCACATGCTCACGCCACGCCAGGGCACGGGCCTTGTCGCCGCGCGGCTCCGCCACATCCGCAAAGCTGGACAAGGTAGCGCAATGCAGCCATGCCAGCCAGACACTCTCGCCCTGGCCTTTTTCACCAACGCGATTCATGCCGTCATTCCAGTCCCCCGAACCGATCAGCGGCAGGCCATGCTGACCAAGCGCCAGACTCTTGTCGAGCGCCAGCGCGCAATGCTCGTAGAGGCTGGCATGATGATCGGATACCCGTGGCTGAAACATGCTTTCGGTTTCGCCATCCCGCAACCATTGACCTTCAAGGTAGGGGATGTTTTCGTCGAGGATGCCGACATCGCCGCTGACCTCGATATAATTCAGGGTGGCATAGGCCAGCCACGCTTTGTCATCGGTGATGCGTGTGCGCACGCCTTGCCCCGTGCTAGGCAACCACCAATGCTGCACGTCGCCCTCGATGAACTGGCGTGCCGCCGCCCGCAGCAGGTGGGCGCGGGTCAGATCCGGGCGCAGGGCAGCCAGAGCCATGCCATCCTGCAACTGATCACGAAAGCCGAAGGCCCCGCTGGCTTGATAAAAGGCCGACCGTGCCCAGACCCGGCAGGCCAGAGTCTGATACAGCAACCAGCCATTGAGCATGATGTCCATGGCGCGGTCAGGTGTCCTGACCTGCACGGTCTCCAGAATCTGGCTCCATTGCGCCCTGACTTCGCTCAACGCATGATCAAGATTGCGCGTCCGGTAGCGCAGGATAAGGGCACGCGCGCCCTCGATGTCGGCCGCCTGGCCAAGGACAATGGTGATTTCGCGCGCTTCCCCTGGCTGAAGGGTGACAAATGCCTTCAGCACGCCACAGGGATCGAGACCGCCACCGGTCTTGCCGGAGAGTCGCGCTCGACCCCGCAACGCCAAAGGCTGCGCCAGAGTGCCATTGCGGCCAATAAAGGCGCAACGGTCGCCCGTCCATTCGCTTTGCGCACCGCCAAGGTCAAGGAACGCGACGCGTCCTCCAAAGCCCGCAGTCCATTCGTTGCTGGCCAGGATAGCCTGCGTCGACTCATCAAGGCTCGTTGTCACATAGGCCGAGGCAGCGCTGCGTGACGGCCCGAGTACAAAGGCGGCATAGGCGCTGACCGACAGGCGACGTGGCCGCGAGGACAGGTTTCGCAAGGTCAGTCGCGAGATTTTGACCGGATCATCGACGGGCACAAATTGCACGAGATCAACGCGAACCTCCCGCGAGTCATGGGTAAAGCGGCTGTAGCCATGGCCATGGGTGGCCACATAAGTGGCGCTGGCATCACGGCATGGCTGCGCTGTCGCACTCCAGACTTCCCAGGTATCTTCATCGCGCAGATAGATCACTTCGCCGGGCACGTCGCTCACTGGATCGTTTGACCATGGCGTCAACTGGTTTTCGCGGCTGTTGAGCGACCATGTGTAACCCGCGCCCTCCGCCGAGACCTGGAAGCCGAATTGGGGATTGGCGATGACATTTATCCACGGCGCGGGGGTTGACTGGTTTGGGCCAAGCGTCACCACATAGTCCCGCCCTTCATTGGCAAAACCCCCCAGTCCGTTGAAAAATTCGAGGCGCGGGCCTTCCGGTGGGGCAGTTGGCGTTCGGCGCAAGGCACTCACCGCCGCGATGCGGGGCTGAAGCGGCTGTGCCTGTTCGGCACGATCAAGCTGATCCCGCAGGCTGCCACGCTGCCCGACGATAACACCGCGCGCGACGGATAAAAGCAATGCCCTCGTCGAGGCAGCCATAAGATCAGCCCGCACAACGAAGACACCGCCTGTCGCGGTTTCAGCACTGACCTTCTGACGCGCATTGCTTGTGCGCACGATGGTCTCGATGGCGATTTGCAGATCCTGGACATAGGAGGCGTCGCGCTCATTGACGATGACCAGATCAACGCTGAAATGTTTCATCCGCCAATATTCCTGGGCCATCAGCAATTGTCGCGCGAGGCCGAGATGCTCGGCATCGCTGATGCGCAACACCAGCAGCGGCAGATCGCCCGAAATGCTCAGTCCCCACAGGCCCGATTGCGCCCCGGCCCCACGCACGATGGCCTCCGAAGTGGAACGCAAGGCCGGGCCAGCATAAAGCAGGTGGCCGGCAAGGCGTTGAAACAAGGCCGCCTCGGCGGCATCAATGCCAATGTGATAGAGTTGTACCTGGGCCTGACTCCAGGATAGCGTTGCGGCGCGCAAGAACGCGGTTCGGTCGCGATGCTTGTCGATGCAGTCCAGCAAGGTTGCCCGTGTTGGCATCACCATGGTCCAGAAGGCTATGCGTCTTGTGGCACCGGGCGCGATACGGATGGATTTGCGAAGTGCGAAAATGGGATCAAGCACCGTGCCGGTCGTGTGGGAGAGCTTGGCCCCGCCCGACATGGCGGCGGCATCATGAATGGTGCGGCCACGTCCGATAAAGCGCGCGCGGTCAGTTTCGATCTCCACGGCACCGAGGGTTTCGCCGTCGACAACGGCAAGATGCGCTGCCCAGATTTCGCTTTCCGTCGGCGTTCGTCGGCGACGTGTGGCCACAATCGCTTCGCACTCGGGCACGAATTCGGTTTCCACAAACATTTTGGAAAATGCCGGATGGGCGCGGTCGGCGGCTGGTGTGGTCAACACCAGTTCAGCGTAGGAGGTCAGTTCGATGTCGCGCGACCGCGTGCCGTAATTGACCAGACTGATTTGCCGAACCTCTGAATTGTCTTCGATCGAAACCAAAACCTCCATCATGGTCGTCAGGGTGCCATCGCGGCGGGTGAAAATCGCCCGGTCTTCATTGAAAACGACCTCATGATCATCCGGCTCCTTGTGACAAGGCTGCGAACTCGCTGACCATACTTCGCCGTTTTGGCGGTCGCGTATGAAAATATAGGAGCCCCAATCGTCGCAGGTCGCGTCTTCGCGCCAGCGCGAAATCGCCATGTCGCGAAACCGGCTATAGCCAGACCCGGCGCTGGTAAGCATCAGGCTATACTGGCTGTTGGAGAGCAAATGCGTGGCGGGCACCGCCTCAATGGTGCTTGTGAAGCGCCGTCCGCCGGGCGCACCGGAATTGCGGATGCGAGCCAGCGATTTGGTGCCAGCTTCCCATCGCCGTGTCATGGCGACGTCACGGGGCGGGCGTTCCTGGAGGAGGAGTTCGGTGGCCTGCACCATTGGCTCGGCGTGAAAGCGCGCCCGCATTTGCGAACCCAGCAAGGCATTGGCAATGGCGACGATCGTCATCCCCTGGTGGTGCGCCATAAAAGCCCTGACGATGGCAACGGTCTGGCCTTCGGGCAGCCGGACGGGCGTAAAATCAAGACTTTCATAATAGCCATAAGCGCCGAGACCGCCGAGCCTGGCCAGGTGCCGCAGATTGCGTGCGGCAGCCTGCGGCTCCACCATCGCGGCCAGCGCCGTCGCATAGGGCGCAATGACCATATTGGCATCCAGGCCGCGCTTCAGGCCAAGGCCCGGGACGCCAAAGTTGGAATATTGGTAGGTCATCTCGAAATCACGGACATTGTAGGCCGATTCCGAAATCCCCCAGGGAATCCCCAGCGCGGCGGTATAGGCGATCTGACGGCGCACGATCAGACGGCTGGTCTGTTCAATGAGGCTGCCCGTCGGGGCGCGCATGATCAAGGACGGCATCAGGTATTCAAACATGGATCCCGACCACGAGACCAACGCGGCACGCCGGGCAATCAGCACCACATTGCGGCCAAGACGGAACCAGTGCTGGGCCAGAACATCGCCCTTGGCTATGGCCATGAAGCTCGCCAGCCGGGCCTCGGAGGCGAGCAGATCATAGCAACTCACATCCAGTGCATCCTCATGGACGAGGTAGCCAATCGACAAAAGCTTGCGTCTTGGGTCAAGCAGAAAGGCAAAATCCATTGCCATGGCCAGCCCGCGCGCCTGCGCCTCAATGGCAAGCAGACGCTGGACGTCAGCCAGGGCCAGCCGTTCCTGCCTTTGACCGTCACGCAGGTGGCTCTGAATCGTTCTGTTGATGGCCGCCACCCAATACGACAGGCTCTCCCTGCCGGAGGCAGTGGCATTATCGGGAATGGCTTGCAGGAGCGTTGCGACCTTCTCGCCGGCACGGATGATATCAGGGGCCAGATTTGTGTCCGCCGAGGCGTCGCCAAGGGATTTCAGTTGCGAAAGGCCGCGCAGAAATTCGCTGATTTCGGGCGTATGGGGCACCACCGCAAAAACCTTATGCGCCTCAAGCGAGGCCAGGGCCAGCGCGTCGGCGAGGCCCGAAGGCATGGGAGCCGGTTTGGCGTCCGCCCTCAGCCACTCCTCGCAGGTGCGGGCCAGCGTGATCAGATGTCCGGCAAGATTGCCGCTATCGACCGACGATACATATTCCGGTGCGAGCGGAAGCAGGGATCGCGTATCGTACCAGTTGAGGAAATGGCCGCGCACCTGCTCCATTTTCATCATGGTCGCAAGTGTTGCCTCCAGCCTTTCAATGGCCTCAGCTGTGCCAATCCAGCCAAAATCGCGCGCACTGACGATGGAGAGAAGGTAGAGGCCGAGATTGGTAGGCGAGGTTCGATGCGCCACCACCGTTACCGGGTCTTCCTGAAAATTGTCGGGCGGCAGCATATTGTCGTCCGCCGTCACGAAAGTCTCAAAGAATCGCCACGTCCGGCGCGCGGTCAGGCGGAGCTCCAGCTCGTCAGCGGCATTGAGCGGCACTTCGCCGACAATTACCGGCGAAATGCGCGCCCAGCGCGCTATGCCGGGGATGAAGGCCCACAGCACCGCGAAGGGTCGCCCGGCCTCTGCCGGTGGCAGGCTGGCCCAGAGCGCGATGAAGGGTGAGGCCAGCCAGAGCAAAGCAAAGGGCGCGGCGAGCAGCGCATTGCTGGGGTGTTCAAGCGCGATGGTGGTGGCAAAAAGGCCTAAAATCACCGCACCTGCCATGCGCTTGGCAAATCCAGGGACTGTCAGCTTTTCACTGGCGGCGGTCTGGGCATGTGACACCCATTCCAGCATATATCGCCGGGAGAAAAACAGGCGATAAACGGTGCGCACGATGGCATCAGCCATCATCCAGGCCTGATCACCCAGAAATATCACCAGAAACAGGCTTCGGGTCAGGGCAAAACTGAGGTCAGTGCCGATCGAGCGCAGATGCGCTGTAATCGACACACCCGGATTGGTCGGCAAAATGGAACACACGATGGGAATGAGCGTTGGTGTCATGATGGTCGCAAGGGTGAGCAGCGTCCAGATCAGGCCAGCGTGAAACGGCAGCAACCAGCCGCAGAGCAAAGCCAGCACCGCGAAGGGTGCCGTCAGCGTGCGGCGCAGATTGTCCAGCATCTTCCAGCGCCCGGTCGCGGGAAGGGGTTGGCGCGACAAGATCCATGGCAGCAACTGCCAATCGCCCCGCGCCCAGCGATGCTGACGCAGTGCCGCAATATCGTAGCGGGTGGGATAGTCCTCGATCACCTCGACGTCGGAAACGAGACCTGCACGGGCAAAAATGCCCTCAAACAGATCATGGCTGAGCATGGTCGCTTCCGGCACACGATCCTTGAGTGACGCTTCAAAGGCAGCGACATCATAGATGCCTTTGCCGGCAAACGAGCCCTCATCGAACAAATCCTGATAGACGTCCGAAACCGCAGCCGCATAGGGGTCTATGCCATTCTGGTTGGAGAAAATGCGTTGATAAAGCGAGCCCTCCTCGCCTACGGGCATGGACAGTGTGACACGCGGCTGCAGCACGCCGTAACCCTCGGTAACGCGGCCTAATTTCGCGTCAAAATGCGCCCTGTTGAGCGGGTGGGCCATTTTGCCGATCAGCTTGCGCACGCTGTCGCGCGGCAGGCGCGTGTCAGCATCGAGGGTGATGACATAGCGCACGCCTGCGGGCACATCCGCGCTGTTGAAAAAGGGGCTGGTGACTGCTCCGCTTGTGCCAGAAGCACCCAGCAACAAGTTGAGTTGCTGCAATTTGCCCCGTTTGCGTTCCCAGCCGATCCAGCATTTTTCGCTGGCACTCCATTGGCGCTCGCGATGCAACAGCAGAAAGCGTGGCCCGGCGCTCAAGGGTGGATAGCGCTCGTTGAGCATTGCAATCCCGGCAAGGGCCGCCTCAAGCAATGGCGCATCGCCTGGCAGGCTCTGCTGGTCGGCATCAATCCAATCGGACAGAAGCGCAAAATAGACCTCGCCAGCGGGGCTGACCAGATGATGGACTTCGAGCGTTTCAATCAGCGCAGCTACGCCATCCAGTGAACCCAGCATGCACGGGACGACGATCAAGGTGCGCAAGGCCTCGGGAATGGGTTCCTTGAGTTCGAGAGCCGGCAAGGGCAAAGGCCGGATGGCTTTCATGACCAGGCAATTGACCAGGGCCACGGCCGATTCACTGATCGGGACAAGACTGAGCAGGGCAAGAAGAACCACCCATCCCAGCCCAAAATGCCCGAAGACGGCCACCACACCCAGCAGGAATCCGGTGATGCAGAGGGCAATGGCAGCACCATAGCCACCGATCCCCGCCGCGCGCAGCCATCGCTTCAGGCGAAGGGACAATGTGGGGCGAAATTCAAGTACGGCTTCGAAAGCCAGCCGTCCGCCGCCCACAAGCCAATAGCCCGCGCCGCGGCTATTGGCGGCGTTGGGCGTGTGCGCGGGCAGGAGGGCACGGCGGGCAATTTCCTCCTCACTGTGGCGCGAGCCGCGTGCCAGCTCCTCGATTGCGCTGCGGTAAAGATTGCGCGTGACAAAATCCATGGTCAGAAAGGCCGGTTCGGTGGCCAGCACCCTCTGAACAAGGCTCATGCTTTCAAACAGATCCGCCCAATCGACATTGGAGATCATGCGAAGGCTGTTGACGATATTGCTGACGGTGACGGTGGCAGCGCTTTGGCGCATGTGCTCGTCGCTCACCACTTTTTCCGTCGAACTGTCGCGGATAGCAAGGCGGCCCTCAAGCCAGGCCAACGCTGGGATGATCCGCTCGTCCTGATCGTGCAGCCGCTGCAGCAGTTGAACCGCGAACGCATCGGAGACAGGGGCTTGTCCAAAATCCGCCAGCAGCGTGGCAATATCGTCTGGCCGCGAGGGTTTGGCTGCAAGCATGTTCTGCGCCAGATCATTGGCACGAGCTCGATCAACGCGGCTTGCCACCATCAAATCGGCCAGGCGTCGCAGATTTTCGATCAGGACGATCCGCAAGGTGATGGACAAGGCCCACAATTCGCCAATCGTCAGCGGTTGCACCTCCTGATAGGCGAGGATGAAGCGGCGCAGCATATTGGAATCATAGCGGCTGTCGGTATGGGCGACAAAGGCCCAGGCGATGCCCAAAATCCGCGGATAGCCGGCAAACGGCCCCGCCGCGAGTTTGGGCAATTGCCGGTAATAGCCCGGCGGCAAATCGGACCGCACTTCACGAAACTGCTGCTCGACAAGGTGGTAATTATCGATCAGCCATTCAGCAGCCGGGGTTATGGCCTGGCTGTCATCGACGGCTCGCGTCATCGCCTGATAGGCGGCCAGCAGCGCCGCGCCGTTGTCGGCCAGACGCAAGGCAAGTGCTGGGCGCCGCTTCGGCCGCGCCACGACAGGTTGCGACAAGGCAAGGCTGCGCGCATGGGCTTCCAGCCGCTCGATGCCAAATAATTCTGCCCGGATGGCCTGGGTATTGATCCAGGGCGGGGTGGGTTGGTGCGTCTTGAAAAGACCCGGAATGATGTTCTGCATGTCAGCCTTCAACTCTTGCGCCAGTTGGTTGCGGGGGGCCTGCCGCGCGTTGGACAACTGCGCGAGGAACCAAAAAGTTGCAGGCCACAAACAAAGTTTTCGGAAACCAGGAACCCCGCTCGACCCATAGCGTTGCAAAGTCCGTGAGGATTGCAAGGCGCCTTTTTCACAATATTTGAATCACAACTGTAGTTTATGAAAACAATATTTTTTTCAATGCGTCGGCCGCAATTCCGGAACATTATGAAAAATACAGCGTTGTGTTTGTTTCAACAGAGGACATACATATCATGTCAATCGGAACAATCTTGATCATCATCCTGATCCTGATGGCAATTGGCGCATTCCCTGGCTGGAGTTACAGCGCTTCTTGGGGGCATTGGCCATCAGGTGGCTTGGGCATCTTGCTGCTTATAGTGATTATTCTGGTGTTGTTTGGCAGGCTTTAGCCTGCCAAACCGGCTCAGGCGCTGCGGCGCAGCGGTCTCTGGTTGAAAAACAGCGCCTGACTGACCACCGCTTTGATCATCTCGGCTCGGAACGGTTTGGTGATCAAAAAAGTCGGTTCAGGTCGCTCGCCCGTGAGCAGGCGTTCGGGATAAGCGGTGATGAAAATCACCGGCACTGCAAAAGTTTGCAGAATTTGATTGACCGCCTCCAGGCCGGAACTGCCATCGGCAAGCTGGACATCCGCCAATATCAACCCCGGCGGCTGTCGCTTGGCGGCTGCCAGCGCCTCGGCGTGGGTTCTCGCAATTTCGGTGACGCGATGTCCCAGACTTTCCACCAGGGCCTCAATGTCCATGGCAATGATCGGCTCGTCCTCGATAATCAGGACATCGGTGACCATTTGGTTGGCGAGTTCCTGGCTTGCATCAGCCAGCAGGGCTTCCGCCTGAGCGAGTGGGCACGCAAAAATGAGGGCAATCTGGTGGGGATCATAGCCTTCGGTGGCGCTGAGCAAAAACGCGGCGCGCGCGTGGGGTGTGAGAGTTTCGAGCCGTTCATGTCCCACGGCCGCCGCAGCGGATTCAGGGGAGGAAGACGCCTCAACATTCACGGAAACTGAGCCCCAGACCTGCAAAAACACCTTGTAGAGGGCCAGGCGTGGGTCCAGGTCGCGCTCATAGGCCTGCGGTTCCGCCAAAATGGCTTCGAGGGTCGCCACTGCATAGGCATCGCCCGCAGTCTGGCTGCCGCTCAGGGCCCGTGAGAAACGGCGCAGATAGGGAAGGTGCGGGGATATGGCTTGAGAAAGGGTCATCCTGGCCTCATTCAACGGGTTGTGCCGGTCGCAATGCGGTGACAGGCGGTCGCGGTATGCTCCCGGACAACGCGCCTGGCCCGCGAAGGTTCCTCGGATTTCGACAAAATGGTTTGAGTCCTTTGGAACAATCCGCCATGAGAGGCGTTGGGCCTGACGAAAGCATTGATCCAAGAGGCATCCTGGAGCGCCGCTTTGGAGAAGCTGTCCAGGGGGCACTGGTTCAGTTCCGCAGAATTTAGGCCAGACAAATTTATGCAGTCGGAGAGCGAGACGTGCCGGACAAGAACAGGACAAAACAAGGCAAGGCCAAAATGAACGTTTCAGCATCCTCAGAGCTTGGTTCCAGCGCAGGCCCGCGTTCAACATCCAGACGCGGCCAGCCGCTCAGCGCCGAGATTCAGGCGCGTATTGGCAGCAAGCTCATTGAAGTCTATGATGAGGTTTTGTCGCAGCCTGTGCCAGATCGCTTTTTGCAGTTGCTCGACGCGCTCGACGAAAAAGTGAAGCCGCAGCCGGGTTCGGAAAATAAAAATCACAAAAATCCTTGACCCGGCGTAATGCCATTGCTTTGCGATAGGCCTATACAGGCAGGCGAGTGGAGACATTCTTTGAGCAATGCTGCCAACGTAATGAAAGACGACCTTATCGCTGCCATACCGGCCTTGCGTGCTTTTGCATTGTCGTTGTCGGGCAAGCCGGATCGAGCCGATGATCTGGTTCAGGAAACCCTGGTGAAGGCCTGGGCAAACATGGGCTCTTTTTTGCCAGGAACCAATTTGCGCGCCTGGCTGTTTACAATTCAGCGCAACATTTTCTACTCGCAATATCGCAAACGCCGCCGCGAGGTCGAAGACGCCGACGGCCAGCGGGCCGCCATGCTGTCGACGGCTGCCGCCCAGCCGGGCCACATGGATTTTCAGGACTTTCGCAAGGCGCTGGCCAGACTGCCGGTCGATCAGCGCGAAGCGCTGATGCTCATCGGTGCCTCCGGCCTTTCCTATGAAGAGGCGGCGGAAATTTGCGATTGCGCGATCGGCACCATCAAAAGTCGCGTCAACCGTGCCAGAACGAGGCTCGCCGAGCTGCTTGGCGACGACGCTTCGGCCGAGCTTCACCAAAAGCGGCGCGGCGTCCCTGGGCTGGATTCGACATTGTCCGCGGCGCAGGAGGATGAGGGAACCGGGCGCCGAGGATTGCTCATGTGAGGGCTCCGCCCCTTCAGGACATGCTTGCTGTTGCGTCGACCTTGTGGGTGGGGTCGCCTGGCGCGAAGATCAGCGCAGCCCCCTCTGCAAGGGCCCACCGACAGGAAAGTGACCATGCCGCGCAGTCGCGATCAAAAGAACAAGAAAGACCGGGGCAAAGCTGCGCCAGACCCTGTTGGTGTCGAGTTCATCGACACCATGTCGAAGGATGACCGGGCTGCTTCGTATCAGTACTGGCTTGGGGGAGCCGTGCTCATCACTGCCTATTCGGGGCTGTTATGGCAGGTTGTTACGGCTCATGCCATTCATGCAGGCATACTGGTCGCAGCCCTTGCCCTCACCGCGCTGGCAATTTTGCAGGTACGCGCCAACGGACAGGTGCGCGAACTTTCCCTCCAGCGGCATCGGGCGCGCCTGGCGCTTTCCGATTGCAACGCCCGCCTGCGTCTTGCCCATATCGCCAGCGATATTGCCATCGTCGATTGGGACATTGCCGATGACCACGCCGTCTGGAGCCTCAACTTCGTTGATGTCTTTGGTATTTCCGACGGCACGCCACCCACCAAGACGCCCTATGCGCTGTTCATAGACCTGGTTCATCCGGACGATCGCTCGCGCATTGATGCCATGCACAGCCGGATCCTGAAAACCGGGGGCACGTTCAGCGAGGAATTCCGAACCCGGACAACGATGGGCACCATCCGCTGGATTGCCATACACGGCGAAGTCTTTTGCGATGAGCACGGCAAGCCGCAACGCTTTATCGGGTCAAATTTCGACATCACAGAGCGCAGGTTGAATGAAGACCGGGTAAAACAAAGTCTGGCCATGATCGAGATTGCCAATGATGCCGGGGAAATCGGCATCTGGAACATTGATGTCTGGGGTAACGGCGGCACCTGGGATGAACGTTCGCGCAGCATCCTTGGCATCAACGGTGCGAGCGAGCGCATCAATTTTACTCTGTTCAAACATGCCATCCACCCTGATGATCGCGCCCGGGCGCGCTCCGTCATCGCGCTGGCGCTGCAAAGAGGCGAGAAATTTCTGCTCGAAACCCGCATTATGCGGCCTGACCGCATGATCAGATGGATTCGCATTCGTGGCCTGGTCGAGATCGATCCCGTTTCAAACCGCGCCGTGAAAATGACCGGTATTGTGTTTGACATCACCGACAGGCGGCAACATGAGGCGCATCTGCGGTTTTTGATGCGCGAACTCACCCATCGCTCGAAAAATCTGCTGGCGGTCATTCAAGCCATGGCGCGCCAGACCAGCGACAATTCGACGTCGCTGGACGAATTCCAGATAAGGTTTGCGGCACGATTGCAAGGACTGGCTGCCTCGCATGATCTTCTGGTCAATGAGGATTGGCTGGGGGCCTATATGGCCGACATCGTGCGCTCGCAGGTTGGGCACTTTTCCGAATGGACCGGCGACAGGATCAGGCTATCAGGCCAGAACCTGTTGATTGGCCCGGAGGCCGCCCAAAACATCGGCCTTGCTTTGCACGAGCTTTCCACCAATGCCGCCAAATATGGCGCGCTGGCCAATACCAAGGGTGTCGTTGACATTTCATGGACGGTCAAGGGCACTTCGCCCGCCGACAACCGTTTGGTGCTCGTCTGGCGCGAAAGCGGCGGGCCTCCGGTCAGCCCGCCGCAGCGGCGCGGGTTTGGCACGATTGTCACCGAACGCATCGTTGCCAGGGCTCTGGATGGCAATGTCACCATGCGGTTCGATCCCGACGGTGTAACCTGGACATTGGACATTCCGGCAAGCTACATCCTGCCTGGCGTGCGCGGGCAACAGCCCTCTTCCGTGCAATAGGCCAATCGTTGATAGGTCGACCTAAAATACAATGACACAATAGAAATTTTGTATAATAAGCGCTGCGAATATGGAACTTTGAACAGACCTTGACGTTGGAAACATGGCATCTCAAATTACCAAGGAGCCTGTTATGATTCATTACATGTCAAAGATCCTGATCGTCGGTCTAAGCGCGCTGACACTGGCGGCCTGTTCCACAACTGGCGATCGCATTGGCGGAGCCGGAGTCGGTGCTGTTGCGGGTTCGGTGGCTGGCCCCGTCGGTGCTGGCGTCGGCGGCGTTGTCGGGGCCATTGTTGGCCCCACGGTTGTTCGCCACACCATGTATGGCCATCCATATTACCACGGTCATCGCCGTTATTACCACCATCATTACATTCATCACCATTATATTCATCATCACTACGTCCATCACCATCATATTCAGTCGGGTAGCTGAAGGAAGCCATCGATGGCATGGGACGGCGACTGCCGTCTCATGCCAGGTCACCGCGTGGCTTGGTTCAAATAGGGAAGCCCGCCTGGCCAACCCGCGGCCTGGGGTTGCCTTACAGCCTGAGCTTCCCTCCCGAGCGGGATGCGCATCTGGGCCCACCAAATTCCTGGCTCTTGCCGCCTTTCCCGCAGGGGCCACCGTTCTTCAACGCTTGGCTCCCGTTCCAGTTCGATGGCTCTTCCTGATCGCTCGTTTGGGCCGTTGGGGCCGGACCAGGATGCGCGAGCGGCACCACCTTCTCGAACGGGAATACCCGCAAGCCTGAAATCTGGCGGAAAGTCGCTTTGCAATCGACGAGCCGCACCGCGTAACGCGCCAGGTGCACCACCACGTTGGCGGCACGAAACGATCCGGCCAGCGCCAGCGTGACCCCGGCCAACCCCCACCGCCAACATGGCAGCTAAAGGCGGAGCCGACGGATCAGGTCGCGCATGGCGGCCCTGCCCCTAATCCCCTTGTGAAACATCATCTGAACAGACATGGAAGCGGAGCCGTCACCTTGATGGTTCTCACGTTGGGGTGCGGCCCCTCGGAGGTCATTCCCTATTGCGGCCTCGGCGGCGTCAGGTTTTATCAAGCCGGGCAACCTTGAGCCGTTTGCCGAATATAAGAAGCCTAACTGAACAATCAAACTTTACAGGCTGTCTGTCGATATGATAGGTGTTCCTCATGAATACCGCGGCTTCGAACAACCACCCAGCGTCACGCGCCCCAGACCTGGCGCGTGATATCCGGGCTTTGATCGGCAAGCTAAAGCGTCGGCTGCGCGAGCGGGCGCATGTTGGCGACCTGACACCTTCGCAGGTTTCGGTGCTGCTGCGCCTGGAGAAGGACGGCCCTGCCACAGCTTCGAGCCTGGCCAGAGCGGAAGGAATGCGTCCCCAATCAATGGGCGCTATCATTGCAGCCCTGGAGGGCGCGGGCCTGGTATGTGGCGGGACGGATCCCAATGACGGACGAAGGGCCCCACTGTCGCTCACCGATACCTGTCGAAAATGGGCCGAGGACGGACGCGCGACGCGCCAGGACTGGTTGACCCGCGCGCTCCGCACGCACCTGTCGCCGGAAGAACAAGACAAGCTCGCCGAAGCCGTCGCGCTCCTCAAGCGGATCGTCGACGAATGACAGACGTTCCTGAAACTCACGCCCGATAAAGACCGTCCCAAATTACGAGAGGAAAATCCATGGCGCTTACCAAGCTGGATCCGAATACCGCCTTGATCATCGTCGACCTGCAGAAGGGCATCGTCAGCCTCCCCGTTATCCACCCGATTGGCGACATCATCGAGCGGTCTCGGGCGCTGGCCGACGCCTTCCGCGAGCGCGAATTGCCGGTGGTGCTGGTCAACGTCACCGGCGGCGCGCCAGGCCGGACGGAACAGCCTCGTCAAACGGGCTCCCGTCCGGAAGGGTGGGCCGAACTCGCCCCCGAATTGAATCAACAACCGACTGACATCACGGTGACGAAGCGCACCTGGGGCGCCTTTGCCAGCACGGATCTCGAAGTTCTGTTGAAAGCGCGGGACGTCACCCAGGTGGTGATCGTGGGCGTTGCGACGGGAACCGGCGTCGAGGCGACAGCGCGCCAGGCCTATGAGGCTGGATTCAATGTCACTTTGGCCATCGACGCCATGACCGACATGCGCCCCGAAGCTCATGACTACAGCATCAGGAACGTCTTCCCCCGGCTCGGCGAGACTGGCACGACGCAGCAGATTATCGGCCTCCTCCCCGCAAGGCGCGCGTAAGATGTCCTGGCTCCTTCTCCTTTCCTATTTTCTTGGCGGCGCGTTCCTCGCGAACGCGGTCCCCCATTTCGTTAGCGGCATGATGGGCCGGCCGTTCCAGAGTCCGTTCGCCAAGCCGCCCGGACACGGGCTTTCCTCCTCGAGCGTCAACGTGCTTTGGGGCTTTTTCAACATTGTCGTCGGCTATGTCCTCGTCTTTCGCGTCGGCGAGTTTGACCTGAAGAACACCGGTGACGTCATTGCATGCGGCGCTGGCGTGCTCCTGATCGCGCTGTTTTCTGCCCGGCACTTTGGCCACCACCACGGCGGCAACCAGCCGGGGTCTCCATGAGGGCACCTTTTGCGGGCGTTTTTCGGTCGCTGCGAGGTTTTGACTATCAAGTCCGGGTCATCGGTGCCTTCGTCTCCAATGTCGGCACCTGGATGCAGCGGACGGCCCGGAGCGGATGGCGGCGAAAGCCGTGATCGTTGCGCAGACCGAGCGATTACACTGGCGTCGGAGTGCATCTCGCGTATTAATGCTGGGCCGACGGGGTAGCAAAATCCTGGGTGATTTCGGCCATCAAAGGATCGCTGAACCCAGCCTTGCGCAGGTCAGCGAAGCCGCCAAGGACGCTTTTTTCCCATAGTGTGCCGTCACTCAGGGTTTTCTCCCCCCGATGCGCGAGGTAGATTGTTCGCGCTTCAGCGGTGCGGCGCAGCATCATCAGCGCATCAGCTTGGATTGTCAGCAGCCAAAGCTTTTGCGGTGCCACAGCGATGGCTTCATTTGAAACGGCCAGCGCATCTTGGAAATTGCCGACGAGCAGGAAATGATATGCGAGGTGGCCGAGCGCCGTTGCGTAAGCGGCAACATTGTTTTTCGCCTGTGGGGTCGCGTCGCGGGCAAAGGTGGCGAGATCTATGGCCAGCCCTGCTTCGAAAGCAGCGCGGGCTTGTTCTGGGTGGGCCAGCTTCTGCAAGGCATTTCCAACCAGATAGTCCGCAACCGACAGGTCACGCTGCCAGCCCGAATTGCCTGGATCTTTTTTTGAGAGCATGTCGAAAATGTCGCGCTCCGCCTGATAGGCGGCCAGGGCTTTCGGCATGTTATGCTGCTCTGACCAAATATCGCCCATTCTCTCGTCCGAAACCGCAATATCACGCCGCCAAATTGTATTTTCCGGATCGGATTTTGTCAGAGTCTCCATTATGGCGTGGCTTGCATCATAGTTGGTCAGGGCCTGTGACAGATGGCCCGTTGCCAGCGCAATGTCGGCGATATTGATGTCAGAGACGGACAGGTCGCGCTGCAGGCCGGTGTTGCTGGAATCGGATTTTGCGAGTTGCGCCTTGATGGTTCGCGCGTCTTGAAACACGGCCAATGCTTTTGGAAGATCACCATTTGATTTCAGCACGTACCCAAGCTTTTCATAGGCCCAGGCAAGATCACGCTGGAAAACGACATTGCCGGGTTGCTCCTTCGCTAGTTTCTGCATCATCACGAGGCTGGCGTTAAAGGCAGCCAGGGCACCGGGCACGTCGCCTTGCGATTGGCGCAAACTGCCCATTTTTTCATCCGCCCATGCCAGGTCACGCTGCAAATCGGTGTTGCCAGGATGGGCCGCCACAAGCTTTGCAGCATTGGCGACACTTGCCTGATAGGAGGCGCGTGCCCCCGGCACATCGCCTTCAGCATACTGGACATCCCCCAACCTGATCAGCTTTTCGGACAGCTCTCGCTGAAAATCGGTATTATGCGGCTGACTTCGTGCTAGTTGCCTGACAATTTCGAGGGACTTGCCCGCGTCTTGCTGTGCGCCCTTTGTGTCACCCTGCGCAAGCAATGTGATGGCAGCCTCGGAAAGCGCAGCCGCCTGACTGTTTAGCATGCCTGCGCTCGACAGCCCTGATTTGACCAATTGGTCGAGCATTTTTAGGGCTGGGTCGAGGATCGCGCCGATGACGTCGACAGACACGCCTTTGACGTCGCGGAATTTTTGAGCGAGTGTGAAGACCACTGAATTGGCGGTCTGCGTCGCTGCGGTGAGCGCGATCTGCGTCTGCTTGTTGGCAGCAAGCGCCGCATTGCGCTGCTGCCATGCCACCCAGCCAACGCCGCCCATGCCAATCGCCGCAACCACGGCCGTAGCTGTCAGCAACCGCAGAAAGCGGGTGCGTTTTTGGGCTTCCCTGGCGGCGGCTTTGACGAAGGCCTGCATGGCGGCGGGCACGTCGCTGCCAAAGCGCGCCACCATCTGTTGCGCGCCGCCGAGCAGGGCGGTTGAAATCATCAGGTGGCGGGTTTTGTCGCGCGGGCTGGCCTGGCTCCAGGCCTCGACCAGCGGCTCCAAAGTGTGGCGGGTGCGGATCAACGGCGCGGCTTGCCGCAGAATATCGGCCGCCTGCGGCCAGATGCGCAGCAGCGCCTCATGCACCGGGCGTACCTGCGCCACCGCGCCATCGCTTTCGGCTGTCAGCAGGCGGCTCTGGACAAAGGCCTCGACCAGCGCCGTGCGGGCCGGCTGGCTGGCCTCGAACATCTGGCGGGCCAGCGGCGTGATAATCGGTCTCTGCGCGCCGGTGACCGGATCATTCATCGTGTCGCTGACGAGGCCCGACACCAGCGCAAAGAGCTGAGCGCGGGCTTCGGGCGCAAGATTCGCCATGGCTTCGTTGGCGGTCTGCGTCACCGCCTCATCCATGCCGTGATAATCATCATGACGCAGCACGCCATCGCCGCGCGCCGCTGCCGCGCTGTCCAGCCGCGCCAACGTCATTTGCAGCAAGGGCAAAGCGTCGCCGCCTTTGGCATCGGCGACCAGACGGGCGGCGAGCGAGCCTTGCACGCCGCCCTCGTAGCGCAGCGGCGGCTCGCAAGCCGCCACCGGGCGGGTGACAATCTCTTCCAGTTCGCTGGCATGGGGTGGCACCAGATCAAAGCTCGCCCCAGCTTCACGCAGGGCCAGCAGCGCCGGAATCGCCTGAAACGAGGCATAGGCATCCGAGCGCAGCGCCATCACCACATAGGCAAGCCCGCCCTGCACCATGCCATGCAGCAGCGCGGCAAAGCCTGCGGCCACGTCGGGCGTCGCCTCGGAGAACAGCCGCTCGGCCTGATCCAGCGCCAGCGCCAGCCGTGCCGGACGCGGGGCGGCAAAGTTCATCTGCGCCTGGCGCTGCGTGGCGGCCATATGCAGCGCCTGACGCAAAGGCGCCAGCGCAATGGTGACATCGCCCGCCAGTTGCCGGGCCAGCACCAGGCCATCGCCAAAGCCGATCTGGCCGAGATAAGCGCCAAGCGCCGCTTCGGTTTGCAGGGCTTGGGCCAGCGCCTGAAAGGGTTCCGCCCCGGCGCTCATCAGCGCGGGCCGCCAGAGGTCAACTTCCGGGATGA
>VFSW01005286.1_pt1 | contig 19137 bp, 13 predicted proteins | sample 5358111 | NCBI WGS metagenome assembly VFSW01 (sample SAMN11554181, study PRJNA540505) | mine drainage metagenome | isolation source: sediment from site ElyBrook_90M | place: USA: Ely Copper Mine, Vershire, VT | collected 2017 | reverse complement strand
CAACGCCGCACTCGATGAAATCGCACGGCAGGAAATTTATGCAAAGTTCGGGTTAGATCGGTTGATTATAGGTGTTGCCGAACCAGTTGCCTTTTCCAAGACCGCAGCCTGGAAATGTGGCGTACTCATAGAATAATTTAGCAATACTGGGCTGACGAAAATTGGTCTTATGCAGTTTATTTGTTGATTAAAGGCAACCCTCGAAACTGTAATTGCACTTTTGCCAATTGAGCCGCCGATACAAACCATCAATACATCACCCGGTTCGGCAACAGCGCTGTATTCACAACCTTCCTCAGTTAAATTCTTGTCGGAGTCCAGAATTTCTCCGGCTTGCGTAATTTGGCCAGGCCCAATAAAGGGAATCGCTCCGCCATAGTATTTGGGAGTTCCTGTACTTGGTGTCTTTCCCGTATTACCTATACCTATATTTCCGAGCCTTGACCACTCCCACTTGCCAGGTATCTCAAAAGGCATTTCAGCATCTGTTATGTCAGCAAGCGGCTGTTGTTTTTTGAGAAGCCCTTCTTTTACCAACCTGCCCTTTTCTGCTGCGATCCTTTCCAGCAAAACACTCGCCGGTTCGTCATTCGCATCTTGCGGGACGAGTTTGCCCATGACGGCGAGTTGCAGCAGGGATTGTTTGAGGGCGTCGATGCTGGCTTCGGTGGTGAACAGGGTGTCGAAATGCGCGGCGATGCGCTGCCAGTTCTCTTCAAATTCCGTTCTCCCTTCGACAAGCTCAGGGTGAACGGAACTCATCGAAGAGCAAACGGAATTTGTCGATGGGTCTGGTTCGGTGTTGCCTTTAGTCCTGAGCGAAGTCGAAGGATCACCACGAACGGCAGGATGGGTGAGTGTACCGAGCAGATGGCTCACGAGTTTTTCGTGGGCATCGGTGGCGTTGGTGTGTTGTGTTTCCAGTTGGTCGCACAGTGCCATCAGCTCATCGACTTTGGCGACGATGCGGCTTTGCTCTGGGAGAGGCGGCAAAGGAAATGGATTCGATTCAACAAACTCTTTTGGCAATCTCTTCTGACCGGCAGTACCAGTCATTCTTGTTTCACCAACCAGCAGAAATTGTGGCGACTTCAAATAAGCTAGAACAAAGCGAGGCGAAAGAGTCGCATTGAGTGGACGGACAATATGTAACTCTGTTGTTCCTGCACCCACCCCACTCAGTAGCCCAGAAAAAACACATGCCTTGCTGTTTTCAAAGCATGGCGTTATTTTTGCAACACCGATATCGCCCTCTGCAAAATGCGTGAACCCTTGCTTTATTTCTTTCCAAAGGCGAGCTTCCTGATCGTGTGAAGAACTAAATTTTGTACCAATCATTGTCATTGGCACAAATGAAGCAGGCGAATTATCTTCTGCATTATTCCGAGGATTTACTAGGGAGATAGATGCCAATGTTGTCCACTCCCACCCCTTCGGTAACTCAAACGGTTTTTCACCATCAGTAATCGGAGGCAGCGGTTTGTCTTTTTTGATCTTTCCTTCCGCAATCAGCTTCGATTTTTCAGCCTGTATGCGTTTGAGCAATTCACTTGCTGGTTCATCCTTCGGTTCTTGAGGGACAAGCTTGCCACGAACGGCAAGCTCCAGAATCAACTCGCGCAGCTTCTTGATGCCATACACGCTACCCGCGTTACCGGACGCACGGCCACGACCGGTTTTCTTTTCGGTTTCGGCTGTCGTCCATATATCGATGTGATCGGTCAGCAGTTGCTGAACGGCACTCATACTTCATCCCTGGCATTTTCAAGCAATGCGCGGTCACGCTGTAATTCGGCCTGCAATTGCGCTTCGGTGGGTAAAAAAGCACGGTAACGACTGGAAAACAGCTGCTGACTGTCGGCCAACAAGGAATACTTGGCGACCGCCTCGTTGCGCTCCGAACATAAAATCAAACCCAGCGTAGGATTGTCGCCCTCCCCTCGATACTGCTCCTCGAACACGCGTACATACATGTCCATTTGTCCTACATCCTGATGAGTCAGCTTGCCAACCTTCAAATCCACCAGCAAAAAACATTTGAGCAGATAATTGTAAAAAACCAGATCGACGAAAAAATTATCCGCTTCGACTCTGAGTTGCTTTTGCCGCGCAACAAAGGCAAAGCCCTTGCCTAGCTCCAGCAGGAAGGTTTGCAATTGCTCAATCAGACCGGTTTCAAGTTCCTTTTCATAGAGGGTCGCACCCGGTTGTGCGCCGATGAATTCAAGGATGTAGGGATCGCGAATAAAATCACGCGGGTCGCTTGGCGCGTACTGCTCAATCAGCGAGCCGGCTTCCGTGCGAACTGCCGCCTGATCCTGACTGGATAGCAGACGTTCATAAAACAAGGTGCTGATCTGACGATCAAGCGCACGCGCGCTCCATCCCTGACTTGCCGCTTCGTTCAGATACCACGAACGCGCAACAGTATCTTCAATGCGCATCAACTGACGGTAGTGCGTCCATGTCAAATTGCTACGCAGTGCGTCGCAAATTTCCTCATGACTAAATGTTTGATAAAACTGGCGAAAATTACGCAAATTGCCGGCTGTGAATCCCTTGCCAAATTCATTGCCAAGCTTTCTGGATAATTCAATCAGAATACGCTGACCATAAGCTGCGCGATTTTCACCCGCCTGTTCGTGTTCAACAATTTGCCGACCGATTTGCCAGTATGCTTCGATCATAGCGAAATTGACAGCACGATAGCTGTGCTGGCGCGCCGTATCGAGAATCCCGCGTATCTGTACATAAAGCGTATCGAATGAGGCCGGCAGACTCATACTTCCCCCTTCAACGCTGCGGACAATATCGTTTTCAACTGGTTACGCAAGGCAGTGATGTCATTCTGCATCACGGCATATTGCGCCAGCAACACTTCAGGATCGTGGATTTCCTGCTCGCCGATATGCGGGTTTTTGCAATCGAGGTTGTAATTGCGCGCCTTGATTTCTTCGAGGCTCACCTTCCATGCCTGTTCATTCTCCACGCGCTTTTTGAAACCGTCCGATTCATTTCCCCACCACGCCGCCTCTGTATCGAATTCTTCGATCTGCATCGGTTTGGTTTTGTTGTAGCTTTTCACCCCGTCCGGATAAGGATGTTCGTAATACCAGATATGTTTGGTTGGCTGACCTTTGGTGAAAAACAGCAAGTTGGTCTTGATGCCGGTATAGGGTGCAAACACGCCGTTGGGCAGACGCACGATGGTGTGCAGGTTGCATGTTTCGAGCAGTTCTTCCTTGATGCGGGTTTTGATGCCTTCGCCAAAAAGCGTGCCATCCGGCAGAACCAATGCAGCGCGCCCGCCGTCTTTCAGCAGGTTCATGATCAGCACCAGAAATAAATCGGCGGTTTCACGGGTGCGGAATTTTGCAGGGAAATTGTTTTCGATGCCGTCTTCTTCCATGCCGCCGAATGGCGGATTGGTGATGATCACATCCACCCTGTCCTTCGCACTGTAATCACGCAACGGGCGCGACAAGGTGTTGTCGTGCCTGATATTTGTCGGCGTATCGATGCCGTGCAATATCATGTTGGTGGTGCACAACATGTGCGGCATCGATTTTTTCTCGACGCCATGTATCGACTGTTGCAGCGTTTCTTCATCCTGCGCAGAGCTCACATAGTGTTTGCGTTTGTGCTCAATGGAACAGCTTAAAAAACCGCCTGTTCCGCAAGCCGGGTCAAGCACGGTCTCATTCAGTTTCGGATCAATTCTATTGACGATAAATTGCGTGACTGCGCGAGGTGTATAAAACTCGCCAGCGTTGCCTGCGCTTTGCAGGTCCTTCAGAATTTGTTCGTAGATGCTGCCGAAGGTATGGCGATCGCTTTTGGTATTGAAATCTATCTCGCAAATTTTGTTGATGACCTGGCGCATCAAGGTGCCGGACTTCATGTAGTTATATGCATCTTCAAAGACGCTGCGCACTACCATGGCACGCTTGCCCGCAGGTCCTTGCGGGCTCAGCTTGTTCTTCAGCGTGGGAAAGAGCTGATTGTTCACGAAATCGGACAGCTCATCTCCTGTCATGCCTTCCGGATCTTTAGCCCATGCGCGCCAGCGCAGATGTTCCGGCAGCGGGGATTTGTACTCGTCTTCCAGCAGTTCTATCTCTGCTTCTCTGTCATCGAATATTTTCAGAAAGAACATCCAAACCAGCTGACTGATGCGCTGTGCGTCTCCATCGACACCGACGTCTTTGCGCATGATGTCCTGTATGGATTTGATGATGCCTGACACATTGCTCATGCAGATTGTTCCCGTTTAAATAGCTCATACTCAAGTTCCTGTATGGCATTTTCAAAAGCTGCTTTTCCGCCAAAAGCCTGGTTGATGATTTCCATCGGCGTGCCTATGTCGCTGATCGGTTTCAACTTAAGCACTCTTGCGCTCTCCAGGGTGCCGATGCCTTCATCAGCATACTTGTCGAGCAATGCAGTGAGCACTTCTCTTGCCTGTTCGCCATACTTGGTGAAGTAATTGCGTTTTTTCACATTATTTGCCCGCTCTTTTCGTGTGAGCGGCGGTTGATCAAAGGCGATGTGACATATCAAATCAAAGTCGCCATAGTCTTTGCCAATTTCCTCTGCGAGGTTGTCCAACAATATTCCGTGCTCTTCCAGCAGGTCAATGATGGTTTGCTTTTTCTTGCTGCCGTTCCATCTTTGAAGGAATTCATCCAGGGAAGAAAATTCTTCCTGTATCTGTTTACGACTATAGTCACGATAAGACTCGGTAATCAATACACCATCCGGGCCAAGGTATTCAACGCGCTCTGCTATGATTTTTACGTCCACGCCGCTAACGACTATCCTTGTAATGCCTTCGCCATCCTCTTCTTCTTCATCATCATCTGGATATTCCGGATCGGGAGGCACGGGGTCATCGTCATCACCCGGCACATAGATGACAACAGGTTCGCCATCGAATGCCGGATCTCTGAAGAGCGCTGTGGCTTTTTTGAAGTCCATGATCGTGAAGAAATATTTATTGTGTTCCTCGTCGATTCGCGTCCCTCGCCCGATGATCTGCTTGAATGAGGTCATCGAACTGATGGTTTTATCCAGCACGATCAGCTTGCATGTCTTGGCATCGACACCCGTGCTTAACAGCTCCGATGTAGTTGCGATGACAGGGAACTTGCTTTCAGGGTTGATGAAGTTTTCGAGTTCGGCTTTGCCTTCGACGCTATCGCCGGTGATGCGCACTATGTATCTGGGGTTGTCGAGTGCCAGTTGGCCTGCCGCATTGACGATCGCAACACGCATGCGCTCAGCGTGGTCGATGTTTTCACAGAATATGATGGTTTTGGAAAATGGATCTGTCGCATTGAGGAATTTCATGATCCGCTTTGCAACCAGCCTGGTGCGCTGATTCAAGACAAGAACACGATCCATATCCGACTGATTATAAGTGCGGCCTACGATTTCACGCCCCAGGTCGTCTGTCATCCCAGCGGACGGCGTCCATCCATCAATATCCTTGTCGATGTCTATGCGAATTACCTTGTATGGCGCAAGGAAGCCATCTTCAATGCCTTGCTTCAGGCTGTAGGTGTAAACAGGCTCATCAAAGTAAGTCAGGTTTGAAACGTATTCAGTTTCCTTTGGAGTTGCTGTCAGTCCTAGCTGTATGGCGCTTGAAAAATGATCGAGAATTTCGCGCCAGGCTGCATCATCTGCGGCGCTGCCTCTATGGCATTCATCGATCACGATCATGTCAAAAAAATCGCGTGACACACTCTTGAAAATTTTATCTTCTTCATCCGGCCCTGTTATCGCCTGATAAAGGCCAAGGTGTATTTCATAAGCCGGGTCAATTTTTCTGTTTTTGATCTTGGCCATTTTCGCGCCGAAAGGCTTGAAGTCGTTCACCAGCGTTTGATCTACAAGTATGTTTCTGTCCGCCAGAAACAAGACTCGCTTGACGACTCTTGCCTGCCAGAGCCGCCATATGATTTGAAATGTGGTATAGGTTTTTCCCGTGCCTGTCGCCATGACCAGCAATGCCCGTTTTTTCCCACTCGCCACGGCCTCAACAGTACGGTTAATGGCATCAACCTGGTAATAACGTGGCTCTTTACCCGAGGCGTCCAAATGGTAAGGCTGCGACACAAGTGCATCAGAATGATCAGCAATACCGCGAAAGTTCTTGTATCTCTTCCACAGTTCGGCGGGTGTTGGAAACGATTCGAGCGAAAACTCTGTCTCGATATCCTCGCCCGGGTTCGGCACTTTGTTATGGCTAGCGAAGGCATCACCATTGGAACTGAATGAACTGGGCACTTCGAGGATGCTGGCATAGCCAAGCGCTTGCTGGATACCGTGGCTGACAATATGATTGTTGTCTTTTGCTTCGACTATTGCGACGGGGACACCAGGCTCCCAGGATAAAACATAGTCTGCAAATTTTTTCTTCTTCTTGTTGCGGGTAGACAGGTTGCCTCTGACAATAACGGGGCCGGGGGTCAGCGTTACCTCGCGTCGAATTTGAAGCAGTGGATCCCAACCCGATTGCTTAATGGCAGGGGTGATGAACAGATCGCAGATATCAATTTCGCTGAGTTCTTTTTTTTCTTTGCAGTTCATCCAATGTGCCTATGAAGTTGAGCTCCTTGCCTGACTTCATGTCCCCGAAATATTGCCCGCTGTTCTTGCAGCCTGGTTCCCCCTGGCTTCGACTTCCAATGGCATTTTATGTCCCGATTTTTATTCGCTATCGTACCATGCCGACGGAAAGGTTACGAAGACTCTTTGATGTGCTGGATGATCAAAACAGTATGAACATTTCAGCGCAAGGCCTGCTTCACGACTCAAGACACCTCGTCATGGCTGCCGATATCGAGCAGAAGAACTTCATGCCCGGTGATTTTCAGTGTCAGGGTGATGCGGTAACTGTAAGTGAGGCTGACCGCCTGCAGGCCCTGCAGCTTCCCGCTCAAGGGATGCAGTTTCAGGCCTGGCTCAAAAGGGTCGGCGGCAAGTTGTGACATGGTTTCGATAAAGCGGGCTCTGAGGTCAGGGTGTTTTGCCAGAAACTTTCGCGACCGGCGATCAAAGAAAGCGGTAGTGGCAAGCGTCCAGCTCATGCAGCTTCGCTGTCAAGGTGCAGCATCAGCGCTTCCACACTGTCGTGGCGGGTAACGCGGCCTGCCTTTGCATCCTCAAGAGACACCTTGATGCGTGCCAGCGCGGCTTCTTTCTGGGATTCGAGCAATTCGCTGTAGCGCTCCTCGGTCAGTACCACATATTGCGGACGGTTATTCTTGATGATGTGAACAGCGCCTTTTTCCAGAGCCGCATCCACTGCGGCAATGCCGCGACGCTTGATTTCCTGCGCCGGGATCATATTCATAATTTCTTCTCCAGTACTTTAATAGGTACTCATTAAAGCATCGAATCAAGTATTCTGCAAGCACGAAACCGGCAGGCCGATGGAACTTACCGAGGCGATGTGCATCATAGACGTGTTACAATCAGCAAGCTTCGAAACCGGGGACGACATGGCTTCGACGTGGGTTGCAAAGCAAAGCAGGGCATACCGAGGACCCGCTACCTCGTAAATCAGCTGGAAAAAACTAGTCGCAAACGACGAAAACTACGCTTTAGCCGCTTAGTCGGCTAGACCTCACACCATGCTGTCTGTGGAGTGGCTCAAAGTCGCAAGACTGAGATGAGTGAGGTAAATTACACAGAATCGTGTCGTGCAGGGTTACTTTGTACGAAGCTAAAACTAAGGTGACTCGTTCCGTACCAGCCCGCCAGTTGGCGTGTCCGGGATTAAATTAAACAGCATGGCTAAGTATGTAGAACTGCCTGTAGAGTACTTGCGGACGCGGGTTCAATTCCCGCCGTCTCCACCAATAATACCCCCAACGGGGTCCAACGCCGTCTTAGTGACGGCGTTTTTCTTTGTATATTCAAGCATTGATTGTCCATCAAGGTATTGCACAATTCAACTACATCCGCGCATAATGGGGGTATTACTGGGGGTATTCAACTAAATTGAACCGGAGGAATTTGCATGTCTGGGGGTATCGGAGCAAAACTAACAGATAAGGCCATCAAAGCCTTTGCAACAAAGGCACAGCCCGGCAAGAAACTTGCCGATGGTGGCGGCCTGCATCTTTTTATGACGCCAGCTGGGGGTACTACATGGCGCATCAAATACCGGATCGACGGCAAGGAGAAAATCTACTCCATCGGCCCCTACCCTGAGATTTCCTTGGCTGCTGCGCGAGTTGAACTGACTGAAGTCAAAGCACTGCTTAGAGAAAATAAAGACCCCGTCACTCAGCGCCGCATCAACCGTGCAGAAACAAGCGCATCAAGCGATAACACCTTCGAGGCTGTTGCATGCGAATGGCTGTCCATGAAAAACAAGGAATGGAGCGCAGGCCATTACACCAAGTCATCGCGCGCATTAGAGCGCGACATCTACCCTACCCTCGGCAAATTACCCATCGCCAACATTACCCCCGCTATCGTGGCAAAAGCCGTTGAAGACATAAACAAGCGCGATGTACTTGAAACCGCTACTCGCATCCTCCAACATCTGAACGGCGTTTTCCGTTATGCACAGGCCAAAGGTTTATGCCGCGACAACCCCGCTCTCGCCGCTCGCGAGATACTCCCCAGAAAGAAAGACAACGGACGAATGCCTGCCCTGCTGGACTGGCCATCACTGGGCAAAATTCTGCGCAGCGCCGACATGGCCAGAATTTCACCATCGGTACGTATGGCGCAGCGCCTGTGCGCCTTTACCGCCATGCGCATCGGCAACGTGGTGAACGCGGAATGGCGCGAATTTCATCTCGACGATGAGCAGCCCGTCTGGATAATTCCTCGCAAGAAAATGAAAGTCACCACGCGCGAGTTAGACCATCGCGTGCCACTGTCGCCGGAAATAACCAGCGAGTTGCGCCGCTGGCGTGAAATGTTTGGCGGCAAAGGCTATGTGTTCCCCTCCCCGCAAGGCGGCAAACACATCGGGTGCGAATCCATCGAAAAGGTGTATCGAGTAACTTTGAAATTAAGTGGAAAACATTCACCCCACGGCTGGCGCAGCGCATTTTCCACCCTGGCACGCGACAACGGTTTTGCTCGCGACGTCGTAGAGCTAGCCCTTGACCATGCGCACGATAACGAAGTTGCCCGAGCCTATGATCGTGGCGAACGCTTTAATGAGCGTGTCAAACTGTTTCAGTGGTGGGGAAAAGAGCTTGCGGCAGCACAACACGGAGCATTGATAATTCCGCTCAATAACAAAGCAGCTTAATAAGCCTCAGCTTCCTGACCGTTATCTATTCTCGGTCAGGAAGTTTTATAAGTCAGACGACACGCTGCCACACGCACCAAGCTTCAAATCCCGTTTGAGTTGGTGCAAGTGTAAGTCGTACCGTTGAAATCAAACTCACACATATCACCCCCCATCTGGCAATCGCGTGCAAAAGCCTTGTAGTCGATGTAGAAACGCAGATTTTCAGGGATGGTATGCGCATAGCATTCGTCGAATAGGTCTTCGGCTGCATCTTCAAGGTTGCCATCGTACAGACAAACTTCATCTGTCTTGTCGATCGCATCGCTTAGGCTGTATCCCAACACTGATACCAGATAGAACAATGCCGCCTTCTCCCTCTCGTCTAACGCCACCACGTCATTGAACCATGTAGCCATATTGGCTTGATTGATTCCGCACGCACTGAACAGCTGCTCGTCGTCCCCATCGATGAACATGATTTCGAATTCTTCAACAACGTTGCCAAAGTGATCGCGTAGTGCCTCAGCCTTTTCCTTATAGTCTTCCAGGCTGTTGAAGTAAAAACCGGTCGCATCTAGCGAATATGGTTGTGCGTAGTAGCTTTCCTCACATGCTGTTTGGTGAGCTGCGCCTTTGAACTGGTTGTTTGCGATGCTGTTGTTGACGTTTTCCATTTTGATTCCTTTCGTTTTGTAGTTGACCATGCTATTTGGAGCCGCTGCGCTGAAAGCGATGAAGCGACTGGCATAGCGGGCAATGGCAAGTTGAAAAGAGAAAGGTGGTGCGGCCTGCGCTACTGCACAGCCACGGCTTGAACGAAACTTGAGATTGACTGCGCCAGGCGAGAAATGAACAAAAGCGGTGAACGCATGGACAACAACAAGAAAGGTGGGAAAACGGCAAATGGGTACAGCATCGCGGATAGCTGTGCTATCGCCTCATTGTAGAAAAACCGAGACAAACCCCCAGACACATGCCTGTACCTGACGCGCTATCGCTTGTCTGCTCAAAATCAGGCACCCGATTGAACCCCAATCGAGCGCCTGATTTTCGAGCATGATTGACCCGTACATCAAAACTTTAATACTGTTGTTGAACCAATGCGTATTCGCATCAAAGTTGGCAAGCAGTTCGCATTTTAAAATTTCCGGAAACTTGAAAGGCCGCTTTGCGGCGTGTAATAATGCAGGATGAATGACGGTTGTGTACCATTAACTGAATGGCTTGGATGAGTTGCTTAAGTGGCTATTCATTGCGATCATGGATTTGCATTTTGAGGAATAAATTCGAGATACGTTGTTGTAAAATTTTCAGATTTTTTTATCAAACGTGAAGGAGAATCAAATGAAAATTTGCTCTGAACAAAAAAAAACAACAACACGCTTTGAGAGAATAACAATTAACAAAAAACTTCTCGTTGAATCAGTCTTAACCCTATTATTCCTGGCTGGTTGCGCTACAACTGATTACTCACAAAACGTCAAGGATTGGCAGCAGATGATACGCTCCATGCAAATCACCGCGGTTTTCCCGCCACGCGAAGGAATACAACCCGGAGGTATCTATAGTGACGACTACCGAACATCCGATGATGAAATCAAAGTGATGAAAAGCAACAACTTCGTGGCAGAACCTACTCTTTGGGTGCAAATGGATGTGAACGAAGATCTGAAAAATTATCAAAATCTCCTATATGATTTCCCTGCAACTTCTGCGGTGCCAGATACAGTCACCAAGGCAGCCTCAGGCGTACCCGCAGCAAACAACACCGACAGCAGTATATTAGATCAACGAATTACACATCGCTTGCCTATGGTCTCATTCCCTGACTTTTCATACATGACTGTCAATAGCGATTCTTTGCCCGCCGTCTTTTCCTTGCACGGATTGCCTGGCCTACTCAACCTCAACCATGCTGACCTTGCAACGGTTTCTATAAAGATTAACAACGCGGAATACTACGGCTTGCCCGCGGTTACAATCATCAATAAATTTAAAAAAATATCTCAGTCCGATCTTGCATATATTTATGATGGTTCACCTAAGGACTCCAAAAAAATAGCAACAGCCAGATTAATCACAGAGGTTTACCAAACAAGAAACCTACAGATAACTGCAACGTACAAGAACGAGAACAATGCTAATGGTGGACTTGGCAATACCGCCAACTCAAACATTAGTGGTGCATCATCCTCGGTATTGCCTACCTTGCCTCAGGCTGCAAGCGGCGTATCAGCCTTAAATACGTTGCAGGATTATAATGTTCAACTGAATAATGCTTCGTCGCTCTTTTCCAAGGGCTTTCGTTTCCAGATAGACAGCTATAGTGAACGAGGAATTTCTGTAAATAAGATTTTTGACAAACCAATCGTCCTAGGCGTACGGTTCATCAGGGTATACCTTAACAAGGACAACAAAAATCAAATCAATGTTAGCTATTCCTTATCCTCATGCGCTAACTCGGAATGCCCTGAACCGAATGGAGGTTCGAATAACGAACAACTTAGTGCGGTCACGCTACCTGGAAATGTTTCGGGTGGGAATTTATTGAGTGAAAAGATTAATATAAAGAAATAGGAAATGTCACAATAATGCTGTAAATAAGATTAGTGTAGGTTTACTTTTGCAAGACTTGGCCTACACTAATCAATTGCAGTCAACTAATATCCACCTGTAAATCATCGAGGAATTCAGAAGCAGGGTCAACGCTAGTGACCAGCAGATGATCCCTTGCACGTGTGCAGGCGACATAAAGCAAATGACGCTCGGTGTTGTAAACTTCTTCAAGATCAGCGTTGTCAGCCACCATCTCGATGCGACTCTGCGAGGGGATGACCTCATCATCACAAGCCATCACCACCACTGCGCGAAACTCCAGCCCCTTGGCCAAATGCATCGTGCTGATGGAAACATGGCCGCTGGTTGTTTCGACATGATCATCAAGCACCTTGTAGCGCAAACCGGACTTTTCGATTGCTGCGCGAGCGCGTTCCAGTTCATTATTTGACCGTACAAACACGCCCATCTCATGCGGCGCGATTCCATCGTTGTTTCGCTCTCGCAGCCAATCACCTACCGAACCAATTTCATCTTCCTGATTATCGAATGCCATGATTTGCGGAGCCATGCCATTGAACACGGACACCGTGCCACGCCGGTTTTCAGTATTGCCGTCCACATCGGATACTTCCGGCCCCAGCAGACGGTCTGCCTGCATTCTGATCTGATGAGAAGTACGGTAGTTGATATGAAGGGTGCGCGACCTTCCGCGAACATCCACGCCAAGGGATTTCCATGAGAAAGGTTGCTGAAAAATCCTCTGGCCTAAATCACCTGCAAAGAAAAGCGCATCGGCACGTTTGGAACCCATAGCAGCAAGGAAACGCAATTGTGCAATGCTGACATCCTGCGCCTCGTCCATCACTGCAAAATCAAAAGGCGGATGTTTGCGTTCGCTCATCTGTTCAGCCAATTGGCTGAACATCCCGGCGTGCGTAATCATCCCCTGCGATTTCAAAGCACTTCGCACTTCATCGAATACCGACCAAAGCAAAATGCGCTGCTGCTCCGGCAGGCGTGTCTTACGTCCCAATCGCTTCACGTCACGATAAGCATCCCAGCTATCCAGTTGCCATGCATCGACAATTTCGTCCCACTCTGCCATCAGGAAATGTGCGCTGAATTTCAGCCCATCTACCTTGCTGGCTGATTCAAGTAGCAACTGCTTGATTTGCTCTGTACTGGCTATATTCGGGCGGCCGAATTGCAGCTCATACAGACGCTCGCCTATTGAATTCATGGAATGCACTTCCAGCCGTTCAGCCAGACGTGGCTCATTGCTGATCAATCGTCGCAACTTGGTGCGCAAAGCATTTGCCAGGGTATCTGAAAATGTGGTCAGCAATACTCTCGCATCGTGATGCTGCCTTGCCAGGAAAACAGCGCGATGCAGCGCAACGATGGTCTTGCCTGTCCCTGCTGAACCGGATATGCGCGCAGGGCCGCTGTATTCACGCTCAACCCACTGACGCTGAGCCGGGTGCAGAAAGATCGTCCACTTCTCCCAGGGAAATTCCAGCGCACGCTCCAATTCCTCGACGTCATTCATCACACGGAAGCGGCGCTGCGCATCGGGATGTGCAAATGGGTCGGCACCTTGTGCAATGGGTTGTGCAATTTGCGGATTGCCACCAGTTGCCAACTCCAGCAAAGCCTCCGCTGCTTCTGCCGGCAGATGATCGGCCAAATCAAGAAGACTGTCCTCATTGGCCTGCTGCACATCGTGTAACCACTCTTGGGGCACCCCGTAACTCAGAAGCACTTCGGCTGCCATATGGGCGAACAGCGGATGTTTCGGCACAGGATATTGCGCAGCCTCGACATACTTGGGAACAATGATTTCCTGGACCGTTTCGCGAATTTCGACCAACTGCGCAGCACCAGTTTGCGGATGCGTTTCAAGCTTGCGCCGTTCAGCCCAGTCATAGGCTTTGTCATGGTGATCCACATAGCACAGCAAAAGGCTTGCGGCAGTTTTGTGGACGATCAAACGGATATCGCTGCTCACCCGCACTGACCAGAAATTCTTGTCCCGAGCCTTATCCAGCTTGTGAAAACTCATGCCTGGATTGGCCGGATTCATTTGAAGATCGAACGCAGTAGTTTTGACGGCTTTCTGCTCATCCCCAGTGAGTCTGGAGAGGCTGTCGGTAAAAGTGTCGGCGATGCGGAAGTCCATCAGATACCATCCCATAGACTGCGTATTGGCACTGCAAATAACTTATCGCCAAATGTGGTCGTAACTTCGCCGTCGTACAAAACAACCCCTCCGGCAAAGCGATCCCCTGCGCTTTCCTTCAATTTTCGCAACCCACGAAAATCGTTTGCCGTTACCGTAGCAGCGGCTTTCACCTCAACACCGGCCACCCGCTGGCCACTCCCCTCCAGCACGATGTCCACCTCTGCACCATCCTTGTCCCGGAAGTGATAAAAAGCGATCGGATCATCGCGCCAACTTGCATGGCGGCGCAGCTCCTGGAAAATAAAAGTTTCCAAAAGCTGCCCCAGCAGAGCGCGGTCCGCCCATAACGCCGCTGCATCCACACCCAGCAAAGCGCATGCAAGCCCCGTATCACCCAAATGCAGTTTGGGGGTTTTGACAAGCCTGCTCAAACGGTTGTTATGCCAAGGCGGCAACTCTTCCAGCAAAAATACGCGCGCCAGTAACGTCACATAATCGCGAATTGTCGGGCGGCTCAACTGAAAAGGCGATGCCAGATCGGCCACATTGAGTAACCTCGCCGTCTGTCCGGCTGCCAGTGTAAGCAAGCGTGGCAACACATCGAGCGAACTGATGCGTGCCATATCTCGCACATCACGCTGAACCAGTGTTTCAATGTAATCACGATACCAAGTGACACGCCTGCGTGATGACGGCCTGGCGAGCGCAGCGGGATAACCACCGGCGGCAATCCGGTCGGCAAGCTCCTTTCCCAACCTTGCCTGTTGTTTCGTCTTGAATCCATCTCCAAACAAGGCATCCAGAAAGTCCGGCTGCTTTGCTGCCAGCTCAGACTGTGAGAGCGGATGCAGTCGCAAAATCTCCATGCGCCCTGCCAGCGAGTCTGCCAACTTTGGCACCAGTAGCACGTTTGCCGAACCAGTCAGAATAAACCGTCCCGGTCGCCGGTCACGATCTACCGCAACTTTCAGCGCAGTAAACAATTCAGGAACCCGCTGCACCTCATCCAGCACCACCTTGTCCTGCAAATCTGCCACAAACCCCACTGGATCGGCAAGAACGGATGCTCGCAACACATCGTCGTCGAAACTGATATATGCATAGCCAGCCTCATCACCCACAGCTCGGGCGAGCGTAGTCTTGCCGCATTGGCGCGGGCCGTGAATCAGCACCACAGGTGTATCTTGAAGCGCCTCGGTCAGGTGAAGAAGCGCGAAACGGGGATGAAAAGTTGGATCAGCCATGCGGCCAAGTGTAACCTAATATATCGGCCAATTGAAATGTTTTAATGCGTCCAAATGAAATAAATAGCGACATCTAGTCAAAATATGAACCTTTTAGTGTTTGCCGTCTGCGGCAGTTGTTCGGAAAATCCGAACAACTGAATCTTCAACCAGCTCTCCATCCTCAAAGATAAACTACCCAGCGAGAATCTGTTCGACTTTGTGCTTGAGGTCTAACGCCACCTGCCCGCCAAGCGTCGTCGCTAATATCTTATCTGTTGCAAATGCACCAGCCGGGACTTTGTTCTTGAGCTGCTTATAAACAAACTTCCCTTTGGCCCCCTTCAGTGGGCGTGACTGAAAACTCTCCCACACGACATCGTTAGTCGGGCTTCCTCCAGCTTTGTAAATCTCTGCGTTATGCGCGGCACGCTGGCTATTGAATTGGTCGCGCAAGGGGATCGTATGCTGTGTTAAAACATCGGCGACATACTCCAATGCCTGTTGCTGAGTACAGCTCAAGAAGACCTCTAGGAAATCAGCCTGACAGAAGTATGCTTCAACATCAGACTCGGTCGGTAGCCACAACCCTACTCCTTGTGCTTCATAGAGTGCACGCATGTTAAACACCTCATCGTCGGTGAGCGAGTCCCGATCTCGATGAACCAGTATCTTGAACTTATCGCCAAGAGTTTCCGCGAGCTCCTTAGCTTGCTGCGGTGTCGGTGCGTTCGCATAACCATTACCAGGATAAAATGCAACAGCTCGATCTACCTCTGGCCACTGCGCCACGATCTTACGCAAGAGTGATGTATCCGAGTCCTCAGACACTATGATTAACTTCTTCCCGAATGCCCCCCACCCAAGTGCTACTTCCACAAGATGCCGATTTTGGGATTCGATGTTGCCGTCCTGCAACCAACAAACATTTGTTCCTGGGGGTGCCCCTCTGACGATAAACGGCGAATGTGTTGTCAGGAGAATCTTAATACCTCGTTCCCGCGCAACCTCAGCGAGTACAACAACAAGTCTCTCTTGGATATGTGGGTGCAAATGAATATCCGGCTCATCTATAAGCAGGATGCCGGGATCAAACAACAGGACGTAGCAAAAAATCTGAATCAACTGGATGTAGCCCGTCCCCGCAAGCTCAATTGGTTTAATGGTGCCACCTAACGTAAGCCCGCATTTAACATACAGGTCACTATCGTTGTTGTGTAGTACATCTATAGAAACAGTACCGATGATCTTGCATATCCACTTTTCGATTAACTGGATATTCTCGGGGTTGTTTTCTTTGAGAAGAAGCAGAGCGTTGCGCAGGATTACGTTTGAATCTCCGAACGAACATGCCTTAAGAATAACTTTCTTAGACTTCCTTTCTTCCTTGTTCGGAATACCCGAAATTCCCGGAATGTAGGCAGAGAAGAATTTTTTCTTGGAGCGAAGCAATGTTGATAGGTCGGTTGGAACAGAGCCGGAGATAGATATCCCAGCATTACGCGCAGATCGGAGCTTGCATCGTGCCTCAACGGAATCGCCATTGGGCTTTTCAAAGAAAAGTGTTACTTGCGATGACGGCGAACCTTCCTGGTTCCCCCAGTTAGCACCATGACCAAGAGTTTTGTAGTCGTCAGTTGGGAGGTAATCGAGTTCGTCTACCCCAACGGTGGAGGTCTTGTTCGCATCTACACGATCAGCCTGCCGCATAACGCAGCACGCAAGATGAACTGCCTGAACAATTGAGGACTTACCACAGCCATTTGCACCAACAAGAATATTCACATCAGTAAGCGGCACCTCGACTGAGAGAATACGTTTGAAATTTTCGATCTTGATCTTCGTCAATCGCATTTTAGAGCACCTTAAACACTTTCATTACTTCATCCCCCAGATGGTTGATGACTTTCACCGCAATGCGGCCGGACGAAGGCTTGTCGAATGGGCGTGATGTATCGCTGTTGAGCGATGCCCAGGCTTCTTCATTGATCTCGGCTTTGAGGGTGGTTTTCAGCGACTTGTATGGATCGTTCGCACCCAGGAAATACGCATGACGGACGAAAAAGCTTTCTTCGTTATAGTCGGTATCGATAAACCAGCAGGCGATGCCTTCGGCACCGTCGCTGCGGACTTCGCCGGTGTTGGGGTGGAACACGTCCACACCATTGACTTTGACGCGCACCTGACCACCTTCGGTTTCCAGGATATCGATGTCCGGCTCGCCGAAGATGACGAACAGGTTACCCTTGCCGGTGTTCTTGAGGTCGTCGGCCATGTGCAGGTCTGCATTCATGCGTGCCTTGAGCACGGGAATGCGGCCAAGTTTGTCGAACTCAGATGAGTGGGCATCGTAGTTGAAGGCGCAGGCAATCAGCACATCGAAATCCGCATCCCCTGCTTCACGCGCGGCAGAGACCAGATCGGGACGAGAGACGGTGCCAAACTCGGGACCGATGAAAATGGCTGCGCGCTTCTCGCCGCCTGCATCATCATAACGACCTTCGCCACAAACAAGATCACCCGGCCATGGCGTGAGCGAGGTGAAAGTGATTTTGTCTTCCTTATGTGCCTGCTGCACACCGGCAGTCTTGAGATTCTCCAGAATAATCTGAACGAAGTCGCGCTCATCGCCAAAATCTGGTTTGGTCTGTAAGGCAGGGTCGATCAGTTCGTCGTTTTCATCCACGGCCAGCACGCGGTGCGGCGACAGGCTTTCGACAGTGAACGGCCCAGCGACGCGAACTTTCTTCTTGTCCTCGTAGGGTTTGTCGTAGAGGTATTCGTTGTCAGCCTTGGCAGCGATGGACGCGTCGATTTCCTTTTGGCGGTCAATGCGAACACTCCACCAGTCGGCGTGCAGTTTCTTTGCGGCATCCGGCCACCTGGCATCGGCGTCGCGTGGAATTTCCCATTCCTGCCACGGTTTATCTAGCACCTTGTTGAGTTGCTCTCTCAGCGGCTCCAGCTTCTGCTGCCACTTATCCCAGATGACATCTATCTCTGCGTTGTTGGCGATGGATTTCAGCGTGATATGCGGCACACGCTCATAGACAAATCCCTGGCGGATATTGCCGCGCGTTGGCTGGCTTGAGGGCATAGTGCGTGTGACTTCTGCTTCCTTGATCTGCCCATCGCGGCTGTCAGCGAGCAAGTAGTAGGGGTAACGCGCACCCATAATGCGGGCACGAGCCAACGCCAGCGCGACGCGCGAGGTGTCGATCGTGATCCAGCGGCGCCCCCATTGCTCGGCGACATAGGCGGAAGTGCCCGAGCCGCAGGTGGGGTCAAGAACTAGGTCACCGGGGTCGGTGGTCATCATTATGCAACGTGCAATAGCTAATTCACCAGTCTGTACCACATACAACCTTCTTGAGCCTGTTCCAATGATTGTGTCTGCCCACACATTTGTAATCGGCATCGCATCAAAGTCGTCGACGAACCGCTTGTAAGAGAGTGTTGAACTTAGGGCGGCAATTCTATTTGCCTTTTTGAGGCGAAACAATCCACCTTCATTCGTAGACCAATGCCTGCCAGAGGAAGGGCGAAAAGGCTTTCCTTCCATATTGAAAGGAAAGTCACCTGTTGCCGTTTCCCCTTGACCTGACAAATTGTCTGTCCTAAACAGGCGCCATGAACCACTTATTTCTTCGTCTTTTTTTAGACGTCGCCATGTCCCATCCTGTCTTTGAACTCCCGTATAGGTTGACTCACCCCGTTCTGTCTTACCGGAAAACAGCTGGCGATACTTAACTCGACTCACATCTTTAGCGTACCAAAGCAAATAATCGTGATTGTTACTCAGACTATTTCCCAGTAAAGCACCTGTTTTTGCAAAAGTAATTAGTGAGCAAAAATTTTGGTAGCGTTGTCAATAGGAGACCTGAAATAATACTCTCCGATATGCCGTT
>VFSW01005285.1_pt1 | contig 19140 bp, 11 predicted proteins | sample 5358111 | NCBI WGS metagenome assembly VFSW01 (sample SAMN11554181, study PRJNA540505) | mine drainage metagenome | isolation source: sediment from site ElyBrook_90M | place: USA: Ely Copper Mine, Vershire, VT | collected 2017 | reverse complement strand
GCGTGGTGATCATCGGCGGCGGGGTCATCGGCTGTTCGGTTGCATACCATCTCACGCGGCTCGGCTGGCGGGACGTGCTGCTGCTCGAACGCGCGCAGCTCACCTCGGGCACCACCTGGCACGCGGCGGGACTCCTCACCTCGCTGCGCGACACGGAGACGCAGACCCGGCTTGCGAAGTATTCGCAGGATCTGTACCGCAAGCTCGAGAGCGAGACCGGCCAGGCGACCGGAATCATCGATTGCGGCTCGATCCAGCTGGCGATCACCGCGGACAAGGCCGAGGAGATGCGCCGGGGCATGCACATGGCCCACTGCTTCGGGGTCGAAGCGCACGAGATATCCCCCGCCGAGGTGAAAAGGATGTGGCCGCTCGCCGAGGTGGGCGATTTGCAGGCGGCATTCTATTTTCCCGACGACGCCCGCGTGAATCCCACCGACCTGACGCGGGCGTTGGCGAAGGGAGCGCGCCAGGGCGGCGCGCGCATCGTCGAGAACACCCCGGTGACCGGAATACTGCGCGAGCACGGGCGCGCGGCGGGCGTGCGCACCGAGTCGGGCGAGATCCGCGCCGAGGTGGTGGTGAATTGTGCCGGCATGTGGGCGCGCGCGGTCGGCCGCATGGCCGGCGTCAACGTGCCGCTGCAGGCGGCCGAGCATTACTATCTGATCTCCGAACCGGTGCCCGGCGTGCATCCGCTGTTGCCCATCCTGCGCGATCCGGGAAACTCCGCATACGTCCGCGAGGAGGCCGGCAAGATCATGGTGGGTCTGTTCGAGGCGCAGGCCAGAGCCTGGGGCACGGGCGGCATTGCGGAGGATTTTCGCTTCGGTGAGATACCGCCCGACTGGGAGCGCATGGCTCCGCACATCGAAAAGGCGATGCGGCGCGTGCCCTGCCTGCTGGACACCGGCATCAAGCTGCTGTTCTGCGGGCCCGAATCCTTCACCGCCGACCACAACTACCTCATGGGCGAGGCGCCGAATCTCAGGAATTTCTTCGTGGCGGCGGGCTTCAATTCACTCGGTATCCTGTCGGGCGGCGGCGTCGGTCACGTGATGTCCCACTGGATCACCGAGGGCCGCGCCCCGATGGACGTGTGGACCGTGAATCTGCGCCGCACGCACGCGTGGCAGAACAACGATCGATATCTCGAGGACCGGGTGGTCGAAACCCTGGGCATCGGCTACCAGGATCACTGGCCGTTCCGCCAGGCCGAGACCGCGCGCGGCGTCAAGAAGAGCGTGCTGCACGATCGCGTGGCGGCGGCCGGCGCATGCTTCGGCGAGTCGGCCGGCTGGGAGCGTCCGAACTGGTACGCGCGGCCCGGACAGAAGCCGTCCTATAGCTACGGCTGGGGGCGCCAGAACTGGTTTGTCAACAACGCCGAGGAGCACGCCGCCGTGCGCGAGCGCGTCGGCCTGTTCGAACAGTCCTCCTTCGCCAAACTGATGGTGATCGGCCGCGACGCCGTCCGGACCCTCAATCGCATCGCGACCGCCAACATCGATGTGGCGGTCGGCCGCAGCGTGTACACCCAGTTCCTGAACGCGGCGGCCGGCATCGAGGCGGACCTGACCGTGACGCGGCTCGCTGCGGATCGCTTTCTGGTGGTGACCGCGGCGTTTACCCAGACGCACGTCGAGGCGTGGATCCGAACTTCGATCTCCGCGGACGCCTTCTGTACGGTGGTCGATATCTCCGACGCCTACGCCATGCTGAATGTCCAGGGCCCCGCCTCTCGCGCCCTGCTGCAACAGCTGTCGAGCGATGATTTCTCCGCCGCAGCCTTCCCCTTTGCGAGCTGCCGGGAGGTGCGGATCGGCTACCAGACCCTCATGGCTCTGCGCCTGACGTTCGTGGGCGAGCTCGGCTGGGAACTGTACGTTCCGACATCCTTCGCGCAGCCGGTCTACGACGCCTTGATCGCGGCCGGCGCGGCCCATGGACTGCGTCATTGCGGCTACCACACCCTGAACTCGCTGCGCATCGAGAAGGCGTATCGCGACTGGCCGCATGACATCGGGCCCGCCGACACGCCGCTGGAGGCCGGCCTCGCCTTCACCTGCGACTGGAACAAGCCGGGCGGCTTCATCGGCCGTGAGGCCCTCGAGCATCTGCGGCGCCTCGGCGCGCCGAAGCGGCGGCTGGTGCAGTTCCTGCTCGAAGACCCCGAGCCCCTCGTGTACCACAACGAACCCATTTATCGCGACGGCGAGCGGGTCGGCTTCGTCACCTCGGGGATGTACGGCCACACGCTCGGCGCAGCGGTGGCGCTCGGCTACGTGACCCACGCCCACGGCTGCACCGAACAGTATCTGCTGAGCGGACGCTACGAAATCCAGCTGGCCGCGCGCAGGGTCGGCGCGCAGGTCTCGGTGACGCCGCTCTACGATCCGAAGAGCACGCGGGTACGCTCTTGAGCGCTTCCAGCATCGCCGGGATCGGCGCCTGCTGCCGCGATTGATGCGCGATGCCGGCCGAATTCGCCGTCGTGATCGCGGGCGGAGGAGTGATCGGCTCGGCTTGCGCCTATCACCTGAAAGGCGAGCTGAATTTCCCGGGTTCCGTTCTGGTGGTGGAACCGGATCCGAGCTATCGGGACGCGGCGAGCACGCGGTCGGCGAGTTCCATCCGGCTGCAGTTCTCGTCCCCGATCAATATCGCGCTGTCGCACTACGGCCTGCAGTTTCTGCGCGACGCGCCGTTGCGCCTCGGTCGTGCCGGCGCCGAGGTGGACCTGGGTCTGGTCGAATCGACCTATCTGTATCTTGCGACGCCGCGGGGGCGCGCCTCGCTCGCGGCGCGCGCCGCCATTCAACGATCGTGCTCGGTGCCGGTGACGCTGCATGACAACGCCGCGCTCGCCGATCGCTATCCCTGGCTCAACACCTCCGATCTCGCCTGCGGTTGCGATACGGCCGCGGGCGAGGGGTGGTTCGACGGCTACTCCCTGCTCGCCTCGCTGCGCGCCGCGGCGGCGCAAGCCGGCGCCCTCTACGTGCGCGACCGGGTGACCGGGATCGACCGATCGGCGGATGGGGCGGTCGCGGCCGTGTCGCTCGAGCGACGTGGAGCGGTGAGCTGCGAACACGCCGTGATCGCGGCGGGTACGCGCGCGCGCGATCTGGCCGCGAGCGGCGGCCTCGACTTGCCGATACGCGTGCGCAAGCGCCATGTCTTCGTGTTCACCTGCGAGAGGGCTCCGCCCCGCTGCCCGCTGGTGATCGATCCCGGCGGCCTGTGGTTTCGCCCGGAGGGCGACCGCTTCATCTGCGGGCCGCCCGCCGATCCGGATCCCGATGTGGCTCCCGAGGATTTCGAGATCGATTACGCGCTGTTCGAACGCTCGGCGTGGCCGGCGCTGGCGCATCGCGTGCCCGCCTTCGAGGCGGTGCGCATGACCGCGGCGTGGGCCGGTCATTACGACTTCAATATCTTCGATCAGAATGCCTTCGTCGGACCCGTGCCGGGCATTGCCAATCTGTTGTTGGCCGGCGGGTTCAGCGGCCACGGTTTGCAGCAGGCGCCCGGAGTCGGTCGCGGGCTGGCCGAGTACATCCGCTTCGGCGCCTATCGCAGCCTGGATCTGACTCCGCTGAGTTTCGCGCGCTACCCGGCGAACGCGCCGCTGCGCGAGCTCAATATCATCTGAGGAACGACGGAAATCATCATGCTGCAACTGGACTCGGACGCGCTCGCGGCACGGCTGGATCGCCGGACGCTCATCGATGCCCTCGAGGAGGCGTTCCGGCAGCCCGCAACGGTGCCCGAGCGCCGGCACTACGACATCCCGTCGGGGAATCCGGGACAGCGCAGCGGCACGCTGCTGGTCATGCCGGCGTGGCGGGTCGGCGCGGCGCTCGGCATCAAACTGGCGACGATCTACCCCGACAACGCGCTGCGCGGTCTTCCGGCGGTGGCCGCCACCTACCTGCTGCTGGACGCGGAGACCGGACGGCCCAGGGCGATCCTCGACGGCGGCGAGCTGACTCTGCGGCGCACCGGCGCGGCCTCGGCGCTCGCCTCGCGTCTGCTGTCCGCATCGGACGCTTCGCGCCTGACGATGGTCGGCACCGGCCGGCTGGCGCCGCACCTGATCGAGAGCCACGCGCTGGTGCGTCCCATCCGTGAAATCAAGATATGGGGACGCCACGCCGAGCGCTCGCGTGCTCTGGCGCAGGCCTTGCAACGACCGGGGTGGACGGTCGAGGCGACGCAGGATCTGGAGGGCGCGGTGCGCTGGGCCCATGTCGTGAGCTGCGCCACGCTGTCGCGTCAACCGCTGGTGCGGGGCGGCTGGCTCGCGGCCGGACAGCATCTCGATCTGGTCGGCGCATTCACGCCCGAGATGTGCGAGGCCGACGACGCGGCGCTCGCGCGCAGCGAGCTGTTCGTGGATACCCGTCTGGGAGCGCTCGGTGAATCGGGGGAAATCATCGGCGCCTTGCGGCGGGGGGCGATCGGTGAGGGCTCGGTGCGCGGAGAGCTGTCGGATCTCGCCTCGGGGCGCATCGGCCGCTCCCATCCGCGGTCCATAACGCTGTTCAAAAGCGTCGGCACGGCATTGGAGGATCTGGTGGCGGCGGAACTCGCGATCGCCGGTCTCGAGCCGGATCGCTGAAATCCATCATTGAATCCCCGCGTTGGTGGTGAGGTACACCGCGAAGGTGCCCAGCCAGTGACCCCCGACGTAGTGCTCCCCGGTGATGTTGGGGAGCGCGGCGTCGCGGTGCAGCTGCGCAGCCGCGAGCAGTGCCGCCACGCGCCGGTCGCCCGCCGGCAGCCCGCGGGCAATGCCTTCGAGCATCCACGCGCGGCTCAAATTCAGCCCGTCGTTGTGTGCGAGCTTGGGGTCGGCGCGATCGACGATGATGGCGGGCAGCAGCCAGGGTCCTGCCTCGCGCTTGGGGATCTCGGGCAGGAAGCCGGACAGCCAGCGCGCGAAAGCGGCGGGCCCGAGCACCCGGCGCATGAAGTCCGCCTCCGCAAGGCACGGGGAGAGGAAGTCCTCGCCGGAGGGCTCATAGTTCAGCGGGCAGTGCCGGTCCGCGTAATAGAATCTGCGCGCCGCATACGACAGCACGCTCTGCATCTGGGCATTTCCCGCGATCTGCGCCCAGTCCCAGATCAGGCCGAAGGAGAAACCCGTTTCATCGTGCGCGCCCACGGGGATGGGGTAGTCCAGCTGGCCCGCCCTGTTCTCGAGCCGGGGCGCGGCCTCGACTTCCAGCGGCCGCAAGGCGGCCGCCCATTCCCGAGCCTGGGGGTCGTTCCAGGAGCGCAATTCCCCCGCCAGGGCGAGCAGCCACGCGAGGCCGTAGGGGCGCTCGAAGGAGGCGCGATCCTCGTGCCGGAAATAGGCAACCTCTCCGGCGATGTGCTCCGCTGTCAGACTCTGGCTCACAGCGGCGCGCGCGGCCGGCGCGAAATCCGCATCCGGAAAGAGATGCAGCAGACGCACCAGTAGCCAGTGCCCGTGCACATCCGAGTGCCAGTCGTAACAGCCGTAGAATGCCGGGGTCAGTTCGCGCGGCGGCTTCACGTCCGCGTCGCTCGACAGCGTGTGCGAGAGGTGATTCGGATATTCGGTGTGCAGGCACTTGAGCGCCAACCCCGCGAACTGAGCCAGGGCGCCGGCGTCGAGCGGGTAGGCACCGGGCGGCGCAGGCGCCGATCTCTGTGCCTGTGCGGGAGAGGATTGCCGAAGACTGACGGCGGCCGACAGGACGACGGTCAGCAGCAGCAGTTTACGGCACCGGGGAAGCCTCATGCCCGCGTAGTATAGGGTTCGCAGTGCCTGGTTGCGCGACAGCCTGGCCGTAGTCGAACGGCCCGAACGGCAGGACACTGTTTTCGGCGGGCAGGCGTTGCGCCATCCAGCCGCCGCCGAGCGCGCGAATCAGCAAAACCGCGGATTGCATCTGCCGCATCTGCAACCGAACCTCCTCCGTGCGCGCCGCCAACGCAACGACCTGCGCAACCGCCACGCTCAGGTAATTGTCTAGGCCATCCTGGTACAGCGTGGTCGACAGCGCCAACGCCTCGGCGGCTTGCCGGCTTGCTTCGTGCTGCTGCTCGACTTCGCTCATCAGACGCTGGCTGCGGCTCAGGCCGTCCTCCACTTCCTGGAAGGCGGCAAGGACGGTCGCCCGAAAGTTGTCGCGGGTCGCGGCATACTGCGACCAGGAGCGCTGCAGTTCGGCGCGGCGCAGTCCGCCCTCGAACAGCGGCAGCATGGCCTCGGCTCCGATCGACCAGAGGCTGTTGGGCAGGTTGATGAGATTGAAGCCGTCGTCCTGAAATCCCCCGGCTCCAAAAAACGTGACGTGCGGGTAGAAGGCGGCGCGCGACACACCGATCGAAGCGTTGGCGGCGGCCATCTGCCGTTCCGCGCTCGCGATGTCTGGCCGTCGCTGCAGGAGCTCCGAGGGCACCCCGATGGGCAGGGCCGGCGGGATCGAACGGTAGGCCTCGATCGGCGGCAGCGAGAAGCCGCTGGGCATGGCACCCACCAGCACCGCGACGGCGTGCTGCAGCAGGTCGCGCTGCAGGGCCGTCTCGCTCTGCTGGGCTTTCGCCGACCCGAGCTGGCTCGAGGCGCGCGCGTAATCGAGGCCCGAGGCGACGCCCCCGTGATACCGCAGGCCCGTCACCTCGACCGCCTTGCCAAAGGCCTCGATCGATTGCCGCAGCACCTCGAGCTGCCGGTCGAGGCCGCGCACACCCAGATAATCCGTGGCAAGTTCCGCCTGAAGACTCAATCGCGCCGTCGCCAGATCCGCGGCGCTCGCCTGGGCCAGCCTTTTTTTCTCCCGGGTGAGATTGCGAATCTGATCCCAGAAATCCGGCTCCCAGGACGCCGACCCGAGTATTTCGTTGGAGGCCTCCACGTCCGGGCTCCTGCTTTGGAACGCGCGGAACAGCCGACGGTCGGATTGCCTGTTGTCTGACAACTGGCCGTCCACGCCAACCTGGGGATAGAGCTGCGATTCTGCCTCGGCCGCCAGGTCGCGCGCCAGGGTATAATGTTCCATTGCAATCTTGAGCGTCGGATTGGCCTCGTTCAGCTGCTGTTCGAGCCGGCTCAAGTCGGGATCGTCGAACAGTGTCCACCAATCCCCGCCCGAGGAGAGAGCGTCGCCCGGCCGCGCGACGCGGAACGGGCCGCTGCCCTGATAGGTATCGGGCAGGATGAAATGCGGCGGATCATACACGGGCGCCAAGTCGCAGGCGGACGTGAGAACGGCACAGAGGGCCGCGATCGGTCCGGCGGCCCAGGGCTTCATGGCTTGCCCGAATCATTCTTGCGGGCCGGAGCGTAACCCGCCATCGGCGTTACCGGGCGCACGAGCTGACCCTCCAGGAGCCCCGCGGGTGGATTGTTCACCAGCCGGTCGCCGACCGACAGGCCGCTCGTGACCTGCACGGTTTCACCCAGATTCTGCCCGAGCGTCACGCTGCGCAGATGCACCCGGTTCTGCGCGTCCACGAGGGCCACCTGGGGACCTGCGGCACGAAAGATCAGAGCCTGCTCCGGCATGGTGGGGACCGCCGGGTTGGCCGGCAATTCAAAGACCACCTCCACGAAGGTTCCAGGCCAGAGCGTCTTGTCGGCCTCGTCCACGACCAGCTCGGTGACCGCCGTGCGCGTGTTCGAGTTGAACGCGCGCGCTGTGGTCAGAAACTTTGCCGCAATGGTTCTGTTCGGTTCGGACGGCAGATGCAGAGATGCCCCGGGCGCGCCGCCCAATCCGCCGACGTAATCCTGTGGCACGGCGACGAACACGCGCAATTTGTGAACGTCCGCGACGCTGAACAGCTCGGTCGATTTATCGTGCGCGCCGGCCTGGCCCCCGCCGGCATTGACGTAACTGCCGACATCGGTCATGCGCGCGGTCACCACGCCGTCGAACGGGGCCACCACGCGCTTGAACGCCTCGAGCGCCGAATACCGCGCCACATCCTGCTCGGCGGCTTCCATGTCGGCTTTGGCCGCCGCCGCTCCGGCCGTCTGCACGTCGACCTCCTGCTTGGAGACGGCCGGCGTTCCGGCGAGCGCCTGCCAGCGAGCGGCGGTCGTCGTGGCCAGGTTGTACCGGGTTTGCGCCACGCGCAGCTTCGCCTTCGCCGCCGCATAGTTGGCGTCCAGCTCGGGTGCGTCGATGGTCGCCAGCAGCTGCCCTGCCTTGACGGTCGCTCCGTAGTCCTCGTACCAGTTGCGCACGTAGCCCGACACCTGGGCAAAGATGGGCGCTTCGTACCAGGCGCGGATGGTGCCCGGCAGCGCCAGCGTGCGCGTGGACGGTCCGGGGCGCGGGCTGATGACATCGACCGGTAGCATGGCGTGCTCCTGGGCAACGCGCTGCAGATTGCTCAGCCTGTGGGCCCGCGCGAGAAATCCGTAGATGACCAGCCCCGCGACCAGGATCACCAGAACACCGATGAGCAGCTTGCTACGCTTCTGCATGAGGCGCCTCCTGCGGTTTGACGTTGCGATGCAGGAGCGCGAAGACGCAGGGCACGAACATCAGCGTGGCGAAGGTCGCGACCAGCAGCCCCCCGATCACCGCACGGCCGAGAGGGGCATTCTGCGAGTTGGACAGGGACATGGGCACCATGCCGATGATCATGGCGAGCGCCGTCATCAGCACCGGGCGCAGCCGGGTATACCCCGCCATGATCGCGGCTTGGACGGCATCGCCGTGCTCTTCGAGCTCGCGGCGCGCGAACGACACCACCAGAATCGAATTGGCGGTCGCAGTGCCCACGCTCATGATGGCGCCGGTGAGCGCCGGGACGGAGAGCCTGGTGTCGGTCAGGAACAGCGCCCAGATGACCCCGGTGAGCGCGCCCGGGAGCGCAGTGATGATGATGAACGGATCGAGCCACGACTGGAAATTGACCACGATCACCAGGTAGACGAGCACCACGGACAGCACCAGGCCCGCCAACAGTTGCGAGTAGGCGTCCTGCATCGTCACCGCCTGCCCTCGAACCTCGACCGACGCACCGTGTGGGATGTCCTTCTTCATGCGCTCGAGCAGCCGATCGACTGCGTCGCTCACCGCACCGAGATCGCGGCCCGCGTTGCTCGCGTAGATGTCGACCACCGGCATGATGTCCCGGTGCGATACCACCAGCGGCCGTCCGGTCTGCGTGATGTCGCTGAGGCCGCCGAGCAGCTGTGCCCCGGTTCCGCTCTGATCGCCGTTGCCCTGGTCAATCGGGATGGTCTCCAGGTCGTTCAACGAGGTCAGCTGACTCTGCGGCGTCTGCAGGTTCACCAGGTGCGAGACCCCGGTGCTGTAATCGAGCCAGTAAGTCGGGGCCGTCTGGCCGGAGCCCGAGAGCGTCGCCAGAGTGTTGTTGGCGATGTCGGATTCGGTCAGACTCGCGCCGAGCGCAAAGGCGCGATGCGCGGTGATCAGCAAGGTGGGTTGGTCGAGGGTTTGCTGGATGCTCACATCGGCGATACCCGGAATGGGCCGCAGCTCGGCCACGATCCGTTCGGCATAGGCCATGTTGTCGCGCACGTTGCGCCCGACGATCTGCACGTCGATCGGCGCCGGCAGACCGAAATTCAGGATCTTGGCCGTGATGTCACCCGGCAGGAACGTGAACGTGGTGCCGGGGAAGAGCTTCGGCAGCGTGTCGCGCAATCTCGCCCGATACTCATCGACCGGCGAGGCCTGGTCGTTCAAGTCGATGGTGACGTCGCAATCCTGCGGCCCGATCGTGCCGCTCGCACTGTAGGCCTCGTTGATGCCGCTGCTCGGCAAGCCGCAATTGCTGATGATGCTCTTGACCTCCCCGGGAAGACTCTCGCGGACGGCGATATCGACCAGGGAGGCGACCTTGCCAGCCTCTTCGATGCGCAATCCCACGGGCCCGCGGAAGTGCATGTCGATCTCGCCGGATTTGATGCCCGGAAAGAAGTCCCGCCCGAGCGCCGGCACGAGCGCGATGGATGCGAGAGGGACCGCGAGGAAGCAGGCGATGAACAGACGGCGCCGCTGCACGGCCTGCGTAAGCAAGTCCCGGTAGCCTTCTCGAAACTGTTCGAAACGCGCCTCGAATTTCTGTTGGAAGCGTCCCCAGGGACCGCCTGGCTCGCGGCCGACTTTCTTCGCCTGCACCTGCGCGCGCAGCATGTAGGCGGCCATGGTGGGCACCAGCGTTCGGGAGAGGATGAACGAGGCGATCATGGCGAAGATGATCGCCTCGGCCAGCGGCAGGAACAAATAGCCGGCAATCCCCGTGAGCTGGAACAGCGGCAGCCAGACGATGCAGATGCACAGTGTGGACACGAACGTCGGCACCACGATCTGGTTCGCCGCGTGAATGATGGCCGCTTCGAGCTCCATCCCCGTCTCCAGATGCACATCGATATTCTCGATCATCACCGTCGCATCGTCGACCAGGATGCCCACCGCCAGAGCCAGGCCTCCCAGTGTCATGACGTTGATGGTCTGTCCGGCCCAGGACAGCGCCATGATGGAACACAGTATCGACAGCGGGATGGAGGTGGCGACGATCATGGTCGAGCGGCCGGAGCCGAGGAACAGCAGTACCACGAGGCCGGTCAGAAGAGCCGCCGTCGCCATCTCCTGCACCACGTCGAGGACCGACTTTTTGACGAAAATCGAGGCATCGCTCAGCGTCGTGATCTTCACGCCGGGGGGGAGCGTCTTTTCGATCTGCGGTATCTTGGCCTTCACCCCGGCCACCACGGCCAGCGTCGATGCATCCCCGGCCTTGAGTACTTCCAGCAGCACGGCCTGCCGGCCATGGACCAGCACCGCATTGCTCTGCGGCGGACCGCCGAGATAGACGTTTGCCACGTCGCCGATGGTCACCACGGCGCCGTCGGCCTGCTTGATCGGCAGTCGGTTGAACGAGGCGATGTTCACCGGCGAGGCATTCGTGGCGACCAGAAAGTCGATGGCGCCTATTTTCTGGTCGCCCGCCGGAAGCACGATGTTCTGCTGCGCCAGCGCGTGCGACACATCCTGTGCCGACAGCCCGTGAGCCAGCAGTTTGTGCTGATCGAGATCGACCTCGACGAAGCTTTGTGTGCCGCCGTAGGGCGCCGGGATCGCCACGCCGGCCACCGCCACCAGGCCGGGTCTGATCTGATTGGAGGCGAGATCGTAGAGCTCCGAGCCCGTCATGTTCTCGCCGGAAATCTGCAGCGCGAGCACCGGCACCGACGAGGCGTTGTACGACAGCACCTCGGGAGGGGTGATCCCCGCGGGCATTTGCTTCAAGACGGTCTGTGAGACCGCGACCACCTGCGCCTGAGCCTGCGCCACGTCCGTTCCCGGCTGGAAGAAGATCTTCACGATGCCCCGTCCATAGAGAGACTGGCTTTCGATGTGCTCGATATTTCCGACCGTGGTGGTGAGCGCGCGCTCGTAGTAGTAAATCACACGCCCGGACATGTCCTCCGGCGTCAGTCCGTTATAGGTCCATACCGCGGCGACCACAGGAATGCGGATATTGGGGAAAATGTCGGTGGGCGTGCGCACCGCGGCGAGCACGCCATAGATCAGGATCAAGATGGCCAGCACCACGAAGGTATACGGGCGCTTCAGGGCCATCAGGACAATCGCGTTCATTATTGTGCTTGCCTCAAAAGAACTCTCGAACGCATCATGGCACGGGCCGCAATCCACCTGCCCACGCGCGGGAATTCATTGCCCACCGGAACACCGACCCCGTTTGAGTCTGCGCCCATGAGTGTGAGGCCCCGCTACGGGCAAACTTATCGGTGAACGCCTACAACACCGTCGGCCAAAGCCCAGCGCGCACGCGGGATTATTCCCGCACGCGCCGCCGTCGCGGACGGACGCTGGGCCAGGGTTCGCCCGCGGCTGCAGCGCTCAGGCGAATGTCGGCACCCCGCTTCCCGCGCTGCCGAGATGCGCATCGGCGAAGCGCCGCGACAGCTGTGTGAGCAGCGCGCAGCGCAGCGCGTCGCCCTGCGCGGCATCGCTCGCCAGAATCCTCAGCTCCAGAGTCACGGCGGCCGCATCGACCTTGGTCAGGTAGCATCCGAGCACGGCCTTCGGCTCCGCGCGCTCCTTCGCCACTTCGAGTGCCAGCGCGCGCGCGGCCTCGATGTCGATGTCCCGGCCGAGCTGCATGGTGATGATCAGCGGCCAGGGCGCGAATGTCGGATTCAGCTTGATGGTGACCTGGCTCGCGGCAACGCTGTTGGGAACCACCACCAGGTGGCCGGCCGGCGCACGCAGCGTGGTATAGCCCAGCGATATCAATTCGACCACCCCGATTTCCGTCCCGGTCGGCGCGCTGATCTGCAGCGTGTCGCCGAGTCTGAAGGGCCGGTAAATGGTGATCGAAACCCCGGCCACCAGGTTGCCCAGGGTGCTCTGCGCGGCGAGACCGATCACCACGGAGGCGACGCTCGCGCCGGCGAGCAGCGCGGTCCCCATGGAGCGCAGCACCGGAATCAGATGCGCATATAGAATGAGCATGATGACCCAGATCAGCGCACCGGCCACCTGCTGCAGGAAGCTCAGCGTGGTGCGGTCGAGGTGCCCGCCCTTGGCGAGGGCCGCGCGCACCGCCGTGCGCAGCACGCGCGACAAGATCGTCGCGAGCAACACGAAGATGATCAGATAGGCCAGCGCCCCGATCAGCGTATCCGGCTTGATGTAGGACAGCACGTCGTGCTCGCCCGCTTGGAGGTCGCTGTTCATGGCCGCTGGCCGGGTGTCGTGGCGCCGAGCGCGCCCGCCACGGCGCGCGCGATTTTGGTGGTGATCTCGTGGAGCTCCGCATCGGTCGCGTTGTAGGGCGGTGCCAGAATGACGGTGTCTCCCGCCACCCCGTCGACATTGCCGGAGCATGGATAGCAGATCAGGCCGTCGGCGAATGCCCGCCGGCCGATGTCATAGCTCAGCGCCCGCTGCGGCGCGAACGGTTCGCGGCTCTCACGATCGCGCACCAGTTCGATGCCGATGAAAAACCCCCGTCCCCGGACATCGCCGACCTCGTCGAAGCCGGACAGCGCCCGCCGAATGCCGTCTTGAAATGACGCACCCAGCGTGCGTACGCGCTCCACCAGCGCGTCGCGCTCGATGATGCGCTGGACCGCCAGGCCCGCCGCGCAGGCGGCGGTGTGGCCGGAGAAGGTGTGCCCGGTCATGTAGGCGCCGTGCTCGCTTGAGATCGGCCCGGCAACCTGCGCGGCCACCAGGGTCGCCCCCAGAGGAATGTAGCCGCCGGCGAGACCCTTGGCGACGGACATGATGTCCGGAGACACGCCGTCGAATTGCGTGGCGCGCCAGCTGCCGCTGCGGCCCGCGCCGCACATCACCTCATCGGCGATCAACAGCACATCGTAGCGTCGGCACACCGCCTGGATCGCGGCGGCATATCCCGGGGGCGCGGGAACCACGCCGCCCGCCGCACCGACGATGGGCTCGAAGATGAAGGCCGCGACCGTCTCCGGACCCAAAGACAGAATGGTTTGCTCCAGCTCGCGGGCCAGGTGGTCCGCCAACGCCTCGGGAGCCACTCCCGGCGGCGGCCGATAGGCGTTCGCCGCCGACACGAACGACACGTCCAGAAGACTTCCCTCGAACGCTCGTCGACGGGCGGCGAATCCCGAGACCGACAGCGCGCCCAGGGTGTTGCCGTGCCAGGAGCGCTCGCGCGCGATGAACCGGCGCTTGGCCATCAGCCCGCGTGCTGCGAAATATTGCAGGGCGACCTTGAGCGCAGCCTCGACCGCCTCGGACCCGTCGGCGCTGAACAGCACGTCTTTGAAGCCGCCGCCGGCCACGCGCAGCACGATCTCGGTCAGCGACTCGAGCGCCGCGCTGGTGAACAGGTAACGGTAGGCGTAGGCAATCGAATCCAGCTGTTTGGCGATGGCCGCGTTCACTTCCGGATGTGCGTGGCCGAGACAGAACACTGCCGGCCCTCCGGAGCCGTCCAGATAGCGCTTGCCGGACTCGTCGTACAAACACGACCCGCGCCCGTACGCGATCCGGGACAAATCGTTGAGACCAAAGCCGCTGCCGCCGCTCCTGGGCATGTGTCATCTCGTTGCATTCGCCGTTGGCCGCAGTGTACTCAAATTCCGCATTGCCGCATCCACCTCCGAGTCGGGCACTGTCCCACAGCGGCACGGGCAACGCCGGAATCGCGTTGCCCGCGGAAGCCGCCGGTTATCGCCTCTCGCCGCGCCAAACGATTGATTTGGGGTAGGAAATTGCCCCTGTCGGGCATCGGGGACGTGGCCGCGAATCCCACGCCGAAGAGCCCCGTGGCCGGACAGACCGGCTCGGCCGCCGCGCGGATAGTAGGCTCCATGCTCTCAACAACTCATCGCCAACCATCCTCCGATCGAGCGGGACTTGCCACCTCATGCGATTCGCGCCAACTCAGCGCGCAGCGACGGGAGGCTGCGGCGAACTCGGTCCGGGGTCGGGCGAGTTCAGGCTCGGTGATGAGTTCAGGCTGGGCCGCGATCGCGATCTGTTCGCTGCTGAGCCTGAGCGGTCTCGGCGCTCGCGACGCCTCGGCTGGGCAGCCGGCCGAACTTTCCGGCGAGTCCACGGCAGCCGCCGTGCCGAGCGCCACCGCGGACACGCTGCAGTCGGATTCGTCCCCGCAGCACCGCTCCGCTGCACGCCGGCGGGCCGGCGTCCAGCGACCCGCCGCCGCGCGCCATGCCGCGTCCGTGACCCGGCTCTCGCCGAACACGGCGATCAACCTCGACCGCTCCGGCCGAGCGCGCTTCGGCAAGGCATCCTTTTACGCCAAGATGTTCGCCGGCCGTGCGATGGCGGACGGCACACCGATGCGACCCGCGGGCAACAATGCCGCCAGCCTCACGCTGCCCTTGGGCACCACCGCCCAGGTCACCAATCTCGAGACGGGAAAGACGGCGGTGGTCGTGATTCGCGACCGCGGTCCCTATGTGGCAGGGCGAATCGTCGATCTGTCACCGGCGACGGCGCGGCAGATCGGTCTCGACCAGCGCACCGGCGTGACCCAGGTCGAGGTCGCTCCGATCTCCGTGCCGATGCCGGGCGGTGAGATCAAGCCCGGCGCAGCAGTCCTCGAGGCCAGCAACCGAGCGATTGCGGGCGCCCCGATGGAGACCGGCAACCCGTAGGGCCGGCTCGCGGCGCGCGTTTTGCACGCCCGGGCAGGCGCTGCGCGACGCACTCTGCGGCATGACAAGCGGGAAACCACACGAGCCCGCTCAGCGTGCCGCGACGGTCGAGACCAGCCAGTCACGAAACTGCTGCACCTCACGGCGCGCGCGCTGCGGGCGTTCCGGCTCGACCACGAAGTAGGAACTGTCGTCGCCGAACTCGTGCTCCAGGGCGAGCACCAGCCGCCCCGTCGATAAATAAGAGTCCAGGAAAACCCGATGCGCCAGCGCGCAGCCGGCGCCCATGGAGGCGAGTTCCAAGGCCGCGATGGTGGTATCCACGGTCGGGCCGGGCATCGACGCGGGTTCAGCCACTTTGAGCGCCTGACGCACCTGCAGCCAGTGATTCTCGTGACCCATGATGTGAATCAGGTGTTTCGGCAGCCAGCTGCTCACCTCCCCGACTGCGCGCACGCGCTCGAGCATCGCCGGACTGCACACCGCCACGATGGATTGGTTCATGAGCCGCTCGGCGCGGTAGCCGCGCCATTGCCCGCCGCCGTAGCGGATCTCGAGGTCCGTGGCCTCATCCGGTGCGGGGTTGTCCCAGATCACCGATGACAGGCGGACATCGATGGATGGGAAGGCCGCGATGAACGACAAGAGCTTTGGCGCAAGCCACAGCGAGGCGAGCGATACCGGCGCGTGAACGCTGATCTGACCGCGCTCCGATCCGCCGAACAAGCCCACGGTCGAATCCGCGAGCTGCTCGAAGGCGCGCCGCACCGGCGGCAGATAAGCGACGCCCATGGCGGTCAGCCTCACCCCGCGCGGCAGCCGCTCGAACAGCGAGAAGCCCAGGTGCGCCTCGAGCGCCCGGATCTGATAGCTGATGGCGCCCGAGGTCAGCCGCAGCTCCGCGGCGGCGGCGGTGAAACTCTAGGTGCGGGCCGCCGCCTCGAAGGCTCGCAGCCAGGTTAGCGTCGGCAGCCCGACCAGGGGACGATGATGGTTCATCGATACCTATGAATTTATTGTGGCCAAAGGGGGTAAAATACTCGTTTGCGCGGTCGCGAGGGGCAATTTATTGTGGCCTATTGCGCACCTTCAACCCCATTGCCCAGCTCGACTCCAATCGGTCCCCATGAAAACCAATGCACGCGTCGTCATCGTCGGCGGCGGGATGATGGGCGCAAGCCTCCTGTACCATCTGGCCCTCGAGGGCTGCACCGACACGCTGCTCATCGAAAAGGACGAACTCACCTCGGGCTCGACCTGGCATGCCGCAGGGCAGTGCCCGAGCATCACGGGCAGCTACAACCTCGCGAAGATCCACGCCTACAGCAATCTGCTGTATCCACGGCTCGAAGCGCTCACCGGGCAATACACCAGCTGGCACGCGAGCGGCGGTCTGCGCCTCGCCAACGATGAGCGCGAACTGGCGTGGCTCAGGTATGTCTACGGCTATTCCAAGAGCGTCGGTTTCAGCATGGACATCGTCGGACTCGACGAGATCAGGCGCCTGAACCCCTTTCTGACGACGGATGGCGTGCTCGCGGCCGCCTGGACTCGCGATGACGGTCATGGCGACCCGTCGGGCATCTGTAACGCGCTCGCCAAGGCGGCACGCGACTTGGGCGCCACCGTGGTCCGCCACAACCGGGTCACCGGCATCCGGCAGCGCCCGGGCGGCGAGTGGGAGGTGGTGACCGAGAAGGGCAACATCGTCGCCGAGATGGTGGTCAACGCAGCCGGCTGCTATGCCCGCCAGGTGGCTCAGATGGCCGGCGCGGACGCACCCATCACCAATATGCAGCATCACTACGTGATCACCCATCCCGTGCCGGCATTCCTCGAGCGCAGCGGGGAAATTCCGGTGATGCGCGACTCCTACACGTCCGGCTATTTCCGTCAGGAGCAGAAATCCGGTTTGATGGGGATCTACGAGAGCACGGGAATCACCGAAGCGTGGACCCCGCGGGGATTTCCCGAATGGGAATCCACCAACGAGCTCTTCCCGGACGATCTCGACCGCATCGCGCCCTGGCTCGAGCGCGCCATCGAGCGCATGCCGATCTTCGGCGAAGTGGGGATTCGCCGCGTCATCAACGGCGCCATCCCGCACACTCCGGACGGCGCCCCGCTCCTCGGTCCGGCGCCCGGGCTGCGCAACTTCTGGATGTGCTGCGGCACCTCCTTCGGCATCGCGCAGGGCGGCGGCTGCGGCAAGTACCTCGCGCAGTGGATGATCCGAGGCGATGCCGAGATCAACATGACGGAATTCGATCCGCGCCGCTTCGGACCCTTTGCCGACCTCAAGTACGTGCGCGAGAAGGTGTTCCTGGATTATCGCACCACCTTCACCACGCGGCTGCCCGGCGAGGAGGAACCCGATGCCCGGCCCAGCAAGACCAGCCCGCTGTACGAGCGGCTGAAATCCGCGGGCTGCGTGCACACGGAAACCTTCGGATGGGAACGACCCAAATGGTTTTCGCGCGACGGCCGGCCGGAGGAGTCCGGTTATCGCCGCAACAACGTCTTCGCGGCGGTGCGCGAGGAAGTGGCCGCCGTGCACGAGCGCGCGGGCCTGTTGGATCTCACCGGCTTTGCCAAGTACGACATCATCGGCCCGGACGCCGAGGCATTCCTGAATCGCGTCTGCGCGAATCGCATGCCGCGCAAGGTCGGCGGCATCGCCCTCGTGCACATGCTCTCGGCGCAGGGTCGAATACTCGGCGAGATGACCGTGACCAAGCTCACCGAGGGACGCTTCTACGCCCTCTCCGCCGCCGCGGCGCAGCTGCGCGATCGGGATTGGTTGCGGCACAGCGTGCGCGCCGGCGAGCAGGTGCGGATCGAGGACGTGACCGAAGAGCGCGGCGTGCTCGTGCTCTCGGGGCCGCGGTCGCGCGAAATCCTCGGCCCGCTGACCGATGCGCCGCTGACCGGCGGGGAGTTCCCCTGGCTCACCGGCCGCGAGATCCGCGTCGCCGGCCAGGAGCTGCGCGCGCTGCGGGTGAGCTACGTGGGCGAGCTCGGCTGGGAGCTGCATCCGAAGATCGGCGATCTGGCGGCGCTGTACGATGCGTTGTGGGAACGCGGCCGCAATTTCGGCCTCGCGAACTATGGCCTGTACGCCGTCAACAGCATGCGGGTGGAGAAGGGCTATAAAGCCTGGTCGACGGAGCTCACCAACGAGCTCACGCTGCTCGAGGCGGATATGCCGCGCTTCTTTGCCGCGACGAAGGAGGACTTCGTCGGCAAGACGGCGACGCTGGCGCAGGCGCCCCGCCCCTTCAAGATCGTGTACGTCGAGGTGGATGCCGCCGACACCGATGCGCGCGGCGGCGAACCGGCGCTCGCGGCCGACGGCCGCTGCATCGGCGTCACGACCTCCGGCGCCTACGGGCATCGAGTCCGGAAAAGTCTTGCCTTCGCCTGCGTCGATCCGGCGTTCGCGACGCCCGGCAGCGGCTTCGACGTCCTGCTGCAGGGGGAGCGGCGCCGCGGGAGCGTGCTCGCCGCGCCGGCCTGCTATGCCGACAATTCGCTGATGAGGGGTTAGTGATGGCCATCGATCTTCCGAAACGCGCCCGGGTCGTGGTCGTCGGCGGCGGCGTCATCGGCTGTTCCGTCGCCTATCATCTGTCCAAGCTCGGCTGGCGCGACATCGTGCTGCTCGAGCGCAAGCAGCTCACCAGCGGCACCACCTGGCACGCGGCCGGGCTCATCGGCCAGCTGCGCCAGAGCATCAACATGACCAAGCTCGCCCGCTACACGGCGGAGCTGTATCGCGGCCTCGAGGCCGAGACCGGGCAGGCGACCGGCTATCGCCAGTGCGGCTCGATCTCCCTCGCGACCACCAAGGATCGCATGGAGGAACTCGCGCGCAACGCCTCGATGGCCAAGACGTTCGGGTTGCCGGTTCACGTCGTGAGCCCGAGCGAGATCCGCTCGCTCTATCCGCTCGTCAACCTGGACGATGTGCTCGGCGGCATTCACAT
>VFSW01005284.1_pt1 | contig 19141 bp, 18 predicted proteins | sample 5358111 | NCBI WGS metagenome assembly VFSW01 (sample SAMN11554181, study PRJNA540505) | mine drainage metagenome | isolation source: sediment from site ElyBrook_90M | place: USA: Ely Copper Mine, Vershire, VT | collected 2017 | reverse complement strand
ACGGGGACATTTCTACTGTGGACAAACCGGGGACATTTCTATTGTGGTATGACAACCCAAAGTGGTTTTCATTGACTGTGCAGCAATACAGACATAAACTCAGCGCTGAGCGCGTCGGGGGGGCAATATCCGCGGCGCGCCCCCAACGAAGCCCAGTCACAACGAATGTCCTCAGGAACCACCCGGTACGCGCCGCAGTCTGATCGTGTGAAGCTGGTCGTTGCTTCCTCGGTCATGCTCACCTTTATTTCCTTCTGGCGAGCGGCCGCCGTCGTGCTTAACGACCTTGGCTCATCCGCCTTCTACGCCGGCGGCATCGCCGAACAGGCCGTGGGTAAGGCCGCGCCCTGGTTCATCCTCGGCGTCATGCTGTTCTCCTTTGCGGTCCGCGCGGTGTACGTCGAGAGCTGCTCGATGTTCACCCGCGGCGGTGTTTACCGCGTTGTCAAGGAAGCCCTGGGTGGCAATTTCGCCAAGCTCAGCGTTTCCGCGCTGATGTTCGACTACATCCTCACTGGCCCTATCTCGGGCGTGTCGGCGGGGCAGTACATAGTCGGTCTTCTCAACGAGATCCTCCACCTTGGTGCCACCCGCGGTTGGTTGCCGCTCAATCTGATCCATTGGGCTGCAGGACCGACCCCGCTCCCGATCGACGAAACTTCGGCCCTGTTTGCCGCCGCCGTCACCATTTACTACTGGTGGCAGAACACCAAGGGAATCGAGGAGTCGACCGATAAGGCGCTGGGCGTCATGCAGATTACCACCGTGATGGTGGTCCTGTTGCTGGGATGGGGCTGGATCACGGCATTTCATACTCACGCCAGCCTGCCTCCCCTCCCCGTTCCCGCGAACCTCCACTTTTCCAAAGATGCGCTGGGGTTCCTCGCGGGTACGCGCCTCTCCACCATGCTCGGACTGTTCGGCATCATTATGGCCTTCGGACATTCCGTACTGGCGATGAGCGGCGAAGAGACCCTCGCCCAGGTCAACCGCGAGATCGAACATCCCAAGCTGAAGAACCTGAAGCGCGCCGCCATTGTCATCGCGATCTACAGCTTCATTTTCACCGGTGTCGGCTCTCTGCTCGCCACCATGATTATCCCCGACAGCGTGCGGGTGCCCGTCTATCGCGACAACCTGATTGCGGGCATGGCGATGTATATGTGGGGCCCTCCCCTGCTGCGTATTATCTTCCGCGTCTTTGTCGTCATTGTCGGATTCCTCATTCTCTCCGGCGCCGTGAACACCTCGATGATCGGTTCCACCGGCGTTATGATGCGCGTCGCCGAAGATGGCGTCCTCACCGACTGGTTCCGCAAGCCGCATCGCCGGTTTGGAACAAGCTATCGCATCACTAATCTCATTACAGGCCTTCAGCTGTTCACCATCATCGCCAGCCGGGGCAATGTCATCATCCTCGGCGAGGCGTACGCGTTTGGCGTGATCTGGAGTTTCACTTTCAATTCCCTGGCCATGCTGGTGTTGCGCTGGAAGTACAAAGGTGACCGAGGCTGGAAGGTACCGGTCAACCTTCGCATCGCAGGCGTCGAACTCCCCATCGGTCTGTTCTGCGTCTTCCTGACTCTGCTCACCGTTGCCCTCGTCAACCTGGTCACCAAGAGCGTCGCCACCGAAAGCGGCATCGCTTTTACCGCGGTCTTCTTTACCATCTTCGCCATTTCAGAGCGAAGAAATGCGGCGAAACATCAGCTGACTCAACAGCAGATGAAAGAACACTTCCAGCTCGAGCAGCAGGACACCATCGGGCGGGAAGAACTCCAGGTTCGCCCCGGCGCCGTGCTGGTGACCATGCGCGATCCTGTGAACCCCTTCGCGCTCAAGTGGGCGCTGGCACGGACGCGGACCGATCAGCAGGACATCGTCGTGATGACCGCCCGGATGATGGGTGCCGGCGGTCCGGAGTATGTCGACAACCAGATATTCAGCGAACACGAACAGATGCTCTTCACCAAAGCTGTGTCCGTTGCGGAAAGCTTCGGCAAGCATATCTCTTTGCTGGTAGTCCCCGCCGGAGACATCTTTGCCGCTCTGGTGCAGGTGGCGAATTCGCTCGAAGTGGCGGCGCTGGTTTCAGGCTTGTCGACCCGTATGTCCGCGCAGGAGCAGGCATTCCATATCGGCCAGGCCTGGGAAAGCCTCCCTGAGCCCAAGCGGCAGTTCACCTTCTATGTGATCATGCCGGACGGCGAAGCCGAGGCCTTCCACATCGGCCCGCACGCGCCCTCGTTACGCGCCGAAGATGTACAGCTCGTGCACCGGCTGTGGCTGACTTTCCGTCGCGACCCCGAGATGCAGGGCCTGCATCACAGCGATATCATGACCTACGCCCTCACGCGTCTGGCGACCGACTATGCCCGCGACAAACAGGAAACGCTGAAGAGTCTGCGCCGATATACCCAGGAAGGCGGGCGCGATGCACAACTCGGAATCAGCTATCGGCCGCCCACCCGCGAGGATCAGTCCATGCCGGCTCCGCGACCATCCCTGGATGATGAAGGCCACTAAGTTCCAGACCCCCTTCCACTTCAATTTGTAAAGTGACCCCTTCCCATTTAGTCTGACGTCAGAGCAAGTCGCACCACCTTGTCTCCGGAAGCGCAGGGCGCTGTTCCATGAATAGGGGAGGATAATGTGGAAGTTAATAGGATCGTAGAGGAACTTGACCAGCAGATTTCTCGGCTGAAGGAAGCCAGAGCGCTTCTCTGTGACGGCGGAACCAGCCCAAGGAAGAGACGCGGCAGACCGCCGGGGAAGTCCGCGGCAGGTTCCGGCCAGCGTAAACGCCGTTTGAGCGCCGAAGGACGCAGACGGATCTCTGAGGCTCTGAAGCGCCGCTGGGCGCAGCGCCGTAAGGCGGCTGCAAAGTCGACCAAGGCTGCATAGAATAAGGGCGGGTTCCCGCCCTTCGCAGTTACAGCGTGCGCTTGAACAGAGGGGTCGCCAGCAGCAAAGAGATGATCCCGAACCCGAAGAGAAAGAAGATGTCGGACCGGATCGCCGCGAATCCTCCATCTTTGATCAGGATCGCCTTGAATCCGTGCACCGCGTAGGTAAATGGATCTACGACGGCGATAGCGCGCAGCCATTTCGGAAAAGCTTTGATCGGGTAGATCGCACCGCTCGGGAAGAAGAGCAGCGTATTCAGGACGCCGAACATCGCGCGGGGCACCAGAGGGTCCTCCACCCGCACCATCAGCAGGAACATCATGCCATTGAATGCGATCGATGTTGCGACGATGAGAAGCGACAACTGCAGGACGGCTGAAAAGCGGAAAATGATGCCAAGGCCGGCGAGCAGAGAACCAATGACCGACAAGCTGATCCCGGACAGCACCGCCTTCATCGCTCCGGCGATATTCAGGCCGAGCACCAGTTCCAGTTTCGTGATGGGCGTTACCAGATAGCCTTCGTGTACGCCGCGCGCTTTGTCATCGATGTACAGCATTCCTCCGCCAATCATGACCGAGATATACATCGCCAGGGCAACGGACCCGGCGAGAAGGAATTTCATGTACTCGATGTATGGATAAAGCTCCACGATATCGAGCGTGATGGCCTGCACCACTTTCGGCTGGACTAAAGGTGCGTTCAGGGCATCCACCAGGGACTGCATCTCCGATTCAAGGCTGCCGCTGACAAACTGGTCGGAGTTATCGACAACGATGCCGATATGAGGTGAATCGCCGGCGAGCACACGGCGGGAGTACTGTTTCGGAATGATCACCGCGGCATCGATCTTACCGGTTTGCACGTCCTCTTTCGCCGTCTGTTCGTCCGAATAGGGTATCGTCTCGAAGGTCCGGATGTTGGCCGCCACCGTCTGAAAGGCTTCTTGGACCTTCAACGCTTCTTCCCCGTGGTCATAGTCGACCACGCCCATGCGCGCATTCGTGACTTTGCCGCCGAAAGCATTCCCCAGAATCACCAGCTGCACCAGGGGCAGCGTCATCGACATCAGCATCAGCGTGGGAGAGCGGAAGAATTTCCGCATCTCGCGTTCGACAATAGCCCACATGCGGTTCATGGCTGCATCCCCGGACGCGGCGGCATGATGAAGCTCACCGCTTTCACCTGTTCGTCGCGCAGCTGGCGTCCTGTGTAATACACAAAGACGTCGTCCAGTGTTGTGTTCTGAACGCTGAGACCCCGGATAGGATCGTTGGCCGCCGTCGCCATTTCCACCAGTTGCGTCGTGGTCAGCGAGCCGTTGGAAGTCATTAGCCGATACTCGCCCGATCCGCGGGACTCCACGCCGGTGACGCCGGACAGATGCTCGAGCTGCGGCTTTCGGTCCACTTGGTTTTTGCCGAACTGAACTTCAATCACGCTGGAGCCCGGGACGCTCGACTTAAGTCCCAAAGGTGTGTCGAGCGCGACGAGTTTGCCATGGTCGATAATCGCGATGCGATCGCAGAGGTTGTCAGCTTCGTCCATGTAATGCGTCGTAAGCAGGATCGTCAGCTTCATGCTGGTGCGCAGTCGGTCCAGCATCTCCCAAACCGCAACGCGAGATACCGGATCCAGACCGGTAGTAGGTTCATCCAGAAAAAAGATGCGAGGATTGTGGATGAGCCCGCGGGCAATCTCCAGCCGCCGCCTCATGCCCCCGGAAAGCGTCTTGGTCTGCGCCTCACGCCACTTCGTAAGGTCGACAGCTTCGAGAAGCTGCGCAATATTCCGCTCGCGCTCCGCGCGGGGAACGCCGTACAACTTGGCGTAGATCGACAGATTCTCTTCTACTGTTAGATCGATATCGCTGGTGAGTGCCTGCGGGATCACCCCGATCAGACGCCGCACTGCATTCGGTTCATGAACCACGTCGTGCCCGGAGATCAGCGCCCGGCCCGCTGTCACCGGAATCAGCGTGGTCATCATGCGGATCAGGGTCGACTTGCCCGCCCCGTTCGGTCCAAGCAGCCCGAAGATTTCGCCATCGGCCACGTCAAAGGTGATTCCCTTGACTGCCTCGAAAGTCCCGTAGCGTTTCACGATGTTCTCCACCGCGATTGCAGGCGGGGCAGCACCAGGTGCGGCCGAGCGAGGAATGGGCGTCGGGTCCGTCATTCTTTCACCAGCTTGTCTTGGGGCACATAGACATCCGCAATCATGCCTGGAACGTAGCGCATCCCTGGGTTCTCGATGAGCAACTTGAGCTGGACCGTCTTGATGTCCCGCTTGCGGCGGCTGACATCGCGCTGCGTGGCGAAGTCAGCCTCGGCCGCCTTTGCAATCACCGTGCCCGAGACCGTGGCGCCGCTCGGCATTACCACGCGCAGCTTGTCGCCCAGCTGAACCGCGTCCGCCTCCGTCTCGGGAAGGGGAGCGTACACCCAGGTTTGCGAAAGATCGACCACCGTGACGATCGGTGTGGCCGGCGAGACGACTTCGCCCTGCCGCGCTGCCCACACATTCACGATTCCGGTCACCGGCGAAACAACCCGCGCGTAGCCGAGTTGCACCTCTGCCTGGTCGAGCAGGTCCTGCGCATTGCGTACGTCAGCACGGTTCGCCGCGACCGTCCTGGCTGCAACATTGGTTTGCAGCAGGTTCGCCTCGGCTGATTTCAGAGAAGCTTCGGCTGCCGAAACATTTTCCCGTGCGGAATCGACAGCTGCTTTCGCCGCCTTGAGGCTGGTAACCATCTCGTCGCGCGTCTGTTCGCTGGCGACGCCGGCCTGGGCCAGAGCGACGGCGCGTGTGGTATCCGATTCCTGATGGTCGTACTGCGCCTGACTCTGCGCCAGAGCCGCTTTCGCAACCCGCAGCTGCGCTTCCGCGGCTTTCACCTGGCTGGCAGTATCTCCCCGAGTCTGTTCTTCCGTGTCGCGCGAACCCGCCAGCTTGTATTGCTGACCGGCAACACTGGCGGCGGCGGCATTGCGGACAGCCGCCAGATCGTCGGCCTCAATGGTCGCAACCAGCTGGCCCGCAGTGACGCTTTGGCCTTCCTGGACATCGAGCGAGGCGATGCGGCCCTGAATGCGGGAGCTGACCACCACCTCGTTGGCGTCGACCATCCCGATCAACTGCAGATCGCTGCTGCGGTTGGTCGAGAAGAAGTACCAGCACAGAGCCACGACGAGCAGAACGGCCATGATGATGAAAATTCGATTGCGCGGTTTCATGCGGTCTTTTTCTCCGGAACGGCGGGCTCTCCGGCCGGGACCGTAGCGAGCACGGCTTTGGCCAGCCGCGCACCGTGTTTGCGATCGACAAAGATGGCGTGCCCCAGGTATTCAATGGCCGCCTTGCGCCGAACCGCAACAGCTCCTGGTGCCAGGGGTTCGATGTCGCTGACAAGGTGAACCATCGGTGCACTGAGAAAATAGAAAACATTCGCGCCCAGCGCCGAGTACAGCATTTGCAGAGGATCGACATTGCAGAGTTCACCCGCGTGGATGCCCTCCTCGACGATCTGGAGGGTACGATCCCACATGGGCACGAATGCCTTTTCGGCAATGATGCCCAAAGCGTTGGACTGTCCCGCGCGAAAGCGCACCATCTCCTGCTGCATCAACGCCTGAAATCCGTTCCGCGAGGAGATGCGGTCGAAATGCTGGAGAACGAAACGCAGCATGCGCTCGCCTGCGCTGCACGGCAGATCCAGTACCGCGAGGGCATCGCCCGCGATTCTCCCGGCAACGTCTTCCAGCGCGGCGGCATAGAGAGCTTCTTTGTCGCGAAAATAGTAGTAGAGCAGGGCCTTGTTGACGCGAGCCGCCGAGGCGATCCCACTCGTACGCGCGCCGGCAAGACCGTGCTCGCTGAACTCGTGGATCGCGGCGCGGAGGATCCGCTCGCGAGATTGGTCAGAACGATGCTGATTGTCATCCACTGCCATTGATTGACCAGTTAGTTAAATTAACCGGTTAGTCAAACTCTACATCGCATCCGAAAAAATCGCAACCCGCACCCATCGGCAACCAGCACGGCCGCACCCATCAGTGGCCATGTCCCAACGGCCGTCCCTCGCCTTCCACCGCCGGCTGTGCTTTGGCATGCTTATCCGAATAGCGTCCCAACAGGAACATCATGAACCCGAAAACCAGCATCACCAGCCCCCACACCAGATTGATGTCCATTCCCGCCGAGCGCTGGTAGATATCGCTGCCCCGCGTCACGAGGCCGTAGATCGAGAGCATGGCGCCGACAATCAGAAACATCAGCCCCAGAGGAATGCGCAGATCGAGACTCATCGTATCCCTCCTTATCGAAAGATGAAGTTCAGGCCAACCACCAGAACAATGAGCCCGACCGCGATGTAGCTGGGACGCGCGTACCAGGCCATGTGATGTTCGACCGGTTTGGGTGTGAGCGAATAGACCAGACCGACGAGCTCCTTCTCCGGCCGCGGCTTGGTGAAGAGGCTGATCGCCACGGTCAGAGTGAAGTTGATACTGAAGGCGAAGATGGCCTGCCAGAAGTTCAGCGCCATCGCGCTCGGATACGTGTGAACCACGTGCAGCCATCCGCCATGGATGCCCGGGTGATCGCCGGCGCCGATCGTCAGGCCGTGGTGCAGCAGCGCACCCACCGTCCCGCTCGCCAGGCCGATAAACGCCGCGTGCCCCGTCGAACGCTTCCAGAACATGCCCAACAGGAATGTCGCGAACAGCGGCGCGTTGACGATCGAGAACACAAGCTGCAGCGTGTCCATAATGTTGTTGAAGCTGAGAACAACGTAGGCGGTGGCCATCGAGATGATGATCCCGACTACGGTGGTCCACCGGCCCATTTTTAGGTAGTGAGAGTCGGTGGCCCCCTTGTGGATATACGACTGGTAGATGTCGAAGGTCCAGACGGTGTTAAATGCCGTGACATTGCCGGCCATGCCGGACATGAAACTGGCCAGGAGCGCCGTCAGCCCAAGCCCGAGAATCCCCGTCGGGAAATAGTGCAGCAGCATATTCGGAATCGCGAGGTCGTAGTCCAGCACCGGCTGCCCGTGCGTATCGAGCATGATCTTGCCGGTGACCGGATCGACCTTCGCTGGAATCAGCCCACGGCCGGCGCTAAGGCTTTCTGAGTTGGCGGCTGCCGACGCAGTCATCCCCACCGGCGCAGCCTGTCCCATCACGTGCTGAGTTACCATGGGTGTCCCGATGGCAATCAGCCCCGGCAAAATGACCAAAAATGGGAAGAACATTTTCGGAATAGCGGCGATCAGCGGCACGCGCCGCGCCGACTCTTCTGAATTCGCCGCCATCGCGGTCTGGATCACCAGAAAATCGGTGCACCAGTAGCCAAACGAGAGCACGAAGCCGAGTCCAGCTACCAGAGGAAACCAGTCCACGCCCAGCGGATTGGTATGCGCGCTCTCCATGCCTTTCCAGGAGTGCATATAGGCTGCCGGAAGCGTGGCCTTCAGGCCACTCCAGCCGCCCACATTCTTCAGCCCGACCCACACCAGCGGCAGAAAGCCCGCGACAATCAGGAAAAACTGCAGCACCTCGTTGTAAATGGCGCTGGTCAGTCCGCCCAGGAAGATGTAGCACAGCACAATCAGGGCCGAAAGGAGGATTGCGAAGTGGAAGATCCAGTCGAGCGGCAGGCCAAGTCGAATAAAGAGCTTGTCGAAAACATGCAGCGTCTGGATCAGGCGCGCCATCGCGTACATCGAGATGCCTGAGGAGAACACCGTCATCACCGCGAAGCTGCATGCATTCCACGCTCGCGTCTTCTCATCGAAACGAAGGCGCAGAAATTCGGGCACCGAGCGCGCCTTCGATCCGTAGTAGAAGGGCATCATGAAGACGCCCACGAAAATCATCGCCGGGATCGCGCCAATCCAGTAGAAATGGCTGGTGACGATGCCATACTTGGCCCCCGACGCCCCCATGCCGATCACTTCCTGCGCGCCAAGGTTCGCGGAAATGAAGGCCAGTCCGCAGATCCATGCCGGCAGCGAACGCCCTGCCTGCAGGTAGTCCTTGCTCGTTTTCATGTAGCGCTTCAGTGCGAAGCCGATGCCCAGCACAAAAGCGAAATACAGCAGCATGATGAGCCAGTCGATGGTCGTCAGGTTCACGCTTGGCCGTCCCCTTCGGGAAAAGTAAATGGCGAGTATCGCAGGCCACTGTACACGGTTGCATTCGGCAAGTCCAGATAACGGTCTTCAGATTCTTCAGGCGAAATCAATCAATTCAGAGCGACTGGACAGGGAGCAGGGTCAGGTCATCGACGAGGCCGATTTCCTTCTGAACGAAGGGCTCGGCGTACCGGACACCGGCAAGCATTCCGTAGTGGCGCGCCTCTGCAAAGGTGCGCTCCCGAATCTCCTCCTCGGGAACAAAGAGACCGCTGCCCGTCACCTGGTCCGCATATTGCGACTGGTACGCCATCAGTGCCCGATGGCGATCTTCGATGAAGGCCGTGATGTCCACAACGAAGCTCGGCCGGACGTCGGCGTAGAGGCTCGCATAGACAATCTTGAATGGGCGATGCGGCGCGGTTCCGGTTTCAATCCTTGCCAGCCCGGATAGAAAGCACGCCTCATATCCCAGTGTCGCGCTGTTGTAGTGATCCGGATGGCGCCCGGTCCAATAAGGAAGAATCGCGACGTGCGGACGCACGCGGCGAAGAACCTCGACGATCTTCAGTCGATTCTCCCAGGTGTTCTCGACTCGGCCGTCCGGAATGTCGAGAGCCTCGCGCCATCCTACGCCCAGGATTTGGGCAGCCTGGCCGGCTTCCGCAGCTCGTTCCTCCGCAGAGCCCCGCGTTCCCGCTTCTCCGCGAGTCAGATCCAGGATAGCGGTCGAGACGCCGATCGATCGCATGCGGAGCAGAGTGCCGCCGCACGTCTGTTCCACGTCGTCGCGGTGCGCCGCGATGGCAAGAACTTCGGCGATTGCTGGTTCCGCCATGCCTGTCGACGCTGCTGCCCGGCTCCTCAGTAGATGGTGTTGTCGTTATCGGTCGTGCCGTCCATGTAGGCGCAATCGATAGCCGTACCTGCAATCGTCACGTTGAAATTGTCGAGTTCTGACATGTCGGTCGTTTTGTAGATGTGAATTTGACCGCCCTCGGTCGTGTAGACCTTGTGCAGACTCTCGACGTCGGCGATGCCCGTTCCATCTCCCTTGTAGGAGTCGATGGTGGCTGTATTCGCGGAGGTGTTGAACATCGTGATGCAGCCGAACTGTATGTTGGTCCCGGTTTGCGCCTGCTGATAGCGGACGCCCTGGTTGCACTGCGACGATCCGATCCACAGGGTGTTATCGTCGGCGAAGACCATGCGGTTGTGCATGCCATCGCCGATGGGGTAACTGCCGGCGATCGTATTGGCAGGAGTGTTCACGACCGTCAGGTATCCGGCGAAAAGTCCGTTCGATGCCTGATATTGTTGCCCGGCTACGTAAAGCGTATTGCCGTTGAAGATCGCGTTCGTCGCCCCATTGGGAATTGGAACGTTGGATTGAGCCACGAGAGCGATGCCGCTGGCGCCGTTGCTGCCCGAGTTGATTGAAGAAGCAGTAATCGGAATCGTGGTCAGGCTCGCCGTCGTGCCTCCACACTCCTGACCGCAGTTGATCACGTAGGCGGCTGTGCCATCCGGAGAAAACACCGCCTTCACCGGATGATCGAACGTGGCGGAAGCCCCGGTGCTGACGGGGAAGACGCACCACAGCGGCTGCTTCTGCGGCTCGCAATCCTGAGCGCCCAGATAGTTCGGATTGTTCACCGCGGCAGCTTGCTGCGCCTGGTTCAACTGCACAATGCTGTACACCGCAAAACTGGCCGGATTATCGACATTCACCGTATGACCTGCAACCTGCGTTGCGTTCTGGACAAAGACCAGAGCGATCGTCCCGCCAGGATTCACCGAAATTCCGTACGCATTGGGCAGATTCAGCGTCAGCGCCACGCCGTCGTTGCGATTGACGACGCTGATCACATGGTTCGATGGGTTCGCGGCATAAACGTAGGCCAGATCGCGGCTGACGAAGACGCCGTTGTAGGGCACTCCTTCGGAACTGCTGGAGAGTCCGCCCGGGATCCCTACCGTTGCGCTCACCTTTTCCTGTGCGTAGCTGATCAGAGAGAGACTGCCGTCTCCTTCGCCGTAGATCGCACCGGTTTGCTGCTCCGGCATATTTTGAATGGTCAGCGGCAGCTTGCCGGAGTAGCCGTTGATCGACAGCTGCCCGCCGGAGGTGTTATAGGCGTGGCGGATGTCGTAATAGGCATCCATGAAGACCAAAGCGCCGGTGGCGAATGGACTGGGATTCTGCTCGGCCACGATCACGCGGTTCAGCACGCCGCTGGGGGGCAGGCTCCGGCCGGCAAAGAAGAAATTCTTCCCGCAGGAACTGATAACGGTGCAGACTGCGAAGACGGAACCGAGGACGGCCACGAAGTACAGGGGACTTCTTTTCTTCAAAACCTTAGAACCTCACCAGGCGCATGGCTTGCGACAATCTCGCGGGAAACCCCAAGTATATCAGGGGAGTTGCGGCTTTTCTTTGGACGCGCCGGCACCGGACAGGTGAGACGCCGGAACTCCATCGTTCCCCTGTTACGATGAAACAGGATATCCCGGCATGACCAGCCGCCTCGATCAAAAATTTAATGCGCGCACCGTTCTTTGCGACGGCGCCATGGGCACCTCTCTTTACTCGCGGGGCGTCTTTATCAACCGCTGCTACGACGAGCTGAACCTCTCGCAGCCCGAGTTGGTGCGCGCTGTGCACGAGGATTACCTGCAGTCTGGCGCCGAGATCATCGAAACCAATACCTTCGGCGCGAACGCAATACGGCTCGAGCGGCATGGGTTGCGCGACAAAGTTGCGGACATCAATCGCGCCGGCGTGAGCATTGCGCGCCAGGCCGTTCGCCAGCTGGCTGAAAAACAAGCGGGCACCGCGTATGTCGCAGGCTCCATTGGACCGCTGGGCGTGCACCTCGAACCGCTCGGCAAAACGAGCCTCGAAGAAGCCCGCGCCGCCTTTGCCGAGCAGATCCAGGCTCTCACCAGCGGTGGACCCGGCGTCGGCGTCGATTTGCTCTTCATCGAAACCATGCCCGCCCTCAACGAGGCGGAACAAGCCGTGTTGGCCGCGAAAGCTGCAGCGCCCGACTTGCCCGTCATCGTGATGGTCACCGTCGATGAAGAGGCCAACTGCCTCGACGGGGCATCGCCGGAAACCGCCGCCGCTCGCATCGAATCCTGGGGCGTAGACGGAATCGGCTGCAATTGCAGCGTCGGTCCGGCTACCGTGCTCACCGCCATCGAGAGAATGGCGGCCGTGACATCGCTGCCTCTCATGGCGATGCCGAATGCAGGCATGCCGCGTTCGGTCGAAGGCCGCAACATCTATCTCTGTTCGCCCGAGTACATGGCCAGCTTCGCCCGCAAATTCACCAAGGCGGGCGTGCAGTTTATCGGCGGCTGCTGCGGAACAACCCCCCAGCACATCCGTGCCATGAAGTCCGCCCTTCGCGCCACCGATGCCCAGGCTGCGGCGCAGCGCACTACGAAGAGGGAAGCGATCGTCACCGAGACGCCTCCCGCAGCCATCCAGGAACGCTCCCGCCTCGGCCGCCTCGTCCACGAAGGCGCCTTCATCACCATGGTCGAGATCGTGCCCCCGAAGGGCATCGACTGCAGCAAAGAGCTGAAAGGCGCTCAGGAACTCGCTGACCTCGGCATCCATGCCATCAACGTGCCCGATTCGCCGCGTGCCTCGGCACGTATGAGCGCGCAGAGCCTCTGCATTCAGATCCAGCAGAAGACCGGCATCGAGACCCTGCTTCACTACACCTGCCGCGACCGCAACGTCCTCAGCATCCAGAGCGACCTCCTCGGCGCCTCGTCCATCGGTCTGAAGAACGTCCTCTGCCTCACCGGCGATCCGCCCAAACTCGGCAATTATCCTGATGCCACGGCTGTCTACGATGTTGACGCTATTGGCCTGGTCAACATTGTCCACCGCCTGAATCATGGCCTCGATATCGGCGGCAACCCGATCGGCGCGTCGACCGGTTTCACCATTGCCGTGGCGGCCAATCCCGGTGTTCCGGATCTCGACAATGAAGTCCGCCGCTTTGCCTGGAAAGTCGAAGGCGGAGCCGAATACGGCATTACGCAACCCGTCTTCGATCTGCGTGTTCTTGAGACTTTCCTTAAACGCATCGAAGGCTTCCGTATCCCGATCGTGGCGGGTATCTGGCCGCTGACCAGCCTGCGCAACGCAGAGTTCATGAAGAACGATCTGCGCGTCAGCGTGCCGGACGAGATTCTCGCGCGCATGGGGAAGGCTTCCTCACCCGATGCAGCCCGGGCCGAAGGCATCCTCATCGCGCAGGAGATGCTCCACGCTGCGCGCACCATGGTGCAGGGTGTCCAGGTCAGCGCTCCTTTCGGCCGCTACAGTGCCGCCGCCGACGTGCTGGCGGCCGTCCTGCCCAGTCGTGCGAACGGCAAACCAGCCGGCGCAAACCAGCCTGAGGAGAGCCGCGTTGGCCAGCTTTGAGGAGTCGCTGACGAAGCTCGAAGACATCGTCGCCCAACTGGAGCGCGGCGATCTGCCCCTGGAAGATTCCGTCAAGCTCTTCGAGGAAGGTACGCACCTTTCCGCGGAATGCCGCAAGCAACTCGAAGAGGCCGAAGGCAAAGTCGAGATGCTCGTAAAGCAGCGCGACGGCTCCATGAAACGCGAGACCTTCGGAAGTTCCTAGCTGACGGCGGGCAGCCGGAGCGCAAGACGCTCACGGACAAAATTCACCAGATCATCGGACATGTAATCCGGACCTGAAATCCGGAACCGAGCCTTCCCCTCGAGCATGAATCCAGCCCCCGCCTCGGAGTGTCCGCTGGACGACAACAGCACCGCATCGGCGCGATCCAGAAATCGCCGCGCCGAGTCTTTGAAATCCGCCACCGACGGATCCAGGACCGAAAGATACAGATCGGGCTTCAGAAATTCGAGGATGCTGTTTGATTCAAGGATGGCATTCTCGCAGCCGGCCATCTCCTTTTCGATCCGGGGCATCGCGTCCGCGAGCATTCCCATCCGCGTACGAACCCAGATCGATCGCGACGCGCCGGCCGCGAGGAATCGCGCCGTGTCGGTGCCGCTCAACGCATCGTGCTCGGCGCTTACCGAGACGCAAGAATCGGCCGTCTGACACTGGCACGGCTTGCCGTCGGCGGTACAGAATCCGTGTCCGTACTGCGTGATCTTGAAGGCCGTCCAATGAAATTCCGGCAGACGGGCGATCAGTCCTGCTACCACCGAGGTCTTGCCGAGATTGCGCGATTGTCCGCCGACCACCACGACCGTCATTCCGGATCCTCTTCTTCCTTCGATGAGCGCGCGAGCCGCGCGAGTGCAGCCAGTTCCTTCAAATACTGGCGCAATGGGCGCGCCGGGCGCCCCCAGAAGACGACGCCTGGGCCTTTCACCTTTTTGTGCGAGAGAACGCCCGAGCCGGAGCCGAGGATGACCCGGTCGCCGACATGGGCGTGATCGCCGATGCCAACCTGGCCGCCAACGATGGCGTTCGCGCCGATGCTCGAGGATCCTGAGACCCCGGTTTGCGCGGCGATCACGACGTCGTGCCCGACTCGGACGTTGTGGCCGAGGTGGACCAGGTTGTCGATCTTCACGCCGCGCCCGATGCGTGTTTCCTCCAGAGCGCCGCGGTCGATGGTCGAGTTCGCGCCGACTTCGACGTCGTCTTCGAGGATGAGGCGGCCCTGTTGCGGGAACTGCAGGTAGGCGCCGGTCTCTCCATAGCGGACGTAGCCAAAGCCATCGGCTCCGAGAACCACGCCCGAGTGCAGCACCACACTATTGCCAAGCTCCGTGCCGGGGTAGAGCACCACCCGAGGGTAGATGCGGCAGTCGGTTCCAATCTTGACTCCTGCACCGATCACGGAACCGGCGCCGATGCGGGAGCGCTCGCCAATCTGCGCACCGGCTTCGATGACCGCGTGTGGTTCGACCGAGACGTGCGCGGCCAGCGTCGCGGAGGGATCGATCACTGCCGTCGGATGGACGCCGGTTTCGGGCTCTGCAGGGCGGAGCAGGTGTGCGGCCTGGGCGAAGACCAGCCGGGGCTGTCGAGCGATCAGCAGAGCCTTCGTCGGCGAAGAGGGCGCGAGCTTCGGAGCAACAATGACGGCGGCGGCCCCGGAGGTCAGCGCCACTGCCAGGCTTTGCGCGTCTTCAGCGAAGAGGAGCGAGTCAGAGGCGGTTGCGCCTGCGCTCGATACGCCGAAGATTTCAGGGTCGGAGCCAGCCAGGCGAACTTCAGCGCCCAGAGCTGCGGCGATTGCAGAGAGCTTCATCGGTGATCAGGGTACAACCGCACGCGGGTAGAGCGAAGCGTGAGATCCGTCGCTCGCTGGCGCCAGCGTCACTTTTCCCGGGCGACGACGAACTCGGGCATCCACTGCAAGGCGCGCTTGTATTCGGAGTCAGGGACCACGGACAGCGCCGCCTGGGCAGCCGCGGCGTAATCGAAGGCCGCCTTCATGGCATAGTTCACGGACTGGTTGCGGTTCAGAATATGCAGAATCTCCTGGTGGGAGACGCGCTCGAAGTTCTGATCATCGAGAACCGTTTGAATCGACGCGCGCTCCGCGGGCGTGCTGCCGTTTTCCAGCGTGTGGATGACAGCGAGGGTCGCCTTGCCTTCGCGCAGATCGCTGGCCACCGGTTTGCCCAGCACTTCTTCGGTCGCAGTCAGATCGAGCACATCGTCGACGATCTGGAAGGCCAGTCCGAGATTGCGGCCGTATTCGCCGAGCGAGTCTTCGACCGCCTGATCGGCTCCGGCCAGCACCGCGCCCAGCCGCATGGAAACTTCGAAGAGACACGCGGTCTTGCGGTAGATCAGGTCGTTGTACTCGCCTTCGGAGATGGGCTTGCCGAGGCATTCCATCTGCAGCAGCTCGCCCTCGACCATCTGCTGGGTGAGGCGGATCAGCAACTCAAGGACCCGAAAATTACGTTCCTCCAGCGCGACGCGGAAGGCCTGCATGTAGAGCCAGTCGCCCACCAGGACGCACTTGCCGTTGCCCCAGGTGCGGTTGGTGGAAGGGCGGCCGCGGCGCATATCGGCGGCGTCGATGATGTCGTCGTGGACGAGGGTGGCGGTGTGTACCATTTCGACAACAGCGCCAAGGCGAATCATGCCGCGGTCCGTATAGCCGAGGCTGCGGGCGGCCAGCAGCAGCAGGGAGGGGCGGATACGCTTGCCACCGCCTTCGCGCAGATATTCGGAGATCTCGGTAATTGCGGCGACGGAGGACACGGCATCGGAACCGAACTCGCGCTCGATGGCGGCAAGATCGTCATGCAGCAGGCCGAAAACTTCCTTCGCCGTTGCTGTCGCCACTGTGCTCACTCAGTTCTCCAGCTTGCTGTGCCCGGCCGTTCAGTTCGAACGGTAATTGGTGAACTGCATATCGATGCCAAGGTCGCGCCCACGCAGCAGCGCCATCACTTCCTGGAGAGCATCGCGGTCCTTGCCTGAAACGCGGACGGTATCGCCCTGAATCGAGGCCTGAACCTTCTTCTTTGAATCCTTAATGATTTTAACGATCTCTTTCGCCTTCTCTCCAGCGATGCCCTGCTGGAGGGTGATCTTCTGGCGCACCGAGGAACCCGACGCGGGCTCGACCTTGCCGAAGGTCAGCGCCTTGAGCGAGACGCCACGCTTGACGAGTTTCTGGCGGAGGATCTCGGTTACGGCCTGCAGTTTGTACTCGTCGACCGAGGCAAGCTGGATGGCGTCTTCACCTTCAAGATTGATTTCCGACTTCGAATCCTTCAGGTCGAAACGGGTGCGCACTTCTTTGATGGCCTGATCGAGGGCGTTGCGCACTTCCTGCAGATCGACTTTGCTGACGATGTCGAAGGAGTTTTCAGCTGCCATTCAAGGGCCTCTTCTCTTTCAGATTATCCTGCTCGCGACCCGATGCGGGTGAGGGCAAAGGAATTTCGGTACGAAAAAACGCGCCGAAGTTACTTGTGGTGCGATGGATGACCTCGTTTGGAACGATGTTGCGGACCTCAGCGATCTTCATCGCCACTTCTTTTACCCAGGCGGATTCGTTGCGCTTGCCGCGGTTGGGAATGGGCGCGAGGAAGGGAGCATCGGTCTCGATGAGCATGCGATCGAGAGGGAGAGCGGCGGCGGCATCACGGATTGGCTGGGCTTTCGGGAAGGTAATGTTACCCGCGAAGGAGATGAGGAAACCGAGGTCGATGGCCTGCCGGGCGTGGCGCAGTTCGCCGGTGAAGCAGTGCAGGATGCCGCCGAGGCCGGTGCGGGACCATTCGCTGCGCAGCATTTCCAGCGTGTCGTCCCAGGCATTCGTGGAGTTGTCCGAAGGGCGGCAGTGGATGACGATCGGCTTGCGGCGGGCGGCGGCGATTTCCATTTGTCGGATGAAGACCGCTTTCTGGATATCCCGGGGCGAGTGGTCGTAGAAGTAGTCGAGGCCGATCTCACCACAGGCGAGGATTTCGGGCTGCTGGAGCAGGGTGTCCAGTTTGGCGGCGGCGGATTCGTCGAAGAGGCGGGCTTCGTGGGGATGGACGCCGGCGGTGGCCCAGATCTTCGGGGTATGCGGGCGGCCGGCGAAGACGCGGCTGATGTCGAGCGCCTGGTGCATTTCGGCGGGGCCGTCGCCGATGCCGATGGAGAGGATGCCGCGGACGCCGGCGTGCCAGGCCCGCTCGAGCAGCGCGGTCCGATCCTCGTCGTAACGGTTGCTATCGAGATGAGCGTGGGAATCGATCATGGGTGTAGGGCCCAGCCTGGTGTCGGGCCAATTCTTAGGTTACCGAAGCGGTCGATTGCGAGAAGTCGTATTCGTTTTTTGTTCTGGCTGGCAGGGTATCCCCACCCCCCCTTCAAAAAATCTCTGCCTTGTTTTCAATGACATAGGCGACGCTACCCGATCCGATGAGGGGCAAGTCATACGTGCTGCGGCAGATCGGCGACGAGGTCCAATGCGGCACGCGCGCTGGTGAATGCCGCATTCGCATGGGCGAGCGGCCTTGTTGATGGAGGAGAAAGCAGTTGGTTCGTGGATGCCGATGCCGCACTGGTGCGCATGAATGCCGGGTTCGTGCTGGTGAATGCAGCATTCGCGAGTGTTAGTGCTGCATTCATGCAGGTGAAGCAGTCAGGAAGCGACGAGGAGGAAGGCGAGCCGAGAGACACGCCGAGAGACCAGCGGAATGGGACGCTCGTATTGGCGAGGCTGAGCATGGCTTTCTCCTTTCCGGCAAGACAAAAGGCTCGCCGGGCGAGCCTTTGCGGGGTGCCGAATCCTGGTTCGGGGGGAGAAATATCTTTCTCCCTATTATCAGGATACCAAGCCGAGCGAATGAATCCGCCAAAATTGTTGAGGCGTTTTGGTGGGGAAGCCCTTTGTTTTGTTGAGTCGTTACCCTGGTGTTTTCCACAAAAGCTTGACAGTTTTTTGGCGGGAGACCGGATGAGAGAGTCAGCGGTAGATTTCGCGGCGGTGGCCGATGCGGAGGACGACGACGACGACCTTCTTGTCCTGGATTTCGCAGATGAGGCGGTAGTCGCCGACGCGGTAGCGCCAGTAGTTGCCGAGGGTTGAGCCGGTCAGGGCTTCGCCGATGGAGCGTGGGTTGTCCAAAGGGGAGATGCGCTGGTGGAGGAAGCGGAGGATTCGCCGTGCGACGGAACCGTCCAATTTGTCGATATCACGCTGGGCGTCGACGTGAAGTTCAATCCTCCATGCCATACTGCTTCATCACTTCTTCCAATGGCACGGTTTTGGACCGCCCTTCACGCAGGGCGCGGAGGCGTTCGTCGGCGATCTGGAGATCTTCGAGGTCTTCGAGGTGCTTGAGGATGGCCTCGCGGGCGTAGTACGTCTTGGTGCGCCCGGAGCGCTTGGCGAGGCGGTCGAGGCGCTTTTCGATGTCGGGGGGAAGACGAATGGCAAGCATGGTGATCTCGCTATACAAGTATAGCGGAGACTGGACGCGAGACTTCCCACATCTGGAACTGCTCGACTTCGCTCGGCGACTGTCTGGACGATTGATGCTTGCCACATCTGCCAAAGGTGGGCAGAGCCGTTCGACTTCGCTCAGCGACTGTCTTGAGTTGTCAAGTGGGTTGA
>VFSW01005283.1_pt1 | contig 19142 bp, 20 predicted proteins | sample 5358111 | NCBI WGS metagenome assembly VFSW01 (sample SAMN11554181, study PRJNA540505) | mine drainage metagenome | isolation source: sediment from site ElyBrook_90M | place: USA: Ely Copper Mine, Vershire, VT | collected 2017 | reverse complement strand
GATCCGGCTGAGCTTAAAGAGCTTGGAATTAACGTAGGTTCTACTCTTAACTCTCAAGCTGTTGCAGGTTCTATTACTTCAGGATCTACAGAACAACGAGAAAATAAAGCTACCGTTCCAGTAAATCAACCCAACACTAAAAAGTCTAACGATGTCATGTCTGCTGCTATGGTAGGAATCCTAGTAGGAGGCGTTTTAGGTCTCTTAGACTTTTTCAAACAGTTACTCAATAATAGCAAGCTTCTTAATACTTATGCTGCTGCTTTTGGTAAAGTATTTAGCGCAGCATTAGATATCTTGCTAATGCCGTTCATTCCGGTATTAAACTTACTTTTAGCTGGAGTAGTTAAGCTTTTAGCTTGGCTTATTGACAGTGGATATCTAGTCAACATGACTAGAATTATAGAGCAATATGTTATTCCGCTCTTACAAGGATTTGGTACTGCTTTACAGGTCTTGTGGCAAGACATGAATAAGTCACTAGATCCTAGAAGCTGGGATTGGGTTTCTCTTGGTAAGTTAGCTGCTGCTGATTTAGAACTAAACGCAGCTTTTATGCTCGCAGCTATTGAAAAATCCATTAATGTCGTGTTGGCAAAGTTCGGTTTACCACAAATGAACATTCACAAGCAAGATACTGGTCCTATGGCTATGGTTAATCAAGCGGAACAGCTCGTTGGTCAGCCTACAGTTAACGCACAACAATTTGATCTAATGATGAAACAATACGCTGGATTACTTACAGTTGGAGCAGGAGCAGGTCTTCTAGGGTCATTTGCTCCAGGAGTTGGAAACTTACTAGGAACTGGAACAGGTATATCTGCTGCTGGATTAACTGGTGGCGCAGGTATGCTATTTGAGAATAAAGCTACGCTTGGTCAAGCGTCTCAACAACAACAGAATCCTCCAAATATAAACGCTAACATTGTTGTTAACGGTGCCAATAAGCAGCAGATTCGGCAGACAGCACAGAATACCTTAAATCTTCATAATTCTAGATTCTCTAGAGGTTTGGCACAGCCATAATGGAAGTTCCTGTAGTACTTGAACTTGAGATGGATAAGTTGAAGAACTTGTACCAGATGGGACTGGCTGCACAGCGTGTAGGTCAATTTGGTCAGTATCAAGCAACTAGAGATGAAAACAATAACGTAAGAGTTGAGCATATAACTCCTACAAAGCAAGGTCCAGGCAGTTTAGGAACTACTGATTCCGGTATAACTAACGTTAAAACTATCGCCTTAGTAGCAATTATCGCGGAAAAGCTCGTAGAAGAGAGTACTGACTTCGTTAAACAGCTGCTAAATAATAGTAGTTTGTTAAACTCGTATTTTGGCTCTATGGGAAAGGTATTTTCTGCTATAGTAGACGTCCTGTTAATTCCGTTCACTCCTATTCTAAACCTATTAATGATAGGCATGACTAAGTTTATAACGTGGATGGTTACTAACAATATTCCACAAAAGTTATACAATGCTGCAGTAGTTCTTTGGCATGCTCTTCAAGATATCTGGGACTGGTTACAAAAGATTGCTGGATTCTTTGACTCATGGGATCCTTCGAAGTGGGATTGGACTGGTTTAATGTCTGGAACGTTGTCTGTTATTGACAAGTTCTTCGGATGGATTACAAATACTGGTCTTCCTGGTGTCATGACTGGAATTCTTAAAATGATTGATATCGGTTTTAAGACGTTTGGAGTTGTACAACGAGGAGCTCACGCTGGAGCTATGAGTATCATAAGACAAAATACTCCTAGCTGGTTAGGAAATGCTTTAACTTCAACTGACAACGCTATGCTTCGTTTTGAACATAACTGGCTCTACCCGAAATTAAGCAAGGTCAATGATATGTATAAGAAAGCTACAGGATTGAGTATTCCGGAGAAACAAGTACTGAATGCTTTTCCTGTTCTTCAAGGTATTCAGAACATAGTAAACATATCTCAGATCGTAAATACAGTAGATGCTTCGTCAGCAGCTAGAGAAGTATTATCTGGTCTTAAGAGCATTTCAAAAGGCTTTAATGTTTCTGGAGATCTATTGCCTGTTAACATAGGAGGTTTTCCGTAATGCAAGGTAATCCACAGCTTGGACAGGCTGTCAATGTAAGTGGATTTACGATCTTCAATGACAACTGTATCAACAACGGAAAGATTCCTGGTGATCCTAACTACGAAGAATTTGCGCTTAGAGTAGAGGACGTTACCCACGTCATCAACAGAAATCCTTCTGTGTTCGCTATTCCTGGCGTAAATCAAGACGGTCACGGCCAACCTAAGATCTATTCCATCGACTTTGGTATGTTAGAGGAGAACATCATCTTGTCTGGACCTATTCCTGACGAGGATTTTTTACTTAATAACGGTTGGTTGCCAACTGTAAGAGACCTTACTCGTATTGGAAGGCAGTGGTGGTACAACTTTTCATTGTCAGGTGCGGACACGATCGGATTTAATCAGATCGCACTTAGAACAGGTCCTGGAGGACTTGACTTTGAAGTATACGGATTTACTTTTCAGAACGTCCAGGTGTCTAGAAAGTCTGGTGTTTTAGCGTGGGACTATAAGATGACGTTAACGGTAGTTAAGTTTCCTGGAGAGCTCCTTCCTAACGGTCACGCGTTAGCCTGGAACTACGCAAAGTAATGACACTTAGATTGTACAAGTCAAACATGATAGGATACGGCGCACCGGATGCTAACGGAGTTGTCGATAACTGGGCTAGTGAAAGCTGGATAGAGGTTCCAGGACTGCTTACTCTTACTTTACACCGGCTTAGCGGTGGAAAGGCCAGTTACGTAGAGCTGACAGTCGCTGGTTCTGGACTACCCGTTGATCTTCAACAGAGAATCTTGTTAGCTAGAGACTCTATAGCTTTTCCTAACGGGGTAGTTGCTACTGGACAGGTTATCCTATCGTACAATACTGACTTCGTTGGAAGAGTAGACGATGTTACGCCGATCCGAGATAGCCAGTACGGACAGACGTGGAAGATTACGGCTAGAGACTATATTGCTGTTCTTACTGATAACTACGTTGAACCTAGAGGAAAGTCTAGGTACGCGGTTTCTGCTAGTTCTGCTGCTCCAGGATTCGGGGTAGCCGGTGACTGGGCTCCGAACTGGCTTAACGGTTCTAAGCTATCTGCTCAAGGTATTCCGACAGCTAATCCGAACGATCAGCCCTTCTATAGAGCCCTGATAGGGGCTGAACTAGCTATGAACATCGTTGACCTTCCTTCCGGAATTAGAGCGTGTAACATAACTCAGGTACCTACAGCTACTATTTCTGGTGGAATCTTTCCTGTAGGTCCAGGAGTTGACCTAACTACAGTTACGAACAAGTCTATAGCCGATGCCATCAGAGATCTTCTGGCTGATGATCCTTGGATTATCTCTGCCTTTGGCGGTGTTTCTCTGGCACAGGACAATACTGGAGGAGTAACTCCTTGGTTCTTAAGTTCAGATGTAAGCGTTCAGAGTCTCTTGTTAGCTGACGGTAAGACTAACGGTATTCCTGGAATCGGAACTGAGTTTATCCACGACTACAATCCACCAATAGGTGAGATGCTCTGGGGACATTCGTACCCGTACAACTACCTTAACGTGATGACTAGGTATGCGATGCCGTTTATCCGGTTCTTCGCTCGTGGGGTCTTGAACTTCGATCAGAACATTCAGTTCTGGTACGGTCAGTCTGGTTTCAACGGCAGTGTCTATCAGTATCCGATAATCAGCTATAAGTTTCCGAAGGAGAACGTCACTCTTCGTTCTAGAGCTAGAATTATAGGTAGGTCTGGAAATATTAACACCTATCAGACTACGTTTCTTAAGACCGCTTCTCAACCGACTGCTCCTGGATCGTTCTTGCCGGTAACTGATGATTATTCTTATGGGGCTGGTTCCTACATAGTTGACAATGACGATGAGGTTCTCTGGACTCCCGGTGGCGATGCGGCTGGAAATCAGCATTATGCGTCTAGAAGAACTTCTTTGATAAACGACGAAGGTGCTCTAGGAGATAGTGCTGTTCCGATGGACGGAAGCGCCAACTATAAGATAGAAGGAAACAAGCTAAAGGCCATCTCAGCCATTCAAACTCCTCAGAACATGAGGGCTTTAGTTAGAGGTTCTATCACGGTTCCTGGGTTTCCTAGAAGCTTGATGGGCTTTCCGATTCTTCCTGGAGAAGTAATCAACGTCAACCTACCTCCTCTGTTTTCAAGAAATCAGTTCTATACTGTGGATAGCTACACGTACGAGTACCCTGCCGATACTACTTCGATAGAACTAGCAAGACGCCCATACGATGACTTGGCAGAACAACTTAGACAAGAACGAAGAATGATGCAGGCTGCTACATCTCAAGCTAAGAGCATCTACGAAACTCCTTGGATGCTTATTCCTGGTTCTCGCAGCATTACCATACATCACAACTGGGGACAGATTCCTTCTTCTATTCAAGTATTCGCTGCCGCTCCGTACGTGGGAGGTGGAAGTCTTCCAGCAAATCAAGATGCTCAAGGTAATCCGGTGCCTATACCTGGAACAGAGACGACTGTAGGAACGTCTACTCAAGATCCTAACAACGGTGTCTGGTTAGGATTTAACCTTCAAACAGCGAACACTACAGACGTGGTCATCGTTGTAAGTGATCTACTAACTTTCTGTGCTCAACTAGGTAGGTATTTAGTTGCTCCGTCAGTAACTATTTCTCCAAATCCGAGTTTAGGAGACATAATAAAGGTAGTTTTACGTGGCTAGAGATCCTAATAGAGCTGATTTTCCAGGAATTCACTATGTCTGTCCACCAGGAACTTACGCTTCGGTAAAGAGCGTATTTGTAGGGGATAATCCTAGCTTTAACTGGGTTGACTACGTTGGATGGGCTAATGTACTCGGTTTGAAGGGACTTGTCTTTTCTTTGTTCGATTCTACTGGTGGAGGAGGATCTGGAGTAGGTTCCACCTGGAATCCTTCTTCTAACCTCAACGATGCTGAGTGGAGAAACGTTCAGTACTTAGTTTCTCAGCCTGGTTTTCTTGACGGTATTAGAGGAGCCGGATTAACTGTTCTAGGACGTACTATCTGTGGCATCAGCGGGATCACCAATGCGTTCGGTGAGGCTTACGCTGCGTATCAAGCTCAAGCAGGTCTTGATCTTCATGGTTGGGTGTTCGCTATCAATGACCAGGACTGGTTTTTGAACGATGTAGACCCGTCTTCGTTTACTGCTAACAATTTAGGAGGTAGAACGCTCTGCCTAGCTCAATCCTTTGAAGCATTAACTAACTATGTAGTTCCAGTTATCTTAGAAACTTCTGCTACCTTAACTGCTATGGGTTGGAACGGTGACCCATCATCTTCGTGTGTATTGGATAAAGTAGCTAGAGGTATGACTGTTTTCCAACGTAATACTCTTTACTGTACTTGGATCTCTCCTATCATAGGAACAGGAGACAATCCTGATTTTAGTTTATCACAGTACTTTAACTACACAGGTAATTCTTCTATACCAGCTTGTCCGTCTTTACAGCTGTCGTTAGGAGGATTAGGTGATCCTAAACCTGTAGGTGAGATCGCTAATTTCTTTAATTTTGTGTCTTCTCCGACTACTAAGAACAACCCTATTACCGGAAATCCACCGATAACTAAGTTTACAGTTGGAATGATCATCGTTCATGATCTGTTCTACTTAACTAGTTCTTTCTATAACTATACTTCTTCATTTCAGTTTTTCATCGCTAACAGTACCTTCGCGTACTGGCAGGATTGGGAGATAGTAAGTGGTAAAGAAGTCGATCCGTTAAGCGGAGAACATTTTATTAGACTTCAACAAGAAGCACCAGATCCTCTTCCTCCAGCGATAATAGGAACACCTTGGAGTGCTATCTATACCTATCATAGGCTAAAAACAGTTTGGAGAGAAACGGAAATCTCAGCTGATTTAATCCCTTTGCTTCCTTCTATTTATTCTAAGTGGTGGAATCCAGCTAAGTGGGCTTCTATTAACGTTGGAGGAACAGTTACAGCTTTGGATTATACTGCTGATAACCTTGTAAAGGGAACTTTAACGTGGACACAGACTGGTAAGTACGGAGATGAGGTGTGTTCTATCACGTTGTTCGGTACTCCAGTAGACACTAAGCCGTCTATAGCAAACATCACTGCTTTTGAGATACATCCAGATAATTGTTTTCCGCCAATATACTTAGAAGCTGCTGGAGAAACTAACCCTCTGCAAGTATTTAAGGGAAAGAGCGCTTTTAGTACTCCGTTCCCTACAGCTCCTAGCTTATCAGCTACTTCTCGTTCTCCTATGGGAGTCGTTAACATTAATCTAGATGAGGACATCAGCCAACCTATTAACCAGCTATCTTCTCCTTATGGAATAAGCACATCGACTCCTCCAGTACCAGGTCCTCCTCCGTTTCCAGGTCCAGGACAACAGTATCAAGGAGGTCCTACAGCTACTTTCGGACAAAATTGTCCTAATACCATTTTTCAAGTTAATGTTCATCTGCTAAACTACGTGTATATCCTCTTAACGACGATTCCTGGGTTTACCTTAGACGCGTGGGCGTACATAATGTGTCTAGTACAACAAGAATCTGGTTGGGATCAGCTAAACACAAATGCTCCTTGTACACCTTACGGTCATGCTATAGGTCTCTTTCAACTTCTTACCACTGGAGATCCTAGTTGTGGAGGTACTGGGGGAGGTTTAGGACTAAACTATTCAGTAGCATATCTTCAAAACGTAACTAACAACGTTCAGTTGGCTTATAATAAGTTAGCTGCTGGAGTGGCGACTGTACTAGCTAATGGTGGTTGGGATGCTATAGCCAACGGCGATAAAACGGCTTTCCAGAATGGTGCATTTAGTGATTGGTTTCAGAGTAGAGAGGTAATCGTTCCTAACTTTGTTTGTCTACGAGGAGAGGTTACTTCACTTCAGTGGCCACTTAAAACAGGTGTAGCTTGTCCGACGAATCACGGGTGTGGAATTTCTTGTAGATACGGCGGTGCTTGTTATCCTAACCATATCGGGGTAGACTTTTCCTGTTCTGCTGGATCTAACTTTCAGATCGTAACTCCTAACGTTTTAGATCCGACTACCTGGATCGGACTATCGAGCGGCAATACTGACGGCTCTCCTATCTTTTCATCGGTCGATGGCCACGTGGTATTCTTATGACTTGACCCTAGAAGTGATTTTAGTAATCCTAGCTCTCCAGATTTCGGGCAAGTAGGAACTACAGGACACGGTGTAGGTTATGGGTGGTACATAGACATAGAGGATAACCTTCACCAAAACTTGTTTAGGTATGCTCACTTCAACGATGCTTCTTTCTTTAACGTGGCGCTTAACGATCCGGTATTCTCCGGTCAACAGATAGCATCTGGTATGGGAAGTAGAGGAGATGCTACAGGTACGCACGTACATATAGAGTGGAGAACTAAAGACTCAAGTGGTAACTACACTGTTACTAACAACTTTGAGACGTTGCTACCTGGGTATGGTCTTCCAGATCCGTCGGTAGATCCGAACTACTGCGGGTATATTTAACTAGAGGAGTGCGATGTTTCACTATTCAGGCGATCTTCGCGGACTGATAGATCCGAACATGACGCCAAGTCAGTTCTGTAAAGTCGTGTGCGATTCTTTGCTATTGTGCCGGTCGGTTAAGTGTTCTAGCTGTGGAATGGGAACTGACGAAGAAGTTACCTGTAACCAGCTTGAAAGCGCGTCAGGGAGTCAAGGACCTTATGAACTAGACGTAAGTTGTAGCGAAGGTCCTAAGAGTAGTACTGGAATTCCTGGATGGCTAGTAATAGTCTGGCGTAGTCGTGGTGCACTTCACTTTGAGCTGCACTTCGATGAGCTTCAGCATCCTGTTAGGATGATCGACTTCTGGCAAGCTATCGGTAAGTTAGGCATTTTACACGTGACACATACTAATAGAGCAGCTACCATCGATGAGCATCCAGCGAGACTTATTCCTAAGTTCATCACGGCCGAGGAGCAGCGATATGCGAACTAGTGACGACATAAGACAAGCTTTAACTGATGCTACTCTTCGTATGCCAGACATTCGTCTAGTGATGCGAGGCGGTTCTTGGAGAGAGATCATGGCTAAACTTCGATCTCTAGACGATGGAACCTTAGAGAACGTGATAACAGCAGCCTTTCCTAAGTACGCAGCTGAAGTAGTGTTGATGGCGCTTAAGAAGCGAGATCACTGGTTGACCACGCCAGAGATGAATGAAGATAAGGCTATTAGACTTATAATGAGCTTTGCTGCTACTATAAACTGTGCTGTGACTCCTGAACGTATATTCTTCACTAGTCCTGGAGCTCCTCGCGCTAGACCAGTTCCTACTGCCCTTAACTGGAATGAGATCTTAGCTAAGCTTATCTACGGTTCTGATAAGATGAATCCTGGGTTTGACTGTTCTATAGCTAATGCTGTAGTCGATCACGTTCATCCAGAAAACGCTCGTTTAGCTAGAGCATACTTCGCTGCTTCGTTCATCAAGGGACTTACGGTAGAACCTATTCCTTGGAAGTATCCGTTTGAGCTTCTATGTAACGGGATGTTGTTAGAAGCGATCTACGAGGACGGTGTCGCACAGGTAGCGACGAGGACTAACGTAGACTATATACAGTAAGGTCTTCTAGGTATACTATATAATTGAGGATGTACTGTGTTCGAGACTCAGCTCACAGTAGAACTAAGAGGAGACGACCAGGACTGCTTGTGCCAGGTCTACGTCGAGTGGGACATGACCCACAACGGGAAGCAGTTTACTGGTAAGGTCGAAAGGTTTGTTTACAGGTGTCAGCGTTGTCGCAGCAAGATGTTCGAAGCCTTGTTCTCGAAGTCACAGGACGACTCCTAGACCGAGGCGCGCCGACCGTCTACGACTCTAAAGGGTTTAGCAAGGTCGACTATAACTTTGCGCGTGACGTACACTGGCACTACCGTCGCAGTGGCAACGCTACTCCTCGTCAACTAGCTGCGCTCCAGAAGATGCTCTACAAGTACCGCAAGCAGATCGATGACATGGGATACGATGTTAGCTTCCTTAAGAAGGTCATCGAGATTCCTAAAGTTGAGAAACTTCGCAATCCGACTGCTCGTGTGGAAGACGAACGGATCTTCATCGACATAGGGAAGTTTGACGCTGAGATCCTCTTCAAGTTAAAGCAGATTCCTGAACGCACTTATCACCCTGAAAGTAAGACTTGGAGCTTTCCGATACAGCACATCGAGGTAGCTTACAGGATCTGGCCTCATCAGTGTCTTCTTGATCTTCGAACTCGTACGGCTGTACAGGAGTTCCGCGTCGTCACTCAGCGAACTGCTGAGATGATCGCGTTGGAAGACCAGATACGTGCTAACTGGAGCGGACTCTACGAGCATCAAGTAGAAGGCATCGCTCATATTCTCCCGCGTGATCACTCTCTTCTAGCTGACGATATGGGTCCTCGCAAGACTCGTCAGTCGATTATCCCAGCGATCATTCGAGGTGGTCAAAAGCTGGTAATCTGTCCAGCGACTCTGAAGGATAACTGGAAGAAAGAGATCAAGATGGTAGATCCAGATGCTACCATTCAGGTCATCGGTGGCAGTATCGGACCTAACCCTGAGAGTGATTGGAACATCGTCAACTACGACGTACTCAAGAAGTGGCGTCCTCGTCTCATGGAGATGGGCTTCGTAACGGAGATCATAGACGAAGCCCACCGTATCAAGAACGAAGGCGCAGGACGTAGCAAACAGGTTCTGGGTTGGACTGGCGGTTCTGGAAAGTCCAAGGTCAAGAACCTTGGTCTTAAGGACATCGCAGAACACGTAGTTCTCTTGACCGGTACTCCTATCATGAGTCGGCCTATGGAGATCTTTAACCTCCTTAAGGCTGTCGGCCATCCTCTTGGTAAGAACTGGTGGCAGTTTGCTCAACGTTACTGTGGAGCTCGACAAGACACGGTTTACGTTAAGGGCGGTCACGGTAGTACTAAGACGGTCTGGAACTTCAAGGGAGCTTCGAACCTCGAAGAACTGGCTGCGCTGATCTCAGACATCTACCTGCAACGAAAGAAGGACGAGTGTCTGGATCTTCCTGGCAAGTTCCGCTTTCCACAGTATGTTCAAATCGATCTTAAGAAGTATCAGGAATACGAGGACAGCATCAACTGGAAGAATCACCTTGCTAAGCTTACGCTCATGCGGGTTGAGACTGCTGATCAGTGCGTTCCGGCTACGATCAGTAGACTAGAGGACATCATCGATGCTGAGATAGAGAATGCTGTAGTCTTCTCCTGTTTCACAGATCCGATTGATCGAATCGCAAACTACTTGAACAAGGAAAAACCTACAGCAGTAGTGCTGGACGGTCGAACTAGCAAGAAGCACAAGGAAGGCAAGAAACCTCGAGAGTGCATGTGCGTTGAATGTACTAAGCAGGTCTTCTGGGAAGAACCTAACGTTCGGGTACTGGTGGGCCAGATCCAGGCGGCTGGTCAGGGTCACAACCTACAGAACGCCTCTCAGGTTATCTTCAACGACTTTGACTGGGTACCGGCCAACCACGATCAGGCCGAAGACCGCTGCTATAGAATAGGCCAGGATCGAAAGGTTACCGTCACTTTCATAGTCGCTGAAGACACGATGGCAGAGGATCTTCAAGAAGTCTATTATGAAAAGAAGGCCATCGTTAGCACGGTAGAGAACTACCTAGCGGAACAAGCAATGAAGCGACGAGAAGCTCGTAAGAAGGTTAGACGTCCTACGACGATTCCTAGCAGCGATATTTCTGCGGACGTATAACGTCACGCGATTAAACTACAAGGTACCGTCAGCGCGTTCCCAGGCTGACACAGTATTCTATTTGACGTTCGTTTCGGCGCGTTTCTGCGACGTTACTGTCCTATAGTCGACATCGTTCTACTATAGGTATATTATACTGATGAGTGAAGTAACGTTTCATCTACCAGAACAACCTAAGGTCTATAAGTACACGACTACGCTCGCGATGGGAAACTGTCCTTTTCGTGGGTTGGTCCGTGTGAAAGGAGAAAACGTACACGTAAAGCTAGACGATCGGTGTCCTGAAACTGTTCCGACGATTCAAGTAAGATCTAGGCACACTCACAGGAGGTTTGATGACGAAGATACGAGTAAGGTTGTCAGCTGGGTCGGCGAGCCTCCCGTCGTCGTACCGGTACTGGTGGCAGGCGAGTACTGCCATACTTGCGTCTTTGACGTTATCAGAGAACGGGAACTTGGTCTGGATGCCAAGTCGTACAGTGCGGATACCGAGCGAACCAATAGATTCTCTCATAGAGTAAACAAGAAAAAAGCGGCTAAGAAGATACTTAAGGCGATGCAGACAGGTGCAGCTCGCGGAGGTACATGAGTGAGGAAAAGGTATTCGGGGAGATCCCGGACGGACGAGGCAACGTAATCCGCGTTCTTACTCAGGTTCATAAGGGTAAGACACGTTTTCATATTCGCAGGTACTGGATGCCTGACGGAGCAGCAGACTGGATCCCGACTAAGATCGGACTGACCTTTAACGAGGACGGTGTGCGTGAGCTCTCAGCAGCTATCGATGAAGCAAGACGAGTTCTTGAATGGTAAGTAAATAAAGACTTTGTAAGCCTATATACAGTAAGGTCTGTTAGGTATACTATATAATTAACGAAACGAGGTATACTCGATGGACATGCTTGAACCAAGTCCTAACAAGGCCGTCGATGACCTTCCTAAAGGATGCGCTAGCGTGTACGACACGCCAAGACATACCTTAGCAGAACCGAAGATCGACGGCGTTCGCATGTTACTCCACATCTTCGACGGACGAACTGAAATGACCAGTCGTCGTCGAGATAAGTCGGGTCAGTACCGTCGACTGACAGACCACTTTCCTCACTTGATCTACGACAAGTCACCTATAGGATACACCATCCTTGACGGTGAACTCGTGATGCCTCAGCTAGTTGGAGACTCCACCGGTACCCTCGGCTCCATCATGAGCATCATCGGTTCGCTTCCCCAGCGAGCCATAGAACTACAAGAACGCTTTGGATGGACGAACTACTACGTCTTCGACATCTTGTTTTTTGACGGGCTTGATGTTCGCAAGCTTCCGCTAATAGAACGACTTCAAGCATTACAGTCAGTTATTCAGACTTGGAGAAATGAGCACGTTCTAGAAGTCGTCCGGCTTCAAGTTCAGACAGCTGACGACAAGCGTGCTTTCATGACCGAGTGCTTGGACTTCGGTTACGAGGGCATCGTCCTCAAGAATCCTAACTCAGGATATTATGACCGTCTCAACTGGTTAAAGGTCAAGCAACATACTTCAACCGACGCCATCGTTCACGGCTTCAAGATGGGCAACGGAAAGTACAAGAGTACGTTAGGAGCACTTAAGTGTTCCGTCATAGACGACGTTACCGGAGAGCTTGTAAGTATCTGCGCCGTTGCACCGACTACAGACTCGAAACGCGATGAGCTGTTCGTGAGGCTGAACGGACTGTCTAAGGAAGAGATCCTGGACCTGGGTATTATCGTAGAACTAGAGTGCCAGGGTTGGACCAAAGATAACCGGATGCGTCATCCGCGGATCAAGCGTTTCAGACTTGACCGTAGCGAACCTAACTCAGTCAACTTCGAAGGACTAAAAAAGATATGAGATGTCCCATGCCTGGGTGTAGCTGGAAGACTATCCCAACTTCGCTGCTCCTTGAGCTAGAGGAGCTGAGAGATCACGTCAAGCTCCACGAAGTCGAAGCAATTTCACGCCTTGCTGTAAGCGTGGAACGTCTTGCAGATGCAATTCGCGGTATGCAGCATTCAAACAAATGAGATTACTTGAGTCTACGTGGAAGACTCCTTGTGCGAGCTTTAAGCTCAGAGACATGACAGACTTTCACGTGAGAAGCACTGAATGGAACTTGAGACGAAACGACCTGATGACTCAGTACTACTATCAGCTGTCCGAACGGCAGCATCGGATCTGGCTGAAGAGATTCCAGAAGGAACTTCGAAAGAGAAAACTCTCTCCTCTGATAGATGCCCAGGATGCGGCTGCTGCAACGACCATAAGTGCAGCGAAAATTATGAAAAGTGCATGAAGAGTCGTCAGTGTCGAAGTCTCTAGTCTCACGATGACCCGTGATAGGTATTACTTGTAGTAATCGGTTCCGGAGGTAATTGGGTATGTCCGACGAATCATTTACTTGTGAACGATGTCAGGAGGAATGTGACGATCCTTCTTACTATCCGCTCTGTCCTGACTGTTGGCATGACGAGAACGATTAGATGATTACAGGGACAGTAATCGGTTTCAGCATAGCCTTCGCCGTAGTATCGTACTTTATGGCTGTGGGCTTCTTTCATACTGATTCGTCAGAGGGTGAGGAACTACTTTTAGCGTTTATCTGGCCCATCGTCATCTTCTGGTGGGTTGGTACGCGGTTGGCTAAGAAGGTGGATTGGAATTGAAGGACGCGAAGCTGCGGGCCGTGCTGCGGCAGTGCGTGGAAGCACTGGACGAGCTGATCCATCACAGGTGTTCAACCTGCGGCGCTGTCGGCATTCTTGACGATGCGAAAGTGCGAGCCAAGACGAAAGTAGTCGCTGCCGAGCAAGTGCTTAAAAGAGACGGCGATGATGGAGCCTGACGTGACGGCGGTGATGTATACCGCGACAGAGTTTGACGACTCGGACGCTTGTCCTGAGAAGTCATATCTCTGCACACACTGGCGGGCCGATGTGGAGCAGGCAGCCCAACGTGCGTGCATCGACTACGCGCTGGCGGTGGTACGGAAAACATTGTTCGGCGACCACCACCTCGGCGGGACGACGAGTTATCTCGTGCAGCCGGACGACACTGTAGTGAAGCGGATGATGGCTCTACTAGCCGAACTCCAGCAGCAGCGCGCCGCGCTCGGGGAGGTACAGAATGAGTGGTGACGAAGCAGCCGTGCATGACATTGGCGGTGAAGATGAGCCCGGCGAGGTCGAGCAGTGGTATCGCCAGACGCATGCTGTCCGTGAGGACATCGATACTCCTGCACGAGTTGCAGCAATGGTGGAGGGTGATTTGGCCTTTGCCCGCGCCATCGATGAGCGGCTGGCCCGCCAGCGGGCGGCGCTGGAGGCGGCGGGGGAACGCTACGAGGAAGAAGTGCTCGGAAGGCTGAAGCTGGCGAACGACATTCTGGCTCCGCCGTGTGGCGAATTAGGAGCAGAGGCTGCATATGCGCTAACGGAGCGGGCTCAGAGAGCCGTCTCTGACATCCTCGCCGAACTCCGCGCCGCGCTTGCGGAGGTCAATGCGGCACTTAAGGAGATGAAGTCATCTCAAGTGTAAATAAAGTATGCGATCAGCTGTATTATGCTAGTAGTGTGAGCTTGAAGCGGGTCATCCATTGCCACACTATGACTCTAAGATGAAGACTAAGCACGAGTTTGCTACTGGCATTTGTTGGTGGTTTGATTGGAGATGTTAATAGATAAGTATGAAAGGACTGACGTTCTGACGTAACTTCTTATAGGTACGATAACACGGAGGTAATTCCGTGCGTATCAAGACCATAGAGGACGCGCAGAAAGAACTAGCTCAAGTACTATCACGGGCTAAGAAGAACAAGGAACGGCTTAACTCCCTCAAGGAAAAGGAAGAGAAGCTAAAGCGGCGTATTAGGCTTCTAGCTGAATCCTTTCCAGAGCTGTTCGAGACGTCTACAGATAAGACCGTATCTGCAGGTACTGACGACGGGTCTGTCGCAGTTACTCAACCGGATACTCCTATTACCTTGGATTACGAGCGTCTAAGAAATGAGATGGGCGACACGTACTTCCATCTCGTCTTTAAGGTTACGAAAGCTGACATGGACATGGAGACCTGGAACAACCTAGTTGACGATGAGCTCGTTACTCACTCCATGTTGGAGGAGTGTATTCTTATAGGTAAGAAACCAAAAGCGAGGGTAAGATTTGGCTAAGATTAACTTCTTTGGAAAAGGTAAGTGCGGCTGCGTAACTTGTAAGGACGGCGAAACTCGTCCTGAAGCAGCGCTAGACCGTCACTTTTGGACAGGTAAGGTTAACAAGCACCGCCACAACTACGGGCGCACGAAGCCTGGTGGGAGAAAGCAACGTAAGAGCGTCAAGATAACGCTATAATAGACCCTGTCTGTGTAATGCATGGACGAAGGTTCTCAGAGCATCACTGTTGTCTGTGCTTAAGGATCTGACTCCTGAACGGTGTCACGTACTTCCAGACGGATCTTTAGAGGACGTTTGCTGGAAGTGTGCGTTAGAGGAACATCTAATTGAAACTTATCGTAGCAGTTGACGGCGGTGCGTGGCCGACCAATCCAGGTCATGCTGCGTACGGCATCGTCGTGGAAGATTCTAACGGTAACGAGCTTATAGCTGAGAGTAAGTACATCGGCGATCGGTACTCGAACAACGATGCTGAGTATCGTGGTATGCTTCGTGGTCTAGCTCTCGCTAGAGAGATGGGTGCTGACGAGGTTCACATCTACTCAGATTCTCGGCTCGTTATCGAACAACTCAACGGTAACTGGAAGATCGAACAGTCGAAGTTCGCCTCCATGAAGTCTGAGTTCGACAAGATGCGTGAAGGCATTAAGGTCCACCTTGAGTGGGTACGTGGTCACGCAGGTCATCGTCTAAATGAACGTGCTGACGGTCTGGTAGCGGAGATTCGTAAGGGTACCATCGCACCTCCAGGTAAGTTGGTAGCTCCCAGGGATGGTAGAAGACTTCTAACACAGGAAGTAATCGACTACTTTGGTCCTCTGGTAAAACCCAGCTATCCTTGGATCCGTGGGGTTGACTTCTACGTTCGTCCGATCACCGGGTATACGACTTGGACTAAGAAGGCGTATCCTGCTGTAGAACGTCGAGTCTGGAACGAGGAGATGCTCCAGTTTAACCGTAAGCTGCCGCTTCTCTTGGCCTGGCGTCCGTACGGTTTTCGTCCTGTACCGTTAAGGGTACGGGAGGTTGAGAAACTGGTTAAGCGTCCGTACATCGATAACCCGCTTGACGGTGGTGCTGAGATGTTGTTCCAGTGGTTCGACTGTCTAACGTTACAGGAACCCGCTGAAGAGCACTTCGGACCTCGCCAGAGTCTAATCATGTGGGTAGACGGAACTTGGATGACCGCTAGGGATCTGAAAGGTATCTTTACGCATGGGCGAACTTGACGAACTTTGGAAACAGCTTCGTCCTCCGATCTGTGCTATCTCCACACCGCATCCCACTGATTCCAGGTACAGGACCCAGACCCATTGGATGATGGGCTACGGTCCTGTTCCTGCTCACGGGATGATTATAGGTGATAGTCCTAACGGAGCTGAAGATCGTGAAGGTCATCCTGTACTGGATGAGTTTCTAAATGCAGCCCTGGATGAGGTGGGTTTATCTCAAAGAAATCTGTACCTCACCTACGCGGTGAAGTGCGCAGTTCCTAAGGACGAACGGCCCGACTACAATAAGAAGACGTTTAATGAGTATCGAGCAGTTCTTAGGAACGAGATCTTGGCCGTGAAGCCAAGAGCCGTTCTTATCTGTGGTCAGTACGCTTTAGAGTCTCTGCTTAAGAGAACCGGTATCACCAAGGTACGTGGTCTAGAGGTATTTGACTCAGAACTTAACTGCTGGTTCGTCGTTACCGTGTCTCCAGCCTACGTTCTTCGTAATCCGACGTACATGGAGGCCTTTCAGTCAGATCTTCAGAAGTTTCAGCGTCGTCTTACTGGACAGACCATCGACGAGGAAGTTGAGGTCGTCTGGTGCAATACCGTTGAGGCTGTCCAACAAGCCTTAAAGGAACTAGACGAGACTCAAGGCAACATTGTCACGCACGACCTTGAGACTAAAGGTTTTCACTACTACTTTAATGACAGTAAAATCTGGTGCGCGTCCTTAAGCAAAGACCCAAAGAAGGCCTACGTAATTCCGTTGGAGCATCCTGAATCCCCGTTCGTCTACGGGTACGCTCCCTGGCCAGCGAAACCTCTCGCCGTGAAGAAGGACGCTGGTGCCATGGAGTGGCTTAAGAAACCTTGGACTGAAGTAGCAAGACCTGAACTTTATCAGGTCTACGATCTTCTACGTGAGTGGTTTAAGGGTAAGGCCGTTAACGGTCATAACCTTAAGTTCGATGCCGAATGGGACTATCAACGTCAGATTGAGTACACCATCGCGTTCGACACGGCCATCGCGGCGCACTTAATGAACGAGAATCGTGCTATCTCGTTGAAGGACCGCATGGTAACAGAATATGGCTTCTCTAATTGGGGAAAGGGCAAGATCGGATTTGATCCGCCTTCTCCTTTGTTCGAGATGGGTGAGTATAACGGCCGTGACTCTGCACACTGTCACAGGCTATATCTTAGAGATAAGGATTTCTTCTTTGAGCATCAGTCGCTAGCTCGTCTGTTTAAGTTTCTAGTTCTGCCAGGTGTTCGGGCTCTCATGGAGATGGAGATGACCGGTATCTGGGTAGACTTAGAAGCCTTAGAAGAGAGAAAAGCTGGAGCTCTACAGAGAGCTCGAGAGATAGAACAAGAACTTCTATCTATGGTCGATCCGTCTATTAAGGAATCTGTAAGCGTCATTAACTTTAACAGTGACCCGTTCTTGCAGAAGTGGCTATACACTGCTGTTCCTGCAGGACTAGGTCTGCCTGTCATTAAGCGTACTCCTAGAAAGAAACCTTCTGTAGACGCGGAAACGCTTGATACCTTGTCCAAGCTTCATCCTGCGTTAGCTCTTCTCTTGGAGATGCGAAAACAGGACAAGATCGTTGAGTTTCTTGATTCCTGGAAAGCCCTAGTCGATGACTACCATCGAATTCATCCAGACTACAATCCTACTGGCACAAAGACTGGTCGAAGGTCGTGTAGTAAACCTAACCTTCAACAGGTTCCTAGGGAAGGAACGTTAGAAGGTGTTAGGTCGTGTCTTGGAGCACCTCCAGGATGGGATCTGGTAACTTTTGACTACTCTCAGATCGAACTTCGTATAGCAGCACTAGAGTCTCGCGATCCTGTCATGTTGAGGGCTTACCAGCTGGACCGTGACCTTCACGTACTGACTGCTGCGATGGTAACTGGTAAGTTGGCCGCGCTTCAGGCAGACATGGGTTTGAAGTATACAACCGTTGTCTCACTGTTGGAGAACGACGAGTTCTGTGCAAGGCTGAAGGCGCTCGTCACTGATTCTGAACGCCGGATGGCTAAAGCCGTTAACTTTGGTTTCTTGTACGGCATGGGTTGGAAGAAGTTCAGCATGTACGCTGAAACTACCTATGGCGTAAAGGTTACCGACGAACAGGCTAAGGAGTTTAGAAAGGCGTTCTTCGCGTTGTACGCAGGTCTGGTCGATTGGCATAACCGAAAGAGGAGAGACGTTCGAACTGATTTCAAGGTCGTTTCTCTCATCGGTCGTGAGCGCAATCTTCTCATGATCTTGTCCACCGACGAGGGCGTACAGGCGTCTGCTGAACGTCAGGGTATCAACTCCACCGTACAGGGATTGGGCGGTGACTTGATATTCATGTCTGAAGGTATTCTATATCGAATGTTCCTCGATCACGCTGAAGAAATCGGCGAGAAGACGGTCATGATGGTAGGGGACGTTCACGACGAGCTTATCTTTCAGGTTCGCAGCGATTACAGAGAGTTCTGGATTCCTAAGATCCGTGAGGTCATGGAAAATCTGCCGCTAGATAAGTTCGGGCTTAAGCCAGATATTCCGATTCTTACTGAACCCAAGTGGGGTGCCCGATGGGGCAAACTTTTGGAGTGGCATGAGCAAGTCGCCGCGTGACATATTAACTCAGATCATAGCGATCGAGCTCAAGAGATTCCGTAAGGACAAGCACCTTAACTGGATAAAGAAGCGTCTTGGAGAACTTATCGATGAGTACGGGTATGACTGTACGTACGCAGTCGTTTCGGAGATCATCGATGATACTCGTGAGAACTTTAACCCGTTTTCTAGCTTAAGCGCTGGTTGGTTCGCCTATCAGATGGAGTCCCTCGACGTTCCTGACGGAGCTTGGCGTTACCACATCTGGATGAAGAA
>VFSW01005282.1_pt1 | contig 19142 bp, 19 predicted proteins | sample 5358111 | NCBI WGS metagenome assembly VFSW01 (sample SAMN11554181, study PRJNA540505) | mine drainage metagenome | isolation source: sediment from site ElyBrook_90M | place: USA: Ely Copper Mine, Vershire, VT | collected 2017 | reverse complement strand
TTAAAATCCCCTCAAACCCGGCGCATATGGAGTACGCATCCTGAGGGCAAGCTCAGTTCTATAGGCCCTCTTTAAGGAGTTTCTCTCTTTCTAGCTCATCCCAGGTCTTTATTGCTTTCAATATCGAAGCCTTTTCATCTGGCGCAACGTCTTTCTCACGGAACTGACCATTCTCCACCCAATAATCATTGGCCAGCCCGTATTCCTTTTGATACGCCATAATTTTCCATCCACGGCGCAACATGCTGTGCTCATTTTCGTAGAGAACACCGATAACCTCATAGCCATCAAATGAACCAACGCGCCCATACTTTTTTACAAAACGACCTTCATCTTTCATTGTTCCCCCTGGGGATAAGTCTACCTTGCAATATCTCATGGATGTGCTTTAGTGAAATGGGTCGCTCCTTGAATCTTGCACAATATCCATCCGATGTCCGTACGATACCCGCAAGCGGACAAGTTCAACTTCAACTAGGAGGGGTTGACGGTATGGCAGGGCGGGAGCTTGCCTTACGCGCTCTAGGGCCAACTAAAAAGCAGGATACTGTGTGAGATTCAATGAGGGAACTACGGGAGGCGGCGGGATTCCCGCCAACGCTCATTGGTCCGCGTGGACACACGTATAACACACGCGAATTCTCAAGAGTCAATTTAAATAGATGATTATAAAGCAGATAAATTGGTGGAGGCGGCGGGAGTCGAACCGGACAACCTCATTGAAACGGCTCAACTTATTGATTCTGAGAAAGCCCGAATTGGCATGATTTCCGGAACTGCCGAATCTACTGTACGGTCACTGTACGGTCATTTCCCAGAATTACCAGAACTCCCGAGGCCCCACCTTCAGACGTCCCGACTCTAGCGAAAGAGCATTCTGAAGTACTTTCGTAGTATTTCACAGGTCCTGAGGTTAAAACCACATGCCACATACCGTCTCTGTCAAAAAAGGATCGCCGACTTCTGAGTTTCTTGATCTTGCCCTCGGCTCGGATTTCCCTATGTGCGCCAGTTCCGATAGTAGGGTCTGGTCATTGAATTCGAGACGTGTTGAGTTTCTCACGGATCGTGACCAAAGCGTCAGAAGTGATAAGCCGCTCGCTGCATACGAGACAGCGTGCCATGTGTTCGACATAGGCGTGACGAGCTTTAATTAGCTCTGAGTGTGCGTGGTTTGCTTCTATTTGGAACTCGTGGACTCGTGGAGGTCCGACCGGCATCAGTTCGAGAGCCCGTTCGTATGCGTCGAACCAGCCCCATTCTTTCAAGGTGTGTTCAAAGTGCAGACGAAGTCTCAGACCCTCTTCGCAATCACGATTCATGTGACCTTCAGAGGAAGCCAGGCTGCTCTCAATGTGCGGCAGTCGATTAGATACGAATATTCTAATCGCACCAGTCGCATTGTTGGCAATCGCGAAAGCAAGAGACCTCTTGGACAGCTTCACACGCGAACCACCGTTCAACCACAGCTGTCTCATGGCCTGTTCTCGCTGGAGAGTGCGGCAGGTGCGAACCGACCATTTTCACGGCTGCGGTGCGGCGAAATCGAGGCGAGTGTCTGAGCCAATGTACTCAAGGATGCCGTGTTCGATCATAGCGTCGGCCGGTGACAAATCGATGAAGTCGGCGCTGCTGATTTTGCGCCGCATATAGATCACTCATTGAGCTTAAAGATTCCGAGAACGGTTAGGCCCTTGCCTGCGTGGCGTCTATTGAATTCGACCGCCTTCAAAAACCGTCGTGGCTTCTCATCTAGCATCGCATCACGAGCAGCTTTTCGGTAGCCACCGGTGTAGATCGAATGCAAGACGGCAGCCGCGCAACCCACGCCGAACATGCAACCGATAAAGTATCCCATTAGAATATTCAGTAGCGTGCATTGCATAGAATTTCTATTACCTTCTCCCATCTTGAGCCGAACTTCTAAAAATTGAGGCTTTTTCCGCCATGCAATCCGGTACAAGTACGCCTTGATAGCGGGAAGTTACTCTTCTTTGGTCCGAATTTGAGTATCTGAATCGCGTGAATTCAGTTGAGCCCGAGCGCGGACAATTGCTCAGCGCTGAGGAGCTTCTCTCCATCGAATACGATGGAACCTTGTTCCTCTTGCAATGGATTCAACCGTAATTGCGAGACATCAAGTTCTGGTAGTGCGACTTCAAGTGCCTCAAGAAGATCTGCCGCGCTACTAAAGTCCGAATGCCGAGGCTTCAACTCGTCGCCATAGACGATGATGCGATAGCTCGGCACAGGAAAAACTCCGAGCTGCTGAATCACAAATCGAAGGGGGATCGGATTGCCTGCCATCTTCGGCACGTCTCTCCTTGTTTCAGGGTTGGGGAAGAACGCTGAAAACAGCCGCAAGAAACGAACGGTACTTCGTCGAGGCCCCGTGATCACCGCAAGCGTGCTGCGAAAAACGATACTTCGGCCATTCGTGACCAGATGTGATTTGCGTCACACTTTATCTGCACCTGACGACGGAACAGTAAATTCGATAAATCGAATATTCTTATGGTAACATCGATTTCATGCCTGACTCCCTTCGCCGTTTCAAGGCCGACGTCTTCCAGGCTTTGGGGCATCCGACCCGAATCGCGATCATCGAGTTGCTTGGGAATCGAGAACTCTCGGCCGGCGACCTGATCGAGGAACTTGGCATGGAACAGGCCAATGTTTCGCAACACTTGGCCGTTCTTCGTTCGAGACAACTTGTCGTGAACAGGAAGGCTGGGAATCAGGTCTTCTACTCCGTTCGCGATCCCATCCTGCTTGAGGTTCTTGCCCTGATGCGCAGCTACTTTCAGAAGCACCTGGCGGAAGCGCTGGCCATATTGGAAGAGTTTGGCCAATCTCAGAAGGAGAACGGCAAGTGAGCAGGCCTCCTCAAATCTCTTCAGGGTTTCCGTTTGATGGATTCCGATCAGTGCGTGATGCGTGCGCTCGGCGAGGAGATTCCGCGTGAGCGCGCATCTCTGGGCCAATTTCCTCAATTCCGTTTTGAGTCATCCACTCGCTTCCACGCTACTCATCGTGATTTGCTGGCCGGTGATCGCATTTGCCTGTCTGCTGCGCCCGCACAGCATTCGCTACGTCGCGCGCTTTCTGTTCCCGGTTGGCGCGCTAGTCTGTGTGGCCACGTTTCTATTGGCTGGAACATTCCTCCTCTCCAGCCCCTCCCCTGAAGTGATGACTCTGCCTCTGGGACTGCCTGACCTTCCGTTCCATCTGCGTCTCGACGCGCTTTCTGCCTTCTTCCTTATGATTCTTGGCTTGTCGGGCGCCGGAATTTCTACGTTTGCCGCGGGGTATTTCCGCAGTGGCGAAGGCACAGCTCCTGGTCTGCTAGGCCTCCATTACCACGTGTTTCTGGCCAGTATGGCTGTGGTCATGCTGGCTGACGATGCTTATCTCTTCATGGTGGCCTGGGAGACGATGGCGCTCACATCGTATTTCCTCGTTACCTCGCAGCACCGGATACCGGAAATCCGCCGCGCGGGATTTCTCTATCTGCTGATGGCGCATCTCGGCGCGATCTCGATCCTGCTCAGCTTCGGTGTCATGCAGGGTGGGAGTTGGCAGTTCACATTTGATGCGATGCGCAACGCTTCACTCACTCCGCTTTGGGCGACCGTCGCATTCACACTCGCCCTTCTCGGTTTCGGCGCCAAGGCGGGACTCGTGCCAATGCATGTCTGGCTGCCCGAGGCGCATCCAGCTGCGCCCTCACCGGTATCGGCTATGATGAGCGGCTTGATGCTCAAGACAGCGATCTATGGATTGCTGCGAATTACCTTCGATCTGCTCCACGTTCAGTTCTGGCAGTGGGGAGTAGTGGTACTCGCGTTGGGGCTTTTCTCGGCTCTGTTCGGAGCCATCTTTGCCGGTGTGCAAACCGACATGAAGCGCCTGCTGGCCTACTCCTCTATCGAAAACGTTGGACTGATCTTTACCGGCATCGGACTGTCTATTCTCTTCGCGGCAAGCAATATGCGCCTGTTTGCCGCGCTGGCCCTGGCCGCGGCACTGCTCCACGCGCTCAATCATTCGCTTTTCAAAAGCTTGCTATTCCTGGCTACCGGCAGTGTTTTGCATGCGACACGTCAGCGCAGCCTGGGAAAACTCGGCGGCCTGATTCGCCCCATGCCTCGGGTTGCAGCCCTGGCCCTGATCCGCTCTCTTGCTATCGCCGGCTTGCCTCCGCTCAATGGCTTTGTCTCAGAGTGGCTGCTGCTGCAGTCGTTTCTCTATACTCCGCAGCTACCCCATGCATTCATCAACATGCTGATTCCTCTCGGTGCGGCAGCGCTGGCTCTGACGGTCGCTCTGGCTGCTTACGTCATGGTCAAGTTCTACGGCATAATCTTCCTCGGGCAGCCTCGGGAAGCGTCGTTAGCGCAGGCCCACGATGCGAATTGGCTGGAGCGCATCGGCCTCGCGTGGCTTGCCGCCGGTTGTATCGCGATCGGTGTGCAGCCACAACTCGCACTTCACGCCGCGGGAAAATCCACAGGCATGCTTCTGGGGCAGACAATTGCTCCGGACCCGTCGGTTTGGCGCATCGCTCCGATTGCGCCGGAACAGGCTTCGTACAGCGGATGGATCTTCCTTGCGGTCATCCTCTGTGTGGTCGCGGTGACGTTTCTAGCCGTGCGCTTGTTGGCCCACGGACGCGTGCGGAGAACAGCTGCCTGGGATTGCGGATATCCCTGGCAAACATCCCGCATGCAAGACACCGCCGAGGGATTCGGTCAGCCGATTCGTCACATGTTCGGTGCGTTCTTCCGCATGGAGCGCGACCTTCCGTCGCCAGCAGATCTGATGCCACGGTATCGCGTTCACATTGAAGATCATTTTTGGCACGCCGTGTACAAACCTATTGCCGCTGGGGTGCAGCGACTGGCAGACGCAGTCAGCTTTCTACAGGGTGGACGCCTCGCGATCTACCTGCTCTTCAGCTTCCTGACCCTGCTCGGGCTTCTGGTCTTCGTGCTATGAGGGGAATCGCATTCGTCTGGCAATTCGGAGAGGTCCTTCTCGCCATCGCGTTGGCGCCACTCTTTTCGGGGTGGATCGCTCAGTGCCGGGCCTGGATGCAGAACCGGACTGCACCACCGTTGACGCAGACCTATCGCATGTTACGCAAACTTTTCTTCAAAGATGTCGCGCTGGCTGAAAATGCATCCTGGCTGTTCCGCGCCGCACCTTATGTTCTGTTTGGAACCATGGTTCTCGCCGCAGCGATCATCCCCTCGGTGGTAACGGACCTTCCCTTTGCTCGCGCCGCCGACGCCATTGCGCTCATCGGTCTCTTTGCCACCGCCCGTGTGTTTCAAGCTCTTGCGGCTATGGATATCGGGACTGCGTTTGGGACGCTCGGAGCGCGTCGGGAGATGATGATTGGATTCCTCGCTGAGCCGGCGATTCTGATGGTCTTCTTCAATGCCTTTCTTCTCTTTGGAACCACAGCTCTCACAGGGATGGTGGACAGCTACGCTACGCATCCATCGGTGATCGATCCCAGCGTTGTCTTTGCTGCTATCGCATTCGTCATGGTTCTGCTCGCCGAGAATGCGCGCATCCCCATCGATAATCCAGCGACGCACCTCGAACTCACCATGATCCATGAAGCCATGGTGCTCGAATACTCCGCGCGCCATCTCGCGCTCATCGAATGGGCTTCGAGCCTCAAGCTCTTCAACTATGCATGCATTGGAATTGCGCTATTCATTCCCTGGGGCATCGCCATTCACGGAGCGAACGTCGCCGCGGTTCTAATTGCTCTCGTGACGCTCATCGTAAAACTGGCACTATGCGGGGCGGGGCTAGCGCTTATTGAATCTGTTTCTGCCAAACTGCGAATCTTCCGTGCTCCTGAGTTTATGGCGATGGCCTTCCTTATCGCTGTGCTTGGGCTGCTCGTTCATCTTCTCCTGGGAGCGAACACAAGTGCTTAGATCCTATATCGATGTCCAACTGCTGAATCTGCTTGCTGCAGGCATGCTGCTGATCTCCTTCGCCATGCTGTCGACGCGGCGAACGCAGCAACTGATCACGTTGTTTGCCTGGCAGGGTGCGATTCTGTTTCTCTCAACGTCTCTCGTCGCTCATGAAGCGGGACTGACCGAACTCTACTTTTCCGCAGCGCTGACGCTCATCTTGAAGGTCATCACCCTGCCTCTGATTCTTCATACGCTGATCAAGCGGCTGGGAGCCCAATGGGATAACGAGCGGCTGGTCAACATTCCGATCACCATGCTTGTGGGATTGGTGCTGGTCATCTTCGCCTTCGGCCTTGCACAGCCTATCAGCCTGCTGGCCACAACCATCACCCGGCACACCATCGGCATCGCACTTGCTGTAATCCTGCTCTCCTTCCTGATGATGATCACGAGACGGAAGGCTGTCACGCAGGTGATCGGCTTCCTGGCAATGGAAAATGGCCTTTTCTTAGCCGCAACCAGCGCCACCTACGGCATGCCCATGGTGATTGAGTTGGGCATTGCACTCGACCTTCTGGTAGCTGTCTTCATTCTCGGAATCTTCTTCTTCCAGATCCGCGAGCAGTTCGACAGTCTCGATCTGCACCACCTTGCATCTCTGAAGGAGGAGTGACGTGGAACTCTGGCTGGTTCTGGGAATGCCGCTCGTGGGAACATTTGCGCTTGCGCTGCTGGGAGCACGCCGCTATGCCCCAGAAGTCAACGTCGGCGTGAGTCTTGCCACCTTGCTTGCCGCGTCTCTCCTCGTAGTGAGGGTCATTCGCAACGGACCGCTGTTGGTCGGGCATGAACAGTTTTTTTTGGACCCGTTCAACGTCTTTCTGGTGGCGCTGACCGCCTTCGTCGGCTTCACGACTGCAATCTTTTCGCGGCCCTACATGCGTATTGAGGAACATCACGGCCGGCTCAACGCCCGGCGCCTCCGTCTCTATCACAGCATGTACCAGCTTTTCATGTTCGCAATGTTCCTCGCTCTGCTCACCAACAACATGGGGCTAATGTGGGTGGCGATGGAGGCCGCAACGCTATCAACCGTGCTACTTGTTTCTTTGTACAGAACCAAGGCGAGCCTTGAAGCGGCCTGGAAATACTTCATCCTGTGTGGCGTCGGAATCGCCCAGGCGTTGTTTGGAACTATCCTTCTCTATTTTGCCGCGGAGCGCACACTCGGCAGCCAAGGCATGACAGCATTGCTCTGGACGCACCTGAATGCGGCAAAGGCCAATCTGGAACCAAGGGTCATGGGCCTCGCATTTGTCTTCCTGCTGGTTGGATATGGGACGAAAGTGGGACTGGCCCCGCTCCACAACTGGCTCCCCGATGCGCACGCCGAAGGCCCGACACCGGTGTCTGCTGTGCTCTCTGGGCTCCTCCTGAATGTCGCTCTCTACGCAGTGATCCGCTGCAAAGTGCTGGCAGTCGGATCTATCGGTCCTTTGATGCCGGGCCGGATGCTAATGGCATTCGGATTGTTATCCGCGGTCCTGGCAGCTTTCTTCCTCTGGAGACAGCGCGACATCAAGCGCTTGTTCGGCTACTCATCGATTGAACACATGGGCATCATCACGTTTGCATTCGGCCTGGGTGGTCCCATCGCCAATTTCGCCGCATTGCTGCACATGACAGTTCACTCCCTCACCAAGTCCTCCATCTTCTTCACTGCCGGCCATGCCTCTCAAACCGCGGGCACCCAGCAAATGGACGGCATTCGCGGCCTGGTCGGGATCAGCCCCACGATTGGGTGGGGCTTGATGCTCGGTTCGCTCGCGATCCTTGGCATGCCTCCGTTCGGCGTGTTTGCGAGCGAGTTCCTGATTCTCACGACGGCGATGCGGGAGCATCCATGGGCGACGCCGTTTCTGCTCATCGCGCTTGGAGTGGCGTTTGCCGGAATTTTCATGAAAGTGCAACCAATGGCATTCGGAGAAAGCGACGCGCCCAAATTGCCGCACTCTCCCGCGTTGGTTCCGGTGTTTGTTCATTTGGCGATGGTCTTGGTATTGGGTCTCTATATTCCTCCCGCGCTGGCAGAGTGGTACCGCGCCGCTGCGCGGTTGATCGGGTGATGATGGAATGACTTCTGAGTTCAAACAAGGAACGAAGGCGCTCCCTTCGAACCTGCCGTGCCGGCACAACAAAGCAGGTGCTGTCGAGTGGCGGCAGATTGCCCAAACGGTTCGCACAGCCGGTGGGCGTTTGCTATCACTTTGGGGCGCCGACGACCGCGATCGCGATGGCCGCTATCGTGTGTATGCTTCTTATCTCCAGGCAGGCGGCATCACCGTTGTCGAACACGAAATGGCGGTCGGAGCCAATCCGACCTATCCCAGCCTTCGAGAGTCCTTCCCGAGCGCTCTGCGGATGGAACGTGCGATCTTTGACTTGTTCGGCATCAAAAGCATAGAACCGGACCATCGCGGCTGGCTGCGCCACAGCGGATGGCCGGAGACTGTGTTCCCCCTTCGTCGAGACTTCGACCGCAACACTCAATTTGCAGTCGTATCCGAACCCTACCCGTTTGTCCAGGTCGAGGGAGACGGGGTGCATGAAATTGCCGTCGGCCCGGTGCACGCGGGCACTATCGAGCCAGGACACTTTCGTTTCTCCGTAGTCGGAGAGAAGGTGCTGCGGCTTGAAGAGCGCCTCGGGTATAAGCACAAAGGAATCGAAAAACTGTTTGAATCGATGCGCCAGAAAGAAGGCCATCAGCTCGCTGCGCGCATCTCGGGCGATTCCGCGGTCGCATACACATGGGCGTACTGTGCGGCTTTGGAGGCAATCGCACACACTACCTGTCCGGCACGAGCTGTCCAATTGCGTGCACTTGCTCTCGAACATGAACGAATAGCCAATCATCTCGGAGACCTGGGGGCACTTGGGAACGACGCGGGCTTTGCCTTTGGACTTACTCAGTTCTCCCGCATGAAGGAAAACCTGTTGCGCACCAACCTTGCCTGCTTCACTGCTCGTTATCTGATGGATTTCGTTGTACTGGGCGGCGTGGCATCCGATTTACCCGGTGGCGCTTCTCGGTTGCTTCTCGACCGCTACCACGCGCTTGAGACAGATGTGCTCGGGATGCAAAAGATCTACGACAATCACGCGGGTGTCCAGGATCGTTTCCGCGAGACCGGGATTCTTTCTCAGGAGAATGCGTGGAACCTCGACGCTGCAGGTTTGGCCGCCCGAGCCTCGGGCATCCCCCACGATCTTCGGGCAGACTTCCCATGGGCGCCCTACGACAAGATGAAAGTGAAAGTGCCCAAGCAGACCTCAGGGGATGTGGCCGCGCGTGTTGCGGTCCGATTCGACGAAGTTCTCGAATCGCTGCGTATCTGTCGTGCGTTAGTAGCGAATCTTTCCGGGGGCGAGATCCAATGCGCTGTTCCGGACGCCGAGCCAGGCCTACTTGGAGTAGGCGTGATCGAAGGCTGGCGGGGTCCCGTACTCATCGCTCTTGAAACCGGTTCAAACGGAAGTATCCGCCGATGCCATCCGCACGATCCCTCATGGCAGAACTGGCCCCTTCTCGAATATGCGATTCTCGGCAACCTGGTGCCCGATTTTCCCTTAATTAACAAGTCCTTCAACTTGTCCTACAGCGGACAGGACATTTGAGGTTCCGATGATCAACACGCTCTCGCGCATGATTCGCACGGGGATTCTGACCGAAGAGGCTCCGCATCCGGCCAAAGAAGGCTTGGCAATTGGACGCCTCCAGGAAAACATCAGGAAGACCCTGGGCCGTGCACTCTGCATTCGTCACGTTGACGCCGGCTCCTGCAACGGATGCGAACTTGAGATACAGGCGCTCAACAACCCGTATTACAACATCGAAGGAATTGGTGTAAAGTTTGTGGCAAGTCCTCGACACGCGGATCTGCTTCTTGTGACCGGCCCAGTGTCGGTGAACATGGAAGAAGCACTAAAGAGAACTTTCGATGCTGTTCCGGATCCAAAACTCGTCATAGCGGTTGGAGATTGTGGCGCTTGCGGCGGTATCTTCGGCAAGAGCTACGCGAGCAGAGGCGCCGTTGCGGATGTCATTCCAGTCAACCATTCCGTGAAAGGCTGCCCCCCTTCCCCCGCTGCAATCCTGCAGGCGATCCTGCAGAACATCCAGTCAACTACCACCTAGACGAGTCGCACTCTATGAATAAAGACCGGTTCGAGACGCGATCACGTAGGGAGCCACGCCGCTCGCTGCACGTTTTCGGCAAATCCTCGCGCGATGAGGAAGCTTGCATGGACCGTTCATTAACGAGGAGGAAGATCGGGCTTGGAGTAGCCGTGATCGCTCTCCTTGGATGTTGTGTCATCGGCCTTGTTGTAGGCAACAAAGGAACAAAAATGGTCCACCAACAGTCTCCACAACAAAAACACATCAACGGGCTCGCGGACCAACTCTCTTCACTGACGCAGACGGATCTGATCGTGTTTCCGGATGGCCGCATCTGGTATGTACGTGCAATACACGGGAGGAACATGGAGGTCGTCGGATGGGTCGGGGACAATGTCAGGTCAGAGAATGTCGACTCGTTCGTTCTTGAGAACGACACTTTTACGATTGTTCATCATAATGACCCAGCCTGGCAGGCGCAAAGGGATCGGTTTCTCGAACAATAATCCTGTCGAATAACCGATCCGCTAAGTTCGCTAACGAAAGACTGTAGAAAGGAGAAGGATGATCGACCTCAAGACGATTTTGAGCGCTGTGGCGAGAACGTTCGGAATATCCAGCCCGGAGGATCTTCGAAAGCAAAAGCGCGTCGCATCTAAACCCAGTGTACCGAGAGCGGACTCCAAGACTCAGCAACCGCACGTCGATCCCGATAAGTCGTCAGATGACCGAGTTGAATCGGCAAAGAGATCATAATGTGAAATTGTGAGATGGTGGGCGGCGCTTTGCTACCAGAGACGAGTCTCGTAACAGCTGGTGGGTAGCGCTGCTTACCGGGGGCGAGGGTTGGCATAACAATCACCACGTGAATCCGGTTTCAGCCCGGCAATCTTGCGGCAGAGCGGTCCCATTCTGTTCGATTGCTTCGATAGGCGCTACAAGGAGGGACTAGACCTGATCGTGCGTCGCACTCGGAAGTCACAGTAGCCATCTTCCGACTCGGAGGCTGTGATTCGGTGGTCTTCGACAACAGGAAACGCAGAGAGTCCGCTGGCCTCATGGGAATGATTGTCCTGACAAAGAGCTGATTACGACTGGTCCTTCATCTGAACCAATAACATGCGAAGCCCAGTCTTTGCAGAAATCGCGTGGGACAGCATTGGAGGCATGTACACGAAGGATCCGGCCTCGGCTTTGACTTTGTCGGTTCCTAACTGCAGTTCGGCCTCGCCCTCAAGAAAATAGAGGACGGCGGGCGTTGGGGCTGAATGTGCCGAGAGCTCCTCGCCCGCGGCGAAGCCGAACAAGGTCACGTTGATCTTTTCGTCTTTGTGCAGAACGCGGCTCAGGATACCCTTTTCTGGAAGTGCGAACTCCTGTTGCAGATTTGCGAAAAATGTATAGTCCATGTGCCGCTCCTTAGCTTCCCCTGTCTTCCGTAGCAGATCCTCGCGGCGTCTTTGCGGGCAGCAGGGTGATCAAAGACGCCGCCCGGATGTTTGCAGATCGCGGAGCGACCCCCGAGGGTAACGGCGCGGTCTTCGTCCTGGTCGCGCATGGATGAACCCGTTCTATTCTGCACGTCCTTGCTGTACGAGTGCCCAGTGAGCAACCCAAGTACGAACCAGGCGAACAGTGCCGCACCAATCGAGAAAAGGATATCTCCCGGGACTCTCATCCAGCGAAGGGTCTGCATTGCGCCAGACTGCATGAACTCCGCCGAACGCGCGTACCAAGTTCCGCGTTCAATGGATGCCCAGGCTTGCAGCAGTCCGACCGGCAGCATGCTGAGAATGACCATGAAGATCAAGCCGAAGTTGAGAGACCAGAAGGAGAGTTTCAGTGGGGTTTCCTTCCACTTTGTTCCCGGATTAAGCGCTCTCAGGCAGAACAAGGTCAGCCCGAGACCGAGCATTCCATAGACGCCGAAGAGTGCAGTGTGGCCATGGACTGGCGTCAGGTTGAGTCCCTGCACATAATAGAGCGAGATTGGCGGGTTAATGAGGAAGCCGAAGAGACCTGCTCCCACCAGATTCCAGAATGCGACCGCGACGAAGAAGTAGATGGGCCATTTGTAATTGGCGATCCACGGAGACTTTTTGGTCGGTTGCGCAAGGCGGATATTCTCCCATGCTTCGTAGCCGATCAGGGTCAGTGGCACAACTTCAAATGCACTGAAGATTGCGCCCAGACCGATCACCGCCGGAGTCGCACCAGCGAAGTACAGATGATGAAACGTGCCGATGATCCCACCGGACAGGAAGATGGTGGTCGAAAAGAGTGCGGCCTTGGTTGCGGTGCGAATTTCGATCAGCTTTAGCCGCGTGAAGAGGAACCCGATCACGACGGTCGCAAATACTTCGAAGAAGCCCTCGACCCAGAGGTGAACTACCCACCAGCGCCAATATTCGGCGGTGACGAGATGGCTGCGTTGGCCGTACATCAATCCGGCCGAATAGAAAAGAGGTATAGCAATACTGGAAATGAGAAAGAGCGTCAGAAGCGATCTGTCCTCGCTCTTGCGAACCAGAGCCGGTTTGAGAGCCGCGACCATCAACACAAGCCATAGCACCAGGCCGATGAACAGAAGGATTTGCCAGAAGCGTCCGAGATCGACGTATTCATACCCCTGACTGCCGAACCAGAACCACATGTTGCCGAGGCGCTGTTGGATGCCGAGCCATTCGCCGGCGAGCGAGCCGCCAACCACGAGAATCAACGCACCGAAGAGTGCGTTCACACCAAGCCGTTGGTACTTCGGCTCATGGCCACTGACCGCGGGTCCGACATAAAGTCCGGTGGCAAGCCAAGACGTCGCGATCCAGAAAATGGCGATTTGGAGATGCCAGGTGCGGGTGACGGCGTAGGGCAGATACTTAGCGAGCGGGAATCCAAAGAATGCCTGACCTTCGACACCGTAGTGAGCAGTTAAAACGCCCATCAAAATCTGGACGCCCCAAAGGATCACGACCACATAGAAATATTTCAACGTCGCACGTTGCGACGGTGTGGGTTTAAATGCGAGGAACGGATCCTTTTCAGGATAGGGCCCATGAACCAGTTCCTTTTCCTGCGATGCATACCACCAGACCAGGCCTTCGATTCCCGCGAGCAGCCCGACGAAGCTAAGTACGCTCCATAGGACGGCGCCTGACGTCGGCACATTGCCGATCAGAGATTCATGCGGCCAATTATTTGTGTACGTCGTATCAGATCCCGGTCGCTCGGTGCTGCAAGCCCACGATGTCCACCAAAAGAATGCTGCTAATTGATGCTGCTTTGTTGCGTTGGTCAATGCGCCGCTCGGGATGGCATACGCCGACCTGCCGGTCGCAAAGACATCGGTATAGTAGGCCCGAAGCTGCTGAAATGCCGACGCTCGGTCGGCACTCAAGCTGACGCGATTGCGCGAGGCGTCATACGTGTTGGTGCGCATCTCGCGAATCAGTCGGGCTTTGAAGATAGCCTGTTGGTCCAGTCCGAGAGCTTCGAAATTCGCCGCGCCGGCTCTGACGGCCCAGGTATTCAGCAGAATCTCTGATTCCCGGTGCAGCCAATCTGCGCTCCAATCGGGCGCAACGTAGGCTCCATGCCCCCAAACTGTGCCGATCTCCTGTCCACCGCTCGACTGCCATACTCCTTGCCCATCGGTGATGGAACTTCCAGTGAAGAGAAGCTGCCCGTCCGCCGTATAGACATCCGGAATAGGAGGAGCCTGACTGATCATTTTTCGCCCTACGCCGCCTAGAACGGCAAAAGATCCAATAATGACGATGGCCAGCGCCACCCAATAACGCTTGTAGCTCATGGTTTTGCCTCAATTCGCGTTGAAGAATTCATAAAAGAGTTTGCTGCAATTAAGAAGGTAAGATGAGGTGAGCCGAATTGCAGGGACTTAAGTCACTTGGATGATGGCGGCTGTGCATTTTCTCCGGCGATCAGGCAGGCGTCTGTGTCTGTCTCGATATCGCTTAAGCTGCAATTTCAGAATCTATTTCCATATTGCGAGTGACAAAAGTCATTTTGTGCGCTGACGGAAGCATGTACGCTGGCCAGGGTCGGCGCGGATGTAAGCTCGCATATCCGGAGTAAGCGGCGTTCCAAACCGCCAAAGGAGACACAGTGATCAAGTTTGACGCGGAACACGCTGCCGTTCATTATCCCCCGGATCGCCGCCACCGCCTCTGGATTCGTCCTTCGATTTTGATCGGAATTGCCGCTGTCATCGCATCATTGGTTGCTGCGGCGTGGATTGAGATGGCCGTGGCCGGTCTGCCGCACATTCCGCCCGTTCCAGTGGTGTACCCCAACGACTTTGCCGGCCCGCATGGATTCCCGCTCTGGGTCCGCTACTGCCATTTCTTTAACTTCCTGTTCGTCACGATGCTCATCCGCAGCGGCTTTTCCATCCTGGCCGATCATCCACGGCTCTATTTCAACGACGACTGCACGCCGGGCAGCGAGTGGATCCGCTTCACTCCCATCAAGGTCCCGCGCGACCGCCTGTGGACGGCCAAGGATGATGCCCGCTATCTCACGCCGCTTGTTGGCACGCCCGGCTACCGGCACACCATCGGCGTGGCACGTGTGTGGCACTTCATCAACGTGCATGGCTTCATCCTTTGCGGCGTCTATTTCGTTGCCATGCTCTGCACGACTGAGCAATGGAAGCGCCTGATCCCTACCTCGCCAACCGTGATTCTGCAGGCCTGGAATACCTGGGTCCACTACGCTACCTTCCATCTGCCTGCCGAGCCTAATGGGTTTTTTGGCTACAACGCGCTGCAACAGATCGCCTACTTCACGGTGGTCTTCGTCTTCGGGCCGCTGGCGATTCTCACCGGCATCGCCATGTCACCGGCGGTTGTGAATCACTTCACCTGGTATGCGAAGATCTTCGGCGGACGGCAATCGGCACGTTCCATACACTTCCTCACCATGGTCAGCTTTCTGGCGTTCCTCATCGTGCACATCACACTGGTGGTCATGACGGGATTCGCACGCAACATGAACCACATCGTGCTTGGCACCAACGACCAAGGCCGACTGGGCGTCTGGCTGGGCTTCGTGGGCATTGGCGTGGTGTTTCTTTGTTGGATCGTCGCACACTATCTCTCATGGCATCAGCCACGCGCGCTGCAGCATGTGCTCAAGTTCGTTACCTATCCTATGCAACTGCTCACCCTGAACCGGCTCACGCCGCAACAGATGTATTCCGAGAAGGACATCTCGCCTTACATGTGGCCGAATGGCAAGCTTCCCGTGCGCGACGATTGGAAGCGCCTGGCTGAAGGCCACTTCCGCGACTTCAAGCTAACGGTCGGCGGCTTGGTCGAGAACCCGGTCGAGCTTTCGCTCGCCGACCTGCGCAATCTGGGCGAAGTGGACCACATCGCCATGCATCATTGCATCCAGGGCTGGAGCGGCATCGCCAAATGGGGCGGAATCCCCATGAAGAAACTGATCGACCTTGTTCGCCCTCTGCCGGAGGCGCACACCGTTGCCTTCTTCTCCTTTGGTGAAGCACTCTACGGTGGGTCCTACTACGACACGCAGAGCCTGGAAAATGTCCTTAAGCCGCAGTGCCTGTTGGCCAGCGAGATGAATGGCCAGCCGCTGCCCGAGGTCTATGGCGCTCCGTTGCGGTTACGAGTCGAAAACCAGCTCGGCTACAAGATGGTGAAGTGGATCGAGCGCATCGAGTTTGTCGAATCGGAAAAGAACCTCGGCAAGGGAGAAGGGGGTAAGAATGAGGACGAAGAGTACTTCGATCTGCTACCGAACATCTGAAGATTTCCATGAATGATCAGACCGATGTGAAGGGAAGATCCGGCAGCATCGACCATGTGCCAGCGCTGCTTGCTCATCTGCGCCTGAAATGGCTCTTACAGCATTTTCCAACGCGTGTCGTGTGGGCGATTTATGTTTGCATTAACGGCTTTATCACAATCGGACTGCTCGCGTTGCTGGCCCTTCTAACGGGCAGCCCCTTTGTCTTTCCGTCGCTCGGCCCAACGGCGTATCTTTTCTTTTTTTCTCCCCTTGCGGAAGCCTCGAGCCCGCGGAATACGATCCTCGGTCACGCAATTGGACTCATCTGCGGCTATGGCGCCTTCGCCCTTACCGTGGCTTCCAGCCCGCCTTTTGGTATGCACCCCGGCGTTCATGGCGCCAGAGTCCTGGCTGCTGCGCTTTCTCTGTCTGCCACCGGAGCACTCATGGCGCTGTTCCGCGTGAGTCATCCACCTGCCGGGGCTACGACTCTCATCGTTTCCCTCGGCATTATCTCCCAGCCCAAAGAACTCGTCATCATTGAAGTTGCTGTTATCCTGCTCACGGCTCAAGCTCTCGCGATCAATCGGCTTGCGGGTGTGCCCTATCCCTTGTGGCAGAGGCACAATGCTGCTGGAAGTGCTTCCGTGGTTGGAAGTGAGGTTTTGGAGCATGACGACTAGCTGCGAATGATGCTATCTGTCGCAAGCCAAGGGCTCAAAGCAGATCAGACGGTATCCTTAGACCACGCAATTGTGAGTAAGAAGACGCTATCCGCCAAAGCCTCGACGTCGTGCCCAATGCAACGATCGAGCGCTAACAGATGGCCGGCAGGAACCTCGACAACCTGGTCTGGCAACTTGAGCCGCAAATGCCCAGCGATTGTGTGGATTGAGATCCTTCCATCTGCCCGGTGCTCTTTTATCTCTGTGGCCTCTTTCATCGCAACCAGGACAACACGAAAATCTGGCTGCTTCACAAGTGTTCTCGAACTCCGCCCCGTACCTCGCTGCCAGGAATCTTCTTGGTGCAGGCGTCCTATTTCTGCGCCAAGATCAAATTGAAGCAGGGGCTGAGCCAATTCGGGAAGTCTGGTTAAGCTGGTGTTTTCGTCTTCGTGTAGATTCATTTTGATCTCCTTCTTCATTGCGCTGTTTCTGACTTGCCATGGGAGCCGTGGCGTCAAAGTAGAGATAAGCCAAAGTATTTTTCTCCGTTTTTAATTCAGCGATTCTTCGGAACGGCAATCTCTGAATCGGATTGGCGATCATGGAGTCACGCTAGAAGCCCAGAGAGCGCACCACCCGCTGGACGGTTTCGGCACTGGAACGCAGCCCGGCCTCCTCAGTTGGATTCATGGGCACTGGCAACAGTCCTTCCACTCCTCTGCGACCCACAATTGACGGTATAGAGAGACATACGTCGCTAATACCCCGATAGTCCGTCAACAGGGAGCTGACGGGCAGCACGCGGCCCTCATTCCAAAGAATGGCCTCCAGAATTGCAGCCACAGCCAAGCCTATCGCGTAATTAGTGACGCCCTTGCCCTGGATGATCCTCTCGGCCGAGGTGAGCACGCTTTCGAATATCTCCTTTTCTTCCTGCGCGCTCATCGCCCGGCGGCCCGGCATGCGCCAACCTTGCACGGGCACATTGCCGATACTGGCGCTGGACCAGAGAGGAATCTCGCTTTCGCCATGTTCGCCGGCAATGTAGGCATGCACGTTCTGTACGGCCACCGCGCAACGTTGCGCGATCAGAAAGCGGAAGCGGGAGCTATCCAGCACCGTTCCGCTGCCCAGAACTTTGCTGCTATCGAGTCCGCTCAACTTCAGCGCCACAAAGGTGAGCACATCCACTGGATTGGTCACCAGCAGCAGTTTCGCATCTGGCGCAACTCGCAGCAGATCGGGAATCAGCTGACGGCAGATCGCGGTGTTCGTCTCGGCCAGATCGATGCGCGTCTGGCCCTGCTTTTGCTTAGCGCCGGCGGTCACGACGATCACGTCCGAGTGCTCAAGCACTGCTATGTCATCTGATCCGTCCAACTTCGCCATCTGGACGAACATCAGTCCATGGTTAAGATCCAGAACCTCGGCCTCCACCTTCGCCCTGACCCGGTCAAAGAGGCTGATGTGCTTACCCACTCCGCGCACCATGCACGCGTAGGCGATGGTTGCTCCAACACTGCCCGCGCCCACGATTCCAATCTTTTCTGCCCGGTCGCTCATGGATACCTCCCGGATGCTTCGATAAACTTCGTTTCTAATTCCTGATCATAGGTGCGGTGAGAACGCAACGCAGGGACATTAGTCACAGAGACAAAACTCCCGGCTCATTTGTCAGAACAAACTTGAGGGTTGTGCCGGCGATGAGCGAAAAGGGCTCGATGGACAAAGGTCATTCATGCATGTGTGTGCGCAAATGCAGAACGGCCCAGGAGAAAGGTCAGCATAATATTGACGGCGAACACTAGCACGCCGCTCAACTCCAGAATCCCGGAGATCGGCAGCGTCTTCCATGCGAAGTGCAACAGCCCTTCGTAGGCCATAGGCTCAGACAAGACGCGAAGCGTGCATCCGGTCTGCAGAAGTATGAGACTCATAAACATCAGTCGCTTGCTGAAGATGGAATAAATGCCGGCAAAATGGGGAAGGATGCGCGGCCCGATGGCGAAGACCATGGTAGCGGCAAAGCCGACTGTAAGCGCGTGACGAGACGCGCCCCAAATGCCTCCGTGCTGGTCGGCAACGGCTGCCCAGACACTCATTGAGCCGGCGATTACCAGCCATGCGTAGGCAAGCCGAATGAACTTGGGAAAGCTCGGATGAATTCCTTGGACCTTTGCTGCTCCGTGAGGCTTCTGAGTCAGATGCAATGCGATTCCAATAGCGACTGAGGCTGCGGTGAGCAAAATCGTCGCCGCGATGGTCCAACCGGAGACGCCGAAAAGAACACCGATTAGGTCCAGGATCAACGCGGTCAAGAATACTCGAGTGCTCGGCTGTGCAATCGCGAGGAAGGTAGGCAGCCAACGTGCGGAGAACCCCCAGACCACCGGCATGAGGAATCCCCAGGCAAGCAATACCAGGTACTTTTGGTCGAGAGCGTGCGGAAAGGCGAGAAGTGTTCCATTGGCTGCCAGGCGTACGCATTCAGCGAAGTTGAAGATGACTAAAGCTGCGAGCCCGGCGGTTCCCATCAACACGGAGACAATCCACAACTCCATTCGCGGCTTTTCGCTCTCA
>VFSW01005281.1_pt1 | contig 19142 bp, 12 predicted proteins | sample 5358111 | NCBI WGS metagenome assembly VFSW01 (sample SAMN11554181, study PRJNA540505) | mine drainage metagenome | isolation source: sediment from site ElyBrook_90M | place: USA: Ely Copper Mine, Vershire, VT | collected 2017 | reverse complement strand
TGGATTGAATCAAGGCTAACCGTTTGTCTTCGTTAAACATCTGAGTGGCTATTGCCGCCAAGTTCTCACCGGTGACAGCATCTTCAATAGAAAGACTGTCATCTAAAGCAGGAACGAGTTTATGCTGAAACAGGCGGTCATATAAGGCGCTGTTGATTTTCATTCCTGCGCTAATGAGTTTCATCCCCGAGGAGGAATAGATCTCACGATTTGCGACGACTTGTCGCTTGTCCCCTAATTCGGTTACTCTTTGCAGGTAATAAGGATCATTAAATTGCGGCACTACGCTACCAGTAAGGTCACGCATGACATTTCATTTTTCTTTGGCAGGACATTCAATGATGATTAGATTTCAAAGTTGACAGGAGGAGCTTGTCGGCCACAATTGATTAAGGATTCAAATTGTTCAATTGGAACCGGTTTGCTGAATAGGTAACCCTGGAAATGATTACACCCCGCGTTCTCAAGAAATTGTCGTTGTTCTTCAGTCTCTACACCTTCAGCGATCACGTCCAGGCTGAGACTATGGGCCATGGCGATGATAGTGGTTACGATCGCCTTGTCGCTGCTGTCCGTAGCAATGTCCCGCACAAACGACTGATCAATTTTGAGCTGGCTAAGTGGCAGTCGTTTGAGGTACTGCAGGGAAGAAAAACCTGTTCCGAAGTCATCCAGTGAAATTCGGACGCCGATCGCACTTAACGCTGTCATGATTGAGATCACGTCTTCGATATCTTCCACCAGCATGCTTTCAGTAAGCTCAAGCTTTAACAAAGTTGGATTGATGCCGTAATGTTGCACCACAGCTTTCATTTGATCCACAAAATCAGCCTGGCGGAACTGCTTTGCACTGACGTTTACCGACAGGATAAGGTTACAGGTAGAAGGTTCCATCTGCCACGTTTTGAGCTGGGCGCATGCTGTTTCAAGAACCCACCAACCGATTGGAAATATCAATCCAATTTCCTCTGACGTGGGTATGAATTCTGAGGGAGGAACGAGGCCACGTTCGGGATGAATCCAGCGTATCAGTGCCTCAGCACCCAACGGATGATGGGCAGAATCCACTTGAATCTGGTAGTACAACTGAAATTGCTGCTTATCAAGCGAATTGCGCAATTCGACTTCAAGTGCCATACGTGCACTGATTGATTGTTGCATGCGGGGATCGAAGAAACGCAACGTATTACGCCCCCCCTTTTTGGCCTGATACATGGCGATATCCGCCTGCTTCATCAGTTCTTCAATCGACTTATTGTTATTGAACAGGGTTATTCCGATGCTTGGTGTACTGTTGTGAACATGTGTGCCCAGCGCGTAAGGCTGAGATAGCGTGGTTAGTATCTTGTTACCCACAGCTTCCGTTTGCTCCGCAGCCTCCAGGGTATCTTCGCTCAGGTCTTCAAGCATCATCACGAACTCGTCTCCCCCAAGACGAGCAACGGTATCACCTTCACGTACACAAGTTACTAGTCGCTCAGCCACCTGCGCCAGCAGCACGTCACCAATGTCATGACCCAGTGTGTCATTGAGGCTTTTGAAATTATCAAGATCGATAAACAATATTGCTGCTTCCTTGCCACTTCGAGTGCGAGAGGCTATCGCCTGTTGCAGCCGATCTTGCAGGAGTCTTCGATTGGGCAATTTGGTAAGAGGGTCAAAGAAGGCAAGATTCCGGATCTCTTCCTCCGATGCCTTGCTTGCAGTGATATCTGTCAGAGTTGCAACATAGTTGGCGATGTTCCCTTCAGAGTCTTTTACTGCTGTGATAGTGAGATGCTCGGGGTAGGCTTCTCCATTCTTGCGTCTATTCCAGATTTCTCCTTCCCATTCTCCTGTGCGATTGATCTTTTCCCACATGATTTTATAAAAATTGACATCATGGCGACCGGAACTAAGCATGTGCGGATTCTTGCCAATAACGTCCTCTGAAGAGTATCCGGTAATATGGGTGAATGCGCGATTAACCTGAAGAATTGAACCTGCAGCATCAGTAACAATCATGCCTTCCTGCGATTCGAACGCGGTAGCGGCAATGCGTTGTTGCTGTTCAATTCGTCTGATTTCAGTTACATCTCGGGTAATCCCAAGTAATGCTGTAATATTTCCCGTGGCATCTCGCAAGGGTGTTGCATGCGTTTCCAGATACCGCGATGCCCCTTTGAGTCCCTTGATTTTGAACTCAACGACGCCACTTTCTCCGTCCATCACTCGATGATGCAAAGACATAAAGGCAGCCCGATCCTCGGGCACAACATAGTCCAGCAGAGTGTGCGTTTTCGCAACTTCCAGTGTGTCCGCTTCTAGCATGGCCAATCCGGCAGCGTTCATTTCAAGTAAGCGACCTCTTCCATCCACAACCTTGACGCACTCAGGTTCAGTTTCGATAATCGTGCGTAAGCGAAGCTCACTAAGTCTTAATGCTTCATCTGTTCTTTTTCGTTCGGTGATGTCACGTGTAGCAGCGACAATATCAATAATCTTGTTTTCATCGCTCATCGTAGCGCGAACCGTAGATTCCACCCAGATATAACTGCCGTCCTTGCGTCGCAATCTATAACTAATCGTGAATGTCTCTTTCGGATTTTCGAGTATTTGGCGATGTGTAGCCTGAATTCTGGTTACGTCTTCCGGATGAAAGAATTCATAGCAAGAGTGTCCAAGAAGTTCACCTTCCTCATATCCCTGCAGGCTTACACATGCAGGCGTCACAAACAGGTATTTACCCCCTAAGTCGTGACGGCTAATCAGGTCGCTGACATTAGCCGTAAGTAGTTGCAGTTGAGCACCAACCTCACGAATTTCGGTCACATCGTAAAACCAGCCCAGTATGGCGGGCTCATCTTCGTATTCAACTTTGAGATAAGTCGAAAGTGCCCAGACGGTTCCTGCACCGGGAATAGATAATTCGACCAATTTATCTGTGACCGGGATACCATGGTCTAGCTGATTAAGTGTATCTTCGTAGTCCTTTGGATTCGCGTAATATTGTTTTGGATCCGCACCAATAACCCGGTCTGGTTCTGAATTGATTAATTTCGCGTAGCGCTTATTTGCAAATATGACATTGCGACCACTGGAAGTCGCGATACGCGTAGCGATCGGACTATTCTCTAGCATCGACTGAATCAGTTTTTGATTACGATGAAGTAACTTGTCTTGCCGCTTGTGTTCAGCCAGCTCCCGCATCAATTGCAACGTGTTGCTAGAAAGACTCTCATAGATGGAAATGATAATATCTATGAGGACTCTCGTAGAGCCGCTCATCTTTTCTTTTGCGTCGATTCTGGCGGACTCCAATGGCATACCTGACTGAATCGCCAGAACGACCATCGCCATATATCTGTCATTTTCCAGTATGTGGGACGCAAGCCAACTGGTCAGGAATGAAAGCACGTCCTCCACCACTTTGTTCGCAGGAGTTGTACTTTCTTCCTTCTTAAGCGCGATGACCTTGAGGATAAAACTGCTGTGAATCTCTTTGTGCTTGGCCTCTAATGGATCATCAGTGAGGTACTCATGCCAGATCTGTTCTTCGGTTTGAAAATGATAAATGGCATAGTCTGCCAGTTCATCAAAAATTATGTTCAGGGATGGTATGTCAGAGTGGAAAGCTACGTGACTGGCAAGCAAATTCAATAACTGGACCAGTTTTTTATGCTGCTCATCAATCTTTTGAATTCCCGTATTGAAATTGTCATTCCAAGGGAATATATCAATGGACTTCTTTGGTTCCCCGCCGGGTTCATCCTGACCTGCAACCATTCCTTCACCCGTCTCTAAATTGAGATATTTGTTTAATAATACGTCAGTGCAGCATCGGATGTAAATCTCGCACCAACATTGATTGGGGCTTTTTTACGCTGGAACATTATGTCCAGCCGCAATCGGATACAACTCGGGGTCATCAATATATTAAAAATTATTTGAATCGTAGAAACGAATTGAATTTCTCCCGGCCAATTTGGCGCTGTACATTGCCATATCTGCACACTTCAATATTTCATCAACGCTCATTTTCTGATCCAGAAAAACAATAACGCCGATACTGACTGTGCAGTGATGAAGAATAGTAGTCGTTGCCTTTCCGCCATATTGAACTACAAGCGAAAACGGCTTCGCAATAGCTGCACGAATTTTATCGGCGATGATGGTGGCTTGTTTTGTTGATTCGCCTTCATCTGAAGTCATCTCATTGAGAATCACGACAAATTCATCACCACCGAAGCGTGCGACCGTATCCATTTCACGTACGCAGTCCTTAAGCCGATACGCCACTTCGATCAATAGCTTGTCACCCGCCACGTGCCCATGGGTGTCATTCAGAGGCTTGAAGTTGTCGAGGTCCAGAAACATCAAAGCAGCATATCGACCACTACGTTTGCTAGAAGCCATAATGATGCTTAGGCGGTCATTTAGCAATCGACGATTCGGCAAGTTTGTCAATGTGTCATAGAATGCCAAATGGCTAACCTGCTCTTGCATGTGTACTCGCTCCGTCACATCACGGAAGGTCCATACCCTTCCTGCAATTTGGCCATTGATATATTGCGGAATCGAATATCGCTCTACAATTTGCCCATTCTTGAAATGCAAGGTATCAAATGACCTGAATTCTGGTGTAATGTATAGGTCACGCACCTTATTCAAGAAGGTTTCGGGATCTTCCAATTGATTCAGCACAAATGACAAGGCGGCGCTATCATCTTTCGCCACAACCAATTCTTCAGGGATATGCCACAGGTCTAGGAAACGTTGGTTGTGCAATACCCAAGTCCTATTAAGGTCAACGACCAGGATGGCATCCTCAGTAGATTCCAAGGTGGCATTTACAAGAGATAAAGAGCTTGCGATTTGCAATTCGATTTGTTTTCGACTGGATATGTCTCGAGAAGAGTTGAAAAGAACTGGTTTACCGGCCAATTCGAGCGGAAGGCTGCTCACCTCAACATCAAGGATGTTTCCATCCTTGCATCTATGAAGGGTCTCAAATTGGGAACGATTCTTCTCTTCGAATAGTTGCTTAACTCGTTCCGTAAGATCAACACTGCTAAACTTGGCATCCCATTGGGAAACATGCATTCCTATCAATTCATCACGGCTGTAACCCAACATCTTGCAAAATGAATCGCTTACCTCGACAACTTTCCCTTCGGTGTCAAGGATGTGAATCCCATCACTTGCATTTCTCAGTAACGCCCGGTTCTTCTCGCTCTCCATTTTTAGTGCAATTTCATATTGTTTGCGCTCGGTTATATCAACAGAGTTGCCGATAAAAAGGCTGGTCACACCGTTTGAATCTTTCAGCGCAGATACATTTACGTCTGCCCAGAACTGACTACCATCTTTCCTGATATATCTTTTTTCATAATTCAACTTCTCGACAATTCCTTTGGATAGCATGTCGTATAACTGTTGCGCTTCTGCACGATCTTCAACATACGTCAGGTCGGACACGGACTTGGTGTGGATCTCGTCATTAGTGTAGCCCAACATTTTCAGGGCAAAGTCATTAGCTTGAACAATTCGGCCGGTGTTTGGGTCAATTGCGACCATGGCTGTTGGCGAATTCTCGAATAGAACATGCGATAGGTTTTCAGCATTAGCGCGTTCATGTGCTTCATTCTCCTGCAGCAGCCGCTTATTTTCCTGGGCAACTTTGGCTGGTGCAGACAACTGCTTGCCTAGAACCAAGACCGCTACAGCTCCATTATTGTGACGAGAGATGCCGTCATCAGCGACGGAATCCTCTCCAAAACTAAAGAAGCCTGCCGTTGGCGTTGACCCTGCCATTTCCAATAGTCTGTTAATTTCATCGCGGGCCAATTCTTCACCCATGATTCGAGGACGCAGTGCACAATAATGTACGAGTATCAACGCGGGTGAGTTGGTACCGGCTCTGATCATTGATTTCCGGACTGCTTCGGATCCTCCCATGACAGACTTTTCAGCATCGTTGACCAACAAAGTTAATTCCATTCCGACACTTACTGGCTGGGTCATTCGTACTCCGCCACGTGGCGTGAAATATGTTGCAACATTTACGCTGTATTGGTTCATAGGATCGGGCGATCCAAAGAAATAACCTGTTGATAACGAGATATGCTTCCCTTCGAGGTCATCACGGCTTTTCCCCAAGCAATTTGTAAGCACATCGGCTGCAGTAGCCTGATTCAGCTTGATTAGCTCATGCCCGTCAGTGGCCGTCACAGTCATTTTGTTCCCAAATGGCTGAAATCCATGACTAAGACTGATGCCGACCTCCAATTGGGTCTCAAATATGGCAACGAGAACACTATCTTTGTGAACCTGATCACCAAGAAAAACCGAATTGCTTTCCATACGCCAGTCGTCGGCTGCAGCACCGCCAAAAACCGGAATTAGACCCAGCGTCATTCTCTTGAATGTCTCCAATAGTTCAAAACCCATTGAACTTGTGGCGCGCGTATTTCCCGGATAGAACATCATGGCAAAAAGGGACTTTCCGCTAGATACGAGAGCTAAATTCTGTCCACCATTTGTGTAGGCAGAAATCGCGGGGGCCTCAACTGCCTGATCTAATGCCATACGCCAGTTTGCCGAGACTTTATTTCCGACGGCGGCATGCACTGACAAATAAGGGGAGGCGATTACTACGACAGTTACACTCTTCTTATACGTACCATTACAGATTTCTCCTGCTGTTGTTGTGCCTAGTATGGGCACATTGCCAACGATGCCCCGAATACCCGCACTGACCTGTTCCAAATCATAATGAACCGAGGCATATATGAGTACAGCCGAAAATGGAAATTGCTGAACGTTTCTAGTTGCATCACGTGCTGCACTTTCACCAGCTTCATAACTACCAGAAACTTGTGAGGAACCAGTTCCGATATGTATATATTGATTTTCAGTATTCACTTATCGCAGCCGTGAAATAGGCCCCTCCTAAAGGGTCATGCTATTTTTGTTGGGACTGACTGTTATTGCTTTGCAGTCCTCATGTGGGTCTTAGTGTACTAGAAACTCAATATCTGAAAATAACAATCGGCCGAAATCTTTCCTTTGATCTCCTTAAACGTGAACGTCCTTTCTACACGGGAGCGGGGGCTAATACAATTGAAACCGGACTCTCCCGTAGGCTACATCGATGGCCAATTCATAAAGTCTTCACCGTCCGCATTGGCCGCTGAGTATTCAATGGCAGTGGGAGCATCGTCCGTCCGCAGCACATTGCAGTAGCTCAAGTTGCGAAATTGCCTTCGCTAAAGCTGCCGTTCGCGAAGGACCGCAGCCGATTAGGTGACTTTTGTTTCCAATAGTTATACATTCCTACTAACGCCAATGTTTTGGAATTCGACGAATCGCATCCTATCTTAGTGAAAATCTCTAGACTGCGTAACAAGCTCGCCAAGCAGTGGCGTCAAGTCTTTCAAATGTCCCGCAATCAGATGCGTCACCTCGCCCTGCCGTTCCAGCACGCCGTACACAGCCAACAACCGTGATCCTAGTAGTTCTCGCCGCTGCTTGTCAGCAAGGTCACGCCAAACCACGACGTTGATCGAACCGGTTTCATCTTCCATGGGCAGGAAGGTCACCCCACTGGCCATTCCCGGGCGCTGGCGGCTGATCACCAAACCGGCTGCACGGGTTAGCCGTCCATGTGGAAATGCGCGCAACTCCATCGCGGTGACCAAGCGTTGTTGTCTGAGTGCTTCACGCAACTGTGCCAGCGGAAGTCAGAACAATTCAAAGAGCACGATCGTATGTTTGGCGGTATATATTTAAAGGGAAGAAGCAGCTATTCAATGACTTTAATCCATATCTTACGTCACGCTTCCACTGCCAAGCTATAACAGCCATCCCGATGATCGGATCTAGGGTTTATATTTGTCGATTTTATTCGGCACCGCACCATCTTATTTCTTGTGGCGGCAGTATTCATATCTACCAGGAATCGTAGGCTTTTAGATTGTGGATCGCCCTCCTCCAAATAACAGTCATGCGCATTTGTTAAATTTATTGCAAACGATGTTATCTCAGAGTACCTGCTTAAGACGGATCGCAAATTTTTCTCACTGTTTAATGAAGTCCGATCTTCTTAGGCTTGCTAGTAAGTATCCCCCGGTAAAGCCAGGGGCATAAATTTGTGAGCCGCTCAAAGCAAGTGTCAGCAATGGCTGAAAAGAATAATGTCAGCGCACCCCTGAAGATGTACTCGACAGCAGGAAATCATTCCGATTAATGCTTGTTAACAGGAAAGTCCATATTCCAAGGGGCGCAGTCATAAGGCTTTGGAGCTTTCCTGCAGATCGCTCCAAGCCTTATTAAACGGAAAATCGTCGTCTAATTTTGATAGACACAAATCATTTCTCCGGGCTGATTTTCCTATCCGTAAGCAGGATATTGAGAAGTTCTGATTCCGGCGTGCATTCACTGAAATTCGGAATGTGACAGTCAACGAACTTGTTTAAGTCATCAACCGTGCGAATCCCACTGGGAATACTGCCAGTGACTTCATACAGCCAGTCGATATCGGATTGATGCAATCGAATTTGATTTCCACAGCGTATCATTTCACTTACCCCCACCTTCGATATCACCTCTAGGAGGTGTTCGGCGACGACTGCCATAATACGACGCACCGATCGACACCCGCGTATGTCCAGCCCGTTCCATCAGTTGTTGACTGGCCCGGTGGAATCTGTATTTCTCCACCTTACTTATGTCCCCTCCCCTTACAGGAGGCTCAATATCCAACAAGAGCTTGAAGGATTCATGCATGTACTGATGCCTGAGACCGTGCGCAGTAATTCCATCATCCGCCAATGTAATGCCGCATGCCTTCATGACAGTGTAAAAACGGCTAAGTTTCTGCTCAAAAGTTTTGCCACGTTTTCCAAAGAATCCAGTCTTCTTGTCCACAATTGCTTTTGATTTCTCCAGTACGTTGCGCTGGAGAGCGTTCTCTACCGGGATCACCCGCGGCCGATCACCTTTAGTGCCTTCAAGGACCCAAACAAATTCTCCTCGATGTGATACACCGGGCCTGAGCTTCAGCGCCTCTTGTACTCGCAAACCAAACGCCCAGCAGATCTCCAGCACCAATGCGATGGTCTCGTCCATCCTGGCAACCTCGGCGAGCTTGGCCAGCACGTCAATCCCCTTCCCGACCCAAGACTTGTCTTCAACAACCACCATCGAGCGACGCACAGATGATTTGTCCTTCACATAATCAGTGGAGTCTTTCACCATCCCGTTCTTTCCGATCCAGTTACAAAAAATCCGCATGATGCTGATCTTGTTTTGTATGGTCGCTGGTGACTGCCCTTGCGCCTCCAAATAGTTGAATACGGCAATGAGGTGTTTTTCCTTCAGGTTGTAGATCGACTCGATCTTGAATCCTAGGCTGAACAAGTCACTGAAGAAGCCCTTAACCACTGTCCGGCGTTTATCTTGTGATCCTTGACTCACTTTCTTGTCCTTGTGAGCGGCATGATCCTTGTTCTTCTGTAATACCTCCTCAATTTGATTGTTGCATCGTTTTGGGATGCGATGCGTACCGGATCTATAAGTGCTATTTTTCCCATCCACGCGTCCTGGTTTAATACTAGAGGTTTTGTCAGTCATGAATTTCTCCTTCGTCCTGTTTAATTAACTGGATGGTCGTCTTTAAACTTGAAAATTTAAGACGAACATTCCAAACATAGACTCCAACCTAGTCTGGGTCGAAGGATCACGAATTCCGTCGCTCGGGGTTCGGCATGTCCGCCGTGGAGAGTAGTACTATGCTTGCCACCAGCAACATGGCCGGGTATCACTTGAGTCTCATCGGGGGGTAACTAACAAAGCATTTCTGCTTATGCGTCGTCCGCAACTTTCGTCACGCAAGCCTCGCGGCCTGTCCATCTGCGTTAATTAAAACGCTACCCAATTTTTTTGATAAATCTTTCGCTTGCACACTCGGTCTACTCATATAGCTCCTACCACCAGAGCTTCAGCCTTGCGGCACCGTCTTTTCCCCTGTATCTCGCTTAATGGCTAAGGCCACCAGAGCGAAACCACTGCACAGCCATATAGCTGGAGGGGTGTGTGTAATGCAGTTATGTCTGTCCTATTGCGACATCAAATACAAAATCTCGTCTCGAAATCGATACCATATTCCCGCCCTTCTTCTGTTGCTCCTAGCCATAGACTAGGCAGAAGACAGACAACACTGACACCACGCAACTCGACACCACCAGCCAACGGCGCAAGAGCCTTGTCGGCTTCGTGCATCGGTCTCTGTGTGTTAAGTGCGCCCGCGTCGGGGGTACTTACAGCTCAGTTTCGTTTGATTATTTGCAAAGAATGTCCTGCCTGGACGAGGCGGACGACAGGAAGACGGACAAAGTCCATTCATCCTGCCTTAGACAATCCGTTTTTACACGGATCAGGAATACGCAGTGTGCGTACTCGATTCATCGCGGTGACTAGCCGCCAAACTTCGTTTCTATTACTTTGCTGGAGCGTCTCACTTATTTCTTCTCTTGAAGAGAAAGGCATCTATGAACAAATGCAGCACCTTTTCAGGGTACCAATCTGATCCACAAAAGTGGAGTGATGGCATTGTTCCATACCTAAATTCAGGCGTCAATTGTTTCGATTTCGGAATTTAATTATCTCGATGGTCTCTCTCCGAAACGCAGCGCTACACCTGTAAATCCGCGGGTCTCCATATCACTCTCTCTTTGATGAAGTTGAATTTGGAGTACAAATATTCTTGCTTGTGGACTGAATATTTTCAATTTGGAATACGAATTTCACCGCCGATTAATTTGACTGTTTTGATTTTCAGTCTGGAAATTGTACAAACAAATTAATCTTGAATTTTGTCGTGGTCTCGAATTTTAATTGTGAGTGCGAGTTCAAATTTAGTGCTCGAATGATTGATTCAGATATGTGAGTAAACTTTTGTTCAATAATCGTTCGATCCCGAACTGCACCCACCTCCCAACAACAAACTAATTGTTTTTTTTCACCCGCCGAACAAAAAGGGGACACTAATATGCCATTTTTCTGATGATTAACACGACGTAACAGTTAAAGTGACAATTAGTGTCCCCTATTTACGCTTTTGTGGGCTACAATCCTTCAGCCAAGTCAAAATGTGCCCACTTATCGGCTAATGTTGTTTAACTATTTGTATAATTGATATATTCAACGTTAATCCTAGAGAAAATCATGAGCTCAGACAATAAGCTGCGATTCAAAGTCACCGTTTCTCAGGCTTATCCGGCCTTATTGGAGGCTATGAATCAAGGCAGGCCCTACTACCGATCGCGCCGCCTCGTGGAACTTGCGTCCTTGGGATTATGGTTGGAGCAACACGGTCTTACACCAGTCAATACCGTTTCAACTGGCAACCAAACGGTTCCAACCGTTATAAAGTCCAGAATAAATTTGTCCTCAGGAACAAATCCTCCGACTGCAATCAATGTAGAACCTGACGAATCTGAAAAACATTACACAATTCCAGATGACCCAGAGGCGCTTAAGGATTTTTTCGATTATCTAGAGAAGCCCAATAAACTGTAGTAGTCAGTCAGCTACGATTTGGCTACGAGCCATCGTATATCCAGTAGTTCATACTTGGAACGGACTGTAAGTCAACATTCGGGGCATTGATCGTGCAGCTCTTGGAAAATTTATGACTGCACCCCAACCCTGACAGATACTCGATCACGAATTTGTTGATAAATAGGAAACTCAATACCCTCAGCAACTTCTAGCGAAACACACAACGCGAATGGTACCGGGTCAGGCAGTTTGCCACCATCTTCGCTGCAATTAACCTTGAAGACTGCTTCGTCGCCATCAACAAAAGCAAGTGCATTTTCGCCTTCAAGTATTTCATGTTGTAACGTTCCGCGTTGTACATGCTGCCACTGGTAATTCACTCGCGACACACCGAAATCATCGCCTGGCGGTTTGATCCACAATCTAGCCGAGCGATATTTAGAATTACGCACATTAACAGGCGTTAGCCATGCCAAAGTAATTGTCAGACGACGTTTTATTGTTTGGGCTCTTAAACACGGCGGCAAAGGTGCTCTGAATTCCAGTGCCTCATCATCCTTTAACTCTCCGACACCAATTAACGTTGCGCGTTGTTCGGTACACGTCAATGCTTTGTCAATATCTGCCAATCCATATCCAACGAATCTAGCAATAAAATCCTGTTGTTTCGCTCGGTCACTAATATCGGGACGTGCATCGAGTATCTGCTGCTCAAGATCACCCCAATCCGCACCATGTGTGAGCAGTGCTTTCAACAATACAGCATCATATTTTATCGGCAACGATTGTGGATTTCCCGCGCGAAGAGCATCAATAACGTCAAAGGCTTGCGCTGCGCCACGGCTGGCTAGAGCAGCTGCATTACTGGTTCCTCTAGAATACTTCGCGCTGTTGCCGAGAACATCAGGGGGCGTGGCTACAAGGTGACCGGGCGCTCTCAGAGTGTTGACAGTGCTAACTTCTGTATTGCCGGGAGGGGTATGGTTCTCCTTATACAAAATACGACCACCCGGCAAAACGATTTCGGGCTTGATTGCACGCCGGAATCCATGACCAATGCACGAGTAAGGCGACACTCCACGATCAGCAAATAGATCATGGCGATTAGGGACACTCAGTGGCCGTGAAGAATCCGTATGAACAGCTCCAACCGTAATTGCATTGATTGATTCCGCAGGGGCCAGAAGCCGGCGATTTGCAGATTCGGACAGGAGTGAACTCAAAGCTAAGCGGCGACGCTCCTCAGGCTGGAGAGTTGATAGTGTTTCACGAGGGGTACTCAATGCTAAATCAGTATCCACATTGCCTGCACTGACTACAAACAAAACACTGTATCGATAAGACAACCAGTCGAGTAGTCTGGCCCATGGTGATAAGGATCTATCAAATGGTCGCTGCAAATCGCCAACGGAAAGATTAACAACTCTTACAGTGGGCGCTGCCGATGGCGTCCCCACTTCCCCCTCGAACATCCTCCGAACTGCGCGATGCACCAGATCGATCAACAGAACATCCTGTGGCGTCGATTCACTTCTGGGTGTGCGAGTATCCTCGGGATCAGGGCGCATAATTGGTCGTACATAAATTGGCTTGCTGAGAGGTTGTTTGGGGCCATCCAATTCCCCAAGCGCAATCAACGAGGCCATTGCCGTCCCATGTACGCGGTCCTTGGCCTCATAAGCCTCCTCCCATCCATCAGGGTCGTCGATCATCAATCGACCGGTTAGCATGGGGTGATTCTGCAATGGCAAACCATCGAGCAAAGCGATCACGGGGTTGCCTGAAACAGACTGAGAGGGGGGATTGGGCGCCGAAAATTTGCTTCCTTCTTCTTCAGTGTGTGGCGCAACCGCCTGACCGCATGGTCTGAAAAACATCACACGATCTGACAAAGAAATCTTGGGCGGTGACTCATCCAAAAATCGGCGTACACCAGCAGCGGGTAATGCCACCAAGAAGCCGTGATATGCTATTTCTTCAATCAGTGCACTTCGTAGAACTCTTCCGCCCTGTGCTGAAACCAATCCAGCAAGCTCAACCGCAGCTTTTTGATTCTTATCTTGTGACGCGAAATACCAAGCTTCAATCTCGAACCGAATAATATCGTCACCCGCCTCCAGACGATTCTGCCAGTACTGCAGGATGTCACGTCCAAGACGATCCCGTACACCCCAGAATCGAACATCCCGTAAATGTTTGAATACTTCTTTCCATGCCCCAAAGCCATGATCAAATTTGGCTGATGGATCGCTTTGATACCTTGTCCAGAGGCCGATGATTTCAATCAAGGCTTGACGATTTGTACCGAGGAGAAAAAGACTACCAGACAGAGAGCTTTCCGGTTTCTCAGTGTCATAGAAGTCGTCGTCTGGCTCGATATCCAGCTCATCGGCCTCTAGCAACCACTCAAGACCATCTATGCGTTTAACGGCACCAACAAAGCTATTGATTGATCCGATAGTTTCGAATACCACTACGAGTTCAGGATCGTCCTGCGGGGCAGTTTCCAGCAACTGGACCCGCTGCGCATCAAAAGCAGCTTGAAGTGTGCTGAATTTTGGCCCTAACCGTTCTTGCTGGCGGCCAGCCGAGGGCAGTTGCACCCTGGGTATGAAAGGAGTACGAGTTTCTTTGCTGGTTGAACTAGGTCGCGGGAAAAGTAAAAGAGGTAATTGCTGTTCACTCATCCGCGTACCTTTGTCATTGCCAGACTATGCGTTAGGCTGAACGCGATTTTTCCAATGCGCCAGCCTATCGTTGACAATTGTGCGCAGGTCGCTATCGGGTAACAAAAGTACATATCGGCGATGAATATCTTGGCAAAACTCTTCGAGATCAGAAAAACTTGCATCCTTCATACGAGTTGCCAGGCCCCTTGGTGTTAATCCAAGTTGGTAGCCGATCCGTTCCTCGAAACGAGAGAACCACAATGTTTTTTGCTCTAATGTTGGCGCTGGCATGTCAAGACGCAACTGGAAGCGGCGCCATACTGCGCGATCTAGAAGTTCTGCATGGTTTGTTGCAGTAACCACCACTACATGACTTGGTAGAGAATCAATTTGTAGCAAGAGGGAGCTGACAACACGCTTTATTTCTCCTGTCTCGTGTGTGTCTCCACGCTCTTTGCCTAGCGTATCAAACTCATCAAAGAACAGCACACACTGGTGAGTGCGAACAAAATCAAATAACCGCTTTAAACGGCTGCTAGTTTCCCCTAAAAAACTCCCGATAACTGCTTCATAACGCACGACGAACAAGGGAACCATCAACTCGTAGGCAATCGCCTCAGCTAGTGTCGTTTTGCCATTGCCTGGCGGACCAGAAAATAACAGCCGATGCCGGGGTTCAAGACCGTAAGAGCGAAGAATGTCGCGGCGCTGTTGTTCCTCAATCAATTCTCTCATGGATTGATTTACCTCATCCGGCAACAGAACCGAATCGAGTGTACGTCGTGGTTCGATTTCGTAGAGCAGTCCGCCATGTCCACCATCAAAACTTCTGACAACTTCAGCTGATTTTGGGCGAGTATTAGCTGCGCGCAAGTTCTCCTCCAGCCGATTTGCTAACTGGTTATGGTTCTTTGCACGCTCTTCCGCTGCAATGGCTTCGACGGTAGACCGAAACAAGCCCTGGTCACCTTGAGCACCCGCGCGAACAAGATTGACAATTAAATCGGCTCTTGGCATAAATTCTCCCCGCCGCATTCTACCTTTTTGCCTATTCGCTCGTCACTATAATGTGAGATGTGTGGGATGCTCCGTTCTGGCAATCAGCTATGATTAAGCTGACCTTATAGTTTCAATGCCCAAGCGGGTTCTGGCTGAACCGAATCCCATGCGCGAGCGAATATCGCTTCTGAATCGGGGGCCGAAATTGTTTGCTGCATCAACTCAGTTAATGATTCTTGACTAACTACAAGAATGCCCAGTTTTTGAGCCTGATCAAGGTCGGCTTTCACCTCATCCTTTGTTTTCGCAGTCACAATGACAGGCAGCAGTTTAAGGTGGCCATTTCCTGATGAGGCCAAACGCTTCCTGACGGATTCTGTACGATCAATCAGATTAGCCAGCTTGTTCTCTGCCTTGAGCAATCCTGTGGTGCACTCTACAACCAGCACGTTGCCTTGGGGGCTGGTGGCAAGAATATCTGGCGCATCAGCAGATCGTCCCGTACCGCCAATTTGGTTCACGTTAAAGCCAAGCATCCACATCAGCCATGCGACCCCAAACTCAAAATCGCGTGCGTTCTTCCTTGGTTTTTGTTCCTCAAATAGATAATCGCGCAGTATTTCCAGACGCTCATCGAACGCCTCAAGTGAGACTCGGCGGGAATTCTGTGAGTGTGCCGGATCAGCTACCCAACCCTGGTGTTGGGCATAACCATCGTATGAGGCAACACAATGCAGCACCGCGCCTTGTGGAATATCGACTCGCCCCTCGCCTTTATTGAACCCTTCCAGCTCAGTCCAGGTTAATTCCCCACCCTGAACAGCTCCTCTATCCACAACCTTACCGTGCATAAATACACGATATCCAATCTGACATTTGCTGGAATCCAGAGATTTTGCGAGAAAGACAGATGGCCTAGCCTCAACACCACTCACTATCGACTGAAAATTAATTGCAGCAACGTGATATGCCACGACCTCAATATTTACGGAATCATTTCGCGCCCCGCCAAGCACAAGAAGTGATAGCAATTCATCTAGTGAATCGAAAGGATTTTTCGCTGCTTTAAGCTCCCAATCGAATTTCCTCTGTTCAATGTACGTAAATCGTCTTGCCCCAGTAATCGACAAAACGGAAAGCCTATTCCCGCTGACGACACCCTCTTGATGAAATGGATCAAAATACGCCGACATCTTTCCATCCTCTTCCGTAGGGAAGACAAGCTTGCCTACGGGGAGGGTTAACGTGCCATCTTCAGCAATACTATTAACGAACTCACGCACACTTAGCCCAAGCTCGGAAAAATTGAAATGACCGGCCACAATACTTGCCGTTTCAACACAAATTTCAGGGATTGAAGATGTAGCTGTGTTTAGAAACAGTCTTGCTTGTAACAGGTACCTATGATCATCCTTTTGCACGGCAAAATAGCTTAACCCGATATTCGAGTACGCTTTGATCCAGGGATCAATGGTTGAAAAGAATTCTTCAATGCGATCTATATCATGTGGGCTCATAAGTGAAAAACCTGTGCCAGAAGCGCATGGGGCGAGAAGGTAACACAGCCCTGCATCGGTTTGAATATGTCTAATGGTTTATGTGTTGATGCTGATAGAAAGCGCAATCTCTTGTCACCTTCCTTCAAGTTAAACCCATCCATAACATTCCCTGAAATTGTCGGATACCGTTTAGGGGATGTGCATGCAAATTTCATCCCCATTTGCAGAGCAACTACAAGCCATCCTTTTCTAACCTGCGGGAGTCCTACTATTCGCTCGCAGTTTATACCGTAAGTTATAACGCGGCATTTCCCACCAGCCATTTACCAAATTCAGCCCGAACGGAGGGGCTGGAGAGTTCGTCTTTGAAGAAGAGTTGTAAGAGAAAAGAGTTTGATGATACGTGGATTTCAAACTGCCGCATCAACTCCGCCTTCCTACTTTCTCCAAACATTTCAAACTGCTGTAAGTGGTGTGAAACCAAAGCTGCTTTGGCAGTACGTTGTTCTGAAGCGAACTTTTCTTCAGCTTCTGCTTTCGCGTGTGCAGCTGCACTGATAGCTGAAGCCCTCCGCGCATTCAAGCGGGCCTTAATAGTCGATGGCCAGGGAAGCACCTTTGGTCGCCCCTCCTCCCTCACTGCAGCCGCCTCAGCCTCAACAACTTCACTGCCAAATTCCTTTATTAGCTGCTGCCAATCAAACACATCTCCTTCGTTTGCAAGATGCATGAGAGTCTTGGGTTTGGCGTGATCATAGCCGTGAGGTCTGGGGTTACCGGAGTCAGTTTGGTCTCCAACGTTGGTAACAAAGTGGCCAAGTCTCTTGGCGATATTGCTTGGAAAGGGCTGGAAGCCCTCGCCAATGATTTGCCGCGCGGTTTCCTCAAGCTCATCCATACCATGCTTGGCAAGCATGGAGTCAACCAGATCCTGGTCTCTACTGTTTGCAATAATTATGATGGGTTTGGGCGGATGAATATTGTTTTTCAGCCGTGTTTTGGCTTTAGGCCTGGACTTAACAGAGGCTGGAGCACTAGCAGCAGCTTTTGATCCTTTGCTAACACCATCCTCTGTTTTATCCACCGCCGCGGCATCCATGCCGCCGCCATCCGTGCCGGATGGCGGGATGGAGGATTCTGTTGCTTGCCAGAGCGGTGTGTCAGTGAATTCGTTTTCCCAAGAAATCTTGTTTCGCTCGCCGAAGTGCCGTTGCTGTTGAAAGAATCCAGTTTCGCTCAGCTCTCGCCTTGCCGACCGCCAGACTTTTTCACTGATTCGTAGCGTCCGAAGCATATACCCAATGTGGAATTGCCAACCATCAGGTCGCCCAAGTGCCCATGATATGACCTTAAACGCGGCCGGCGACAAATCAAGCTCAAAGAGTTTGTCTGGGACAGAAGAAAATGAGTGACACTTCCTGATTCGTGTCGCGCTCATCTCTCCACCCCATTCCTGCCGGCTTTGCCGGGATGAGAAAGGAACGCCGCGGAGCCAAACAGCTTCTCAGCGGCAGCTTCGTCCTGTATCGAATAAATCTCCATCCGAGGGTGCAATGCAGCGAAGTTGTCGTTCCCTAAATTGAGGTCAGCCCAAAGCTGGGATGGGTTATTGCTGCGGCTCATACTTCACCACCTTTCTTCTTTTCTTCCTTCCTTTGCTGGCGGGCCAAGTTGCTTGGGCGACCACGTCGTATTCTCACTTCAGTAACGTCAGTTGCCTTGCGAAGCTCACTAAAACCGGCTTCTTGCAGGCGTTGCTGGTGTTGAACTTTCTCAAGAATCCACGAGCGTGGATTGACAAAGAGAGGTTTGGATGTTGGAGACGCGCGAAATACTGGCGGCAACTCACTAGGGCGGCGAATGAGGTCGCTGTAAATTGTTGCAGGCTTTTTATGGATTAGTTCAGCGAGTTGCTGAACAGTAAACAATTCGGTGATCTCCTGAAGCATGACAAACTTTCTGCGGCATACGCCGCTAAAAAGTTTTGCCAGAGACCGCCCTTGCGGGAATTGCCGACAAAAACTAAAACAAAAAAGTAGGAAACCTAAAAGGTTCGATAATTTCAACTACTACTTCCATCGAAGCCGAGGTGCCGGATTTATTTCAGAACCGGCCTTTTGCTTGTCCAGAGAGACAACCGCCTCTCTGCTAAAGTTTTTACCCCTGCCGATAATCAAAGTCAAGATCAATCTTGCTTGTGTCAAATTAATCTTGATTCATAGCCGACAATTAGATTGAGAAAAGAACGAGAGTTATTGAAGCATCTTAAACACATTCCTGAGACAAATCTGAGACACTTTTTAAGGTAAAACAAAGCAAAATAGTGCAAAATAGTGCAAACAAAAAACCCACTAATCTATTGAATTAGTGGGTTTATACTGGGGTGGCTGATGGGGCTCGAACCCACGACAACTGGAATCACAATCCAGGGCTC
>VFSW01005280.1_pt1 | contig 19143 bp, 11 predicted proteins | sample 5358111 | NCBI WGS metagenome assembly VFSW01 (sample SAMN11554181, study PRJNA540505) | mine drainage metagenome | isolation source: sediment from site ElyBrook_90M | place: USA: Ely Copper Mine, Vershire, VT | collected 2017 | reverse complement strand
TGACGTGGGAGATTTCGTGGGCCAGTACCGAGGCCAGTTCAGACTCATTGTCCGCCGCTTCGATCAGCGCCGTATGTACCCCGATGAACCCACCGGGCAAGGCGAAGGCATTGAGTGTGGGATCTTCCAGAATAAAAAATTCGAAGTGATGCTGATCGCCCAGATCATCACTCACGGCCAACAAACGGTGCCCCACGGAACTGACAAAATCCACGCTCTCCGGATCGTTGAAATAGGCGGGATCGGCGCGGATTTCCTGCATCACCTGACGTCCCAGCGCCATCTCGTCCTTGCTCGACAGAGTCATGGAGGAACTGTCGCCCAGATCGGGCAACTCGTAGGCCGTCAGGGGAACGGACAGCATGCTGACATAAAGAAAAAGTAACCATCGTTTCATGGTGCTCATGATACCTTACCCGCGGAAGTTTTCGCGGAAACCCCTCGGGACTATGGCCTGCCCCCCTGCTTCAAAGGGTAGTCAGACGCGCCAACTGGACTTCCACCTCGGCCAGAGACTGACGAAAGCGAGCCAAACGTTCCCGTTCCTGAGTAACCACAGTGGCAGGCGCACGATCCACGAAACCGGGGTTATCCAGTTTGGCGCAACAGCGCTCTACTTCGATTCTGGTCTTATCCCGTTGTTTGGTCAGACGTTCAATTTCCGCGGGGACATCCACCTGCACCTGCAATTGCATCTGAAGGTGATCCACCGTTACCACCGGCGCCTCCACCGACAGCAAAGGCGTAGCACTGGTATCCACCCCCGTGAGGCGTGCCAGATGCATCAGATAGTGTTCCATACCCAAAAGCGCCTGCGTGGCACCCGCCACTTTGAGAGGCAGTCGCTCTGCCGGGCTGATGTTCATTTCTCCACGCAAGGTACGGCAACCGTTGACCCATGCCTTGAGACGTTCCATCGCCTCGTTGGCGGCAGGATCGGGGACCAACGCAGGTTGAGGAAAGGGTTGCAGGGCAATGCTGGAACCCATGGCATCCAGGGGAGCCACCTGCTGCCACAACTCCTCGGTGATGAAGGGCATCAGGGGGTGAGTCAGGCGCAGAGCCGTTTCCAGGATCGAGCGCAATGTAGCATGGGTGGTGACCGCCGTATCGGGGTTGGCCAACTGGGTCTTGGCCAATTCCACATACCAGTCACAGAAGTCTTCCCAGATGAATTCGTACAGGGTACGGGCCACCAAATCAAACCGATATTGGGCAAAATGCTCATGCACCGCCCGAATGGTGGCATCGAGACGCTGTCCAATCCAGCGGTCTGCCACCGTCGGCGACTGAGCCAGTCCCTCCGGGGTTTCCTGCATCAGGACGAAGCGCGTGGCATTCCACAACTTGTTGCAAAAATTCCGGTAGCCATCACATCGTTGCAGATCAAACTTGATATCTCTTCCATGAGTGGCGAGACTGGCAAAAGTAAAACGCAGGGCATCAGTACCAAAGGCTGGAATACCCTGAGGAAATTCAGCACGGGTGGCCTTCTCGATCTTTTCAGCCTGACGAGGGTCCATAAGGTGAGCGGTGCGCTTGGTCACCAGGGATTCCAGATCGATTCCATCGATCAGATCCAGAGGATCTAGCACGTTGCCACGGGACTTGCTCATCTTGTGGCCCTGGGCATCGCGCACCAGACCGGTAACAAAAACCTCCCGGAAAGGCACCTGACCGGTGAAATGCGTGGTCATCATGACCATGCGAGCCACCCAGAAGAAAATGATGTCGAAGCCCGTCACCAACACACTACTGGGCAGGAACTGGTGCAGTTCCGGGGTATCCGTCGGCCAACCCAGGGTAGAAAAGGGCCAGAGTGCCGAGGAGAACCAGGTATCGAGCACATCGTCATCCTGACGCAGGGGTTTCCCGGCCTGTCGTTCCGCCTCCTGCTGGTTCTCGGCCACATAAACTTGTCCCGCATCATCGTACCAGGCGGGAATCCGGTGCCCCCACCACAATTGTCGGGAAATACACCAATGTTGCAAATTGCCCAGCCAATGCTCGTAGGTATGAATCCAATTACCCGGCACAAACCGGATCTGTCCCTCGTGCACCACGCGCAAGGCCTCTTGGCCCATGCGCTCGGTATCGAGAAACCATTGATCTGAAAGCATGGGTTCGATCACTGCGCCACTGCGGTCACCGCGCGGAATCATCAGGGTATGCGGTTTTACTTCGGCCAGCAGGTTCCGGGCCGCCAGGTCGTCGATAAGACGTTGACGGGCACGAAAACGCTCCAGTCCACGATATTCAGGGGGTACCTGATCGTTCAAGTGGGCATCCGGGGTAAAGATGTTGATGGGCGTCAATCCATGCCGCTTGCCCATCTGATAATCGTTGAAATCATGGGCCGGGGTGATCTTGACACAGCCCGTGCCGAAGGCAGGATCCACCGACTCATCGGCAATCACCGGAATAGTGCGGTCCGTCAGAGGCAAATGAAGTGCGTGCCCGATGAGGTTGCAATAACGCTCATCGGCAGGGTGCACTGCCACTGCCACATCGCCCAGCAAGGTTTCGGGACGGGTGGTGGCCACCACCAGATAGCCCTGACCATCCACGCGAGGATACCGGATATGCCAAAGATGCCCCGATTCTTCGTGGGCCTCCACTTCCAGGTCAGACACCGCCGTCTGCAGGTGAGGATCCCAGTTCACCAGACGCTGGCCGCGATAGATCAATCCTTCCCGATAGAGGCGGACGAACACCTGAGTGACGGCCTGACTGAGGTCCTCATCCAGAGTAAAACGCTCGCGGGTCCAGTCACAGGAACTGCCCAAACGCCGCATCTGCCGGGTAATGGTGGAACCGGACTGTTCCTTCCACTGCCAGACCCGTTCCAGGAATGCCTCCCGCCCCAGGGTATCGCGCCCTTCGCCTCTGGCTTCCAGTTGACGTTCCACCAGCATCTGGGTGGCAATCCCGGCATGATCCGTCCCTGCCTGCCACAGCACGTTCTCGCCCTTCATTCGATGGTAACGAATCAGGGCATCCATCAGGGTATGCTGAAAGGCGTGCCCCATATGCAGTGTTCCCGTCACATTGGGGGGCGGCAGCAGGATACAGTACGCGGGCACCTGGGGGTCCAGGGAAGGCCTGAAATCACCGCGCGCTTCCCAGACAGGGTACCAGCGCGCCTCGATGGCCTGAGGGTCAAAAATTTTGGCAAGACTCATGGAAAACAATCCAGTAATTAAGGGTGGAGCCCAAGGCTCAAAAACGATGGTTCGCCAGATTATGGGCCTGCACTTCAAAACCCCGCTGACGATAGAAACGGAAACGCTCCCGTGCCTGCGCTGCATCCTGATCGATCTGACTGACGATTTCCGCCAGACGTTCGAAACGGGCAAAGTACAACGGCGGGTCTGAACGCAGGTTGATCAACACCCGGTGGGAGCGCGGTTCCATTTCCAGGGCATCGATGACGATGGGGGTTTCCGCCGCCAATGCGTGATCGGACCGACAATGGGGCACGAATTCGGCCTGCGGATGGGTCCACAACCTCTGGTCCAGTTGCTGAGCCATGACTTCGTCCGGCACCCGCAACCACACCGGCAATCCTTGCGCCCATGCCTTGCAGGTCAACTGCAGGGCCACCGGCACCTTGTCCGCCACATGGGTGTAAAAGTCGATGCGTGTCACCCTTACCCCTGACAGCGCTGTTGCAGAAAACGACAAAACAACCGGACAGGACGGCCTGTGGCCCCCTTTTCCTTGCCACTGCGCCATGCCACGCCAGCAATATCCAAATGAGCCCAACGGTAACGTTTGGTGTAATTCGCCAAAAAACTCGCTGCCGTAATGGTTCCGGCAGGACGACCCGCCACGTTGGCCATGTCCGCAAAGTTGCTCTTCAGCCCTTCCTGGTACTCTTCCCACAAGGGCAAAGGCCAGGCGCGATCACCACTGTAATCCCCTGCTGCCTGCAATTCATTGCGCAGAACCTCGTCATTCGCCATTAACCCTGCGGCTTCGTGCCCCAGAGCAATGACACAGGCCCCGGTCAAGGTCGCCACATCCACCACCACGGCAGGTTCAAAACGTTCAGCGTAGGTCAGGGCATCGCACAAAATCAGACGCCCTTCCGCATCAGTATTGAGAATCTCGATGGTTTGGCCAGATAAACTCTTGACCACATCCCCAGGACGGGTGGCCCCGCCCCCCGGCATGTTCTCGCAGGTGGGAATGAGCGCCACGACATTCAGGGGCAATTTCATTTCAGCCAAGGCACGCATCGTCCCCAAGACACTGGCTGCACCACACATGTCAAATTTCATTTCATCCATTTCTGGCGCGGGTTTCAAGGATATCCCGCCGGTGTCGAAGGTGATGCCCTTGCCCACCAGCACCACCGGCTTGGCTCTGGCCTTGCCTCCGGCGTATTCCATGATGATGAACCGGGGAGGAAGATGACTGCCCGCCGCCACCGCCAACAACGCGCCCATACCCAACTTTTCCATGTCGGCACGGTCCAGCACGCGCACCTTAAGCCCCCAGTCCTTGCCCACAGCCTGCGCCGTTTCCGCCAGGTGGGTAGGTGTACACAGATTGGGCGGCAAATTACCCAGATCCCGCGTCAAATCGGTTCCGTTAGCCACTGCCTGAGCGTGTTCCACGAAACCCTGGGCTTTTTTGAGCGATAGGGAGGAAGGCAGCAGGAGGACGGTTTTTTGCCAGTGAGAAGACGGTTTTGGGGTCTGAGTCTGCTTTGGGATACGGTAACGCTGTTCCCTCAAGGTCAAAACGGTCTGTTCCAGCACCCAGACACTGTCCCGACCCGCCATATCCAACTCGGTCAGAGTACACAGCACTTCCTTGACGGCGGTGTTCGCCAGAGCCTGCTCCATGGAACATACCAAGGTACGGTAAGTGCTGTCCTTGAGGGGATCGCTGCCCGTTTCCACCAGCAGCACACGGCTCGCCGTCACCCCTTGAAGTCCGGATAACAGGAGTGTTTTGCCCGCCTCTGCAGCCAGATCTCCTCGTTTGAGAATCTGCGTCAACTGACCTTCACTCGCCTGATCAAGGGCCTGGGCAGCGGGGGTCAAACAACGGCCTCCCGTCACTGGAACGACAACACAGGCGGTCTTGGTTGAAGCCGGATGTGCTACTTTGAGTGTAAATTCCACGGGGTTTCTCCCTAAAGGGTCATGACCTGAGATAAAGCAGGAGATTATCCCGCCATCCCGGATTGAAGTCAAAAAGCAGGCCGGAGTTTCTGCCGGTCCCAACGAATTTCATAGATCTTCCCTGCGCTCCCGGATCTCCCGGGAACGACGCTGGCCCATCCACCAGCGCCAGGACCAGACACGCTGGCGTTGCTGCAACCAGATCCATGCCACGGTCAAAAAGAGCAGATGCACGGGCCACAAGCCAATCCAGAAGGGCAGTTTACCCTGCGCCACCCAAGCCTGTGCAATACTCATGCAGTTGTAATACACCATGTAGGCCAGCAGGGCAAAAATCATGTTGGTGGAACGTCCACCCCGCACGTTAATGTAGGACAGGGGTACAGAAAACACGGACAGCACCAGCAGGCTCAACGGCAACCCCAGACGCCAGTGCAATTCCCCCCACCCTTCCAGAGTGGGGTTGCGGAGCAGGTTCTGAGCCGACATGGATTTTACCGAAAGGGCCGCCGCCGTCACCCCATGCTGATCGATGCGCAGGCGCGCTTGCTCAAAATCCACCAGACGATAGTTGAGCGTGCCCGGTTCCCCCTCATAACGGCGTCCATGTTGCAACACCACAAAGCGATCTCCATTGGGTTCCGTCGCAATATAACCACTGTCCGCTGCGATCACGCCCACCTGATGGCCCTGAACAGACTGAACGAAGACATTGGAAACCTTCTCCTTGCTTTGGGACAGGGCATCCACGAAGAATACCTGATCTGACTGATGCGACTCCCGGAACACGCCGGGCGTGATCTGGGAGGTGTCGTCCTGCACATCCAATTGTTTCTGATACTGTGCCTTCTGCCCAATGGCCCAGGGCGCAATGACCAGACTGAGAAGCGCCACCACCAGAGCCATGGGCACCGTGAAGCGCAGTACCGGACCGAGAAAACGGTTCAGGCTGACCCCGGCACTCTGCCAGATGATCATTTCCGAGTCGCGGTAGAAACGGGTCATGGCCAGCAGCAGGGCCGTAAAAATAGAAGCGGACAACAAGACCGGCAGGTAAGTCAAGGAACCAAAAGCCAACATGGCCATCACTGCGCTGCCCGACAAGGTCCCTCCCGCCGCCAATCCCAGCAATTTGACCAAACTGACGGTCAGCAGGATGGCCAGCAAAATGACCATAGCCATCAATGCCGTGCGCGCAAACTCCTTGCGTAAGAGCCGACTGAAGAGCATGATGTCCTCTGAACCCGATAGTCCTCTATTCTATCAAGAAGCAGGGAAACGGCGCTGTGTCCTAGGGGCACTTTTCTGCGGGCAGTTCCGACTGCGGGTTTCACTCAAACCAGTTTCGCTATAGAATCTAGCGACTTTTGAGTAATAAACGAGGCTAGAGCATGATGGCATCACCCCCCAAGGATCACGATTCAGATCCCCAGGAAACGCAGGAATGGCTGGATGCGCTGAATGGCGTGCTCTGTGCGGTGGGACCGGAACGGGCCCATTTCCTGCTTGAACGATTGGTGGACAAGGCTCGTCGTTCGGGGGCCTTCCTGCCCTATAGTGCCAATACGGCCTACCTCAATACCATTCCTCCAGCGCTCGAAGAACCCATGCCCGGGAACCCGGAAATGGAATACCGCATCCGTTCCCTGATTCGCTGGAATGCCTTGGCCATGGTGGTACGGGCCAACAAGGGTGGGGAAGAACTGGGTGGGCATATCGCCAGTTTTCAGTCGGCGGCCACTCTGTATGATGTGGGCTTCGACTACTTTTTTCGTGCACCTACCCCGGAGCATGGGGGGGATGTGCTCTACACCCAAGGTCACTCGGCCCCGGGCATTTATGCCCGCGCCTTTCTGGAAGGACGCCTGAGCGAAGAACAACTGGCCCACTTCCGCCGCGAAGTGGAGGGCAAGGGGTTATCCAGTTACCCCCATCCCTGGCTCATGCCCGATTTTTGGCAAATGCCCACCGTCTCCATGGGACTTGGTCCCCTCATGTCCATTTATCAGGCCCGTTTCATGAAATACCTGCAAAACCGCGGGTTGGCCCAGACCGAAGGACGCAAGGTGTGGGCTTTCATGGGCGATGGAGAGATGGACGAACCCGAATCTCTGGGCGCCATTTCCTTGGCCGCCCGAGAAAATCTTGACAACCTGATCTTCGTGGTGAATTGTAACCTGCAACGTCTCGACGGTCCCGTGCGCGGAAATGGCAAAATCATTCAGGAACTGGAAGCGGATTTTCGCGGGGCTGGCTGGAACGTCATCAAAGTGATCTGGGGAAGCCCCTGGGATGCCCTCATTGCCAAGGACACCAGTGGCTTGCTGCTGCAGCGCATGATGGAAGCCGTGGATGGGGAATACCAAAGTTTCAAGGCACACGATGGCGCCTACGTGCGTCAGCATTTTTTCGGCAAGTATCCCGAGTTGCTGCGCCTGGTGGCCAACATGTCCGATGACGAGATCTGGCATCTGTCGCGCGGCGGACACGACGCCTTCAAGGTCTATAATGCCTACCTGGCGGCGGTGCGTCACAGTGACCAACCCACGGTGATTCTGGCCAAGACCATCAAAGGCTATGGCATGGGCGAAGCGGGCGAAGGGCAAAACATCACCCACCAACAAAAGAAGATGGGCGAAAGCGCCCTCAAGCAGTTCCGTAACCGCTTCAAGATCCCCATCGACGATGCCGTAATCGCCGCTGCCCCCTTCTACCGCCCTGCCGATGACAGCCCGGAGATCCGTTATCTGCAGGAACGGCGCCAGGCTCTGGGCGGCTATCTGCCGGTGCGGCACAGTGCCAGTGCGCCTCTGGACATCCCCCCCCTGGAATATTTTGCACCCTTGCTGGAAGCCAGTGGCGAACGTCATCTATCCACCACCATGGCCTTCGTGCGTCTCCTTAATCTACTCATCCGCGATGAGACACTGAGTCAGCGCATCGTCCCCATTGTTCCCGACGAATCCCGTACCTTCGGCATGGAGGGCATGTTCCGTAGCCTGGGCATCTATTCTTCCGTGGGGCAATTGTACGAACCCCAGGATCATGATCAACTGATGTACTACCGCGAAAGCGTGAACGGTCAGATCCTCCAGGAAGGAATCAATGAAGCCGGCGCCTTTTCCTCCTGGATCGCCGCGGCCACGTCCTATTCCACCCACGGGGTCACTACCCTCCCGTTCTATATTTTCTATTCCATGTTCGGCTTCCAGCGCGTTGGCGACCTGGCCTGGGCGGCCGGCGACATGCAGTGTCGCGGCTTCCTCATCGGCGGGACGGCGGGACGGACCACCCTGAATGGCGAAGGGTTGCAGCACCAGGACGGACACAGTCAGGTTCATGCCTCCTTCATTCCCAACTGTATTTCCTACGACCCCACCTATGCCTATGAACTGGCGGTCATCATTCAAGACGGCCTGCATCGCATGTTCCACGCTCAGGAAAACGTCTTTTACTACCTCACCACCATGAATGAAAACTATGCCCACCCTGCGCTTCCCGAGGGAGCACGGGAAGGCATTCTCAAAGGCATGTACCTATTGCATGAACGGGCGGCATCCAGGGGCCCTTGCGTCCAGTTGCTGGGATCGGGCACCATCCTGCGCGAAGTGGAGGCAGCTGCCCAACTGTTGGCCACGGACTGGGGCGTGTCGAGCAACGTGTGGAGTTGCCCCAGTTTCAATGAATTGGCCAGAGAAGGTCAAAATGTCCTGCGCCACAACCGTCATCACCCCACAGAACCGGCTCAGATTCCCTACGTCACCCAGTGTCTGAAAGACACCCGTGGGCCGGTGATTGCGGCCACCGACTACATCAAAACCTTCACGGAACAAATCCGTGCCTTCGTACCCCGTCGTTTCGTAACCCTGGGTACCGATGGATTTGGCCGTTCCGACACGCGCGCCCAATTGCGCCATTTTTTCGAAGTAGATCGTTACTATGTGGTGGAAGCCGCACTCCATGCCTTGGCTGACGAGGGCGTAATCCCCCTGTCCCAGGTGGCCGAAGCGCAACGAAAATATGCTCTCGACCCCGCCAAACCGAATCCGCTGAAGGTCTGACCCCATGGCACTAAAAAGCAACTTATTTAAACAGATCAAAGAGTTGCTTTTTGGTCCGGCGCGCGACCCCTTTGCGCCGGAAACCCGTCAGCACATCGCCCTCATGGCCTTTTTTGCATGGGTGGGACTGGGTGCCGATGGACTATCCTCCTCGGCCTATGGGCCGGAAGAAGCCTTCAAGGCCCTGGGTACCCATGTCCACCTCAGCCTTTATCTGGCCATTGCCACGGCCTTCACGGTTTTCCTCATCTCCACTGCCTATAACCAGGTCATCGAACTGTTTCCCACAGGCGGTGGAGGCTATAAGGTTGCCACCCAACTGATCGGGCCTCATGCCGGTCTGATCAGTGGTGCTGCCCTGATCGTGGATTATGTGCTGACCATTGCCATTTCCGTGGCCAGCGGGGTGGACGCTGTCTTCAGTTCCCTGCCCACGGCCTGGCAAAGTCACAAACTGACCGTCGAACTGTTCCTCACCCTGTTTCTGATGTTTCTGAACCTGCGCGGCATGAAGGAGAGCATCAAGATCCTGACCCCCATCTTCATGGGCTTCGTCATCACCCATGTGCTGATCATCGTGTACGGGGTGGCCATCCGTGGCAACGAGATCCCCGCCATCGTCCATCAGACGCTGCATGAAACCTCCTCCCTGGCGGGCCAGATGGGGTGGGTCTTCGTGGCCTCCCTGTTCCTGCGCGCCTATTCCATGGGGGGCGGAACCTATACGGGGATCGAGGCGGTCTCCAACAATGTCAATGTGCTGCAGGAACCCCGTGTGCATACCGGAAAACTGACCATGTTCTACATGGCCACTTCCCTGGCCTTCACGGCGGGGGGCATCATCCTGATCTACCTGTTGTGGAATGCCGTCCCCTCCAGCAATGGCGAGACCCTGAACGCCGTTGCTTTCCGTTCGGTCATCGCATCCCTAGGTTTCAGTCCCGGCCTTTCCTATGTGCTTCTCACCACCGTGCTGGTCCTCGAAGGGGCGCTTTTGTATGTAGCCGCCAATACCGGCTTGCTGGGCGGCCCCGCCGTACTGGCCAACATGGCCAATGACGGTTGGACACCCTCCCAGTTCAGTTCCCTGTCCAGTCGTCTGGTCACCAAGTACGGAATCCTTCTGATGGGCATAGCAGCCCTCTTCATCCTGCTCTGGAGTGGTGGCATCGTGGACCTGCTGGCGGTGCTCTACAGCATTAATGTCTTTCTCACCTTCAGTCTCTCGCTCACGGGACTGACCCTGTACTGGTGGAAGCACCGCGAACATCCCCAATGGGCCCTTCGCCTCGGGGTCTCCGTGGTAGGATTGATCGTAACTTCGAGCATCCTCATGGTCACCCTGGCGGAAAAGTTTTTTGAAGGCGGGTGGATGACCCTCCTCATCACCAGCGCCGTCATTGGCCTGTGCCTGCTGATTCGCCAGCATTACCGCGAAACAGCCGCCCAGATGGCCAAGGCCGACCATCTGCTGTCCCAGCTCCCGGCCACCCCGGTAGTCACCCCCCCTGCCCTCGATCCCGATGCGCCCACCGCCGTCTTTCTGATCAGTCAGGCCAAAGGCACGGGCATGCATACCCTCCTGTGGGTCCAGCGACTCTTTCCCAACGTCTACCGCAATTTTGTGTTCCTCAGTGTGGGTGCCGTGGACACTCAAAGTTATGGCGGAGAAGGATCGATTGAAGGACTCAAAGAATCTGTTCATTCCGCCTGCGACTATTATGTCAATTTCTGCCATCGGAATGGCATTGCCGCCAAGTCCTACGAAGCCTATGGCACGGACCGAATCGCCGAACTCACCCGTCTGTCCGAGCAGGTCCACGAAGAATTTCCCAACAGCATCTTTTTTGCCAGCAAATTGATTTTCGTCCACGATAACTGGCTGACGCGCATTCTCCATAACCAAACCGCCCTGCAAATGCAACGTATCCTTCATCTCCAGGGCATGACCATGGTGATCCTGCCCATGAAGGTCGACTGAGACATGCTACCTACCTGATGATCCCTTTATGGTCCTCCTCGCCTCCACCACTTACCCTTTATTTCGCTGCCTGAATTCCTGGCTCTCTCCTGGGGGCAGTACGGGCTCCCTGTCCATCCTGATCTACCACCGCGTGCTGCCCAAACCTGACCCCCTTTTTCCGGACGAGGTGGATGCTCAACGTTTTGATGCGCAGTTGAATCTGCTCAAGAATGTCTTTCACATCCTCCCCTTGCCCGAAGCGGTGGAAAGATTGAAAAACCATGTCTTGCCCCCGCGCGCTGCCTGCCTCACCTTCGATGACGGGTATGCCGATAACGCTTCCATTGCACTCCCACTGCTGAAAAAGCACGGGGTCTGCGCCACTTTTTTCGTAGCCTCGGGCTACTTGAATGGAGGGTGCATGTTCAATGATCGCGCCATCGAGTTGGTCCGCCAGCATCCCGCAGAATCCATCGATCTTCGCTTTCTCGAATTGGGATCACTCCCTCTGACGACCTTGGCAGAGCGGAAATCCGCCCTCGCGATCCTGCTGCAACGCCTCAAATACGAGGCGCCGGAAGTGCGTTGCGACCATCTCCACCATCTTGAAACGCAGTTGGGGGTCACCCCCCCTTCCCACCTCATGATGAATGATGCCCAAGTAGTATCTCTGCACCAGGCGGGGATGAGTATTGGGGGACATACGGTCAATCACCCCATTTTGACCTCCCTTCCGCCCGCCATTGCGCGCCGGGAAATCGAGCAGAACCATGCCTGCCTGACCCGATTGCTGGGCAGTCCTCCTGTCCTGTTCGCCTATCCCAACGGAAAATTCGGTCAGGATTACCGTCAGGAACATGCCGATATGGTGCGGGAAATGGGATACTCGGCAGCACTTTCCACCGAACCAGGCATTGCCCGGGGAGAAAGCGATCTCTTTCATTTGCCGCGTTTCACTCCCTGGGACCGCTCACTCCTGCGTTTCTCCCTGCGCCTCAGTCAAAACCTGTGGACCCATTCCTGAGTATCAATGTTTCTCTCGCACCGGTCGTTTCAGGGCATATACCACGGGGATGAATACCAGGGCCAAGGTGCCCAGCAAGCGAAAGTCATCCATAAAGGAAAGCAGACTGGCCTGTCTTTGCACGGTGGCATACAACAAGGCGTGCGCCACCGCCACCCCATGACTGCCAACCCCTGCCAACTGGTGGATCACGCCCGCCAGCCACGCCTGGGTCGCCGTGGAGGAATCGGTCAAATGAGTCGTCAGAACGCTTTGATGACGTTGTGTCCCGCGTGTCAGCCAAGTTTGAACCAGGGATATGCCGAAACTGCCCCCCAGATTGCGCGACAAGTTGATGATGGCCGAAGCGTTACTGCTTTTGTTCGGAGGCACCCACGAGTAAGCTGCCGCATTGACGGGCACGAAGAGAAACCCCAACCCGATCCCCTGCAGGATTCTCAAAGTCGCCAAAGACCAGTAATCCGCCTGCAAATTCATATGGGAAAAAAGATACAAGGCCACCCCGTTACACAACAATCCGAAGGCAATCATGTGGCGCACATCCACCTTGTTGATGGCCCATCCCACGAAGGGTAATACCAGCAACACGGTCAATGCGCCCGGCGACAACAACATTCCTGCCTGAGTGGCCGAATACCCCATCAGGGCCTGGACCCACATGGGAAGGAGCACCGTACTGCCAAACAGGATAAATCCCACCAGAAACATCAAGATATTGCTGAACAGAAAGTTTCTTTCCTTGAGCAGATTGAAATCCACCATGGGGTAATGTTGACGGGTTTCCCAAAAGGGTAGAATAAGCAGTGACAGGGTCGACAGCGCTGACATCAGCATGATAAAGGGCGATGAAAACCAGTCGTCTTGCTGCCCTCGGTCCAGCACCACCTGCAAACAGCCAAATCCCACCGACAATAACACGAACCCTTTCCAATCCACCGTGAATCCCCGGCGCCTAAACTCGGCGCTCTGTTCAATCAAAGCAGGAGGATCCGACAACAGCCGCCGGGACAGATACAAGGACAGAAACCCCACGGGGACGTTGATCAGGAAGATCCAGCGCCAGGAAAAGGTATCCGTGATCCACCCGCCGATGGTCGGGCCAATGGCCGGGGCCAAAACGGTGGTGATGCCATACACCGCAAAAGCCATGCCCCGTTTCGAAGGAGGAAAACTGTCCGTCAAGATGGCTTGAGAACAGGGCTGCAATCCCCCGCCACCGATGCCTTGCAGGGTACGAAACAGGATCAGGGTAGTCAGGTTGGGGGCCAGGCCACACAGTAACGAACTGACGGAAAACATGGCCACACAGAACAGGTAAAATCGGCGGCGCCCGAAGAGCGTGGATAACCAACCGCTCATGGGCAAGACGATGGCGTTGGACACCATATAAGAAGTCAATACCCACACGGCTTCGTCTTCGCTCACGGACATATCCCCGGCAATGTGACGCAACGCCACATTGGCAATGGAAATATCCAGGACCTCCATAAAGGTGGTCAAAGCCACGGTTACGGCCACCCACCACGGGCTGATCAGATCTCCACGAAAATTACGGGGGGGAGAAAACGCACCCATCGGGGAAGCCGCCATTCAAACAAATCTCCATATCACGCCAGGCAATTACTGAAATTCAGGCATGATTCCACCGATCATCCCGAAATGTCAAAGTGCCACGTTAACACAAAGTAATGAGCATTTGAGGACGTCTTCCCTGGCAGTGATCAACTTTCTCAACCTGTTCCAAATTTTGGGTAGCATAAATATCCTTCTATGGGTTATCCTCACGACTTAATCGGTAAATCACTGTTCAGGTCAGGAGGCATCATGTCTGTGGTGGGCGAAGAGAGGATCATTTCCGTAGTCGGTTTGGGTTATGTGGGATTGCCCGTGGCTGTAGCCTTTGGCAAAGTGCGTCGAACCATTGGCTTTGACATCAATCCGGTACGAATCCGGGAGTTGCGCGCCGGGCATGACCGGACAGGAGAAGTGGAAGAGGGAGGCCTCGAAAAAGCGGATATCCTGTACACGGATCAGATCAGCGATCTCCAGTTGGCAAATTTTCATATCGTCGCTGTCCCAACCCCTGTCAACGATGCCAATCAACCCGACCTCACCCCCATGTTGAAGGCCTCGGGAACCGTGGGAAGTGCCCTGAAGAAGGGGGATATCGTGGTTTATGAATCCACGGTCTACCCCGGAGTAACGGAAGAGGAATGCGTCCCTATTCTGGAAGCGAAATCCGGCCTCAAATGTGGCGTCGATTTCAAGGTGGGCTATAGTCCTGAGCGCATCAACCCCGGAGACAAGGAACACACCTTTACCAAGATCAAGAAGGTGGTATCGGGACAGGATGCGGAAACCTGCGAAATCGTTGCTCAGGTCTATGAATCCGTGGTCACAGCAGGCGTTCACCGTGCTCCCTCCATCAAGGTGGCCGAGGCCGCCAAGGTCATCGAGAATACCCAACGGGACCTGAATATCGCCCTGATGAATGAACTGGCCCTGATTTTTGACCTGATGAATATCGATACCAATGCCGTGCTGGAAGCCGCCGGCACCAAATGGAACTTTCTCAAGTTCAAACCGGGACTGGTGGGTGGTCACTGCATCGGCGTAGACCCCTATTATCTCACCCATAAGGCCGAAAAATTGGGATACATTCCCCAGGTCATCCTTTCCGGGCGACGTATCAACAATGGCATGGGGAAATTTGTGGCCCAACGCTGTGTCAAGGAAATGGTCCATGCCGGACATGTCATCTCGGGCAGTCGCGTCACCGTCCTGGGACTCACCTTCAAGGAAAACTGTCCGGACCTGCGTAATTCCAAGGTCATCGATATCATTCATGAACTACAGGATTACGGAATCGAGGTACAGATCCACGATCCCCTGGCGGACCCCCACGAGGCTGAGGAGGAATACGGCGTTTCCCTCACCCCCACCGTTGCCTTGAAACCCGCAGCAGCCGTGATTCTGGCGGTGGCCCATGATGAATATCGAACCCTTCAAACCGAGGGAATATTATCCCTGATGGGCGATTGCCCCGTCCTGATCGATGTCAAGGGACTTTTTTCCCGCGACGATTTCTCTCAATCCAATCTGCGTCTCTGGCGGCTATGACCACGCACTATGACCTCATTCAAAACAAGATCCAGGCCGCACCACGCCGTTGGGCCATTACCGGAGTGGCAGGGTTCATCGGTTCCAACCTGCTCGAGACCTTGCTTCGACTGGATCAGACCGTCGTGGGATTGGATAATTTTTCCACCATCGACGACCGTAACCTGAAGCAGGTTCAGAAACTGGTTGGAGAACCCCGTTGGAAAAACTTCACTTTTTTCAAAGGAGATATCCGCCACCTGGACGATTGCCAGCGCGTCTGTGACAGGGCGGATATCGTGTTGCATCAGGCGGCCCTGGGCAGTGTTCCCCGTTCCATCGAGGACCCTCTGACCACCCATGCCAGCAACATCGATGGATTCCTCAACATGCTGAGAACAGCTCAACTCATGGGGATCGAACGCTTCATCTATGCCGCCTCGAGTTCCACTTATGGGGACCATCCTGGGCTTCCCAAAAAGGAAGAGATCATCGGCAACCCCCTCTCTCCCTATGCCGTCACGAAACTGGTCAATGAACTCTACGCGCAGGTCTTTGACCGGGTCTATCAGTTCAAGGCCACCGGTCTGCGCTATTTTAACGTCTTCGGCCCCCGCCAAAATCCGGAAGGTGCCTATGCAGCCGTGATTCCCAAGTGGTTTGGTGGGTTATTGAAGGGGAATCCGATCGATATCAATGGCGACGGTGAAACCAGCCGTGATTTCTGTTATATCGACAATGTCATCCAAGCCAATATTCTGGCGGCCTGTACGGAACGGCCCGAGGCCCTGGGACAGGTCTATAACATTGCTTACTCCGAATCCACCACCCTCAACCAGTTGTATGCGCTGATCTGCGCTCAACTGAAGCAGCGTGCGCCAAACCGGGAGATCCCCGGCCCCCGTTACCGGGATTTTCGGGCGGGCGATGTCCGCCACTCCCTGGCAGACATTCACAAAGCCCGACAACTTCTGGGTTACGAGCCCCGTTTCTCGGTCAAGGAAGGACTGGAAAAGGCTGCGGACTGGTACACGCACAATCTGTGAGTTCGTTTCTACAGGCACCTTATGAGTAAACCCATTCATCACCCTGCCTGTTTTGCCATGGGAACGGGCGATCCCTTGTCCATCGGCGGCATCGATCTCCCGCGCCTGGCCCATCAAGTCGGCCAAACTCCCTTCTTTGCCTATGACCGCACAGGTATTTTCAAACGTGTTCAGATGTTACGCTTCCTGCTCCCCAAGGGCATTCATCTGCACTATGCCATCAAGGCCAACCCCATGCCCGCCGTGGTCCAGTTTCTTGCCACTCAGGTGGATGGTCTGGATGTGGCTTCCGGAGGAGAACTGGGAATAGCGCTGGATACCCTGATTCCGCGCGCCCATATCAGTTTTGCCGGTCCCGGCAAATCTTCCCACGATCTTCTGATGGCCATGGCTGCTGGCGTTGTACTCAATCTGGAGTCCGAAGGAGAACTGGAGACGGTCTTCTCGCTGAGTGAACTACATGGCTATCGTCCCAAAGTGGCCATCCGGGTCAACCCGGATTTTGAATTGCGGGGCTCCGGTATGCGCATGGGCGGAGGGGCCAAACCCTTTGGGGTGGATGTGGAACGGGTTCCCGCCCTGGTCCGCCGCATCCTGGCCTCTGACCTGGTTTTTCAGGGGTTTCATATTTTCAGTGGATCACAGAGCCTCAAGGCGGACGCACTCATCGAGGCCCAGAAAAACACCGTGGATCTGGCCATTCGACTGGTTCAGGAGAGTGGGGCGCCCCTCCCCACCCTGAATTTGGGAGGGGGCTTCGGGATTCCCTATTTTCCTGGCGAATCACCTCTGGAGCTCGAGCGGGTAGGAGATGCCTTGCAGCACCTGTTACCTCACCTGCACCAGCAGTTGCCCGATACCCAACCCGTCATCGAATTGGGCCGCTACCTCGTCGGTGAAGCGGGTGTGTATGTGTGCCGCATCCTCGACCGCAAGGTTTCCCGGGGCCAGACTTTTCTCATCACCGATGGGGGATTACACCACCACCTGGCGGCATCCGGCAATTTTGGACAGGTCATCCGCAAGAATTATCCAGTGACCATCGTCACCCGGAAGAAATCCCCGCCCTTGGAAGAAGTCTCCGTGGTGGGTCCCCTGTGTACCCCCCTCGACCTCCTGGCGGACAAAATGCTCCTGCCCCGTGCTGAGGTAGGGGATCTGGTGGTGATTTACCAGTCCGGTGCCTATGGCCTGAGCGCCAGCCCTGCGGCTTTTCTGGGACACCCTCCGGCCCGTGAAGTATTGATCGGAGACCTGGAGCCATGACCGCATTGGCATTATTTTTCGGCCATCCGCGCTTTCAGGAACCAGACCTGAGCGAAATTTCCCGTATCCAGGGGGTGGAGAGCGCATGGCGCGAAGCCTATCGCCGTCATGGCCCTCAAGCCCCCAATCAGGTTCAAGGAGACTTTGCCGTGGCTTTTTCGCCAGAGCCAGGCAAGACTTTCATGGCCGTGGATCGCTTTGCGCGTCATTCATTATGTTATCGCGTGGAGAATGCTTCAATCCTCCAGGTTGCCGCCCGCGCCGATGAAGTCGCTGCATCTTCTTCATCGCTGGATATGCAGGCCATTTACGACTACTTCCATTTTCATGTCATTCCCGCGCCACGGACGATCTTTCAGCAGGTGCTGCGTCTCCCTGCCGCGCATTACGGACTGTTCCAAGGGGGGGAACTGACGGTAGCCCCCTACTGGCGACCACGGTTTACCTCCGCCGCTCCCGCTGACTTTTCCTCTTTAAAGGAAGAGTTTCTGGATATTTTACGGAGTTCGGTTCAAAGCCAACGTCATGAGGGCGGTCGCACCGGTTGTTTCCTGAGTGGAGGCACCGACAGTTCCACCGTGACCGGCCTATTGAGCCAGCAATTCGGAGAAGGCGTGCCCACCTACTCCATCGGCTTCGATGCGGAAGGCTATGATGAAATGGAGTACGCACGCATTGCCTCCCGTCATTTCAAAACCCGGCACCATGAATACTATGTCACCCCGGAGGATTTGGTTCAGGGAATTCCGCGCGTCGCAGCCTACTACGACCAACCCTTCGGCAATTCTTCTGCCCTGCCCGGGTTTTACTGTGCCCAACTGGCCCAACAAGACGGTTTGCAACGCTTGCTGGCAGGAGACGGGGGGGATGAATTATTTGGTGGAAACAGTCGATACGCCAAGCAAAAGTTGTTTCACGCCTACACCCACGTACCTTCCATTCTACGCCAGGGAATCCTCGAACCTCTGGCACCCCTTTTCAACCGACTTCCCCTGGTGCGCAAACTGGGCAGTTATATCGACCAAGCCAAAGTCCCCATGCCGGACCGGATCACTGCCTACGGGCTTCTGGAGCAGATCGGGGCAGAGAATATTTTTCCCGCACAGATTCTTTCCTTGTTTTCACCGGCCGTTCCCGGCACCTTGGAACGGGCAGTTTGGCACGAAACCGATGGGGCGGATTTTGTCAATCAGATGCTGGCCTACGACTGGCGCTTCACCCTGGCTGAAAACGATTTACCCAAAGTTTGCGGAACCACGACCTTGGCGGGTATCGAGGTAGGTTTTCCCCTGCTGGACGAACGGCTGGTGGATTTTTCCCTGAAACTCCCACCCCATTACAAGGTCAATGGTCTCAAACTGCGTTGGTTTTTCAAGGAAGCGTTACGAGGTTTTCTGCCGGAGGAAATCATCACCAAGCAAAAGCATGGTTTCGGTCTTCCCTTCGGCATATGGGTGCTGCGTCATCCATCCCTGCATCAGTTGGCCGAATCCTCCCTGCATCAACTGGCCGAACGTGGACTGATTCGACATCCCTTCGTGAATCAATT